>Ga0209724_1003106_pt1 | contig 13741 bp, 13 predicted proteins | sample grotaG_FD_184143 | JGI IMG/M metagenome (GOLD analysis project Ga0209724, IMG submission 184143) | Glacier valley bacterial and archeal communities from Borup Fiord, Nunavut, Canada, to study Microbial Dark Matter (Phase II) -... | ecosystem: Environmental > Aquatic > Freshwater > Ice > Glacier ...
GAATCCGGCACGCCGATTCTTTCCTTGGCCTGTTCGCTGCATGGACTGTTTCGGATACCGACCGGTGCAATGGGATGCAACTATCGCGGCTCTGGTATGCCTTCGTGAACCATCAGTCGTCGAAGCCCCTCCTCGAGGATCTCGCGGCAATGACTGCTGACGCTGAACAGCATGGCGTGAATCGAGGCGTCGACCACGTTGGTACTTTCGCATTCGAGGCTGTAGCGCTCGAACGCATTGAGTTTGAGCAACAGCTCCGCGAGGTGATTCGGGCACTCGCACAACACCTTCGAAGGCATCTGGGCGAGCTGGTGGAGAAACGTCCCGTCGTAGCGACGCAGCCCCGTAGGGTGCCTCAGCATCTGTGCGAACGCCGTCGGGGGCGTGGAGTCGATCGCGAGACCGAGTTGGCAGATGCGCGCGAGCTGCGCCGGATCCGTCGGGGCGGCCAACGCGATGATGGTGGCGTTATCGAGTCGCGACAGGAGCTGTCGGCTGCCGAAGCCATAGACGACGATCACGACCGGCGCCTTGGTCGCCGCGCGCAACTGCTTCAACATCGCCGGCAACGCGTTGTTCATCGTCGGTGCGTCGACGATCACGGCGTCCATCGTTTCCAACGACGCGAAGTCGACCTCGGCCAGCGATGGCAACGTGGCCCTCACCCGCACGTCGGAGCGCGAGCGCCAGGCTTGCGTGAGCACGGCGGCCAGCGCTTCACCGCACACCAGGACCCGGCAGTAGCCCTCCGGTGCAACGGGTGTCCTGACCGGGGAATCCTTGAATCGGGATTCGATCTGGCGGTCGGTCAGCGTGGCCAGGGTACCGATCGCATGCCCGGCGTCGACGGCCGCCTTGATCAAGGACAGGCGCTCGATATCGGCACGCCGGTACAGTCGGACGTTGGTCGCGCTGCGGGTGGGCTGCACGACGTCGTGGCGCGATTCCCACGCACGGATCGTCTGCACCGGAATACCGGTGAGTTTCGACACGGTCGCGATCCTGTACAGACCGTCGGTTGATGTGTCATTGCTGGATGAGACGACGTTCATGGCAGAGCGAAGTGGACGGGCCCGGAAGACCCGACGTGGTTGTACCGATCCGCAGCGAGGTCGCGCATGGCATGTCGGGCCGGCCGCCGTAACCGGTCGCACGGCGACGCTTCCCCCATCACGCTCCACCCACCGCCCCATATTGTCCCGCTTCGGCGACCCTGCTCGAGCGGCGTGCGTGCTCGAGCAGCGCCATGTGTGGCAGCGTCAATGCCGCCAGTCCGACGAAGAGGAGTTGCATGACCCGCTTCTCCAACGGAATACTGTCGGCGATCAGCCCCACCAGAATGCCCACCACCAGCACGATACCGGTCGGCCATGCGGTCATCGCCAGCGCCTGCCGGGCGCCGCGCCGGTTCAGTCCGCCGACCGTCCGAAGAATATGCCGCGGACTGTGCATGGCACAAAAATAAATCGTGAACGCCAGGAGCGGCGGCGCTGCGATCGCGACGGCAGTCAGCGCGATGAGCTCGATCGTGTCCCGGGTGAACGTCGTGGCCTGAAGCGCGCAAACGAGCAGCGTGGCGACCAACCACGGCGCCGCGAGGAAGCTCAGGATCGGCACGACGAACGCGCCGCTCGCCGGGCCGGCCACGAGACCCAGCAACCGTTCCAGTTCGGCGCCGTGTCGCAGCGCCGGCAAGACGATGACGGCGCCGCCGTACAGCACCCGGGAAAGACCCGAAATACCGACCCTCGGATCGCCGGCGAAGTGCAGCGCGGACAGACCGAGGAAGATGCACAAGAAGAATGTCGGCAACGCCACCCAGAGGCCGACAACCAGCGCAGCCAAGCCGAGGTAACCCAGCGAAAACAAGAGCCATTCCCTGCTGCCAGCCAGATGCAGCAGTCGGCGCGCGAAGACCACGTCCAGCGACCCGTGCGGAACGCCCAGCAGCAAGACAAGGACAGCGACGATCGGTAGTTCGAGCCGAGCATCCAGCGTCGCGCCCGCGGCCATCGCGCCGACGATCCCGAACGCGACGCCGCAGAAGACGAGTCCCTGTCGTTGCAGGGCCGATGTCATGTGGTCTGTGCCGCGACGGGGCCGCGCGGTGCCGGATTCAGCAACTGGCGCAGGAACAAGCCGGTCGGGAGGGAAGCGACCACGGCTGCGCGGTCGAGGACCGTGGCGCGGTCGCTCAGGAAACGTACGAGTCGTGGCGTGGGCGTGCGGTCGAACAGGTCCGTGAACAACGCAGGCCCGCGCTCGGGGTGGCTTCGCAGCACGTCGAGAAACAGGTTGTCCATGGTGCGCGTGAGCCAGGAATCGGCGGCATGTCCGACGGGCTCGCGACCCCGCCGAAGGGCGCCGGCGCAATCATCGGCCCAGCGCTGGATCCGCTCGAACGCATAGCCCGTCGCGGGACGGGCTGCGCCGCTCATCAAACCGGCGCGCAGGTGGCCGCGACCGAGCACCGTGTCGTGGCGCGCGATTCCCATCGGCAGGATGCCCCGCTCGGTACGCACCACGGTCGTCCCGTCGTTGCCGCACAATCGCCGCACGGCATGCCGTTGGCGGTTGGCCAGGTCGGCAGCACCGTGCGGGCGGGGATCGAACAGCGTGGTCTCGACCAGGGCGCGGTCGGACTCGAGCGGCAAGACGTAAGTGAACGCGACTGCACCGGGCGCATCGTTCGCGAAATCCATCAGCTCCACGCAGGTCGCGTCGAAGACGGGCCGCTCGCAAATCAATTCCTCGCCGAGAAACGACTGCCAAAGCGTCGCTCCCCCCTGGCGGGGCGGGCTGGGGGGGCGGGTGTCGATGACGCGTGCTGCCGAGAACGGACCGGCCGAGGTCTCGACGCGCCACCGTCCTGCGACCAGCCGAGGCGATCCCAGCACCGACACGCCTGTCGACAGCTCCACGTTGTCGCTGGCCCCGATCACCGCCGCGGCGTGTTCGTAAAACGCGCCGGACTCGAGCAACTGATAGGGGATGCGCGTGCAGTCGACGTGCACCGTCCGCGATGCGGAACGGACCGCGACCGTCGACCAGGTGCGCCTCACGAGCGGTTCGAAGCGGTGCGGCCCGAGGCGCCAGAAGCACCAGCTGCGGTCGTTGACATAGGCAGATCGCGATTCGAGCACAGCGACCCGCCGGCATTGTCCGGGCCGTTCGGCCAGCCGCAGCGCGAGACTGAGCCCTGCACACCCGCCACCGAGGACCAGGAGATCGAGATCAGTCCGCACGGCCGGCCTCCGTCGACCAGGCCGGATCGGAACGATGCCCGGGCGAACGCTGCGGGTACGCCTTCGGCGCCAAAGCCGCGTCGGCCTGTCGCGGGTCGACGGTGTCGAGCAGCGCACCCAGCGTGATCATGGTCTTGCGCCCCGTACCCACCATCGCGCGCGAAGACCAGCAGTCGAAGTCGCGTCGCCGCAGGACGACGCCGATGCTGCGGTACGTCCTGGCCGCCACCAGGATACCGACGCGGGCACCGGGCGGCAGGTAGCGCAAACCGTTCTCGCCGCTCGAATAGAAGCGATCGGCGAGGTCGAGCAGCGTCCCCAATGCGCGGCGGGCGATTTCACGCGCGGCGTCGTCCGGATCGACCAGCGACGCGGGTTCGAGTGTCCCCACCAGCGTGGCGGGCAGATAACGTCGATCCTGGAGGGCATCCTCGCGAACGTCGCGGCAGATGTTCGTCAATTGCATCGCGATGCCGAGGTCGATCGCATGCGGCAACGCCTCCGGCGCGGTCACGTCGAGTGCGGCAGTCATCATCAAGCCCACCGTGCCGGCGACCCGGTAGCAGTAACGCAGCAATTCGTCCATGTCGGCCATGCGCACGGTGCCGAGGTCCCCCTCGACGCCACGGATGAGTTCGAGCGGGATCGAAGGATGGATGCCGCTGCCCTGCATGAGCTCCAGCATGTCGCGCACGCCGAGGTCGTCGGTCTGCCCGGTCTCGAGCGCGTCACGGATGACGGTCAATTCGGCCTGCGCCTCGATGGTCGAACGGGCTTCGTCCGCCACGTCGTCGACGCGGCGGCAGAAGCCGTAGAGACGGGTTGCTCGCTCCGCGTGCAGGGCGCTCAACAGCCGGCGTGCCCAATGGAAGCTGCGACCCCGCTGCGTCAGAAGCGCGTCGGCGACCGCGTAGGCGGCGCGCCCAGGCATCGCGGGATCGTCGATCGCAGTCATGCGGCGTGCCTTTCCTGCCGCACGACCATGCTGGCGGCCGGCACCAGCGCATCGACCACCTTGGCCGAGCAGAGCACCCCGGGGAGTCCCGCACCCGGATGCGTCCCTGCTCCCACGAGATAGAGGTGATCGATGCCCTCCGCGCGGTTGTGGAAGCGAAACCACGCCGACTGTCTGAACACCGGTGCGACCGAGAAGCCGGCGCCGTGCACGCTCAGGTAGTCGTGACGAAAATCCCTCGGCGTCATGCTGAACTCGGCAGTGATGCTGTCGTCGAGGCCCGGCAGGATCGTCCTTCCGAGCGCCGCGACGATGCGGTCGCGAAGGCGCGGCCCCTCCACCGACCAGTCGATGTCGGCCTGCAGATTGGGGACCGGGCACAACACGTAGAAACTCTCGCAACCCGGGGGCGCGAAGCTCGGGTCGGTCGCGGTGGGCCGATGCAGGTAAAGCGAAAAATCATCGCTCAGGACCTTCTTGTTGAAGATCTCGTCGAGCAGTTCGCGGTAGCGCTCACCGAGCCAGATCGTGTGGTGCGCCACGTCCGGGTAGCGCTTGCGCGTCCCGAAGTAGAGAACGAACAAGCCCATCGAATAGCTCGCCGTCGCCAGCTTGAATCGTGACGACCAGGCCTGCTTCGCCTTCGGGATCATCGTCTGGTAGAGGTGCGCAGCGTCGGCATTGGCGACCACCAGGTCCGCCGCGATGACGCGCCCGTCTTCCAGCTCGACGGCAGTCGCCGCACCCCCTTCGATGCGGATGCGCCGCACCGTCTTGCCCAACTGCACGGCGACGCCGCGCCGTTCCATCAGGGCCCCGAGGGCGCGCGTAATGGCGCCGGTCCCGCCCATCGCGAAGAAGACGCCGTGCGCACGCTCGAGGTAATGGATCAGGCCGTAGATGCTGGTCGTGTCGAAAGGATTGCCGCCGACCAGCAGTGGTTGGATCGAAAACGCCTGACGCAACTTGTCGTTCTTCAGGAAATGCCTGACCAATCCCCAGACGGTGCGGTCGCAGCGCAGGCGGACCAGGCTGGGGATCAGCCGGAGCATGGTCATGAAACGATCGAACGGCTTGGCAGACAACTGGGTGAAGCCGATCTCGAAAATGCGTCGGGAGTGCTCAAGCAAACGCAGATAGCCGTCGCGGTCGCCGGATGCGATGCGATCGATCTCGGCCAAGGTCTCGTCCAGCGTGCCGCCGTAGTCGAAATGATCGCCATCGGCGAAACGGAATCGATACCACGGAGTCAGGGGGACCAACTCGACATGGTCCGCGAACCGTTCGCCGAACAGGGCGAACAGTTCTTCGAAGAGGAACGGTGCCGTGATCACGGTCGGACCCGCATCATGTCGAAAGCCGTCGCGCTCGAAGACCTGAGCGCGTCCACCGAGTTGGCTACAACGATCGAGCACGGTGACGCGATAGCCCTTCGCCCGCAGACGCAAGGCGGCCGCCATCCCGCCGAAACCCGCACCGACGACGACGGCGTGCGGTGCCGTGGCGGTCCAGCGGGGAGCCGGTTCCGTACGACGAACCCGCGGCTCGAGGGTCCTGATGCGTTCGCGCACGTATTCGGGAAACATCGCGAATGTCCGTTTCAAGGGTGCTTGTGGGTCGACCACGGAAAGCCCGGCGGCCGACCCAGATGGATCAACGGGAGACCGCCTCGCCCTCGGACTTGCGTGCGGCGATCATGAAGATCAGCACGCCGAACACCGCCTTGGCGACCACGTCAGCGACCGTGTAGCCGACCTGCACCGCGGTCGTCGCCGAACCGCCGGTGAAACCGATCATCGGGAACACGAAGACCAGCGGGTAGAAGAGCCAAGAGACCACGGTCAGCCAGCGCGCCGCGCTGATGAGTCCGCGGGCCGCCGCGGGCTGGCTCGCGATCGAGTTCTTCAAGCCGACGAAGAGATCGAACACGATGATGACGAACGGGATCATCGCGAGGCCCCACCACAGCCACTTCGTGCCCGGGTCGGACGAGATCTCGCCGGGGTAGCCGAGCACCACCATCAGGGCTGCGAGCAGACCCAGCTTCGTCGCCTTGTAGCTCGTCTCGGAGGCCGAAAGTCGCATCACGAGGATCAGTTCGACGAGCAACAACGGCACCGTCAGCAACCAGTCGACGTAGCGGTAGGCGTCGTTGAAGGCGGCACCGGTCGGCTTCATCGCTCCGTCGACGAGGATGTAGGCGCCTTCCCAACTGCTGAAGATCCGCAGGTAGTGATAGAACGCGATCAGCGTCACGAGGCCGGTCACGGTCAGCGCTGTCCGGTACGGCGGCGTCACCTGCGAGCGCGAGAGGAAGAAGAAAACGGAGGCCGCACCCATCACCGCGATCGTGAAGGAGAACGCGTTGTAGACGAGGCTGAATTGCCCGGGAGAAATCGAGTCCATGACGACGGTGTCCTAGTGAAGAAATGCAAGGGAGATTCGACGTAGATACTTTGTATAGGATGAACCTATGCAAAACATGTTAACAGCAAAGCCGGACTCTTGTCCCGGGGAGTCCTCGTCGCCAGCAGTCGACGAGGATTCGCAGACGGCGCCGTCCGGAAGTCGCGCCCGGACACGACGGCGACGAGGCGGAGCGGCGATGGAGGTCGTGCGACGACGTGGCGGTGCGGTCCGACCCGTCAGCGGGTGCCGGGAAGTTTCGCGGGCCGGCGCGGCGCGATGCGTGGCTGCCGACGATGCGGTCGTCCCACCGTGGTCCCGGAGGTCCGGGGAGCACGGAAGGCACGCGTCGCAGTGCGGCAAAGGCCGTCCACCGATGACCTTGGATCGGACGATGCGGAGCCTTTGGCGAGGATCGCGGGGCCAGCCGCTATGCTTGTCGGTGCGCGGCCGCTTCGCTCGCCACCGCCAGGGCGGCCTGGTGCTCGAGTCGGGCGGCCTCGGGGCACGCAACAGGCCGATCGCCGTCTTGCGCATGTCGGCGATGGCCAGACCGAAGGAGCGCCGTCGGCGCGACGGGCTCGCCCGGCCATCGGTACGATCGTGGCGCTAGGTCGAATCCGACGTGCGCTTGGCCTTGTCCTTGCGCGCCTCGCGCTTGAGATCGATCAGCTGCCACACGCCCCACGCCATCGGGACCGCGAAGCCCGCGAAGCCGATCAAGATCTCGATCCAGATCAAGGGGCGATCTCGCGGACGCCGCCGCTCCCGAGGTTCCAGCGCATCCCGCTGGCGGCGAGATCCTGGCGTTCGAGGCGTTCGAAGAGTTCGAGCGTCCAGACCGCACGCGCACCGATGACCTGCAGCGGCCACACGAAGGGCTTCCGTGCATCGACCGATCGATCCGCGGCCGCGTCGACGAGGAAGGCCGTGGCACGCAGCGGCGGATCGTCGCCGCGCGTCCCGCCGAGCCGCGGCAGCAACGCCCCCGACGTCGATCCGACGAGCAGGCGCGCCTTGCGGCCGGCGGACACGTAGGCCCGTCGGCTGACGGCGTCGAAATCCCGACGCGCCACCTCGTGACCGATCGCCGCGTACAGGCAGCGCGCAGCATTGATGCCCGGGCGGCAAGACGGCGGCAATTTCGCGATGCCCGAGCCGACCCTGGCGTAGAGCCGATCGGCCTCGTCGAGAAGTCGACGGATCACGCTGCCGAGCGCGGCGCTGTGCAAGGGCCGCACGAGCCAGTCGTCGGGATCGAGTCCCGCGTCGCGCATCCACTGTCGCGGCAGGTACAGGCGACCCATGCGCGCGTCCTCGCCCACGTCGCGGGCGATGTTGGACAACTGCATCGCCACCCCGAGGTCGCACGCCCGCGCCAGCGCACCCGGCCCGCGCGTGCCCATCAGCAGCGCCATCATCGCGCCGACCGAGCCGGCGACGCGGGCGGCGTAGTCGTTGAGATCCTCGAGCGTTTCGAAGCGTCGGCCCTCGGCATCCCACGCAAAGCCCTCCAGCAGTGCCTCGGGCAGCGCGCGCACGATGCCGTAGTCGCGCACGACGACGGCCAGCGCCCGATCGGCCGCGTGGTCGAACGGATGGCCCGCGTAGATGCCGTCGAGGCGCGCACGCAGCGAGTCCATCGCGTCTGCCGTCGCGTCACGGTCGATCGCGTCGTCGGCAGCCCGGCAGAACGCGTACAGCGCGCAGGCCGCGTCGCGCACGGCGCGCGGCAGCAGGTGCGATGCCGCGAGGAAGGTCCGCGAGCCGTCGGCCAGCAACGCCTTGCACGCCGCGAGGTCGGCCGGGGCGATCACGTCGTGCTCCTGCGCAGCACCGCGTCGCCGTGAGGCACGACCTTGTCGAGGATGCGGGCCGACGACAGCACGCCCGGCAGGCCGGCTCCGGGGTGCGTGCCGGCGCCGACGAGGTACAGGCGGTCGACCTCCTCGCTGCGGTTGTGCGGACGGAACCACGCGCTCTGCGTGAGCACCGGCTCCAGGCCGAAGGCCGCGCCCTTGTACGACGAGAGGCGATCCTGGAAGTCCTGCGGCGTCAGCATGCGGGACGTGACGATCGCGGCGTCGAGACCCGGCAGCAGCGTCTCCTGCAGGCGCTGCTGGATCGCGAGCCGATAGGGCTCCGCGGTGATCTCCCAGTCGGTGCCGCTTTCCAGGTGCGGCACCGGTGACAGCACGTAGAACGCGTCGCAGCCCGCGGGCGCGAGCGACGGATCGGTGGCGGTGGGACGATGCAGGTACAGGCTGAAGTCCTCCGCGAGGTGCTTGCGGTCGAAGATGTCGCCGAGCAGCTCGCGATAGCGCGGCCCGAGCAGGATGGTGTGGTGCGCGACGTCCTCGTAGCGCCGATCGGTCCCGAAGTACCAGACGAACAGGCTCATCGAATAGCGCGAGCGCTCGATGCGCTTGTCGGTCCAGCGATGGCGATGCTCGGGCGCGAGCAGGTGCTTGTAGGTCCACGCGGAGTCGCAGTTCGACACCACGACGTCGGCCGCGAGGTTCTCGCCGTCGGCGAGGGTCACGCCGGTGGCTGCGCGCTTTCCGCCCATGTCCCCGGTGCAGATCTGCGTGACCTTCGCGCCGCAGCGCACGCGACCGCCCTGCCCCTCGACGAGGCCGACCAGTCCGCGAACGAAGCTGCCGGTGCCGCCCATCGGGAAGTGCACGCCCCACTGGCGTTCGAGGAACGCGATCAGGCAGTACACCGACGTGGTGGCGAACGGATTGCCGCCGACCAGCAGCGACTGGAACGTCAGCACGACGCGCAGGCGGGGGTCGCTGACGTGCTTGCAGGCCAGCGACCAGACCGTCCGGTAAGCTTCCAGCTTGACCAGGTCGGGTAGCACCTTGGCCATGTCGGTCCACGATTCGAAAGGCTCGTCGCCGAGTTCCTCGAAGCCGACCCGGTAGATCGCCTCGCTCGCCTTGAGGAATCGTTCGTAGCCTTCCACGTCGCCCGGGGCGACACGAGCGACTTCGGCGCGCATCGCCGCAGCTTCGCCGGTGTACTCGAAATGCTCGCCGTCGTCGAACACCACGCGATAGAACGGGGTCACCGGCCGCAAGTCGATGTCGTCGCTCATGCGCCGGCCGGCGAGCGCCCACAGTTCCTCGAACAGGAAGGGTGCCGTGATCACGGTCGGACCCGCATCGAACGTGAAGCCGTCCTGGCGATGCACATAGGCCCGTCCGCCGGGCGCGTCGAGCTGTTCGAGTACCGTGACGCGGTACCCTCGCGCGCCGAGCCGCACCGCGGCGGCCAGGCCGCCGAAGCCGCTGCCGATCACGATGGCGTGGGGCCGCGCATCCTGCGGCGCTGTTTCGTCGGGCTCGGCGAGTGCCGGCCGGTCCGTCGGCGATCGGTCTGTAAACATTAACGGATAATATGAGTGTCAAGAAAATCTGACAACTCCATCGGACGCCATGAAGTCCGCCTGCGACCACTTCCGGCAAGGAAAAGCCTGTGATGGCGACGACTTCGCACGGCGATCTAGACGCCGGGGCGCGCGCGAGCCGGACGCTGACCGTCGACGGCCTGGCGGGCCGCCGCGGCGAACGGATCCTCTTTCACGACTTCGATCTCTTCGTCGCGCCGGGCGAGCTGGTCTGGCTGCGCGCGGCGAACGGCTACGGCAAGACCACGCTGCTGCGCATCCTGGCCGGCCTCGCGCTCCCGGAGGCCGGCACGATCCGCTGGTCGCCGGCGTCCGGGCCGGCCACGGTCTACCTCGCGCACGCCAACGCGCTCAAGGACGACCTGACGGTGCTCGAATCCGTCCGCTACCAGTCGACGCTGCACGGACTCGAGGCGTCGGAGGCCGCGATCGCCGACGCGATCCGCCGCTTCGGCCTGCAGTCGCGCCGCCACGCGCCGATCCGCACGCTGTCGCAGGGCCAGCGGCGGCGCGTCGCGCTGACGCGGCTGTGCCTGTCCGACCCGCAGTCGACCTGGCTGCTCGACGAGCCGTGGGATGCGCTGGACGCGGAGGGCGTCGCGCTGGTCAGCACGTTGCTGGACGAGCACGCGGCCCGTCGCGGCAACGCGCTGTTCACGAGCCATGTGCCGCCGGCGATCGACGGGTTGCGCACCGTGCAGTTCGACGCGCTGCCGGCGCCCGCATGACGCGCGTCTTCGCCACCGTCCTGCGGCGCGACCTGCGCCTCGCCGCGCGGCGCCGCTCCGACGCGCTGCTGCCCGTGGCCTTCTTCGTCGTCGCGGTCAGCCTGTTCCCGCTCGGCATCGGGCCCGAGCCGCAGACGCTGCGGCAGATCGCGCCCGGCATCGTCTGGGTGTGCGCGCTGCTTGCGGCAATGCTGTCGCTCGGCGCGATGTACTCGGGCGACCTGGTCGACGGGTCGCTGGACCAGATGCTGCTGTCCGGCCCCACGCCGGGCCAGGCGTCGCTGGCGGTCGCGGCGGCCAAATCGCTCGCCCACTGGCTCGTCACCGGCCTGCCGCTGACGATCCTCGCGCCGCTGCTCGGCGTGCTGTTCGGGGTCGCACCGGCGCCGATCGTCGCGCTGACCGCGTCGCTGCTGCTCGGCACGCCGATCCTGAGCCTGCTCGGGGGTCTCGGCGCGGCGCTGACGCTCGGCGTGCGCAGCGGCGGCGTGCTGCTGCTCCTGCTGGTCCTGCCGCTGTGCATCCCGACCCTGATCTTCGGCGCCGGAGCCGTGGTCGCGATAGACTCCGGCCTTTCGGCGCGCGGCCACTTCTCGCTGCTCGGCGCCTTGCTGATCCTGACGATGCTGCTGGCGCCCCTCGCAACCGCGGCGGCCCTCCGGATCGCGACGGAGTAACCCGCAGTGCCAAGCTCGATCCGCTTCTTTCATTTCGCGTCGCCGGCGCGTTTCTACGCCCTTGCCACCCGCTGGTCTCCCGCACTGTGGGTGCTCGCCGCCGTGCTCGCGGCAGCGGCGCTCTACATCGGCTTCTTCGTGGCGCCGACCGACGCGACCCAGGGCGACGCCTACCGGATCATCTTCATCCACGTGCCGGCGGCCTGGATGTCGATGGTGCTGTACCTGGCGATGGCGCTGTGGGCCGCGATCGGCTGGGCGCTGAACGCGCGGCTGGCCTCGATGTTCGCGCGCGCGATCGCGCCCACCGGCGCGATGTTCACGTTCCTCGCGTTGTGGACCGGCGCGCTCTGGGGTCGACCGACCTGGGGCACCTGGTGGGTGTGGGACGCGCGCCTGACGTCGGAGCTGATCCTGCTGTTCCTGTACCTGGGCTACCTGGCGCTGGTCGACGCGATCGACGACACGCGCCGCGCCGACCGCGCCGGGGCGCTGCTGGCCGTCGTCGGCAGCGTCAACGTGCCGATCATCTATTTTTCCGTGAAATGGTGGAACACGCTGCACCAGGGCGCGTCCATCACCCTGTCGTCGGCGCCGACGATGGCGCAGTCGATGCTGATCGCGATGCTGCTGATGACGCTGGCGTTCTGGGCGTACGCGTTCGCGGTGGTGTTCAAGCGCACGCAGGCGATCGTCGCCGAACGCGAGCGCCACGCGCAGTGGCTGACCACGACTAGAAAGCTGGAGACGGCATGACCTGGGCAAGTGCTTCCGATTTCTTCGCGATGGGCGGCTACGCCGTCTACGTGTGGGGTGCGTACGGCGTCACCGCCGCGTGCATGCTGATCGACCCGATCCTCGCGGCCCGGCGTCACCGGCAGGCGCTGCGGGATATGGACGACGAGTTCGAGGCTGACGACGATCTCGACGCCACAGCCGGGGTGCTGTCTTGACGCCGCGCCGCAAGCGCTTCGCGATCGTCGGCGGCGTGCTGGTCGCGGTCGGCGCCGCGGCCGCGCTGATCCTCAACGCGTTCCAGAGCAACCTGGTGTTCTTCTACTCGCCGAGCCAGGTCGCGCAGCACGAGGCGCCGGCCGGCCGCAGCTTCCGCATCGGCGGCATGGTCGAGAACGGCACGCTGCAGCGCGACGGCACCAACGTCCGCTTCGTCGTCACCGACACGGCCAAGAGCGTGCCGGTGCGCTACACCGGCATCCTTCCGGACCTGTTCAAGGAGGGCAAGGGCGTCGTCGCGCAGGGCCAGCTCGAGGACGGCGTCTTCGTGGCCCGCGAGATCCTCGCCAAGCACGACGAGAACTACGTGCCGCCGGAGGCCGCCGAGGCGATGAAGCGCGCGCAGCAGGGCAAGGACCAGAAGCTGGCCGAGACGGTCGTGCCGTCGCCGAATGCGCCGGACATCCGGCCGAAGGACGTGCGCTGATGATCCCCGAACTCGGTCACCTCGCCCTCTGGCTCGCGCTCGGCGTCTCTCTGGTCCTCGGCACGATGCCGATGGTCGGCGCCGCGCGCGGCCGTCTCGACTGGACGGCGCTGGCACGGCCGTCCGCGCGCGTGCTGTTCGCGCTCGTCGCGCTGTCCTTCGTCTGTCTGGCCGCGTCGTTCGCGGGCAACGACTTCTCGGTGCTCTACGTCGCGTCGAACTCCAACCGCCTGCTGCCGCTGCACTACCGCATCACTGCCGTGTGGGGCGGCCACGAGGGCTCGATCCTGCTGTGGCTGCTGATGCTGACGTTCTGGACCGCCGCCGTCGCGCAGTTCAGTCGACACCTGCCCGACGCGATGAGCGCGCGCATCCTCGCGGTGATGGGCTGGCTGTCGTTCGGGTTCCTGCTGTTCGTGCTGACGACGTCGAACCCGTTCGATCGACTGTTCCCCGCGGCCGCCGAGGGTCGTGACCTGAACCCGCTGCTGCAGGACCCGGGCATGGTGATCCACCCGCCAATGCTGTACATGGGCTACGTCGGGCTGTCGGTCGCGTTCTCGTTCGCCGTCGCCGCGCTGATCGGCGGCAACCTCGACGCGTCGTGGGCGCGCTGGGCGCGGCCATGGACCACGGCGGCCTGGTTCTTCCTCACGATCGGCATCGCGCTCGGCAGCGGCTGGGCGTACTACGAGCTCGGCTGGGGCGGCTGGTGGTTCTGGGATCCGGTCGAGAACGCGTCGTTCACGCCGTGGCTGGTCGCCACCGCGCTGATCCATTCGCTCGCGGTCACCGAGAAGCGCGGCAGCTTCAAGTCGTGGACCGTGCTGCTCGCGATCCTGGCGTTCTCGCTGTCGCTGCTCGGGACCTTCCT
>Ga0209724_1003111_pt1 | contig 13735 bp, 11 predicted proteins | sample grotaG_FD_184143 | JGI IMG/M metagenome (GOLD analysis project Ga0209724, IMG submission 184143) | Glacier valley bacterial and archeal communities from Borup Fiord, Nunavut, Canada, to study Microbial Dark Matter (Phase II) -... | ecosystem: Environmental > Aquatic > Freshwater > Ice > Glacier ...
CGACTGCTGGAAAGCATCAGGTAACGACCATATTGGACGTAAAGTGCAGCCAATGAATTATCCATTTTCGCTGGTACTTCCTTTATCCGGAGATCGGTTGAAAGATTTTCAGATGCAGAATTGCCCAAATCGATTTCGAACCGGTTATAATAGAACTGATAATCTTTGATATGGCTTTGTTTTACCACATCGAATTTCTTACTGCCAATTGCTGACAAGTATTTATTACATCGCTGCACTGTGTTTCCGGAAACATCTTTAGGATTGACGAAGTTGGTAGCAGCAACAAGGTATATCATCGCTTCATCGGCCTTTTCGACGATCAACTGATTATCCTTAACGGATGTTTTTCCACCTTTAATTACAAGTTTCAACCGGGCCGTCCCTGTTAAAACCCCATCTTTTACTTTGACATTCAGTTCGATTGTACCATCATTTTTCGCAATTGAAGTAAATCCCTCATGAAGTGCGGTGAGCGAAAGATCAAAAGAGATGGCTTGTTTTTTGTCGGCTTTTAAACTTACCGCAATGGTCTGATCAGGAACGCTGGCAAGGTATTCGCGGGTATAAGTTACAGCACCCGATTTATAAGTAGTCTTGCAAAGTGCAGTCGACAGGTCGAGTTCGCGTCGATAATCAGTCACTTCACCCTGGTTACGAAATTTAATCCATAGGTCTCCGAAAGGTTGATACTTGCATTGACCGAGCGGAACACTCATAAACTTTTCCATCGCAAGCGTTTCGGCTTCTTTTTGTTTTCCCTGCCAGATCAGTTCGCGTATTTGACCAAGATATTGTGAAGCACCTTCGTGAGAATAGTCATGCGGAGCGCCAGTCCAGAGGGTTTCTTCATTAAACTGAATATGCTCTTCTGTAATTCCTCCGAAGACCATTGCCCCAAGCCGGCCATTCCCTATCGGAAGAGCCTCTTCCCAAACTGAAGCTGGTTGGCTGTACCAAAGTTTTAGCGGTTTCTCCAAAGATTGACTGTTGCATTCAGTTGAAAAAGTAAATATTAACAGCAAAAAAGCTAATCCTGAAAAGTATTTCTTCATAACATTTAATTTTGGTATATCTGGTAATGTTGGTAAAAGTAGCAATAAAAAAAATTGGGTTCTCTGATACAATGACCAGAGAACCCAAAGATATATTAAAGATCTAATTGAACTAAGATTCCAGATCGTTTTCGCCGGCCACGTAACCAAAATTAGCTAAGATACCACCATCAACAAACAGCAGATGACCATTCACATAGTTACTTGCTGAAGAAGCAAGGAAAACTGCAGCGCCAGCGAGATCTTCGGGTTCACCCCAACGACCAGCGGGTGTGCGGGTCATCACAAGATTATTGAACGGATGGCCATTAACGCGGATTGCTTCCGTCTGTGCAGTTGCGATATAACCCGGCCCGATTCCGTTTGCCTGAATATTATGCTTTGCCCATTCGCAGCACATATTAGCGGTCAGCAGTTTAAGTCCGCCTTTTGCTGAAGCATAAGCAGATACAGAATTCCTGCCATAAATGCTCATCATCGAACACATATTGATAATCTTGCCGCCTCCACGAGTAATCATCGAAGGTACAACCCGCTTGGAAACAATAAATGGTGCGACCAGATCAATGTCGATTACCTGACGGAAATCGGCAACAGGCATATCCAGTATTGGAATCCTTTTGATAATTCCCGCATTATTTACAAGAATATCGATTGGGCCAACTTCTGATTCGATGATTCCAATTCCTTTGTCAACATCTTCTTCATTGGTCACATCAAAAACAACGGTAAAGACATCAATTCCAGCCTCTGCATAAGCCTTTTTACAGGCAACGAGCCGTTCTTCAAAAATATCGTTCACACAAATTTTTGCACCTGCTGTAGCAAGTCCCTTGGCAATAGCCATTCCAATACCGTGAGTCCCTCCTGTTACGAGGGCAACTTTACCGGTCAAGTCAAACATTTTCATATATATGCGTATTTAATTATTTTTCTAATTCTAATAGATTCAATCACTCTACCTGAGCTGATTAGTTTCAACGATATCCATGTCGCCATAGTTGAGGTTTTCTCCAGCCATTCCCCAGATAAAAGTGTAGTTACTCGTTCCGGCAGCCGAATGAATCGACCAGGTAGGCGAAAATACAGCCTGTTCGTTTTGCATCCAGATATGACGGGTTTCTTTAGGATCACCCATGAAATGGCAGATCGCCTGTCCTTTGCGAACTTCAAAATAGAAATAAGCTTCCATGCGGCGGCTATGCGTGTGAGCAGGCATTGTGTTCCAGACACTTCCTGGCTTAAGTTCTGTCATTCCCATTTGCAACTGGCAGGTCTTAACCACAGAATTTACCAACAACTTATTAATTGTCCGGGCATTCGATTGTTCCATCGTTCCCATTTCTACAACTTCTGCATCTTTCAATGTCACTTTTTTTGTTGGATATTCTTTATGTGCCGGTGCCGAATTAATATAAAAACGGGCAGGGACAGAAGCTGCAACTGACGAGAAGACAACTGATTTACTTCCACGACCAACATACAACGCTTCCTTAAACCCAAGTTCGTAAGTTACTCCATCGATTAATACAACTCCGCTTCCACCGATATTGATGATTCCCAATTCCCTTCTTTCGCAAAAGAACTCAGCTTTTAATGGATCTATTGGTTCGAGTGTCAGACTTCCGTTTACAGGAACTGCTCCGCCTACGATATACCGGTCGTACTGTGAATATGAGAGATGTATCTGATCTTCAACCATAACATTCTCTATCAGAAATTCTTTACGCAAACGATCAGTATCATAACTCTTTGCATCCTGAGGATGCGTTGCAAAACGCTCATCAAATATAGTACTCATAGCTTTAATTTATATTTGTAATTTACAATCACCAAAATTGAATTTTCCATTTTGAACAATTCACTTCAAATAGAAGTTGTAAAAATAATACATTTGAAATGATTTTGCAATCGATTGCACAATTAAACTTTCGTTGATGTTTGTTCCTAATATTTTCCCACTTTTGCAATTTGAATCATTTGCAAAATAACCGTTACCGCGCCTTAAAATCATGAAATGAAGAAGCATCCCGAAATTACGATTCATAATATCGCATACGAACTGAAAATATCGGCATCAACTGTATCACGGGCTTTAAACGACAACAGCAGAATCAGCGAGAAAACCCGGCAATTGGTTCAGAAAAAAGCCGCAGAGATGGGTTATCGTCCCAACATTCTTGCAGCAAACCTTCGCAGCAAAAAGACCAACACAATTGGAGTAGTAGTTCCCCGGATTGACCGCTACTTTTTCTCATCGGCCATCAGCGGTATTGAAGATTACGCCTGGACCAGGGGTTTTAATGTGATCATTTCTCAATCAAAAGATCTGCTCGCAAAAGAGATAAACTGTGTCCAGACACTATTTAATAACCGTGTAGACGGGATTATTGTATCGATTTCGATGCAGACCAATGAAGACAAACATTTCAGATTGTTTTCAGACAAAAATATACCAATTCTCTTTTTCGACAGGTTTTGCCCAACAATCGAGAGTGACAGGATTGTAGTTGACGACTTTAATTCAGGCTATAAAATTACACGTCAACTGATTGAACGAGGTTGTAAGCGAATTGCTCATATCGCAGGACCGGAATTACTGAACATTTACAAAGACCGAAAAGATGGGTATCTTAAAGCGTTGAATGAAGAGCGATTACCAATTACTGCTGAATACCTTGAAATGACAGGATTAACCAAAGAAGAGGGGATGCAGGCTTTTGCCCGTTTGATGGCGCTTCCTAATCCACCGGACGGCGTATTTTGTGGGAATGACACTACAGCGCTAAGCGCACTCGAATATTGCCGGAATAATAAACTAAAAGTTCCGGATGATGTTGCCTTATTTGGATTTAGTGACGAACCTTTCAGTGCTGTAGTGACACCATCACTTTCGACTGTCAAACAACCTGGATATCAAATGGGTTTTCAGGCTGCTGAAAAGATTATTCATCGGATTGAAAACGCCAACTCCATTATTCCATATGAACAGATCGTTCTACCTACTTCATTAATAATTAGAGATTCATCGAAGTAAATTTGAATCGTAGTTTTAACTAAAATCATTATCTTTGCATCTCATTAGAAAAAAATGGAAAATAACATACTAAATTATAACTGGTACGCAATTAGGGTTAAATCGCGATCTGAGAAAAAAGTCCAATCTGATTTGATCGAACAAAGTATCGAAGCTTACCTGCCACTCCAAAAAAAATTGAGACAATGGAGCGACCGTAAAAAATGGGTCGAAATGCCATTAATCTCAGGCTACGTATTCGTTTACATTAGTCGAAAAGAATACGAGGTTGTGCTGAAGACCTACAATGTTGTCAGTTACGTATTCTTTGAAGGAAAGGCAGCAATCATCAGGGATGCTGATATTAACCTCTTGAAAAGGATGTTGGGACAGGCTGAAGTTGAGCTTGAGATTACAGTTGAGGATTTCAAACCAGGCCAAATGGTTGAAATAATAGCAGGACCACTGTGCGGCGTTATTGGTGAACTGATTGATTTTAAGGGAAAAAATAAAGTCGCTCTTAGAATTCCACCACTTGGGTATACTGTTTTGGTAGAGGCACCGGGGAAGAATTTGATACCTTACATCTCATAAAATATAAAGAAGAACAGCATATTTAAGACAGATTAGAGAATAGAGGCACCGGGGAAGAATTTGATACCTTACATCTCATAAATATAAAGAAGAACAGCATATTTAAGACAGATTAGAGAAATTAACATACTGTAAGTTCTTTGAAAGGTTAATATTTTCCAATATTACCAAATTAGTGTAGAAATTGTATGATATTTTTGATCAATTAGTTTAGAATCTCAATTGCAAGAATTCAGGCACCATTCAGACAATAAACATTTTGAATTAATACGGAGTTAAATACCCATGTCCCCAAAACAGCAAATAAGATTTAACTATTTGAAAATAAGTTTTCTGTACTTTAACATCAAAAAGCGAAGCTTGCAATAAGATATCCCTAAATTAAATTTATTACGTTAACAGTTTATTTCCAAATATATTACGCTCATTGCCAAATTCCTTACGGCTGTTTGAAAATACCCTACATCTGCCAAATAAGAAAGAAATTTATGTCCTGCGATTGTCATGGATCTAACAAAAATACCGACATTTGCACCTGCAATTTAAACTAAGCATAACAATACGAAAGTGCAACTTGAAAAGTCAAACAAATTTCAGCCAGATAACGAAATAATAGCATTTTAACAGTTATTTTTTGTTAAGTCTACATGAAATCACAAGGTTTTTTTAGTTTTTCATTGTTTCTATCAATTGAGAATTTGGATTAATTAAGTATTTTTGTAAAATATAATAAGCCTATGAGATCTGCGAAAAGATTTTTATTCAAGGCGAATTAATATCATTACCAAAACCATCGGAGGCCACAAAATGTGACTGAGAGGGCGAAGCTGTAATAAATCGATCGTTTCGAATTTATTGATTGTACGCTTCACAAATTAAATAAATGCTCATTTCCAAAATAAACTGAACTAAAAAAAGACCTTAAATGATCATCATCCTGAAAAATCACCTAAATTAACAATGTAGGCAATATGCAAAATCTTCCATATATAATAACAAGTTTTCTTCTGGCGATCGGCATCTCCCTATATGCAGTGCCCATCGTGATAAGAGTGGCTCATTCATTGAAACTTATGGACAATCCCAATGAACGGTCAGCGGCAAAGAGTCCAATACCCACGTTAGGGGGAATCGCAATTTTCATCAGTTTTGTATTTGCCTCAACTGTCGGAATGAGCGGAAATGAATTGCCGGAAATGATTTATATTTTATCTGCTGTAATTCTCATGTTCTTTGTTGGATTAAAAGATGACATCTTGATGTTATCACCATGGAAAAAGCTTGTTGCTCAATTAATTGCATCATCCATAATAGTTTTTTTTGCTAAAATACGATTTACAAATCTCCACGGATTTTTAGGAATCGGCGACATAGGAATGATTCCAAGTGTTCTTCTGACATTTTTTGTTATAATTGTCATTATCAATGCATTCAATCTTATGGATGGCATCGATGGTTTAGCCGCTGGACTGAGTATGTTGGCAGGCATTGTTTTCGGAGGCTGGTTTTTCATCAGTGGTCATCACGATTATGCCATCCTTTCAATCGCTCTTGTGGGTGCAACTGCAGGTTTTTTCTATTATAACCTTTACGGAAAAGAGAATAAAATTTTCATGGGAGATACAGGATCACTTGTTTTGGGGACACTTATGGCAATCATTGTGATCAGGTTTAATGAATTTAACATTGATCAAACTCAACCATTTGCGATTGCATCGGCTCCGGCTGTTTCATTTGGCATTCTTATTTATCCATTAGTTGACACAATCAGAGTGTTCATAATAAGAATGTTGCAGTTTAAATCACCATTTACAGCTGATAAAAATCACCTTCACCACCGATTACTTACATTAGGTTTTTCGCACAAGAGAGCCACGTACACAATTATCAGCATTAATATCCTTTTTATTATCCCCGTTTTTGCTTTGCAGCATATTGGAATCATCCCTCTGATGGGGTTTATAATCATCTCAAGTGGTGTTTTATTTATGACACCTGCCTTCTTTATCTATCGAAAGCATTTGATTAAAAAAAACGATCCTCATCAGCAACTTCTTATGCCTGGAATGACTTACGAACTTTTAAGAAACAGGAAATACGCACTGAAAGTCTCAAAACGTGAGCCTAAAAAACACGAAGTGAAACTTCAAACTTTTTTTCAAAAACTCAATCTTTGGTAGTGAAACGGATCATTTGATCACAAATGAGAAATATAATTAACTCGTGAATTTTACTACTATCAGGTTGAGAAAATCCAAATCTCTGAAGCAAGCCGGTATAAGCAATCTGTTTATACCGGCTTGCCATTAAATAACACCATCTGAACTGAAAACTAACCATATCTTCCAGTTATTTGAAACATGGTCGATTCATATTACATAAATGGATAAAAATGGATCATGTATTAAAAAAAAATATCTCCTATTTACTAATCCTTCAAAATTTTAACTATATAATTCCGTTACTTCTGCTCCCCTATCTTACCAGAACACTTGGAGCAGAAAATTTCGGGAAAATATCATTTGTTCTGGCCTTCATTTCCTATTTTGTGATGTTGACCGACTATGGATTCAATACATCGTCCGCTCAAAAAATTGTAGCCGTTAGGGAAGATAAAGCAGCATTGAGCAGGGTCTTTTGGTCGACAACTTTCACAAAACTGTTTTTTGCAATATGCAGCTTTATTATTATTGTGATTGTGCTCAGATTCGTCCCAAAACTGGATCATTTGTCAACTTTAATTCAGATTGCCTCTGTCGGAATTATCACCTCCATCTTATTCCCGGTATGGTTATTTCAGGGACTCGAAAAAATGTTATTTATTACAATTTTAAATGTTGTTCCCAGACTACTCATCCTTTTTGCAACATTTCTGTTTGTAAAACAACAAGCCGATTATCAAATTGCCCTTGAACTCCAGGTTGGAGGTGCATTTCTGGGCGCAGTTGCCTGTGCTTTTCTCGTTTGGCAACTTAAAATTGTCAATTTTTATCTGCCCGGGATCAAAGATATTAAATACAATATCGCCGAAGGATGGTATATTTTCTATTCAGGAGTGGCAACAAGTTTATATACAACAACTAACACTGTTGTTCTTGGATTTATGACAAATGACATATATGTCGGGATCTTTGCTGCCGCTGAAAAAATTGTCAGGGCTATTATTTCACTCTTATCATCCATTTCTCAGGTAACATTTCCCAGGATCAACGTCTATTATCTGGAATCGAAACAAAAGGCGCTTGAATTTGGCAGCAAGCTTATTTCTATTTTGGCACTTCTTACTTTTATCGGCGGATTGCTACTTTTAATTGCAGCGCCTTTTATCGTCAAAATTCTATTCGGTCTGCCACAATATGAAGACTCCATCAATATACTCCGAATCAGCAGTTTTCTACCGCTTTTGGCAGTGGTCAACGGGATAATCGCAGTTAATGTATTGTTGACATTCGGATTAAAAAAAGAAGTCGCATCTGTAGTGTCGATTGGAGGAATTTTCAGCATAGTCCTCATTTATCCGGCAGTACTGCTTTTTCAGGCCAATGGTGTAGCTGCATGTGCTTTACTTACGGAATTGCTGATTCTTATACTTTTATTCCGTCAGCTAAAGAAAAATAAGATTATTCTGAAATTAAATTTTTCACCTTTAATGACGGCAATTCAGAAGAAAAGCCTTATAAAATAACGAATGTCCATCCTACTACTGACAGGTGCAATCGATCTTCGTAAATACAATGTTCCGTTTACCAGTCTTGTCGATCTCGAAATACGGTTAAGGCAATACATGTACAGTATTGAATACGCAGTAGATAATTATTCGACAATCGACAAAATCGTTTTTTGTGAAAATACCTGTTATGATGGTGATTTTTCAATATTATCAAAGAAAGCCGAATCAAAAGGCAAAGAATTTGAATATTTGACATTTCAAGGGAACTACGATCAAATTCAGAAACGGGGAAAGGGCTATGGTGAAGGTGAAATTATAAAACATGCACTGGAAAACAGTCAACTGCTGAAAACAGAATCCTCATTTTACAAATTAACAGGGAGGTTGATTGTCAAGAACATGGACCTTATATTTAAGACAACCTATGCAGGCAATGCATTTACATTTAAGCAGAAAGAAATTTCAGACCGGCCTGCAAATTATTTCGAAACCTATTTTTACAAAGTTGAAATAGCGCTGTACAAGCAGTATCTTATCAAAGCATATCTCCTTTGCAATGACAATGAGTATAAACATCTTGAACATGTTTTTTACGACAAACTTTTAGCATTGCCATTGCGAAGTTTTAAATCACCGCCACTTGTATCTGGAATTTTGGGCTCAACCGGAGAATTGTATGATTCTAATTTCAAAAAAGGTCTGATTGAAAAGTTCTATTTTGCAGCCGGAATATACAATTTCAAAAAAACGATTGCTGAAATGATTTTTATGAAATTTTTTGTTCAATTTCTTAATTTCAAACGGTTTATTGGGATTAAACATAACGGCTTATGGTTATTTCGCACCTCCGCTAAATAACCGACTTTCATTTTTTGGCATATATACAGTTTCAATAATTAATAAACCGATTTTTTAAAACCTAAACCTAAATAATGTTTGTCAACGACTTCTCAGTGCTGATTTCTGTATATTCAAAGGAAAACCCGGAATTTTTAAGGGAAGCTTTGAATAGCATCTGGGAAGGACAGTCATTGAAGCCATTAGAAATTGTATTGGTTAAAGATGGCCCATTAACCGATGATCTTGATAAAGTTATCGATGAATTCAGTCACAAAGCGCCATTGAAAATTCATAAACTGGATGTTAATTCCGGTTTAGGAGTAGCATTAGCCGAAGGATTAAATGTTTGTTCATGCAATTTGGTCGCACGGATGGACAGCGATGACATATCAACGACAGATCGTTTCGAAAAACAAGTAAGGTTTATGTCCAAACATCCCGAAATTGGGGTATCAGGAACCTACATTGCAGAATTCGAAACAACGATAAACAATATTGTTTCATATCGCAGATTACCTACGGAATATATAGATATACAGCATTTTGCCAAAAGACGAAACCCGCTGAATCATATGACTGTAATCTTCAACAAAGAAGCGGTATTAGCTGCCGGAAACTATGTTACGGTTCATGGATATGAAGATTACTACCTCTGGGTCAGAATGTTAAATAACAACATAAAAATTGTTAATCTCCCTGAAGTTATGGTTTATGCACGGATTAAGGATATTTACGCCAAGCGACGTGGGATTAAGCTCTTTACAATTGAATTTGAATTGCAGAAAAAAATCCTCAGCATTGGTTTTATTAACAAATTTAATTTCATAAGTAATATTTTTTTCCGAGCTTTGCCAAGATTGCTGCCTGTCGGATGTTTGAAATTGGTTTATAAATTCATTCGAAACTGAATAGGTTCAGATATTTGATTATTTTTACTCAATATGTGTCCTCTAAAGGATATTTACAATATGTCTTAAATGGAAAAAACTGTAATAATTGGTGGCTCAGGATTTGTTGGCACCCGGCTAATTGACTTGCTTGGGAAAGAGAACTGCATCAACATCGACAAAGCAATCAGTTCAAGACACAATGAAATTACACGGATTTTTGACATCCGAAATAAAAACCTTGAGACAATCCTTCCTGATAATACGGACTCGGTAATTCTACTCGCTGCCGAACATCACGACGATGTATTACCAATATCCTTATATTATGAAGTCAATGTTGAAGGAGCAAAAAATGTCCTGGAGGCATTGGAGAAAAAGGGAATTAACAAAATAGTTTTCGTAAGTTCTGCAGCTGTTTATGGGTTAGGAAAACCAAATCCTGCTGAAACTTACTTATTGGAACCATCAAGTCATTATGGAAAAAGCAAAGTCAGCGCTGAGAAACTCCTACAAGACTGGCGTCAAAAATCGCCGCAAAACAGATCATTGACAATCATTCGACCAGCTGTAATATTTGGGGAAGACAATAAAGGAAATGTTCACAATCTGCTTCGGCAAATCGCTTCTGGCAAATTCATTATGATAGGAAACGGATTGAACAAAAAATCAATGGCATATGTGGGAAACGCAACTGCCTTTATCCGTTATTGTTTAAACACCAATACTACCGGAGAACGCATATTTAACTATGTCGACAACCCAGATCTGAATATGAAGGAATTGGTTAGCGAGGTCGAAAAAAGCATCGAAAAGAGGCTGCTTCCAATACGTCTCCCCTACTGGATAGGACTTATGGGTGGGCTTGCTTTTGATATTCTTTCATCTGTCACAGGAAAGAACTATCCAATTAAAATGATCAGAATCAAAAAATTCTGCGCGACAACACAGTTCAATGCAGCAAAAGCCCATGCAAGCGGATTTATCGCGCCATTCACCTTGTCTGAAGGGTTGCACCTGACATTAAAAAACGAATTCCCTGAACACTTCAGGAGGGACGTAGACTGAGAATGGTTTACCTTTCTCTGCATACCAGTTCCATCAAAATATTCTATGAGAAATATTATCCTTTGTTTTTGTCTATATTTAACTCTGATCAACCCCCAATTTGCAGAGGCACAATCAATCCCAGTCGGGACACCTATTTTGGAAGATGCTTACCGGCGCGACCAGCTAATGGGAAAAATCGATTCGTCAGTTTCCTTTTGTTTACGTCCGCTTTTCCCGTCAGAGTCATTTAAGAAGGATAATATTTTTGATCCGGAAAATAATCTATCGCAAAAAAGTTGGACAAAAAAAGAAATCGGCGCATTCAGATTCGATCAAGATCGGGGAAAAATTCAACTTTTACCAGTCACCTGGACCAATCAGTATAACTCAAATTACCCATATGGCATGAACGATGGGGCGCTGATTCCAGCCAAAGGATATCAAACGATGTTTAGTGCCGGTTTTTTTGCCAAATACGGGCCATTAAGCATTCAATTCCGTCCTGAATTAATAAGTGCAGCAAATAAGGATTTCAATGGATTCCCCGAAGCTTACAGGGATCAAATCTGGTATGAACATTACGAAATTTACAATTTTATAGATCTGCCAGAAAGATTTGGCAATAGGATTTATCAAAAAGCGACCTGGGGTCAAAGCAGCATCCGCCTGACCAAAGGGCCAGTTTCAATAGGTCTCTCAAATGAGAATCTTTGGTGGGGACCTGGCATGCGTAATTCATTAACCATGTCGAACAATGCAGATGGTTTCGAACATTATACATTGAACACAGTTAAGCCGGTGCGCACACCCATCGGTTCTTTCGAAGGCCAAATTATAATGGGAACATTAAAAAACTCAGGATTTAATCCTCCTGATACGACACGGTCTTTTAAAAATAATCTCCTTTACTTCCCAAAGAAAAACGAAAATCGTTATATTAACGCGATGTTAATCAGCTATCAACCCAAATGGGTCCCAGGCTTGTTTATTGGACTGATTAGGAGTTTTACATCATATCAAAGTGAAAAAGATAGTGCATTAAAAGATCGCCTTCCTATTTTCTTTTCTATGGATCGAAAATATGAATTTGCCAATAATCTTGGCTACGATTTCTCCGACCAACGTGTATCACTTTTTGCGCGTTGGCTTTGGGTTCCTGATCATGCTGAAGTCTATTTCGAATATATGCGGGAAGATCATCCCCATAATTGGCGCGACTTTTTTCTACAGATGGAATATAGCAGGGCATACATCTTTGGATTCCGGAAGCTGATCCCATTGCCCAATGCGAATGGGCAGAGCATCCAGGTCAATCTTGAACTGACCCAACTCCAGCAGACGAGTACAAACGCCACGATGCCCTATCGTTATCTCTACATCAGCCGCGAAACAAAGCAAGGCTATACAAATAACGGACAACTTCTTGGACCTGGTATAGGCGTCGGAAGTAACCTGCAATCATTGTCTGTCAGTTGGGTAAAAGGACTGAATGTTATAGGATTGCAATTCGAGCGATTGGTGCATAACAACGATTTCCATAATTTTGTGATCAAAGATTACCGGCAAAACTGGGTTGACCTTACCATCACGGGCATTGTCGAATGGTCATATCAAAATTTATTGTTATCCTCTCAGATTACCTGGGTAAATGCTTATAATTATCAGCATTTTTTCGATCCTGTCGATCCTCAGGATACCAGCTGGTGGGCGCTGGGTAAAAATGTCTATAATTTCCACGCTAATGTTGCGCTAAGTTATAGGTTCTGAAATAGATAGATGCAAATCAGGACACTGAAAAATTTTCATATTGAACATCAATTCATTAACAAAGTGCGATCAAAACTCCTATTTATCATTTTCATTACAGTATTGATTGCCTTACAATCCAAATCGCAGACAATTCCTGTTGGCACACCTGCATTAAGCGAAGCAATACGGAATGCACAACTATTGGGGCAAGTTGATTCATCCATCTCATTTACAGTCTTGCCGATCTTTCCAGTAAAAGCCTTTAAAGTGGATAATCCTTTCGACCCGTTTAAAAGCATGGAAAACGAAAGTTGGAGCAAAACGGATGGCATATACCGATTTCATAAAAACAAATGGAAAGTTCAACTATTACCGGTTATCTGGCAACAGCAGTTTAACACGCACCATCCCTACAGCCTAAACGACGGTGCCATAATTCCTGCAAGAGGATATCAGACAATGATCAGCGCAGGTTTCTTTGCCAGAATCGGAATATTAAGTATTCAATTGAATCCAGAATATGTTTATGCTGAGAATCGCAATTTTCAGGGTCTTTACAACGAACTGCCTGCCAATGTTTGGAACGAATATAATTACTTCCATTCGGTAATCGACTTCCCTGAGAAATTTGGAGAAAAACCTTACAAAAAACTTTTCTGGGGGCAAAGCAGCATAAGGTTAACCGCAGGACCTATTTCAATTGGTCTTTCAAATGAAAACCTTTGGTGGGGACCAGGCTTAAAAAACGCGTTGTTGATGAGCAATACTTCTCCCGGCTTTACACATCTTACCCTTAATACGGTTAAGCCAATCCACTCCTTTATCGGTTCATTCGAAGGACAAATTATCGGCGGAAAATTGGAGAATTCAGAAT
>Ga0209724_1003112_pt1 | contig 13731 bp, 12 predicted proteins | sample grotaG_FD_184143 | JGI IMG/M metagenome (GOLD analysis project Ga0209724, IMG submission 184143) | Glacier valley bacterial and archeal communities from Borup Fiord, Nunavut, Canada, to study Microbial Dark Matter (Phase II) -... | ecosystem: Environmental > Aquatic > Freshwater > Ice > Glacier ...
GCGTTTGGGTTTGGGCAATGTCTCAATCAGTGCAAGTTGCTGATCTGGGTTTTGGCGGAGGCGTGAGAGGCAACCTGAGAGCGATCGCCCTCATCAGCCCCAAAAACACGACTGAGATCGAGGCACTGACTTCGACTCGATTGGTTCCGCCGCCCACTGGAGGCATGGACGAGTTGAGAGCGATTATGAAAGCCTCACCCGTTGATCGCGCTTTCTACGATGGGAAACTTTCGCGCTGGCTCCCCATGCCCGAACTTGAGAATCATTCAGGCTTCGACCGAGACAACCGCACGATTGAAGCCGAGCCAACTGTTAGCAAAGACGAGACGGCAAACCATCAAGAGAAATCTGCCAAAACCCCAATTCAAGCTGATGAGCCTGACGACGATGCGCCTGAGATTGGTTTGAATCAAGCCAGTGTTGCAGAGGTCAAAGCGCAGAAGAAAGACCTGTTTGAATTGGGGCAGGCGATTCTAGAACTGCTGCAAAAGAACCCTGACAAGTCTTATAGCGACGAGGCGATCAGAACGAATCGATTCATTGAAACAACGATAGGCAAGCGACCCTCACTCATCACCGTGAGGGCAAGCATTAGCGCCGTATCAAAGCTGCATTATGTGAGCGTTGATAAGGAGGGAAGGATTCAATGGAATCAGCCGTCCTAATTCATCCTGCTCTAGAGTTTCTTCTAACAGTTTCGCCCCTTGCCCCAGATTGCCCCACGACCGATCAAAAGTCTCCCCACGACTGCCCCACCCATGCCCTTCGTCTGGGGCAGGCTCTTGGGGCAAATCCTGGGGCAGTCTGGGGCAAGACTATGAGGCAAATTGGGGCAATCTACAAATCAATTAATTTTTGTTAGGTAAAGGGGTCTATAAATGTCTGAGTTTCAAGAGGATGTCCTATCGATTACTTGGCACAAAATTAAATCTACTCGTACCCATGTTTTATGTGTCTGTCGGTTGCCAGAAGAGGTGAGAGATAGATTAGCTCGTGAAGCTGTTAGGAAGGCTCACGGGGCATTTGTCCTGTCGTTCAGTAGCTTCCCATCGGTCGGTGAAGAGTTTCCCTACCAGGGGCAAATGTGGAAGGTGAAATCGATTGTTCAGTTTCCCCGCCGCTACAAAACTCAAGAGCCAAGCTACCCCGCGATCGCTCGTCTCGAATGGCTGAGTAGTTACGAATCGATCGAAAGTGTGCTGATGGAATATCTCAATCTGGAGGCAGAATGAAGCGACCCAAAAAGCTTGAAGGCGCTCAATGCCAATCAAGGTCAGCACTTTTGCTCAGATGCGCCTCTTTCTTTTGAGTATCAGCTTTTGCAGACGTTCAATCTCAGCCAGGACATCTTCAGGTTTCGTTTCCATTTCTAGGTCTGCCAATTCGCTTTCCGCATGGTTGTCAATGCCGAGTTTGTCTTGAATCGCGTCGAGCATTTGTAGCACCCGTGTGACCTCATGTTCGGTCAGCAGCCCGATTTACAAACTCAAGTTGGCGCGGCTTTCCGCTTCTTCACTTGCTCGGTTCTGAGTGATGAGAACAAAGGTAGACAGGAATATCGCTTCCAAAGACACGATCATGGTTAGGAGTCCGTAGGGAAACGGGTCAAATACAGGTACGCCCAAGTGCCCCGTATTGAGCAGAATCCAAAGACCAAACCAGACGATGTGGACGTAGACAAACACCAGCCGTCCTGAGAACTGGGTGATGGCATCAGCGAGGCGCACTTGTAGCCCTTTTGCCCGTGATGCCTGCAAGCGCAGATAGGCGAGCGTCCGAATGTTGTGTTCTATGACTTTGGATAATGATGGATTGTCTGCCTCATGGTCTGTTTTCTCTTCCGAGGGACTGTTAGAAGACATAAAACAACTTTGCTCCACTTTGTTTTCCCTCAGTATCCCCCTGCTGTCAGAAGCACTCGCGAACGCTACGCGCCACGAAGCGTTCAAGCATAAGCCAGTTAAGAAGCCATTTAGGCATTCCTATAGCGGGTATGGCAACGATTCGTGCAATTAGGTATCATTGCCTCCTTTTTTGTGGCTTCAAGGTGTCTCAAGCCCGCATTATTTCGTTCTAAGAGTATCAATCAATCCTGTAAAAGCTCAATTTCTGAAAGCTTTGCTATGCGGACTTTTAAGCCCCCTCATGATACTTAATTGCACGAATCGTTACCATACCCGTGTTTTAGGACATCCTCAATCGACTCAGAACATGGCACCAAAAAACACCCTACGAGCTTCATAGGGTGTTTTTTAGCTATCAGGAAGGGGGTTAGAAGACTGGATAGCGATCGGAGCTACTTACCAGCCTCCTCCTATTGATCTGGTTGCTAGAACAGCTTAAACAGACTTACCAGCTTCCCCAGCAAATAGGTAAGCCCGATCGGTGACAGATTCAGACTTATTTCGGTGTAGCTGGCTGTTTCACCTACCTTTAGCACCGAAAAAGTTAGGGTGATACCCTTATAGGGCTGAATTGCAGATTTCTGCATGGTAAACCTCCAGATATATTTTGCATTAGCTAAGCTGTGCTTTTCTCATGCTCTTATATCCTGATTTACCAGCAACCATCTTGAAAAGTCGTGTTTATACGAATACAAAAAATAGCTCTCGACTCACATCGGAGTGGCAAGAGCTAATGCAAAATATATCTATTGAAATCACTCTAGCTTTGAAATACACGTTATGTACGTACATCTGGAGGGGTGGATTACCCAATAGAAACGAGGGCTGGAGAGGGTTTGATTAAACAGACAGATATGATGTAAAACATTGAAGTGGTAAAAGACCCGAGTCTTTTTTTAGTCGTTTTACTCGACTGTGGCAAACCGTACTTGCGACATAAGAAAATCTATGCTGTGTGATTTGCGGTTTTACTGCGATGCGAAGAACTGGAAGTTTAGAGGTTAAAGCTTATTTGGATAGGGGTGCAACAAATTACCACTCTCATTTCTAAGGCTTTCAATATAGCTATTTAGAGTAGGTAAAGAGTTTTCTGGTATTGATGCCATCCCTGAACCAAAGACAGCCTTGATAGCTTTATCACATTCCTGAACTGGAACGATTTTAGCGCGGGTCGATTCAAATCCGTAATGATCAATGTCCTTGTGAATAAGCTGCTCTAAGCACCAAAACCGATGGGCAAAGTTATCCTGAATTACAGGGAGATCAACATTAGCTAAAGCTCTGAGAAAGTTTTTGTCCCCTGTGAACATAAAAGCTTGGGAACCTTCTTCTTTTTGAAGAACTTGGGTCATATAGCTAGTTAAAACTGCTTCCCCTGGGTCTATACCTTCAATTGTCGATAGCTGTTCAAACAAGTCTGTATTAGTAATTCCTATTGTAACAATCTGAGGTAACTGCTCTGTTAACTCAATCGTTCTCTCATAGTTAACAAACTTATCTCCAGTATTTCTCAGTTTGCCTTGTTTAACCTTGTCCCAATCGCTCTGGAACTTGTACTTTGCGGTTTCTAGAATGTTGATTTGCTCGTTGCTAGCATTAAACAGCCTTATCGTTTCATCAAATAAGTCAAAGGTGGCTAGCTTTTTGATAATGTCATTGTCGATACAGTAGATACAGACGGTCAAAACTAATCTCCCAGAATGCGCTCTAGATGATCGGCATTGTCATCACTGAGACTTTCCCAATCTACATTGCTTCGTAGCAATTGGTTGATGATTGTGTGTCCATCATTTGAGGGGTTGAGGCTTTTTACAACTGTTTGGGAGAATCCGTAGTCCCTCTCTGTATGCCAAGCATGGTTAAAGGCGATCGCACAAGGGTCAACGGTTAGGTCTGAGTTGAGAAGTTTTTTGATTTTGTTTTCAAGATGTTTAGGACTGTTGAAATTTTCACCAGCAAAGCAGTTATCGAAAGTATTAACCAATAGTTTTACAGCAAATCGATTGCTATCGATTTCTTCTTGGTCGTCAGATTTATTATCAATTTCGTCATCAATCAAAATGCCTTCTTTGACATGACCAAGGGCAAGGTGACCCAGCTCATGGGCAAGGTGAAAGGCTAACCAGGCACGGTGTGTCCGCTTGCTGCTGAGAACAATGGCAGGGCGATCGCCCTGCCATTGAATTAAGCCTGTGATTTTGCGGGTCTTTGCTGGGTAGTCGTTGAAGTACACCACTGCAATGCCATGTTTCCAGCAGTAATTCAGAATGCTTTCTAGGTTGACTTGTGGAGAATCCTGAAGAATTTCTGACCGAATTTGGTTGACATCGCTGGGAATGGGTACAAACGTTTTTTGGACTCCGAGAGCGACCAGCTCCGCAACCCGTGAGGCTAGCTGATGAGAGGTGCTAGGGATATCTGACCCTTGTTGAAGATGGTATTTGAACTTTGTCTGGAGTAGAGGCTTAAATTGGGCTTCTTGGTCTTCTTTGAGTAAGCTTGATAGGTCTAGGTGCAGTCGTTTGGCAATGTGACCAGCGCCTTCTAGAACGGCAGCGGGTTTGTTGTTGAGTTCATCGTTCCACCAGCTAGGCAAGCCGAGTCTGCGGACATCGTTTTCACGAAGCCCGAGCTTTAAGAGTTTTTCAAATAAAGCAGGCATTGATAGCATTTGTACCATTGGCTTGCCCTTCAGAGGAGAGGCTGTGCAAGTTTCTGAGCTGATTATGGGGAATACGGTGACTCCTTTTCTACATGGTTGAGTTGTACTTCAACCCTACTGTATCAAGCATTGGTGCTTCTACTTTGTGTGTCAAGCAAATTCACTTCCTAGAGTGCCCAATCAGGTTTTGAACTGGAAGCTCAGGGGGTTTTGAAGATTGACAGTAGCTTGACTTGATAGGGGTAGGATTGGGTGTCATGTGTTTGGGGTCTCAGTAGCAATGGAACGGTTCTTTGCCTTAAGGCTGTAACGCTCTCCCAGCAAGGTATTCTCTTCGCTTGTGCTCGCTCACCCTGATCCCAAAGCTTCGCTAAACCATCACTTCTACTGATATCTCAATTAAGCTTGCATACCTGCTGAACTGGCAGAAGTTCCTCACAAAATCAAGGCTTTCAGCCCCTCTCTTCTGCAAAGATTACGGGTGTAACATGAGCAAAAAAGTCCAGCCTTAGTCCAGACCTGTGTAGTATGCCGTCAGAAGACATTAGTAGAAATTATCAATTTGCTGCTGAAATACTCTTAAGGCAAAATCTGGTTCCATTACTACTGAGACCCCATACCCTAAAAGCCTTGAAATTTGGTCGTCGTCCTGCCGAAGCTGATTGAGTTTTGTAAATCAGACCACGCTAGAATGGGAATTCCAGACATGAATAAATGATTCGCCAACAGTGTCTTCGCTACTTTTACGCCTTGGTGATTCAAAACTGTCTGGACTATCGTTATGAAGAATCCGTAAATTGTGTGCTGGCATTGGTGAGAAGAGAATTCCGTAAGGATTAATAGTAGTAATCCTCACCGAGCATGTAAGCATGGGCAATCAGCGATCTGTTCCGAGATCTGAACTCTTCATGGGCACAAGCTTTCATTTCAATGGAAATGCTCGGTTCGTCTCACAAAATATTCGAGATTTGGGAGGGAAGTTTCAAATCAAGATGATGGAACAGGCGAATGGGCACATTCCCTGTCGGGAAGGGTTTGCATTTGAATACCTAGACGCAATGGATCAACAACTTCATTTAGGCGGCAAGGTTCAAGTTGATGTCTTAGGAGTAAATGGGAAAAACTCCCCAGACATTCAGATTCGTCATCGACCCTCTGGCAACGTAATTGGAGAGCAGCAGCACAAGCGGAGCGCGAGACTAGCAGATAAGGCTGCAAAGAGCGGCAAATATGGTCAACAAGACGTGAGAACTCCAAAACAGCAAGCTCAAGGTCCCAAAAATCCAAAAGTTCAGGAGTCCAACGTTTCTGCCGAGCAGGTGACGGAGGGAGCAAAACGTCCTCTTAAAGCGATTCGAGAATATCGAATTAAAAGCGCAATCGCAGAAATCGGTCACGCAGCCGCAACAGGTGCGATCGCAGGAGGTGTAGTAGCAATTCTATTGTCAGGGTTGACGCATCTCTTAGCAGTAGAGCGAGGGGAGATGGAACTGGATCAAGCCATTGCTGCAACCCTCCTAAATGCTGTAGAAGGAGCATTTACAGGGGGGCTTAGTAGTGCTGGATTTGCTGCTATTCCTGCTTTCTTCCCAGCATTAATTCCAGTTTTGCAAATCGTCTCGGCTCCCTTGATCGTTTTAGGTGCTTATCAACTGGTGACGCAAATCGGACAGATTCTCGATCATCACTCGTTTGCTCAACGCAATGCTGCTCTTCAAACAATTCATCACCAAGAATCCAAATTTTTTGAAGCTCGCACTCAACGAGTAGCAAACTACCTTTTGAGCTAATCAACCAACACAATCCTCTTGCTCTCCTATGCACATCGAACAAGCCCGTCAACTCATTCGTGATACAGAAGTCTTGCTATATCAAGGGTCACACTGGGATTTGTTTTGGCGACATATTTCTAATGAAATTCGAGTGGCAGATGTGGATGGGCCTTTCCACGAAGCCTGTGTAAAGCTTGATGCTCTGGGTCCCCTTGATCCAGAGTTAAATCAGTTTCTTGACGATTTTATTAGAAAGCAAATCAAACGGTTTTATGAGCAGCTTTACACAACTCGCAAGTGGCACCTGCTGCACGGGCACGTTTACCGTTACTCGGATGTTCTGACGTTTGTGAAAGAAAGTCAAGCCTTGCTCGATTTGCTTAAAGCCAAAATAGAGCGTATTCACGAGGCTGCTTGTGAGATGACCAATGAGTTGAAGGATTACCTTCATGACCAAGACAAGAGTTCTCGTATTACGGGAGTCTTGATTGAGAACGGGCGGACATCTCTTTTACAGGTCTCTTCTTGGAATAATACTCCGGACAAGATTTGAGCAATTTTAAGGCTCACACCCTCACTCAAACTATTAGAGAAAACTAAAAAGCTAGGCAAAAAGAGGGATAAGTCAGAACCAGCGGTGGCATGAATGTTTCAGCTTGCAGATTAGGCGTGCAATTGCTCCGCTTACTCAAAACCGTAGGTTTCTATTCAAATGCGCCCGCTGGTCCGTCCTCAAACTCGACGGCTCAATCCCAAACATCCTCACCAATTCCGTCATGCTTCAATATGATGTGATGGTTGAAATAACGGATTCTGGATGCCGATTCACATGGTTAGAAGTACATGGGGTTAAACGAAGCGGATACCAGAGCCAAACTCATTGATCCATCACTCTACCGCCGAGGCTGGATTGAAGACTACATCAAGCGAGAAGAAACCGCTGGCAGCATTGACATTGTGGGCGGCAAGGCACGGAAGCGGGGCAGAGGACGGCTCGACTACACGCTAAGAATTCAGGCGGGTGAAGGAACGCATCCAGTGGCGATCGCCCTAGTGGAAGCGAAAGCCGAACACCTCGCGCCAGGTCATGGTCTAGAGCAAGCCAAAGGCTATCAGCTTTGTAATCGCTTTAATGTGCCGTTTGTCTTCAGCACCAATGGGCATTTGTTTGTAGAGTTTGACCGCACTACAGGGCTAACCAGCAAGCCTAAACCGCTGACAGAGTTTCCCACACCCGCAGAGCTACGATCGCGTTATGAGGCTTATGTGGGCTTCAGTTTAGAGTCTGAGGCAGCTAAACCGTTGATTACGCCCTATGCGAGTGGTGAGGCTGGACGACGCTACTACCAAGACGCAGCTATTCGGGCAGCGCTGGAGAAGATCGCTCAGTGCCAGACGCGAGGAGAACCGGGGCGGGTGCTGTTGACTCTGGCGACGGGGGCAGGAAAAACATTTATCGCGGTTAATTTGATAAAGCGGTTGGCGGATGCCGGACAGATGACGAAGGCTCTGTTTTTGTGCGATCGAGATGAGCTGCGAGTGCAAGCTGGGGGCGCGTTTCAAAATGTGTTCGGGTCTAATGCAGCGATCGTCTCTGCTGGGAAGCCCCAGAAGAACGCCCGAATTTTGATTGCGACCTATCAGACCTTGGGCGTTGATACCGACGAGGATACGGCGAGTTTCCTAACACAGCATTACCCCGATAACTATTTCAGCCACATCATTATCGATGAGTGTCACCGTTCGGCGTGGGGTAAGTGGTCTGAGGTGCTGACGCGCAACGCGAACGCGGTTCAGGTGGGGCTGACGGCAACGCCGCGCGAGCTGGAGGTGACAGAGGAAACGGAGGAGGTTCTGAAGGATCAGAAAATTACCGCCGATAACCTGAAGTACTTTGGTGAGCCAGTCTATGAGTACGACATCGCCCAGGGCATTGAAGATGGCTATTTGGCAGCCTGTGAGATTCAGCGTAGTGAGGTGAACTTGGATAAACAGGGGCTGACCTTAGAAGAGGTTTGGACTCGTAACCCCACCGATGCCCGGACAGGAAAGGCGATCGCCTCCATGGAGGAACTCAAGGAGCTATACAAGCACACTGCCTTCGAGAATCGGATTCTGTTGCCCGATCGCGTTTTGGCAATGTGTCAGGACTTGTTTAATTACCTATTGGCGACGGGTGGACCCGACCAGAAGACGGATGTGCAGTCGGCATCGGCCCAATCGAGGGCGCTTATATTCCTGTGACCGAAATGAATTATGGCACGAACGAGTTGCGGGTCACCAGTCCCGACGGCAAGCTTCAGCTCGAGTATGACTCGGGTACTCTCACTGTTACCAATGCGGCGGCCTAGCCTGCGGTGCGGCGGACGGAATGAAGGCTATTGGTGAGAGTTCGAGCCTTGTCGCCGCCGCTGACCTGTGCCCTCAGGTCGCTTCATTCCTCGGTAGGGACTGTATTTGAAGGCTGTCTGTCCGAGTTCGATATTCTAAGAAGTTATCTGTAAGGCAAAGCCTGAAAGCTTTTATTATGGAAACACCTCAGAAGCATTAGTGGTACATATCGTTGTAAACAGCTAAACCCTTCATAATCTCTATCGTTTCCATTTCTGCAAATGTCCATTAAATCTCAGCTATAGTTGGTAGCTATGAGGTGTAGATTGTTATACCGAATTGCCAGAGGATAAAGATTAGTGCTACTAGCCCAACGTACAAAATCAGGTCGATACTATATTGGCGAAAGCGAAGCGGTTTTAGATAGCCAAGCTTTTCGTAACCTGCGAGGTAAGGTTCAGCTCATTCTCACTTCGCCACCCTTCCCATTAAATGCAAAGAAAAGCTACGGCAATATGACTGGTGATAAATATCTTGAGTGGTTTGCCAATTTAGCACCTAAATTTGCTGAAATGTTGACAGATGATGGCTCAATTCTTATTGAGATGGGTAATGGCTGGGAGCCTAAGCGACCTGTTCAGTCTTTGCTACCCCTCAAATCCTTGATGAGTTTTGTAGAAAATGAGGAAGCCGGACTCCGCCTGATTCAGCAATTTGTTTGTTATAACCCCTCTCGATTACCCTCTCCTGCTCAATGGGTGACTGTTAACCGGATGAGGGCTGTAGACAGCTTTACTAACATCTGGTGGATAGCAAAATCTGATTTTCCTAAAGCGGATAATTCAAAAGTTTTGCGCCCATATAGCGATTCAATGCTTAATTTACTAAAAAGGGGTGATTTTAACGCTGGTAAACGCCCCTCTGGGCACAATGTTAGCGGTGCTGGCTTTCTTCGAGACTGTGGTGGCTCGATTGCCCATAACTTTTTTGAAGTTGAGAGTATGGACTCTAAGCGTGACGTTCGCTTACCTGATCCTTTCAATGCGTTTTCATTATCAAATAGTATCTCTAATGACTTTTTTACACGAACCTGTAAAGAGCGGGGAATCAAGAAACCTCATCCTGCTCGTATGCAGATGGGGTTGGCAGCATTTTTTGTTCAATATCTCACTGATCGTGGAGACTGGGTGCTAGATCCGTTTGCCGGAAGTAATACAACTGGATATGCGGCTGCTCGGCTTGGTCGTAAATGGCTAGCTATTGATGCAAGAGAAGAATATGTAGAGCAGTCAAGAATCCGTTTTGAAGATCCCGCCCTGAAAAACTTAAATGAGCAATCTTATGAGTATCAGCAGACAACTCACGCAAACTAATCTCTTCAAACGTAAGCAAGAAGGTGAAGATGTTAGATGGGATACAGGTATTTTTGTCGGTCGTCCGTTTCGGCTAACTTATAGTCGAGCAGAAATTCTAGTCGCTGATGCTTGGAAGCAAAAAGCTAAAGGCATTCCACAGGGATGCTTTCTTCTTGCTTATTATGACAATGAGCTTAACGATCAGAAAAATGCTGAAGCAATTCTTCTTCGCGTGACTCAACCAACCAGGTTGCCAACTGACCAAGAAGTTATCAGTAGCATGGTTGAGTACTACAAAGATGATATTCACACAGGTACAAACCAGCGATCGCAACTAGACACATTTACCCGCTATGAATTTTCATTCAGTGGTCTAGAATGCTCAGTTCTAGGTTCTTTCTATATTGACGAGCAAGATAAAACGCGCTTTGGTGCAGACTTGGAAAATTTCTACAGCGCCCACAACTATTCAGTAATTAAACCTTCACCTGATATTTTGAAAGCCATTGTTAACTATCGAGAAAATGGCGCACCCGGAGGCTCAGGAGATATCAAAATTGGGAAGATTCGTTACAGTTCTAGCCGACGCTTCCAGCAGACTGAAGTGGATGTACCTGTTTATGTCCAAGCCCCAGACTTTGCAGGAAAACGGACGGCTTTATTTGGTATGACAAGAACGGGTAAATCCAATACAGTGAAGAAAATAATTCAGTCTTGTGTAGAAATGAGTGATAACGCTCCACTTCAGCTAGGTCAAGATACTGAAAGCCCAGAGGAAGTTCTCAAACCTCTTACTGAAAATAACAATCCTAAATATCCAATAGGACAAATTATTTTTGATATAAACGGTGAGTACGCAAATCCTAATTTGCAGGATCAGGGCACAGCAATTTTTGATCTATACAAAGAAAAGACGATTCGATATTCGACTGTTCCAAAAAAAGATTTCCGAGAGATGAAAGTTAATTTCTACGGAGACATTCAAACAGGCTTTGAGCTTATTCGAGCCTATCCAGGAATCGCGACTGATAACACTAGATTTGCTAGTAACTTTAAGAGTGTTCAATTAGATCCACCTGAAAATTACGAAACAGATAAATTTAGCTCTGAGGCTCAACGCTATGAGAGGCGCGTTGCAGCATATTTTTGTTGTCTCTATCGTGCTGGATTTCAACCTCCTAATAATTGGCGTGTACGATTCAGCACTAATAAGGAAGTTCGTGATGCAGTCAATCAAATTTCAGGTGTTGCTGTAGAACCTAAAGAAGCGGATAAACGAAGAGGTATACTGGATCTTTCATTAGAACAGGCATCTGATTGGTGGGATAATCTTTGGAAGGTTTACACTCCTACCCTAGGGAAAAAGCAGAAAAAACCCTCACAATCTAGCCCTAGTTCTAATGATGATGATGATCAAGGAGAACAAAAGGAATGGGCTGATGATGATTTGAAAGCACTTTTAGTAATGTTGACTCGACGTAGGGAGCCTGGTGAGTCCTCCTTGCTCTGTAATGGATACAGGATTCTATCTCGCACTAAAGAGCAGCATACAAGTACGGTCCAAGATCCATTTGAACAGGATATCTTAAAGAACCTGAGGGAAGGAAAAATTGTGATTGTTGACCTCTCTCTGGGAGATCCAAATATTCAATCCTTATTTAGTGAGCGAATATGTCGAACCGTTTTTAACGATGCGATCTTTCGTTTCACGAGTACACTTCCAAATAATTTTATCCAATTCTATTTTGAAGAAGCTCACAACTTGTTTCCTAAAAAGGATGATAAAGATCTTTCTCAAACTTACAATCGATTGGCAAAAGAAGGAGCTAAGCTCAATCTTGGACTAATCTACGCAACTCAAGAAGTTAGTTCTATTAGTAGCAACATTTTGAAAGCTACGCAGAATTGGTTTATTTCTCATCTCAACAATGAAGATGAAATCAAAGAGCTTCGGAAATATTATGACTTTAGCGACTTTACTGAAAGCTTGATTCGCTTTAGTCAAGACACAGACAAAGGATTTGTTCGGATGAAGACATACAGCAATGCATTTGTCATTCCAGTTCAGATTGATCGCTTTCCCCCTGAAAACCTTACCACCACTTAATCTTCTGGAAAACAATGGGCTACCCAAGTAAAAATAATCGCCGTCCATTTGAGGCTGCTAGCAAAGCATCTCATCATCATATAATCAATGATCCTGAAGTTCAGAAATTAATGAGTCGGATCTACAAGCCGCCACGTTCTGAGGAAATCCCTTTAGAGGATGTAACTGTCGATTTTGAACCGCCTAAAGACAATCAAATTGAAGCAATTATTGCTGTAGATGGTGGCTATACTGAAGCCGTTCTAGAGAAGGGTTTCCCTTCGCGAACAATGCATTTTTTACAATTTGGAGCTTTGCTATTTAAGCAAGAAGATTTGGCAGCACTTGATGCGGCTGCATTCATTGCGCCAGAAGATATGGCTAAGTTAAAGAATATAAATCGACTTAAACTAGCCTTGCCAACCAAAAACATACGTTTCCAAGACGAAAATACTCTTAAAGGAAGTGTTCTGAAAGCAATTTATGAGTTTTTTGTAAAAGGTACGTTAGGCGAAGACCAGAGCTTGATAGATACTCTTGCATGGTTTACTTTTCGTCGTTACAAACAAAATCAGAGAACTGAGGAAGATAAATGTTGGGAGCTAGCCACTAATCCCTTAACTTTAGAAGGGAAATCAATTTTGCTCTCCGAAAGCAGGATGAATAGAGACTATACTTTTACTTGTCCCGAAACAGGAGGAAAAATCTATCTCACAGATATTTTTCGATTCCAAGAGGTGATTGATGAAGACTTTGGAGCCACAGGAATTCTTGGGTATTTAACTAATGTAATTGAACACCTGATCATTATTCACATAATTCGCCAACTGATTCATTATCAACCAGATACTTTAAGAAAAGTTTTTTTCATCAAAGATGGCTTCACAGGCTTTTCTGGTCAATCTGCTAGTTTGCGTAAGTTAATGGTCGAGCTAATTAACTGGCTCCTAGACAAACACGATATCGTTCTGGCAGGTTTAGAAAAGAGTGGAGCATTTGTAGACCATGCCCAATCGATTCAGCAGAATTTAAGTCCTGGTAAGGTGCTTATTCTAACAGATGATTATATTTACCGTTATATTCGTCCTGGAGATCCTGATTCTAAAGATCCATATGCTAGTTCTAGTTACTATGGTCACAAGGTTATCTTTAAGGCTCGAAATGGGCAAATGTATGTTGTTTCAATTCCAGTACGAGAACTTAAGAAGAATCCAACTGCTGATGATTTGCCAAACTTACAAGTGATTTTGGCTAACGTTGAAGCATTGCATTGTGATATGTACGACTCAGCACTTTTCCCTGTTGCTCTGGTCAATAAATTGGTTAGTTTATCAGCACATCCTAGCCAGCGCATTCTGCAAAAGTTTGCCAGCCAGTCTATCAGTTGATAAAGGGGTTTGAGTAGTATTGGAACAGGATCCTACGCTAAGGCTAAAAGCCTCGCGGGGAGCGCTTTTCAAAACCCGTTTTTTTGACGTTCTTTGGCAGACGTTTTTGTACCAGTTGAACAGTGCCCTGATTGGTACAGAAAAATAGAACGGTATATCAAGGGTTTCAGCCCCTTTCTGCCAGAGGGGTTCAATTGGTACAGAAATTAGAAGTGCTTAGCGTAAGATCCTGT
>Ga0209724_1003114_pt1 | contig 13728 bp, 9 predicted proteins | sample grotaG_FD_184143 | JGI IMG/M metagenome (GOLD analysis project Ga0209724, IMG submission 184143) | Glacier valley bacterial and archeal communities from Borup Fiord, Nunavut, Canada, to study Microbial Dark Matter (Phase II) -... | ecosystem: Environmental > Aquatic > Freshwater > Ice > Glacier ...
ATCCGTGACGGCGCGGTGGAGCAGGGCGTGTGCGCCGGTGACGTTGGGTAGCGCGAGCAGTTGGCGCTCGAGGGCACGCTGGTCGGCAAGATCACTCGCGTTCGCGCGATCGGCCACCGACGGGACGTCGGGCGCGCAGGCAGCCCAGACGGCCCAGACGGCGCACACGGCGATCAGCGGGAGCGTTCGCACCGCGAGAGCTTACTGTATGGTGGAGGCGTGAACGCGGTCGAACGCTTCGCTGCCAACCTCGCGCCCGAGAGTCTGCGGCGCGTGGCTGCGCTCGAGGTTCGGCGGTTCGAGCCGCGCCTGCTGGGGGACGCGCCTGCGAGCTATGATCTCGATCTCGAGACCGCATACGCGCGCGTGGTCGAGCGCTGGCGCGATGACCTGTGCGGCATGATCAACGCGCTCGTCCGCGGCGAGCTCGCCGAGGTCGCGCGCCGTGAAGGTGTGCATCGCCAGGTGATCGACGACGCGAGCGTGCCGGAGCTGCGGCACCTCGTGTGGGATCGCGGCGCGGTGCTCGAGCGCCGTGGGGCGCCGGAGGTTCCGGTGCTCCAGCCGCGCCCCGTGATCCTCGGGGGCCATCTCGTGATCCAGGCACCACCGCGCGGGATGTATCCCGGCTGCTCGAGCTGGCCACGCCCGCTACCACTCGAGATGCCCGCGCAACCGCCCGAGGACGAGCCCGATTCGATCGACGAGCTCCTCGCCGCCGCGGACCGCGCGATCGGCGTGCGGCTCGGAACGCGCGGCGCCGATAAAGGCGCGTGGGGCATGCGGGCCGCGGCCCTCGTCGGCGTGATCGAGCGCGGCAGCGACGAACCCGATTGGCGCGGCGATGTCGAGATCAAGACCGTGCCCGTCGCGATCGATGCGAGCGGGTTGTGGCGCGTCGTCGAGGATCCCGCGATCGCCATGGCGTTCGAACGCAGCGCGGTCGCGAAGCTCCAGCGCACCTTGTGGCTGGCTCGCGCTGATCTCGACGGTGGCGATGCCACGATCGTGTCGTGGTATCTGTTGGAGTGGGATGCGCGCCTCGCGCAGCTTGCTCGCCGCTATCTTCACGACAGGCCCAAGGGCCCGGCGGGGACAGATCAGCGAGGCGTGTATCTTCACAAACGTTTCTTCGCGGATGCGGGCATGCTCGCAACGCTGAACGGTCCGACATGATCATCGACGAGCTACGCATCATCGGTTCGACCCAGACCAACGTGGTCATGTCTGCGGAGCTGATCCGTATCGCCCAGCGCGCACTCAAGCGCCGGCCGCCGGAGCCGCGCAAGGAGGGGCTGGGCCAGCTCGTGTATCCGTTCGATCCCGAGCTCGCGCGCGTCGCCGTCACGTACCTGCGCACGCCGACACGCGTGATGTGGGACGTCTATCGCAGCAAGGCAGGCCGGCTCGAGCCGCTCTACGACGAGCTGTGTGGCGATATCGCCGCGGATTCACGCGCACTTTGGACCGATGGCGACGGGATCTCCGTCGAGGCTCGCCGCGTCGACGAGTTCGCTGCCGGTGAGCGTCAGGTCGTGGGCACGGTCAAGAACGCGCTGATCGATGGCGTCGCGAAGCATGGCAAGAAGCTTCACGTCGATCCGGACCGCCCGACCACGCGTTGGGTCGCGCGGCTCGACGAGAACAACGAGGTCGTGGTCTCGATCGATCTCGGCGGTGGTTCGCTCTCCGCGCGTGGCTGGCGGCGCGAGTCCGGCGATGCGCCGCTGCGCGAGCACCTCGCTGCCGTCCTGCTCATGCTGTGTCGCTTCGATCCGCGCAACGAGATCCTCGTCGATCCGATGTGCGGCTCCGGCACGATTCCGATCGAGGCGATTCACATGGCGCGTGCCACGCCGCGTAGCGTGCCGACGCTCGCCGCCCTCGGCATCGCGGGTGCGAAGGCCGAGGCGCTGTACGCGGATGCGGCACCGGTCGTCATCGGCTGCGATATCGATCTCGAGGTCCTCGGCGTCGCGCGCGACAACGGCCGTGCGGCAAAGGTCGGCGAAGCGATCACGTGGCAGCGCGCCGATATCGGCGAGCTCCGGCCCGAGATGATCGGCAAGATCGCCGTCGAGCGCGGCAAGCCGGCGGATGCGACCGGCGTGCTGCTCTGCAATCCGCCGTATGGCGAGCGGCTCGCGGAGCACGATCTCGCGGTGCTCTATCGCGTGATGGCCGAGACCTGCCAGCGGTTTCGCGGCTGGCGAGCGGCATTCCTCGTCGGAAATCCCATCCTCGAGCAGGAATTCATGCGCGTGCTCGGCAAGCCGCGGATCAAGAAGCCGCTCGCAAATGCGAATTTGCGCGCGTACTTCTACATGTATGAGCTCTAGTCGGCGTGGTTCGCGGCCCACGCGGAGATGAGCTCGAAGTCGTCGACGATCCGCGAGTGATAGTGGCCCCAGATGTCGGAGAGCATGACCATGGTTCCCTTCGACAGCTGCGGGGTCATGTAGATCGCGTAGTACTTCGCGCCGGATTGATCTTCGACCTCGCCCGCGAGATCGAGCGGCAGGTTCGAGACCGGACAGATCAACTCGCAGCGCGTCCCGTGCGCGATATCGAACGGCTTCACTTTGCGAGCGTCACCGTGGATGGGCGAAAGATGGACCAGGCCTTCCTGGCCGTCCACCCGGATCTTGATGGTGACTGCGGGATGGCCATCGAACTCGACGTCCGAAATGCCGACGAGGTTGTCGCCCTTCGGGCCGTAGGCTTGGGTCACGATCACCATCACGTCGTGCGGTGCGACGACGAGGTGCTGGCCCGTCACCCGCGGGTGCTGGCCTGTGATCTTCAAATTCCGACGGTCGACGGGGTCCACGAGCGCAGCTGACAACGCCTTTGCCGGGTTAGCAAGGTGTTATAGTCGGGATAGGAGCTGGTGGATGCGAAGCGCCCTTCTGATCGCGATCGGCTTGATCCTGGCACCCGCCGGGGTGCTCGCGAAGCCACGCGTCGCGCTGGTCACCTTCGAGGGTGATCCGGGTGGCGCAGCGCAGGACGTCGTTGCCGAGATCATCGGGGACGAGGTCATGCTGGTGGGTCCCAAGCAGGTCAACCGCACGGTCGACAAGCTTGGCCTCGATACCGCCTCGCTGGCGGACAAGGACTTCAAGAAGCTCTCGAAAGAGCTCCAGGTCGATGCCGTCGTCCAGGCCAAGCTCTCGAAGTCGGGCGACCACAAGCTGCTCCACTTCAAGGTGTTCCTGCACGGCAAGAAGCAGAAGGGCTTCAAGGTCGAGTTCGCGAGCCTCAAGTCGAAGGTGTTCAAGCAACAGCTGCACGACAAGATGATCGAGAAGCTCGATGCGGAGAGTGGCGATGGCTCCGTTGCTGCCGCGACGAAGAAGCCGCACGACGACGATGACGAAGATCCGTTGAACAACGGCAAGAAAAAAAAGAGCTCGAAGAAGATCGCGGCAAGCGAGGACGATCCGCTCTCGACGATGAAAAAGAAAAAGGGCGCGAAGTCCGATGACGACGAGGACGCCAAGCCGGCCAAGAAGTCGTCGAAGTCGGACGACGGCCCCAAAGAAGTCGTCAAGGTCGCGGCGCCGCCGAAGCGCGATGGCGACGACGACGACGACAAGCCCAAGGGCGATGACGCCGCCGAAGCGCCGCGCCACAGCAAGAAGGAGATCGCGCACGCTGGCGATGACGACAGCGGCGATGTCTCCGCGCACGTCGAGGTCGGATCCCAGCGTGGCGCCGGTCGCTCGGCAAATCGCGATGCCTTCCGCGCCGACCTCGGCGGCTCGGTGCAGAACCGGTCGCTGTCGTTCACGTCGCGCAAGTTCGCGCAGGCACCTTCGACGTACACCCAGAAGCCAACGGGTGGTGCGCGTGTCGGGCTCGAGTTATATCCCCTCGCGTTCAACTCCGAAGGCCTCGGTGCGGGTCTCGGCATCGCGGGCTTCTACGATCAGACGGTTGGTCTGTCGCTGCAGTCCGCGGCGCAGCCGGGTACGAAGTTCTCGGTCACCGAGCACCACTACGAAGTCGGCCCGCGGTTCCGCGTCGTGTTCGGCCACGCGCCAACGAGCATCTCCGCCACGATCGGCGTGAATTACATGAATCGGACGTTCTCGATCAACCGCACGGCGCTCGGCGCTGGCATTACGATCGATGTCCCCGATGTCGCGTACAAGGGCTTCGACCCGACGCTCGAGTTTCGCCTGCCACTGGTCGAGCGCGTCGCGATCGTTGTCGGCGGTGAGGTGATCTTGCTCAACTCCGCCGGCCCGATCCAGAACCTCGACTCGTATGGTCAGGCCAAGATCACCGGCGGTAGCGGCATGGTCGGCTTGGATATCCAGATCGCGCGTCACATCGCGTTCGATCTCCGCGGCGAGCTCACCCAGGTCGGGTACGCGTTCACCGGCAACGGGGCGATGGCGAACAACCGCGATGGCGATCCGACGTCGAAGGACGTCGGTGGCGCGGCCGACCGTTACATCGGTGGCGTGGCCACGATCGCGGTCTTCTACTAGCCGCCGTGCAACGTCATGCCGTGACCCAGGTCGCCCCCGCGACCAGCTGGTCGTCGTCCATCCGGAACGCCGTGCGCAGCGTTCGCTGCAGCGCCTCGTTGGCGCGACGCTGCGTCCTGTCGAGGTCGTTGCCGAGCTCGAGACCGCGACGGTCGATGTGAATACGATCGTCGTGGTCGATGCCGAGCTCGCGCGCGCGACCCCCGAGATCTGCCAGCGGCCCGCGCGCGCGTGGATCGCGGTCCCGGGCGAGGGCCTCGCGCCAGCCGACCCATCGGTGGTGAGCGCCCTCGTCGGCGCCGGCTGGGATCACGTGATCGCGCATCCGATGCCGCTGCTCGCCGAGGAGCTGCTCGCCACCGCACAGAAGCTGGTCCGCAAGCAGTGGTTCGGCCTCGACAAGTACATGGCGTGGGGTGCGGAGGTCCGCGGCTTCACGCTCGATAATGCGATCGAGCGGGATGCCGTCGTCGGGGGCCTCGCAGGTGATGTCGCTCGCGTCGGGCTGCCCGATCGGATCGCGTCGCTCGTCAGCGTGATCGCCGACGAGCTGCTCGCGAACGCGCTGTTCGTCGCGCCGCGCGACGAGGCCGGCACCCGATTTCGCGCGACGGAAGCGCGCGACAGATCGCGCGCACTTGCCGACCGCGATGTGGTCACGCTGCGCTGGGCGACCGATGGCCGCTACCTCGCGATCGAAGTTCGCGATCTGTGGGGCTCGCTCGATCCGAGGATCGTGCGAGCTCGGCTGTCCGCGGGCAAATCAGCGACGGGTGAGGGTGGCATGGGCTTGCCCCTGGCGTACGCCTGCGCGAATCAGCTCGTGATCAACCTCGCGCCCGATTCGATGACCGAAGTGATCGCGCTCCTCGACATTCGTTACAAGCCGACCGAGCTCGCGCGCGGTGCCTCGTTTCACGTGTTCGTGGGCGCCCCGGGGTGCGGCCTGGAGTCGCAGCCCCTCGTCGACTCGAACGCGAATCGCCAGCGTCTTTGAGTCCTAGCCCTCGGGTGCTACGGTGCAGCAGTGCAGCACGACGTTCTCGCACCCTCCGATACGTTTGCGCGTCGCCACATCGGCCCCGACGAGGCCGAGGTCACCGCGATGCTCTCCGAGCTGGGTTACACCACGCTCGAACAGCTGACCGCGGCGACCGTGCCGGCTGCGATTCGTCTCCAGCAACCACTCCAGCTCGGCGAACCGTTCGCGGAGCACGAGCTGCTCGAACAGCTTCACCAGCTCGCGGGTGACAATCAGGTCCTGCGCTCGTTCATCGGCCAGGGCTACTACGACTGCATCACGCCCGGCGTGATCCTGCGCAATATCTTCGAGAACCCGGGCTGGTACACCCAGTACACGCCATACCAGGCGGAGATCTCGCAGGGCCGGCTCGAAGCGCTGATCAACTTCCAGCAGATGATCGAGGACCTCACCGGCCTCGGCATGGCAAACGCGTCGCTGCTCGATGAAGGCACCGCCGCTGCCGAAGCGATGCACATGTGCTTCGGCCAGGCCGATCAGAAGCGCGCGAAGTTCTGGGTCCACGACGCGACCCATCCGCAGACCATCGCGGTGATGCGCACGCGCGCCGAGCCGCTCGGCATCGAGCTCGCGATCGGCAGCCTCGCGCAGATCGAAGCGGGCCTCGATGCGAACACCGCGGGCGTGTTGATCAGCTATCCCACGACGGACGGCCAGGTCATCGACCATCGCGCGCTGTGCGCGAAGATCCATACCGCGGGCGGCTACGTCGCGATGGCGACCGATCTGCTCGCGCTCACGCTGATCACGCCGCCGGGCGAGCTCGGCGCCGACATCGCGGTCGGGACCGCTCAACGCTTCGGCGTGCCGATGGGCTTTGGCGGTCCGCACGCGGCATTCCTGTCGACCTCGGATCTATTCCGGCGTCAGATTCCGGGCCGCATCATCGGCGTGTCGCGCGACGCCAAGGGCAAGATCGCGTACCGCCTCGCGCTTCAGACCCGCGAGCAACACATCCGTCGCGAGAAGGCGACCTCGAACATCTGCACCGCCCAGGTGCTGCTCGCCGTGATGGCATCCATGTACGCGGTCTATCACGGCCCCGAAGGCCTGACCTCGATCGCTACACGCGTGCGCGCGTTCACCACGCTCGCCGCATCGGGCCTCGGTCGGCTTGGCATCCCCGTGCGTACGGGCGCGTACTTCGACACGCTGCGCGTCGATCTCGATGCGCATCGCCAGGCGGAGGTCCTCGCGCGCGCCATCGAGCGCGGCCTCAACCTGCGCCGCTACGATGATGGGCTCGGCCTGTCGTGTGACGAGACCACCACGCTCGGCGACATTTCTGCGCTGCTCGAGGCGTTCAGCGACAAGCAGCTCGACATGGAGCAGCTCGTTGTCGCGACGAATGTGCCCGAGCTCCCGACCACGGTGAAGCGATCGTCCGCGTTTCTAACGCATCCCACGTTTGCGCGTTATCACAGCGAGCACGAGATGCTGCGTTACATCAATCGGCTGTCCGCAAAGGACCTCTCGCTCACGACGTCGATGATTCCGCTCGGCTCGTGCACGATGAAGCTGAACGCGACGAGCGAGATGATTCCGGTGACGTGGCCGCAGATCGGTGGCCTCCATCCGTTCGCGCCTGTCGAGCAGTGGGGCGGGTATCGCGCGCTCTTCGAGCGGCTCGAAGCGTGGCTCGGCGAGATCACGGGCCTGCCGGCGGCTTCGCTGCAGCCGAACTCCGGCGCGCAAGGCGAGGACGCGGACCTGCTCGCGATTCGCGGCTACCACTTCGCGCGCAACGAGCACCATCGCAATGTCTGCTTGATCCCGCAGAGCGCACACGGCACGAACCCGGCGTCAGCCGTGATGGCCGGCATGCAGGTCGTCGTCGTCGCGTCGATGTCGGATGGCACGATCGATCTGGCTGACCTTCGCACGAAGGCCGAGCAGTATCGCAATCACCTGTCGTGCTTGATGGTCACGTACCCGTCGACGCACGGCGTGTTCGAAGAAGGCATCATCGAGGTCTGCGAGATCGTCCATTCCCATGGCGGTCAGGTCTACATGGACGGCGCGAACATGAACGCGCAGGTCGGGCTTACTCGTCCCGCGGCGATCGGCGCCGATGTCTGTCACCTCAACCTCCATAAGACCTTCTGCATCCCGCACGGCGGTGGTGGTCCCGGCATGGGCCCGATCGCGGTGAAGCAGCACCTCGCGCCGTATCTCCCGGGTCATCCGCTCGCCGCGGCGGGCGCGCAGCCGGTCGGTCCGGTCTCGGCGGCACCGTGGGGCTCGGCCTCGATCCTCCCGATCTCGTTCGCGTACATCGCGATGATGGGGGAGCCAGGTCTTCGCCGCGCGACCGAGGTCGCGATCCTCAGTGCGAACTACATCGCGAAGCGGCTCGGCACGCACTATCCGGTGCTCTACACGGGCAAGAATGGGCGTGTCGCGCACGAGCTGATCCTCGATTGCCGCCAGTTCAAGAAGACCTCGGGCATCGAAGCCGAGGACATCGCGAAGCGCTTGATGGACTACGGCTATCACGCGCCAACGATGTCGTTCCCGGTGCCGGGCACGCTGATGGTCGAGCCAACGGAGAGCGAGACCAAAGGCGAGCTCGATCGGTTCTGCGAAGCGATGATCGCGATCCGCAACGAGATCGCCGCGATCGAATCCGGCACGATGGATCGCAGCAACAACCCGCTCAAGAACGCGCCGCACACCGCGGCGGCCGTGACCGGCACGGAGTGGGACCGCCCGTACTCGCGCGAGCAGGCCGCCTATCCCGCGCCGTGGTTGCGGGTTCACAAGTACTGGCCGCCCGTGGGCCGCGTCGACAACGCGTATGGCGACCGGAACCTTGTGTGTGCGTGCCCGCCGGTAGATGCTTATAGCTGATGGGAATCGAGGACATCGTCGCGATCGTGATGGCGCTCGGCATGGCGCCGGCGATCATCAAGATCCGCGGTGACTCGAAGCTCAAGGCGCGCAAGCTCGAGCTCGAGGCAGGGAACGGCGATGGCAGCAACAAAGACACCAAGCGGCTCGTCGACGAGAACAAGCTGCTGCGCGAGCGGATCGAGAACCTCGAATCGATCGTGAGCTCGGTCGACTACGAGCTCAACCAGAAGATGGTCAAGCTGCTCGAGGAGCAGCGCTCGCGCATCGTGTTGCCGAGCGAGCCGATCGCGACGCCGATCGCGGCGCCGATCGCGCCGGGCACGCCAGCGACCCCGGCAAACGCGGCGACCGCTCCGGCCAAGGCGATCGGCCTCGACGCGACGATGACGCTCGCACCTCGGAGTGACAGCGCGCCGCGCCAGATCGGTACGTCGCTCGAGCCCGGGCAGGTGCTCGCGGGGCGCTATCGCGTCCAGCGCTTGCTCGGTAAGGGCGGGATGGGCGCGGTCTATCTCGCCGATGACGAAGTGCTGCACGAGCTCGTCGCGCTCAAGGTGATCTCGAGCGCGTTCGCGACCGACGAGAACGCGCTGATCGCGCGGTTCCGGCGCGAGGCGACCTCGGCGCGCAGAGTCAGCTCGCCGCAGGTGATCCGGATCCACGATCTCGGCGAAGCGCGGCCGGGCCTGCTCTATCTCTCGATGGAGTACTTTGCCGGGCGCACCCTCACCGAGCTGATCGCGCAGCGCGGGGTCGTGCCGCTCAAAGATGTCGAGGATATCCTTCAGCAGATCGGGACCGGGCTCGAGGCCGCGCATGAAGCGGGTGTCATCCACCGCGACTTGAAGCCGAGCAACGTGCTGATCGGCGAGCGCGGCGCGGTGAAGCTGATCGATTTCGGACTCGCGACCACGCTCGTCGGTGAGAACCTCACGGCGACCGGTGCCATCCTCGGCACGCCGCACTACATGGCGCCGGAGCAAGTGCGCGGCAAACCGGTCGACGTGCGCACCGATGTCTACTCGTTCGGCGCGCTCGCGTATCACCTCGTCACCGGTCGGCCGCCGTTCTCCGGCGACAATGCAATCGCGATCGGCTTCGCGCACTGCACCGAGACCGCCGACGCACCGAAGACGCTGCGCAAGGATTGCCCGCAAAAGCTCTCCGACGCGATCATGGCGTCGCTCGCAAAGTCGCCCGCGGATCGGCCGTCGAGCGCGAAGTCGTTCCTCGCGCTCGCGCTTACCTAGCGCGCATCAAGTAGTGGGCGACGATCCACTCGCTGCCGTTCTTGTAGCCAAACAGCTCCGCGCACGCGAGGAAGAACACCCGCCAGCGCTCGACCTTCGCCCGCTGGATCCTGTGGCTGGCCGCCGGGCCGAGCACCTGCTCGAGCTCGCTCCGATGCGTCATGAGGTTCGCGTACCAGGCCTCGGAGGTCTTCGCGTAGTGCGTGCCATCGAGTCGCCATTCGTCACTGATCGCGAGATCGCGGTCGAAATGCGAGAATAGGTCCGCGCTCGGCATGATGCCGCCGGTGAAGAACTCGCGCGCCATCCAATCCGAGCCGCCCGCATCTTCGAACGGGTAGGCGAAGCGATGGTGCGCGAACACGTGGCAGAACAGCGCGCCGCCGGGCGCGAGCCAGCGTGCGATCTTGCCGAACAGCATCTCGTAGTTGCGCATGTGCTCGAACATCTCGATCGAGACGACGCGATCGAAACCCGCGGCCGGTAGCTCGAGCGCGCGAACGTCCGCGGTCCGGACTGTGAGGTTCGCCAGGCCGCGCTCGGCCGCGCGCGCCTCGATGAAGGCGCGCTGCGTGCGCGAGTTCGAGACCGCGGTGAACGTGCTCTGTGGATAGCGGGCGGCGGCCCACAGCGAGAACGAGCCCCAACCACAGCCGAGATCGAGGACCCGCTGGCCATCGGCGAGCTGGCCGCGCTCGGCGTAGAGCTCGAGCATCGCGGCTTCGGCCGCTCCGAGGTCCGTGACGTGCGAGGGCCAGAAGCACGACGAGTACTTCAAGTGTGGACCGAGCACCTTCTCGAAGAACGCGGCGGGCACTTCGTAGTGCTGCGCGTTCGCCGCGGCAGTCTCGATCGCGAGGTCGCTCGTCGCGAGCGAGGTAATGAACGCAGCGTGATCGCGTGATCGCTCTTCGCGCAGCCGCAATGCACACACCGCGCGAATCCCGGCGCGCAACAAAGGCTCGGGGACGAGCCCGGAATCGACAAGTTTCTCGACGAGCACGCCGCAGCTTACTGCGGATTCGTGCCGTCGCTCGCGCTTCGTCACGTCTCAGCGTCGCGTAACGTTTGACCGGCCAAGGACATCGCTTCAGGGCGTGGGCAACACGTGGCTGGGCTCGTCTCCACCCGTTGGCGTGTTCGCGCCTTCGGAACTGAACCCGTACCTAAAAAGAACTCGAGTGGCCTCGCAACTGTGGCGCCGACATGATCAGCGCGCGACGACGGGGAGCTCGACGTAGCTCTTGCCGTAGACGCGCTGGGTCGCCTTCTTGTAGTCGCCGGGCTTGGCGTCGAAGATCGAGGGCACGAATGTCTGCGGGTTGCGATCGTAGAGCGGGAACCAGCTCGACTGGACCTGGACCATGATCCGGTGTCCGGGCAGGAACACGTGATCGGCCGTGGGCAGCGCCCACGTATAGGCGAGTGGCGCGCCAGCCGCGAGGGGCTTCGCGGTCTCGAGGCTCTCGCGGTAACGGCCGCGGAAGATGTCCATCGCGATCGCGAGCTGGTAGCCACCGAGCACGGGATTGCGTTCGACCTCGGGCGGGTAGACGTCGATGAGCTTGACGACCCAGTCCGAGTCGGTGCCCGAGGTCGACGCGGTGAGGTGCACGACCGGCTCGCCGCTGACGACGAGCGGCGCGGTCAGCACGTCGGTCGTGTACACGAGGACGTCGGGGCGGCTACCTGGATCGCGCTGGTCGGTGACGAGCCAGCTCGGCCAGACCTTGGACCCGTCCTCGCCGAACGGGAACGGGCGCGGCACGAACGTCACGGGCTTCGCGGGATCCGAGGTGTACTCGATGAAGGCGTCGCCAGCTGGTGCGGTCGTGACGAGCTTGCCGGTCGCGGCGAGGTACATCGGCGTGGCCTTGCTGGCCACCGGCCACGCGCTCAGGTGGCGCCACTGGTTCGTGCCAGTCTCGAACGCGGTCACCGGCGACGTGGTCAGCGGCGGCGCTGCGTCTTTCAAGAAGTGATCGAGGAACGGCAACAGAATGTCGCGGCGAAATGCGAGGCCGGTATCGCTATCGAAGTGCAAGGGGCCGAGCGTGCTGCCATCGCCGATCTCGCCGCCGTGATGCCACGGTCCCATCACGAGGAACACCTTGTCGTTCGCGGTGTCCTTGGGCTCGAGCGCCTTGTACACCGCGAGCGCGCCGTACATGTCTTCCTGATCCCACAGCGAGTGGACCAGCATCACCGGGACCTTCAGCGGCCGTGCGCCGAGGATCTTGTCCATCGCCTGATCGCGCCAGAACGCATCGTAGCTGGGGTGCGCGACGAGCTTCTGCCAGAAGCCCATCTGATCGAGCCCGCGGCGACGCGCGAGCTCGCCCGCGGAGCCCGCGTCCATGAACATGTCGTACTGGTCGAAGCTACTCGCCGGCCACAGCGATTCGTTCTTGCGCGTCGCCTCCTGGTTGTAGATGTAGGGCAAGCCTTGCTGGCGGAACGCGCCGTTGTGAAACCAGTCGTCGCCGCGCCAGCCATCGACCATCGGGTTCATCGGCACGCTGACCTTGAGCGCGGGATGCGGATCGACGAGCGCCATCAGCGGTGTGAAGCCGTCGTACGAGACGCCGAGGATGCCGACCTTTCCGTTCGATTCGCGCACGTTCTTCACGAGCCAGTCGATCGTGTCGTACGTATCGGTCGAGTGATCGGTCCTGGTCGGGTTGAGCGGGCCGCGCAGCGGGCGGTTCATCACGTAGGCACCCTCCGAGCCGTACTTGCCGCGGACGTCCTGAACGACGCGGATGTAGCCTCCCTCGATGATCGTGTCGACCGCGTGGTCGTAGCCCGACAGCGCCATCGCAAGATGCGTGCTGTCCTCGTGCGACGTCATCTTGTCTGCGTCGTATGGCGTGCGCGTCAGGAGGATCGGCGCGCGCTTTGCCGCCTTGGGGATCAGGATCACCGTGTGCAGCTTGACCCCGTCGCGCATCGCGATCTCGACGGTCTTGCGGGTGTAGTCGAATCCGTCGTGGGACTCGACCAGCTTCGCGGGGGTTTCGGTATCGGCGGCCGCCGATCCGACGAGGATCACGAGCACGGTAACCAGACGGAGCATCATGGAACCGATAGTGCCGCAACCGCGTCCCGATCCACCGGCGTGCAGCCCGACATTCGGCCGCGCTGAAACGCTGACGCAGGATCTGCGGTGTGCGCCGGGTCGTCGCGCAGGCCTTACGTGATCGCTACGACCCGTTGAGGACCACGAAGCCGAGCAAAGCACCGTACCGGGTCGAGGCGACCGGGCTTGCCCGAATCGGACACGCCCCAGAGCGGCAGCCGACGAAGCGATAGAACCCGAACCCGGCGAGCACGCCGATCAGGATCGAGAGGACGAGGCGAGCTTGCATGGCCGTGAGAGCCGGGCCGTGTGCAAACGATTCAGCGGTCGGTGCCGGTCGGTGCCGGTCGGTGCCGGTCGGTGCCGGTCGATGCCGCGTGATCTTGTCGCGGACCGCTGTCCGCACCGGCGCCGGCTCACCGGGCAGCCGACGACACCTTCTCGGAGTGGGTGATCCTCGGTGCTGTCCGACGAGTTGGCGCCGCTCGATCCTGGAACGAGAATCGGCGACCGCGGCATTTGCGGCCGGCGCTCAACGAGCGTGAGCGCGCGGCGTGAGAGCGGCACTGCGAGGGCATAGGACTTGCTGACGAAAGGCGTATGACAAAACGTGCCTGGATGAATCTATCGGCTGTGTTGGTGCTCGCGGCTGGTTGTGGGTCGAAGCGGAGTCCGCCGTCGTCGCCCGCCGAGACCGCCCAGCAACCGCCGATGTGCTCGATGATGAAGGACGCGCAGATCGCGGCGACCGACGGAGAGCACGATGTGACGATCACCTTCACGACGCAGGGGGACCCCACGGATCTTCGCGCACACGTCCGCAAGATGGGCGCGATGCACGATCGGATGGCGCACGGGACGATGGGCGGGAGCATGATAGGTAGCGGTGGGATGGGGAGCACCGAGATGATGGGTGGCAGCGGGATGATGGGTGGCAGCGGGATGATGGGCGGCAGCGGGATGATGGGCGGCAGCGGGATGCACGAGCACATGGTCATGGTGCCG
>Ga0209724_1003126_pt1 | contig 13712 bp, 8 predicted proteins | sample grotaG_FD_184143 | JGI IMG/M metagenome (GOLD analysis project Ga0209724, IMG submission 184143) | Glacier valley bacterial and archeal communities from Borup Fiord, Nunavut, Canada, to study Microbial Dark Matter (Phase II) -... | ecosystem: Environmental > Aquatic > Freshwater > Ice > Glacier ...
ATTTAGGTACTGGGGCCTGGACCCCCCCGAAACGCAATGCCAAGCAGCCTGGACCCTGGACCGTGTGGATGGATAACGCTAGAAAGCTAATTGAAACGGTGTTCTCGAGCTTGACCCGCAAAGGTCAATTGGTTTTAGGACAGCTCAATTCGTTTCGTTCGGTACGGGCTAAAGTGTGTCGTAAAGTGGCCGCTCACAACTTTGCCCGCTGGCTTGGCCTCTGACCCCTAGCATCCGACGTTAAATCAGGGAATCCCTCGAGCCAGAATAGTTCTTGGAAAGCCTTTGACCCCGCTGTGGGCAACGTGCAGAGTTTCACTCCCAGCGGTGTAACCCCGAGCACGACCTTCTCGAGCGACCACAAGTGCGCTTTCTGGACGGGTTTGAAGTTGAATTGAGTGCCAGAGGCCCTCGAGCGCCCTACAAACCCAACTTGGCATTGAGTAAATCGCGCACCAGTTCGGGCTGGGCCTTGCCCCCCATCGCTTTCATCACCTGTCCAAACAGTGAGTTCACCGCCTTGAGGTTGCCGCCCCGAATCTGCTCGAGCACCTTGGCGTTACCCGCCATCACCGCGTCAATGGCCGCGTCAATGGCCCCGGTGTCCGTGACCACCGCCAGACCGCGCTCTTCGACCAGCGCTCGAGGTTCGAGTCCGGTCATGACCTCCGGCAGCAGCTCCTTGGCCATCTTGCCGGAAATCACACCCTCGTCAATAAGCTGGACCAGATTCCGCAGATGTTGAGACTTGAGTCCACTTTGTCTCAGGGTTATACCTTTACTTGTAAGGTATCCGCTAACATCACCCAATAACCAGTTGGCTAAGTTTTGCCCAGATTTAGATATTCCGAGAATTGCCTCATCAAAAAACTCACTCAATAAAACGTCCTGTGAAATAATTTCTGCTTGGTCTGGTTTAATCGTAGTTGTAGGTAGAGACGAAGGTGGATTCGGAGCCATCGTAGTTGTGGGAGGAAGTGTAGTAGTTGGAACTGGAATAATACCAGTTTCAGAGATGTATCTTTTGTATTTATCAATTGGAAGCTCTGGCATTTTGTCCCGCACTCGTTTAATCATCTCCGGTGTGATGTTTAAGGGTGGCAAATCTGGCTCGGGGAAATAGCGGTAGTCGGCCTCGCCCTCTTTGGTTCGCATGACAAAAGTTTTCTGACCGCCCTCGTCCCAGCCCATGGTGTCCTGAGCAATCTTGCCACCGCGCTCGAGCACTTTGGTTTGGCGCTCAATCTCGTACTCGAGCGCTCGAGCCACACTTTTGAACGAGTTCAGGTTCTTGACCTCGACTTTGGTGCCGAACGGCTCCCCAGCGCGGTGGATGGACACGTTTACGTCGCAGCGCATCTTACCTTCCTCGGGGTTGGCGTCAGACACGCCGAGGGCCTGCGCGATGGAGCGCACCATGTTCAGAAACTCTCGAGCCTGGTCCGCACTCCTGATTTCGGGTTCGGTCACCATTTCAATCAGGGGCATTCCGGCGCGGTTGAGGTCGAGTAGTGAATAGTCGGTGTAGGCCGGATGAACAAGTTTTCCGGCGTCGTCCTCGAGATGGGCGCGGGTGATGCCGACCCTCTTCCCGTTCACCTCGAGCCAGCCGTTCCGGGCAATCGGGCGGTCATACTGCGAAAGCTGGAAGTTCTTGGGCGCGTCAGGGTAATAATAATTTTTGCGGTGAAACTGGGTGAAGCCGGACACGTCGCAGTTGAGCGCTAGCCCGAACATGATGGCCTTTTCCACCGCTTCAAAGTTGAGCGTAGGCAGCGTTCCGGGCAAGCCCAGCGTGAGCGGGTCGGTGCGGGTGTTGGGACCCTCCCCATAGTAATCGGTGGGGCAGGCGCTAAAAATCTTAGTCTGGGTGTTGAGGTGAAGGTGAATCTCGAGGCCTATGACGGGTTCCCACATGGTGGGGATTATAAGGGTTGATGGGGTGGTGGGTTTTGCTTGAGGGATGGAGATGGGTTCTCGGTTTTCAGTTCTCGGTTTAGAACATAACCGCTGAGCATCGTCTTAACTGATAACTGACCACTGACAACTGAAAACCCGTCACTCTCCAATCTGTCCCAATTCACCCGGAAATGTCCACCCTCGAGCGTTAAACTCAAGCTATGAAAACCGTCTTACTGGCCCTAATCGTCGCCTCGAGCTTGGCCTCGAGCGCCGCACTTGCTCTAAACGTGGGCGAAAGCGCCAAGCTGCCCGTAGTCAAGGACGCCACCGGAAGCACCGTGGATTTTGCCGCCAACAAGGGCAAGTGGCAGGTCATCTACTTTTATCCCGCCGTGTTTACCGGAGGCTGCACCGCCGAGGCCCACGCCTACACCGAGCTGATGGAGGGTTTCAAGGCCGCCAACGCCATCGTGTACGGGGTCTCGAGCAACAGCGCGGACAAGCAACTCGCCTTCATCAAGGCCAACGACCTCAAAATGATTATGCTGCCCGACACCAAGCGGGTTCTGGGCGCGGCGCTGGGAGTGCAGAACATGGGCGGCTGGTACAACCGCGACACCGTTCTGATTGACCCACAGGGCAAAATTGCTCAGATTCGCCGCGACGTGAACCCGATGCAGGACGCTAAAATCGCGCTCGAGTTTATCAAGAAAAACGGGGGTTAGACCTGCCCCTCCCAGTCGGCTCCCAACGCCTCGAAACGCGCCCGAATGAGGGCCACCTCCTCGAGCGCTAAAGGCCCTTTTTCCACCGCCTGAACCGCCTTCTCGAGGTGCTCCAGGCTGCCCGTGCCCAGGATGGCGCTCGAGACTCCGGGGGCAAAAGCGCTGAAACGCAGGCTGTACTCGAGTGGGTCCACACCGCCGAACTCGAGTTGCATGGCTAACATGCGCTCCCAGTACACCTCGGCGTAGTCACCCACTGGGCGCTCGAGAAAGCGCCACGGTGCGTTGGCCACTGGGCGTTTGGCAATCACACCGATTCCTTTTTGCTGGGCCAGCGGCAGGTTATCGCTCAAACTGCGCTGGTCAAATAAGTTGACCGAGGTCTGCACCCCGCCCACCGGCGTGTTTTCCAGGGCGTAAGCCAAATCCGCATTCTCGCCCGAGTAGGCCACGGTTCGCACCTGACCCCGATTTTTGACCTCCTCGAGCGCGTCCCACAGTTCGGCTCGCTCGAGGGTTTCTTGAGGGCAGGAGTGCAGGTGAAAAATGTCGAGATGGTCGGTTTGTAGTCGCTCGAGAGCCTGTTCCACCCCGCGCAGAATGCACTCGGCGCTCCAGTCGGGAACGCCCTCGACCCCGTAACCGCCCTTGCTCGAGAGTACGAAATCACCGCGCCGCCAGGACAGGTGCCGCCCGATGCGCTCCTCGCTCAGCCCGTAGCCCCTTGCGGTGTCTATCAGGGTGATGCCCCGGTCCAGGGCGCGGTTGAGCAACGTTCCCGCCTCGTCCTCGCTCATCTGGGGGCTGCCGATGTGACCCGCCCCGAAGCCCAGCGCGGAGACCTCGAGACCCGAATTGCCGTATAGGTGAGTGTGCATGGCGTTAGATTAGCGTTTTTGAACAGTTGTTTAGCGCTCGAGCTGGAGAGACCCCCCCTTGCGTAGTCACGCAAGACCCGTCCCTTTGGGAAGCTGCGCGAACCTGTAAACATGGGGGTACCTTAAAAACTCGAGTGAAACGCTTTCAAGTTCCCCCCTATAAAATAGGGGGGATATTTTTGTGAGCGACAGCGCACAAAAGAAGGGGGGTCTTTCCAGGCGGAATCCATACCACCCCCACCCTACAAATGAGGTTCCGGCTGCACCTGCTCACCCGTTTCGTTGAGGTGCGCTCGAGCCTTGAGCACGTCGGGGTCGCGGCTTCTAAAAATCTGGCGCAGCCCCACCACCCAGGCCAGCGAGGCCAGCGCTCCGGTGAGCACATCGGACGGGTAGTGAACGCCCAAATACAGGCGGCTCGAGCACACCAGCAGCACAAAAATCGCGCCCAGGACAATCGCCAGATTGCGCCAGCGGGTGTACCACAGCAGCAGCACCAACGCGGTGACAAAGGCGCTCGAGGCCATCGCGTGGCCACTGGGAAAGCTAAACGCCTTTTCCTCAACCAGGTGTTGCCATAAATCGGGTCGGGGACGGGCAAATAAGAGTTTAGCGCCCTGGTTGAGCAGAAACTCGCCCAGCATGGCCAGCCCGAAAAAGAGCGCCCTCGAGCGCTGGTGCTGGGTGTAGAGCGCGATGACGACGGTCAGCGAAGCCAGAGGCATCACAATGGGACCGCCCAGGTTGGTAAAAAACAGCACGAACGGACTGAGCGCGCTCGAGCTGTTGGCGTGAAACCACAGCAAGATACCGTTGTCCCAGCCGAAACTCTCGCGGTCCACGATGTTGTCGGCAATCTTACCCACAATGACCAGCGGCAGAAAAATACAGGCAAACAGAATCAGTACCCGCCAGCGGTGAAGCGAAAGGTAGTGCAACGCTCGAGCTAGGGGCGAGGTGTGGGACATGGTTTCAATGTAGGACGGCTCGAGGGTGGGCATGGCGAGAAGCCTTACAGGGTGAAGAAAGGATTGAGGGTGAGAGGGTAGGAGGGTGAGAAAGAACGCCTCCGGCGGGTTTTTGGTTTTTGGTCATTGGTTGGTCTGTTCTCGAGCGCTCGAAATTAAATCGACCAAGAACCAACTACTAAAGACCCGCGACTTGGCCCGATAGGTGCCGCTTAGGTCAAGACAGCCGCAGGCGCATCCCTCGAGCACGCTGACTGCCGCACCTTAGTCAAGCGAGCCGCTAGAATACCCCGCATGACTTCTGAAGGAATGCGGGGACAACTCTTCGTGATGCTGGGGGCCAGCGGGGTGGGTAAGGGAACGCTCAGGGAGCGGCTGCTGGCCCAGAACCCCATGTTTTACTCGGTATCGTGGACCACGCGGGAGCAGCGGCCCGGTGAGATAGACGGCGTTCACTACCACTTTCACACCAGGGTGGAGTTTGAAGCCGAACTCGAGCATGGGGCGGGCTTTCTCGAGCACGCCGAGTTCGTGGGCAACCTTTATGGCACGCCCCGCGCGCCCGTCGAGGCCGCGCTGAGCCAGGGCCAGAACGTGATGCTCGAGATTGAGGTCTTAGGCGCGCTACAGGTGGCCCAAAACAGCCCGGAAGCTATCCTCATCTTCATCGCTCCGCCCTCGTTGAGCGAACTCGAGCGCCGCTTGCGCGGGCGGGCCACCGAGTCAGAGGAGCGCATCCAAAAGCGCCTGCTACGCGCCACCGAGGAGATTCGGGCTGCCCGCCAGTTTCGCTACATCGTGATTAACGACACGCTCGAGGTGGCGCTGAGCGACCTGCAAGCCATCGTGCAGGCCGAGGGCCTCAAGAGTGAGCGCTGGAGCGAATCGGCCCTCGAGCGGATTTTACAAACCTGAATTCGCGTTATGGGGCACTTGCTTTTGACGCCCGCTTCTAGTAACATCCTTTACGCCTGAAGCACACCCCACTCGAGCGCAAGCCGAGGCCAAAGGTTGAAGGACTTTTACGCAGTGTCGAGGCGTAGCGCAGCCTGGTAGCGTACTACCTTGGGGTGGTAGGGGTCGTGAGTTCAAATCTCGCCGCCTCGACCAAAGAAACCCCGCTCGAGAGAGCGGCAAGTCTAGGCCCCTCGAGTGATTGAGGGGCTTTTTTATGGCTTAGAGGTATAAAAAGTGTAAGTTCTGACACAAATGCCTGTTTTATATTTCTCGAGGCGGTCAAAATAAAATGAAACAGATTGTTTATTAGTGAACAGTTCTGGCCCGAAATCAGCAAAAGCAAAGTCACTATCAGCTTTTTCAAAACTAACAGTTTGAATATCTAACCCATATCGTTTCGTTATCTTATCATCCTTTAAATAATCTTTGATTTTCGCACTGGCTTCAAAACCCTGAGTTGTTAGGTAAAAAGGCATGCTCACAACGTATCCAGCAAAAGAGGATGTTTTATCATCTTTAAATTTGATTTTCAATGCGTCACAATGGAGGCTTTTGGTGGGCTGATATTCGGGGAAATATTGCTTCCCAATTTCTGAAGCAGTTATACCTAAAGCGCTCGAGCCTGCTCCAATCGCCAAAAATACTAAAATCTTCTTCATCATAATTTCCTCGAGTTCAAAAGCTGATGGTAGCGTTGACTATCCATGTGCCACTACGTTCAGCAGCAGCACAAATGTATGTGCCTTTTTGACCATTGACATGCACGGGTTCATTCCACACCCACATATCTTCATTGCGGGTCATCGGGTTGTGGGAAGCTCTCCAATCAAAATCATTGCGCCCGGTAGCATCCCAGACAATTTTACCTACGGTTATTGCGATTCCTTTGATGACGCACTGATACTGGGCGTCTGCATATTCGGGCCGCGTCTCAGCAACAGAAGGAGTTGGAATAGTTGAGGGCTGTACTAGCGGGGTAGTTGGTGTAATTGGTTTTGGGGGGCGCGTAGCGCTGTAAACATAAAGCGCGATTATACCTACAAAAAGCCCGACTAACACGAGACCAATCCAAGTGGGTATATGCGAACTGGACAAAGTGACTCCTTACTTTTTGTTAAATGTGGCTTGAAAAATATCGTCCTTTCATTTCCTTCGCACCGTCAGCTCGAGACCCAAATCGTTGAGCAGCTTTAATGTATCTTGTTCAGCTACGTAAGCACTGTACCTGTTCAGTATCCATCATGCCTTAATCAATTCACTCGAGCGTCCCCCACACGGTTACGCCTGTGGTTTACCTTTCCGTCCGCGTGGTTCACCCAATACTCGAAAAACGCCACGCCCCAGGGGAGGACGCGGTAAGATATTCAGGATATGGGACCCCAGGATAGTACCTTACTGTATGGCGGCAGCGCCGGTTTCGTCGAAGGGCTGTACGAAGATTTCTTACACGACCCTTTGAGCGTGAGTGCCGAGTGGCGCGGCTATTTTCTCGAGCTACGCTCACTCGGTCTAGGCGGCGAGATTCCGCACGCTCCGGTTCAACGCGCCTTTCTCGAGCTGGCCCGCGCTAAACACGGCAACATCGTGGTGCAGGCCAATGGACAAGCTAGCGAGGGCGAGGGCAACCGCCCCGTCACCTACGGCATCAGCGCCCTAATTGGCGCGTACCGGGCGCAGGGCCACCTCGCGGCCAAGACCGACCCGCTGCATTTGCGTCCGCTCGAGCGTGTCGAGGAACTCGAGCCTTCGTACTACGGCATCGCCCCGGACCAGATGGACGTGTCCGTGACCGATGGCGGCTTTCAAGGGCCGCTGGGAGAGGTCTTGAGGCAGCTCGAGGCCACCTACTGCGGCGCAATCGGCTTCGAGTTCGCCTACCTGCCCCGCGTCGAGCGCGAGTGGCTGCAAGCCCGCGTCGAGGCGGGGTACGGGCGTCGGGCGTACTCAAAGGCGGTCAAGACCCGCCTGCTCGAGAAGCTGACCGCTGCCGAGGGTTTAGAGCGTTACCTCGGTGTGCGCTACGTGGGTCAGAAGCGCTTCTCGCTCGAGGGCAGTGAATCCCTCATTCCCATGCTGGACCGCCTGATTCTGGACGGCGGCGTGGCCGGGGTCAAGGAAATTGTGATTGGGATGGCCCACCGGGGCCGCTTAAATGTGCTGGTCAACACCTTTGGCAAGAAGCCGAGTGATTTGTTCAAGGAGTTCGAGGGTAAAAAGGTTTACGACCCCGAGGTGTCTGGCGACGTGAAGTATCACATGGGCTTCTCCAGCGACGTGCAGACCGACGGCGGACCGGTGCATCTGGCGCTGGCCTTCAACCCCAGCCACCTCGAGATTGTGGGTCCGGTGGTCGAGGGCAGCGTGCGGGCGCGTCAGGACCGCCGCGATAGGGTCAAAAAAGGCAGTGGTAAGGCCGAGGTCGTGCCGGTGCTCATTCACGGTGACGCGGCGTTGCCGGGACAGGGCGTGGTGGCCGAAACCCTCAACCTGTCGCAACTGCGCGGCTTTAGCACCGGCGGTACGGTTCACATCGTCATCAACAATCAGGTGGGCTTCACGGTTTCGGACCCGCGAGATACCCGCTCGAGCCGCTACTGCACCGACATCGCCAAGTTCATTGACGCCCCCGTATTTCACGTCAACGGCGACGACCCCGAAGCATGCGCTTTTGCGGTTCAACTGGCGCTCGAGTACCGCATGGAGTTCGGTAAGGACAGCTTTGTAGACCTGATTGCGTTTCGCAAGTACGGCCACAACGAGTCCGACGAACCGATGATGACCCAGCCAACCATGTACAAACTCATCAAGGCGCACCCCGGCACGCGCAGCTTGTACGCCGCGCAGCTCGAGAAGGAAGGCACGCTCGAGGCCGAGGGCGGTGCGGCGCTCGAGACCCGTTACCGCGATGCGCTCGATTTGGGCGAGGCCGTGACCGAGGCGGTGCAGACCGACGGCAACTCGGAGTATTCGACCAACTGGAAAAAGTACCTGCACACCCCGTGGACCGATAAAACCTCCACGGCGATGCCGCTCGAGCGACTCAAAACCGTGGGCTTGCCGCTGACCCAGATTCCCCAGGGATTCACGCTCAACCGCGCTGTGGAGCGCATCGTCAAGGTGCGGGCTGAAATGCTCGAGGGGACGCAACCGCTCGACTGGGGCATGGCCGAGAATCTGGCCTACGCCACGCTGGTCTCCGAGGGCTTCCGGGTGCGGCTGGCGGGGCAGGACAGCGGACGCGGGACCTTCAGCCACCGCCACGCGGTGTGGCACGACCAGAACACCCCCGACGTGCCCGAGGGCGCGACCTACACCCCGCTCGAGCACATCAGCCCAGAACAGGCGACCTTCGAGGTGATTGACTCGACCCTGAGCGAGGAAGCGGTGTTGGCCTTCGAGTACGGCTACACCAGCGCTGAACCCAACACGCTCGACATCTGGGAGGCGCAGTACGGCGACTTTGCCAACGGCGCTCAGTCGGTGGTGGACCAGTTCATCTCGGCGGGGGAGAGCAAGTGGCAGCGCTTGTCTGGGGTCACTTTAATGCTGCCACACGGCTACGAAGGTCAGGGACCCGAGCACTCGAGCGCTAGGCTCGAGCGCTACCTGCAACTGTGCGCCGAGGAGAACATGCAGGTGGTGGTGCCCTCTACACCCGCGCAGATGTTTCACCTGCTGCGCCGTCAGGTGGTGCGCCCCTACCGCAAGCCCTTAATCATCATGTCGCCCAAGTCCATGCTGCGAAACAAACTCAGCGTCAGTTCGCTAACTGACCTGTCGCACGGTGAATTTCAGAACGTCATTCCCGACACCCAGGTTAAAAAGGCCGCTCGAGTGGTCATTTGCAGCGGCAAGCTGTATTGGGAGCTGTGGGAAGCCAGGGACAAGGCGGGGCGAGGCGACGTGGCCATCGTGCGGCTCGAGCAGCTCTACCCCTTTCCCGTGGACGAACTCAAGGCCGCGCTCGAGCCTTATGGAAACGCTGAGGTCGTGTGGGCGCAGGAGGAACCGGCCAATCAGGGCGCGTGGTTCATGCTGCGCGAGGATTTACAGGATTGTATGGGCCTGAATGACGTGAGCAAGGGCCGTCGGCTTAGCGTCTCGAGCCGTCCACGCTCTGCTGCGCCCGCAGTGGGCTACAACGCCCGCCATGTGCTCGAGCAGCAGGCGGTGATTGATGGGGCGCTGGGGCTGGCCGCAGGCGAAGAAGGCGCGGCCAAGAAAGCGGTTAAAAGTACCGCTAAGACCAAGGTGGCGGCAGTGGATTGAGGGGTGGGAGGTGGGGCGCTCGAGTAGCGTGACCCCCCTGCTCTTTTTACGCTTCGCTTAAAAAGAATATTCCCCCTATTTTATAGGGGGGAACTTTAGAAGCTCGAGCGCCACGTCCTTAAGTTCCCCCTTGCTTTGTAGGGTTCGCGCAGCTTCCCGCAGGGACGGAACCACAGCAAAAGCGGCCCAGCCCGATAGGTGCTGTAGTTGGGCCAAGACAGCGAAGCGCTTGCTGTTCGGGGGGTTTTAAGCTCGAGCAAAGGCTCAAGCAACCGCTCGAGTGCCCCACCCCGCAAAACGCATTAGAATAAACCCCGCATGTCCGGCTCTCCATAGCCGGATGAATTTTGGAAGTCGGGCGCTCGAGCGGTTGCGCTCCGCATAAGAAAATAGGGAGAAACGCATGATTGTAGAGGTTAAAGTTCCTGAATTTGCCGAGAGTATTTCTGAAGGCACGCTGCTCGACTGGACCAAGAAACCGGGTGATATGGTGGCCCGCAACGATGTACTCATCGAGATTGAGACCGACAAAGTGGTGCTCGAGGTGCCCTCTATTGAGGCCGGGGTGCTGGTCGAGGTTCTGGCCAAAGCAGGAGACACGGTGACGAGCGGTCAGGTGATTGCTCGAGTGGACACCGAAGCGGTGGTGGGTGCGGCTGCACCGTCCTCGAACACCCGTGCTTCGCAATCCTTCGGGGACAGCGCCGAGGATGCCGGAGCAGGGGCAAAAGGCGGCGTGCCCGTTCCAGCCACCAACGAACCCGGTAAAGGTGGCTCGAGCGAGGGAAACACCATTGCAGACGGTTCCTCGAACATCAATCCGGGTGATTTCAGCCCCGCAGTGCGTAAAATGGCGGCTGAAACGGGCATCAACCCCTCGAGTGTGAGTGGAACGGGCAAAGATGGCCGCGTAACCAAGGGCGACATGCTCGAGCAGCAGAGTAAGCCCGCTGCCCCTGCCGTGAGCGCCCCGGTTCAGGCCCCTGTGCAGGTCAAAGCTCCAACTCCCAGCATCAGCACGCCGCAGGGCGGCAACCGCCTCGAGCAGCGCGTGCCGATGACCCGTATTCGCGCCCGTATCGCGCAGCGCCTCAAGGAAGTGCAGAACACCGCCGCCATTCTGACCACCTTCAACGAGGTCAACATGGCCCCGGTCATGGAGCTTCGCAAGAAGTACCAGGATTTGTTCGTGAAAAAGCACGGCGTCAAGCTGGGGTTCATGTCGTTCTTCGTGCGGGCCGCCACCGAGGCGCTCAAGGCGTTTCCGGCGGTCAATGCCTCTATTGATGGCACAGACATCGTTTACCACGCTTTTTTTGACATTGGAATTGCGGTCTCGAGCGAACGCGGCTTGGTGGTTCCCATCCTGCGCGATACCGATAATATGGGTTTAGCCGACATCGAGAAAGAGATTGGCAATTACGCGGTCAAGGCCAAGAACAACAAGCTCACGCTCGAGGATATGTCGGGCGGCACGTTCAGCATCACCAACGGCGGCACCTTTGGCTCGATGCTCTCCACACCCATTCTGAACCAGCCGCAGAGCGCGATTTTGGGAATGCACAACATCGTGGAGCGCGCTGTGGTCGAGAACGGGCAGATTGTGGCCCGTCCCATCATGTATTTGGCGCTGAGCTACGACCACCGCATCATAGACGGCTCGGAAGCGGTGCGCTTTCTGGTGATGATTAAGAACCTGCTCGAGGACCCGGCGCGGTTGTTGCTGGATTTGTGAGATTTTAGACCTCAGACTCCAGACGTCAGATTTCAGAACCTGTGCTCGAGCGAGATATTTTTAGAATTGTGACTGGCCTGGAATGCCCTCACCCTGCCGCTTTGCGGCGGTCCCTCTCCCAAATTGGGAGAGGGGTTGGGGTGAGGGTGTTTTAACTCGAGGACCGTGTAACTCGAGGCATTCGACTTCCTGAAGGAAAGGTAAAATAAAACTATGGATTCATTTGACGTGTTGGTAATTGGTGGCGGTCCCGGCGGATACGTGGGCGCGATTCGGGCGGCTCAATTAGGCTTTAAAACGGCTTGTGTGGACGCCTTCGAGCGTGGGGGTAAGCCCAGCCTGGGTGGAACCTGCCTCAACGTGGGCTGCATTCCATCCAAGGCGCTGCTCGACTCGAGCGAGAAGTTCGAGATGGCGGGCCACGAGTTTGCCGAGCACGGCATCACCCTCGAGAACCTGCGCGTGGACCTGGGTAAGATGCACGGGCGCAAGGATGGCGTGGTCAACAAGCTGACTGGCGGCGTGGCGTTCCTGTTCAAGAAGAACAAAATCACCAGCCTGCACGGTTACGGTTCGCTCGAGCGCAAAGAGGGTGACCTGTGGATTGTCAGGGTTGGGGACACCGAATACGGCGCTAAAAACGTCATCATCGCCACTGGAAGCGCCGCTCGAGGGCTGGACATGGCACCCTTAAGCGACAAAATTGTGGACAACGTGGGCGCGCTCGAGTTTGCCGAAGTGCCGAAAAAGCTGGGCGTGATTGGCGCGGGCGTGATTGGTGTCGAGCTAGGTAGCGTGTGGCGGCGGCTGGGCGCGGACGTGACCGTGCTCGAGGCCGCGCCGGGGTTTCTGACCGCTGCCGACGAGGGCATTGCCAAAGAGGCGCTCAAGCAGTTCCAGAAGCAGGGCCTCAAGTTTTTCTTTGGCATCAGCATTGACAGTGTGGACTCGAGCGGCGCGGGCGTGACCGTTCACTACACCGATGGCGGTGAGAAAAAAACTCTCGAGTTGGACAAACTCATCGTGGCGGTGGGGCGCATTCCCTATACCGATAAGCTGGGCGCGGACAAGGTGGGTCTGGAACTCGACGCTCGAGGCTTTGTCAAAATTGACCCGCACTACCACACCAATCTGCCAGGAATTTACGCCATCGGTGACGTGGTAGGTGGCGCGATGCTGGCGCACAAGGCCGAGGACGAGGGCGTGGCCTGCGCCGAAATCATCGCGGGGCAGGCCGGACACGTCAACTACGACGTGGTTCCGTGGGTGATTTACACCTCGCCGGAAATTGCCTGGGCGGGAAAGACCGAGAAGCAGCTCAAACTCGAGGGGACCGCCTACAAGGTGGGTCAGTTCCCGTTCAGCGCCAACGGGCGTGCTTTGGGACACGGCGACTCGAGGGGCTTTGTCAAGGTGATTGCCGACGCCTCGAGCGACCGAATTTTGGGGGTTCACATGGTGGGTCCGAACGTGTCGGAACTGATTGCCGAGGCCGTGACGGTGATGGAATTTGCGGGCAGTGCCGAGGATTTGGCCCGCACGATACACGCGCACCCGACTTTGAGCGAGGCCGTGAAAGAAGCCGCGCTGGGTGTGGACAAGCGAACGATTAGCGCGTAGCGCTATGAACCAACCTTTCTTGCTTTCAGAAGAACAGGAAGTAGAATTCAATCGAATGAGGGAGGAAGGACTTTATATTCGCTCTCGACCCGTTTGCTGGTTCATTCATAAATTAGCGGATGTAAAGGGCAACGACCTACCGGATTCTAAACCTATGAAGATGAGTGAATTGATTAACGGAAAATTAGAAAGGCACGGTCCACACTTTTGTCACACATATCTTGGACTGGACTTCAACAGTAAAGAGGGTCACTGGATTGTTTGTCATAGTCCTTTCATTGGAATAAACCCTCCTGGTGTTCAGACATACATACACCCGTCACTTCGTGAAGCTGTAGACAATATCCTGGATTTCTTTTTTGGCGACCCTGGTCGGATGCTTTCTCCCGAAGTTGTACAAAGGCTTTGAGCTGAGTTAAAAGCAAGAAATAATCAAAATGGCTCAATATGGGAATCAGGGAGGTGGGAGGGCAGGTAAACTCAAGGGGTGCTGATTCAGATACAAGCCCTGATAGACGATGCCCGATGTTTTGAGATGGTTAGGGTGCTGCGGTGGCCTGAAGGCGTGCGGTGCGCGTTTTGCTCGAGTCCGTGGGTGAGTAAGCGGGGCAAGGACGACACCCAGATTCACCGCCAGCGCTACGAATGTCGAAACTGC
>Ga0209724_1003127_pt1 | contig 13711 bp, 9 predicted proteins | sample grotaG_FD_184143 | JGI IMG/M metagenome (GOLD analysis project Ga0209724, IMG submission 184143) | Glacier valley bacterial and archeal communities from Borup Fiord, Nunavut, Canada, to study Microbial Dark Matter (Phase II) -... | ecosystem: Environmental > Aquatic > Freshwater > Ice > Glacier ...
GTTTTCAAATATCTCGATTAGGCTCGTCTCTCTGCCCGGTCGGCAGAAGTTCCACGCAAAGACAAGGGTTTCAGCCCTCAGAAAGAACGAGCGAATCAGAGCTTGAGCGATTTGTAGTGTGATGTATAGCCGTCGCCACTTTGCTTAGGACATTTTTGGCAGTGTGCTTCGCGTGCTGCCGAAGATGTCTCTGTCCTAACCTATGTGGCGACGGCTATAACAGTCCAGAAGTAGGTCAGTTATGTAGTATTGGCGAAAATGGACTTAATCAAAACTTATCAGTTGTCTGGTCAAAATTCCTTAGGATTGTTTTTGGTCCATTTACTACGGGAACGCCAGGTTCAACCCTTGACCAAGGTTTTGTCAGTTGTAGAAAGCTTAAAAATCCCCGTGCTAACTGTCTAAAAAGTGTGGCAGAAAGAGTTTTGGGTAAGAAGTACAAGTCACACATTTCCACAGATACAATGTTGTGTAAGAATTTAATTTAGACAATGGATATTGTGCCTTCAATTTAGGAGTTTTTATTAATGGCTACTGTCTCTCCTGCTGATTCATCAAGAGAGGACCTGACTAATTATTCCAATAGCACTCCACAGAACGCACAGCCAAGCAGCCTTAACCTCTCAAGCAATGGTCTTGACCAGGATTCACGCTTTTTTAACAAAAGCTCTTGTAGCAATTCTGAGTCCACCGAAACCGCTCCAAATCCACTTGCCGATCTTTCACACATGGGTGTTGCTATGTATGAGAAGGCTTCTCATACTCTCGGTGAAGCTGTCAGCAATTCTCCGATCGCTACCAGCGTTGTTGATAGAAGCGCAGAACTTCTAGAAGACATGAGCAGCTCAGTTCTCAAAACGGTGGACAGAACTGCCAATCTCACCGACGAGGTTCGTCTTCGGGCTATAGAAGCCGCATCTGAACAAGTTGGCACTCTCGGCGGCAAATTGGGCGAAGCAACAAGCAAAGTTATCGAAGCTGGTTCCCAAGCAGTTCAGGATTTTGCACAAGACCATCCTGAATTGGTCGATAGAGTAACTGATATCGGCGCTCAAGTGAAAGATGGCTTAATCAGCTCTGCCAAGAACGCTATCAAGACTGTATACCGTGCAGGAGAGCAGTTTGCAAACGCTGGCTCTGAAGCAATCCTATCCCTTCCCAAGCAGGTTGATCGCCTTTCCAACGTTGGTGCCGAAATGGTTGCACAGGCAAAAGACAAAGTTTCTGAGTTATTTGGGGATACACATCAGCCTCAACAAGGCAGCTCAAGCTTCTCAGGAGAAATTATTGCTTCAGATGGAGCAAATATTCGATCAACGCCTGGAACAAACATCAAACCTATCGGCTTCATCAAATACGGTGAACAGATTAAGTTTGATGCCGTTGTTAAAGGTGAGTTTATTGACTATGGAGCTGAACCTACGATCAAGAAGTCTAGTGACCTCTGGTATCGGATTCAAGGAACAAGCAGTTATGTTTCGGCTGCGATCGTAGAGGCAAAACCTCTTGAACAGGGTACGTCGCCTAAAGTTGAGCCACCTACCCAAGAGGAGCAGCATTCGGAGGTTGGATCTCCAAAGTTTACTTCCACCCCAAAAAACATTAGCCCATCATCCGAATTAGAAACCAATTCCGTTGCACTCAGCATCAAGTCTGGGGACACACTCTGGGACATAGCTGCCAAAGAGCTAGGTGATCCAAATGATTGGATAGCAATTCGTGAGAGTGATAGGACGAACTTTACCGAGGAAGAAGCAAAACATTTGCAAATCGGTTCAAAAGTTTATTTACCTAAGAACCTTGTTATCTCCTTTCAAGATGATCAGCCAGATAAGGTGCTGGTTACTGCCACTCCTGAAGCTCAAAAACACTTGGAAACTATTCCAAGAAACAGGACAGAAACTAAGAGTGGCTTAAACCCGGAAATTTCTCAGACACCTAGCTTACCAGCAGTTTCTAATGCTGAATCAGGCACGGTAGAACCAAAGAATGAGTTGAATTTACCGAGCAATCCTCGTCGCCCATTTCTGCAACCCAATATCGGTTACAAAGTCAGTTCAGAAGTTTTTAAAGGCGGGAACTTTGACGCTGGCTTATTCAGAGCTGTCGTAGTTGATGACAGTCTTGAGGGGAAAATTTCGTTTGAGCCTAACTGGAAGCCGGGTCAAGAAGAGTCTGGCGATGAGCCGCAGGTGGCATTTTTTAGCCCTGACTACGCTGCAACTCTAAATGTAGAGGTTTCTGACGGCATATCTAAAATTGAAAGCTACTGGGAGACGGAGATTATCAAAGGATTATTGAAATGGGATCAGAGCAAAGGACCTTCGGTTCAAATAGGTGGCTTGGGCGCTCTTGAAGTGTGGGTATCTGAAGTGGGAGGCAGCTTATTCAACCCAAAAACAGGCTCACCAACTACCAATCTTACAGTTGCGATAGAAGGCAAGTTGAGCGAGCTAGTGCCGGAAGAGTGGAAATCTCAAGAATGGTTTAAGCTGTTAGACCTGGCTACCGGAAAAGTTGAGGGAGAATACAAAGCTGAAATTGCTTGGGAACCTAAACCTATACCTGGACTTTTAACTCCTCAGCCTGTTCCCGTATATGTAAATGACCCTTTACCTACTTACAGCCCAGCTCGTGAACCTGTAGGAATCAATCCCTATCCCATTGACGAACCACGTAAGCAACCAGAAATTCCACCTCAGCCAGACAAGGCACCTGAATCAATTCCTGTTATCAATCCATATCCACGCGAAGAGCCGTCTAAACAGCCAGTAACCCAGCCACAGCAGTCGCAGCCAGATTCCTCTGCAAACAAACCTGACTACGCTCAAATTGCAGGTAACGCAGGATTAGTCCTTGCTGGAACCGCATTGGTTGTAGGAACGATAGTGGAAGATGTTGGCACTGGAGGAGTAGGCATCGCGGATGACCCAGCAACTCTTACTGGTGGTGGCGCGCTTGTTCTCAAGGGGGCAGAAGCATTGAGCAAAATGTTGCCGCTTCTTCGATTCTCTTCCTGACAAGGAATTTGACTTGATGGCAACGGAGAACAACTAGCTCAATCTCACAAAAATCGTTTAACTTCTCGACGAATGATAACGACCTAAATCTGAGTATCAATAGCTTTGAAACAAGGATAACTTTGTGGTTCTAGCCATTCTGGGGTAAAAGTAGCGAAGACACTGTTGGCGAAATATTTCTTCATAACTGAACTACCTATTCCGTCGTTACTCGACTTACAAAACTCAATAAATTTCAGCTAGGGAACGACGGCGGTTCAGGTCTTTCAGTGCGTTAAGCAACGTTTCGCCAACAGTGTCTTCGCTACTTTTACCCCGGGAACGACTACTTTGAGTCTTTTGTACCAATCGCACACTATGGAAGTAAAATTTCCTTGGGATTAATTTATAGGTACGCAAGAATAACGAATGAGCTTAAGTTTTGTTGATATATGTGCTGGTTTGGGAGGATTTCATAAGGCTCTAGCTAGCTTTGGGTTTGAGTGCGTCTTTACGTCCGAGATCAACGAAGAACTAAGAGAAAATTATAAAAAAAACTTTCCTTCAGTTGCTCACTTAACTTATGGTGATATTCGAGAATTCAAGAACTTAGTCCCAAAACACGATATTTTGTGTGCCGGTTTTCCTTGCCAACCGTTCTCAAAATCTGGTCTTCAACGTGGGTTTAATGATCCAACAGAGGGGACTATTTTTCATGAAATTCTGGATATTTTAGAAAGGTGTAAGCCTACATACATTTTTCTAGAGAATGTCGGTAATTTTGAACGTCATGACTCCGGTCGTACATGGGAGATCGTAAAAGCTCGACTAGAAAAATTGGGATATAGTGTCCGTGGAACAACTCATGTAGGAAGTAGCGGCTCAGGGCTTTTATCTCCTCATCATTTAGGGTTTCCACATTGTAGAGAAAGGTTTTTTATCGTTGGTCTTCTAGGTGCAGAATTACCTCCAGATCCTTTTCCTGCTAGAAACGTGCAACCGCTAATTCCTCTGGAAAAATACATCAAGCTGAATACAGAGCTGTCAAAGCAAGAAAAACAGGAAACAGCGCTTTCTCAACAGCAGAAAGACTGCATAAACCATTGGAATCAATTGATTAAGAGCTTGCCTGAAAAGCTAGTTGTTTTGCCATCTTTCCCCATTTGGGGAGATGAATTTGAGGCGACATATCCATTTGAAAACTACACTCCTTATGCTGCTACAACTAAGGAGTTACGAGCGTGTTTAAGTGGTCATCCCTTGAAAAAAAGGATGGGAAAAGATGAATTGTTGGCACTTCTACCAAGCTATGCTCAAACTCCACAGCCTCATTTCCCTGAGTGGAAAATAAAGTTTTTGCGGCAAAATCGAGATTGGTTCAATAAATATTCCAAATTCTTTACAAAAGAATGGTTAGATGCTCTCAGGCAGTTCCCGCCCTCTTTGAGAAAGTTGGAATGGAACTGTCAGGGGGAATCAAGGAATTTATGGAAGTATGTTTTGCAGTTTCGCCCTTCAGGTTTACGAGTGAAACGATATTCCTCGATTCCCTCTTTGGTGGCTATGACAGAAACACAGATACCCATTCTTGGACCTAAGAAGCGATTTCTTTCGCGAACCGAAGGGCTGTTACTTTTAGGATTACCAGTGACACACATCTTGCCTGAAAGACGAGAAAGAGCATTCAAGGCATTAGGAAATGGGGTGCATGTAGAAGTGGTCAAAGCGATTGTTGAAAGCGTTTTGTCTTCAACCACGCTTTCTGATAGAACTAGTAAATTGAATAAAAATCTGATTCTAGATAGGGGGAACAAACAAAGCCTTGAAATTGCTTCATAATTCGCCACCTACAATTGCTTCTGGAATCGTATCTGGTGGAGTAAAAATCTGAACGCTGTGCCCATTTACAGTTTCATGAGCAACTTCTTGAGAACAAATTTCACGGAGTGCTTTCCAGAGCAGAGCCGCCTCATAATGCTCTAAGTCAGCAGGAATGTGATCAAGTAAAGAACTAGAACAAACGACAATTAGCCGTTCCTGAGCACGAGAAAACGCTACATTAGAGCGATTTAAATTAAGAATAAATTCCACGTTCTTACTAATTGCAGAAGGGTCACTCGCTGTAGCCGAAACAATCACAGTTGGGCGTTCTCCGCCCTGCAAACGCTCTACGGTATCAATCACATCTACAACATTCTGGTAGTCTTCCAGTTCACTGGTCAATAGTGTTCTTTGTGCTCGATGTGGCGTGACAATAGCTACAGAACCTTCAGGAATTTGAGTATGATGGGCTTCTAAGATATGTCTAATAACTGCGACTTCAGTTGGATTATTCTTTCTGGACTGTCTTTCAGAATGTAAAACAAGGTAAAGTCCTGTTGAGTCACTCCATAATCTCTCCCAATTTGTTGCGCTGGGAGTTGTTCTAGAACTGTTACGTGTCGGACCTGTTAGGTGAATGCCATCTTGCACATAAAGCCGTGCCACTAATTCTCGAATTAATGGCGGTAATCGGAAAGTAAAACTTAATCCAGAGCAAAGGATCTGAGAATCTGGAACTCCTAAATTTTGCTTGATGTTTAAGATAGCTTGGTAAGCACTAACATATGGCTGATATGCAACTACAGGTGGACGATCCTCATTCTCCCAATCATGCGCCATGATCGGAGATAGCTGACGATGATCACCAGTTAGCATGATTTCACCGTCTGGGCTAACTATTGTTGCTAAAGCTAAGAAATGAGGAAATACCATCATACTTGCTTCATCAACAATCAATGTCGAGACAGGGAATCCTTTGAATGTTGATTTACTTTCCAACTCCTGAGTCATCTTCAAGATTGCACTAGTTGTACCGCCAATAATTAATACAGAGCCATTTCTCAATTCTTGAATACGTCTTAGACAAGATTTAGTGGGAAATGAATGGATGTTGGGTCCTAGAAGAGGCAGTTCTTCATCTTTTGCATTCACCTTGCTGAGATGGACATAGGGCATAGTCAACCCCACATGACTAACTGCATTCACGAAGAATGGCAATACTCTGTCGATACGCTGGAGGAGGTTATTGACAGCAGTATGAGTATGGGCTGCTATCAGAATAATGTCTCCCAACTGTTTCCTCCCTTCTGCACGAACTCTACGTCGTGCAAGAATCCTGAGTAAGGTAGCAGCAGCAGTTGTCTCTGTTTTACCTGTACCAGGTGGTCCTTGAAGAAGCTGAATTCTTGTTGCCAAACCTTCAATTACTGCATTACGTTGCTCCTCTGCCAATTGTCGCCCACCTTGCAGGCGCAAATTTCTTAGCACTTCCCTGTATTGATTCATATCAGCAGGATCAATATTTTCTTGTGCTGGAATCTGGGCTTGCTCAGGGTGAAACCACTGGTAGACGTGGCTATTGGTTATAGACTGAAGTCGATTGTCTACTCTAGGAGCAACAAAATCTGAAGGACTTTCATCCAAGGTTGCACGATCGAAGACAGTTCCAAGATCTGGTTGTCGACTGCCTAATCGATACAAATCGCTTCTTGGGAAGGGCACGACTGACAAACTAATTTCACCAGTATCCCAGTTAAAATCTCTGAGAGTACAGGTGATTCCCCCAGCCGTAAGCTGTCTGAATGTTTGTCCCCGATTTGGGTCAGAGAAGGGACTAAGCCGAACAAATGCGCCTACACTCAGGTTACAGTTATTTCTAAAGGCTTCAAAATTAATATCAAATCCGGTCAGGGCAAGAGTTGCGGACAGAAGTCCTTGTCCTTGAGAAATGACATTTTCCACAGGAATCATTTTGCCTGTAGAAATTCTGTATAGAGGAGGCACAAGGTGCTCAGCGATCCAACTTGTGAGTTTTATGTGTTGGTCAAGTTTTAAGAAATCAAGCGCTGCTCTCGCAGTGTCATTAACACCAAGGTTGAAATCAGGGAGATCTGCAATGACTAAACTTGGTTTACTAATTTCCCGATTCTTAAATCTGATTCTCTCTTCAACCCAACGAAGGGCATGGACGCGCGCGCGCAGATACTCGCGAAGGTTGTTAGGTCTTTGAGCATGATTGTAAGAATTTATAGCCCGACGTACTCTTGCATCCTGAACATCAGTTGGGTCTGGTAAAGTTCTCCAAAAAGCTCTCCAGTATGGTGCGCTTAATGAATCGTGAAAACGGCTGCGAATCTCAAATTTGTGACGTATTCCATTTCCTTCCATAGTCCAAGCAGGAACTGAGGGATCAATCCACAAATCAGTTTTGAAGTCAAAAATATCTTGAGTAAATTCTTGATGTAGAGGGGTTGATTGCCCACTTACACGTCGTTGCCAGTGATATGTATTACCAAACCACTTGAGCGATGCTACAACCGAAAGTCCTCTGCTCGTCCAACCAAGTGCAAATCGTTGGTCAATTTCCTCTTGCAGACACGAATAGATCAGTTGTTCCAAACTATCCCGGCATCCCAAAAGTTCTCGTAAACTTGCCAACAATCTAGAACTAGCACGGGAGCAACCTTCAACTAATTGCCCTAGGTCTGATCTCGACCAGATATAATAGTGAATTGGTGCTTCGCTGACCTCAGCCACTTCTGCGATCTTATCAACTAGGTCAGACAGAAAAGACTGAATTAGTGTGCGCTCTGCACTTGTATCAGTTACATAGTCACCTGACCAAGGGTCATTTTTAAAGTAGATGACATCTTGGCTTTGCAATGGACGTTCTTCGTAAATTGGTCGGGTGTTAGCATCTCGACCAATTTCGTTGCGTTCCTGAACAATAGGATTAGGTACTCTTCGCACATGACCTGTTTCGGGATTTAATTCCCCATCTAACCACCCCGTATGCAGTTGCCAAGAACTATTGGTAACGTGAGCTGCTAAAGCTCCAATTCGATTTTCTACATAGTCATACTCTATTGATAGGTAAACTCTGATTAGTCTTCTGCCATCAGGGGTTTCGTGCTCAGGTAATTGTCCCTGTCCAGTATTCGGCAAAGAATTCACTTCGTACTCATCAGGAAGAGTATCACCACCAGGTAAAGTTTTGCGGCGTGCTTGTGCTTGAATTCTCATCAATTCGAGGTTGCCCGAGAAGCCTGCGTCTTGACGCAAAGTAGTTGCTTGAGTACCTGTCAGGTTAAGGTCTGCTAAGTCGTCCATACGATTAATCCCTGCATTTCTCAAACTACGTATAACCGATGGCTCTAACCCAAGCAACTCTAATCGCCTTTCACGAGCGCTTTCCGTTAGGCAATGAACGCTGAAAACGCAGTCATCACATTTGGATTCTATTTGATAATCCAAATCAGCCAGATTGCTGTTAACGATCCTTTCTAAATTTCCACCTGCTGAGATCAACCGCCGAATATCTGCTTCCTCAGTTTCTAGATTTAAGGCTGGAAGAGCCAGAATATCTTGGCTTAAATTGTTGTCTTCCTGAATACGTGCAATAACACATTCCACATCTTGTTGTGTAATACGATACCCACCAATCAAGAGAGGATGAGACTCAAGAATTCTCCCAAGCATCATTCGATAGAGGGTGACCTGAATCCGATGGTAAGTGCGATCACGTCTACTTGCTTTACATTCGACAATTCTAAGCCGAGGTTGAGAGCCATTCCATAGCACCACTATGAAGTCCAATTGGCCGTTGATCCCAAAAGCGCCCAAATTAGCGTGAAGTGAAATTTCACGTCCATAAGCGCTATTACCAACAGGGACGCTGCTTAGGCTTGTGGCAAACTCACTCCACACTGTAGGCACAGGCTCAGGGTGAGCCGAGAAGTTAGTCAAATCAGTCAATCCCCGGTTCTGTAGCGATAATTCCCAAGAATTTTCTCTCTGCTTACCAGCCTCTTGCAGAACCGGGTCAATGGTATTGAATAAGCGCTCTGCAAACAGCAGTTCTGACGCTATAGCTCGATTGTTATACTCCAGTTTGAACCGTCTCTCACAGGAGCGGTAGCGAATATATTCACCTATTTCGGTGACCCGGATAGAGAGAGGTGGGGAAGAATACATTTTTATTATCAAGAAGATGCAAGTTGGAATTAAATCTTCTCGAAATATTTCCATATTAAGTATAATTTCTTTCAGTCTGCTTAAGTGTGAAGAGTTGACTTTCAAAAGACTCAGTAAAAATTAATACCAATATTGGTTCGGGATACGTGTAAAACAGTGCCACGAACTATTGAATTCTTACTGGGTAAAAGCCACACCAATTTGGCAGCAGAGAGTGAAGATCTTCCGGTTCACTGCGGGTATTGCAGAAGTTCCTGAAAGTGAGACAGCCCCGTAAGCGTTGTAAAGTCAGGCGAATAACTCATTTTCTGGCTCTGTGCGATCGTCCATCAGTCTCACGAGTTTTGGGCATTACAGCGTACTACAAAAGTAAGATTTAGTCCGAGGTTAGTCCAGCCTGTTTTTGAGACAGCAGATTCCAATCTGAGATAAGCGCCAAAGTTGGTGGCTCGACCCACTCAATGATTTACAACTGGAATACAAATCTAAACCTGCCTCTAAGAAGGCAATTCAGGCATTCATGCTCAACCCACGTGAAGTTTGAGCGCGAGCATGCCCACTAACACCACCAAGCCAAGCGCTCGACGGAAGTAGTTGACCCCCTCAAACATCTCCTGCCATGCCCAAGTAAACAGAGCGCCGAACGCCACTAAATCTACCCCAGTCTTAAGGTCACCGCTGGGGAGTACGAGTTGAAGGGAGGTCGCTGCCAACCCCACCAGCAGGGGCAAATTCGGCATCTGAGCAATCACAATCTTGCCCGCATGGTCACGAAACGTACGATCCAACAACGTGGTTGTCTTCGCCTTGAGGTTCTCTGGATTGGAATTCGATAGGAACGACATCTGACCTGCCTGAATGCTATTGGAAACATATGCTAGCGCTGCTTCGCTCACTCAGTGCCTGACTAAAGTGAGAGATTGCTAGGGCAATCGCGAGCAATAGGGCGAGTCGTTCTGGAGAAACCAAAACTTACCAAAAACTTAACCAACCCGCTTCCAGGCTTAACTGAATCCACTTTACAGACCATCGCAAAGTCAGGATGGCGGCTCGTCTTTGCTGAGGCGTGACCTCCAGATAGCGAGACAGCTCATTCAGCGGCTCATGCCCCGTGATGGCAGCGATCGTCTTAATGGGGATGCCCTTTCTGTGTAGTGAGGTCGCCAGCGATCGATCCTCCCTTTTCCCGGATGATACCTATAAACTATGTAAGTACATGTGTACCATTCAGCAAAAGTCCTATGTCAACACAAAAGCCAGCAGAAGCTGCTTCCATAAAGGAGCTGCGTGACGAACATAAGCAACTAGTTGTAGAAAAAGAGCGCCTGGAAGAACACCTGTGGAATTTACAGCATGACATCAAAGGGACAGATTTTCGTGTAAGTCCTAAAAAATAGTGCTGCTTTTTGATTAACTAGTCCCCTAGTTGTAAAAAATTACTTCTAAGACACCATCAATTGTCCGGGTGATTACTATCTTTATCCGTAAGTAGTAGCTGGCAAGCTATCACTTACGGAGTTTTTTCGTGGAAAATCAGTTTACATCAAAGAGCATTGAAGAACTATGTAATACAGACATATCTAGGCTTTCACCTACTGAAATGAACAGTTTTCATCAAGAGCTTGTTATCAGAAAGGAAAATCTAGAAGAAAAGCTTATAATCCTAGGAGTAAATCCTGATATATTAAGCACTGGAAGTACAAGACAAGTTTTGAAGCTTGCTGCCTTGCAGCTGAGTAATGTCGATAATACTCTTTCGCATGTAAAGAGATAGTGACTTTAAGTTATCAGTTATCTCCAAATTCCTGAATAATCATTTTTTTTAGGTGATCCATGCGATTTCTAATATCCTCTCTTGAAGTTAAGTAAGAGGGAATGCCCTTTTGAATGAAATTCAATACTTCCAGATAAACAGTGAGATTGGGTAGCGATGGTTGTAACAATCTATTCTCCAGCAGATCATAATCCTGATCCACCAACGACTCGGAAACTCGTGTCAAATATGCTCTAATTTCCCAGTAAAAGCGTTTAGCTTTGGGTCCATCTAGTTCTAAATTTAGGATATCCTGCTGTTTTAAAGCACGTTTGCAGGCTGATTCCACTCCAGGTATAGCTTCACAATTGAACCAATCCTGAGCCTCACTTACTGACTCTCGATCATTAGAAGAAAGCCGAGAATATAGCTTTGATTTTACCTCTTCTATCTTTCTTTTGAATTCTTCTAGTTGTTCTTCGGCAGCCTCTCTACCAGCTTCTCTTAGCTCAATTAACTTCCCCTCACTTAAGTTAAAATTTAAGGGATTGTTCCCCATATCATCAATCTCAACGATTTTACACTTAGAATAGTTTTTTACTTCGTCTGGTACAGGGCTGCTATTGCTCATAACAAGCTCGTAACTTTTTGAGAATACTTGCCGTATATTCGATGATTTGAAAGAGCGTGGTGATTTCTTAAACCGTATGCCTATCACCGCACATTCATCTCTTTTTGCCAGTTTGTATAAATTTTTAATTGGAAAGTTGAGCTTGAAACCTCCATCGACAAACTCCCGATTTCCTATACGCACAGTCTTGAAAAGACCAGGAAGTGAAATTGAGGCACGAACTGCACGAGACACAGAAGATCTTTTCGTAACGTCTGAAGAAAAAATAGCAGGATCACTATCTATATCTTTCAGATCGCACGCAACAACTTCCAAGTAGATCCCCTTACGCTGATATAGTTCTTCAAATGAAGTATCACCTTTCTCAAGATCCGTTTCCTTAATTTGATTCTCAAGCCAACTTTGAAAATGGCTTCCATCATTAGAGGCCTCTCGCCCAAACAAAGCTCTACTAATGAGATCTATAAGTGACCATAAGAAACTCTTGCGACCAATAATTTTAGGCAGATTTTTTTTGAAACTCTCGAAAGCTCTGTCGGGATCAACGCCAGCAGCACAGAGAGCGGCGATAATCGAACCAGATGATGTTCCTGCAACACCAACAATTTCAAAATCTCTAGCTATTGCTTGCCATGCACCAAAGTGAGCTACCCCAAGTGCTCCACCACCTTGAAATACGACATACGCACGTTCCCGACCATTCTCGTGTGTCACTTTGGCACAGCCTCAGTTTAGAAACTACCACCCAGTATGGCTCGTAGAATCACTGAAGTGCAAGAAGCCGATGTGACTAATCTTCTTTATTGGATGATGCTTCGGCTTCGGCTGTTCTTCGCAGCAAACCATAGTAAGCGTTTTGCAGTGCTTCTAATTCTGTTTCGTTTTTGGCATTCGGTATTTGATGTTCTAGAATGGTCACCTCGGCTTCGACAAGGGTGTACTCTCCAGCTTTTCCTCTTACCCGAAACTCGCTATTTGCCGATTGGGAAGCAACTGCAACTGCTCCAGATAAGCCTATCCCAAACTTGATCCAGCCTTTGAAGGTATCACTTTCAACAACGCCAAGCACCGTCGTAAGCAGAGTGAAAGTTATTCCAGCTACAGTCAAGCTGATATTCCACCAGTGGTTAATAGCCCGTAATTTAGCAATTCTTTGGTTACGAAAGTTTCTAACCTCTGCCCCGAAGTTTTCTTTTTTCTTGTTTAGGGCTTCTTGGTCAAGTGGTAAGGAATTCTCTGTTTGAAGCTGTGAATTTGAACTCGTCACCGCTTATAAACCTCCTATTTTCATTAGCTAACTCTACAATACTCCGGACAAAATTTGAGCAGGTTTTAGACCTCAAACCCTTATTCAGCCGTAGACTGAATCTTTTGTTCAAAGTCAGGAGTGGAGCTAACCTTGAGAAATAGCTCAGCCTTGAAGCTGTAAGCCCTGAAAGCCTTTTGAAACCCTTGCAAAACACGTCTGGAGTATCGATAGCTCTCAACTGCAAACAAAAAAGAGTCAGCTACAGAGCACCCTCCAACAGTTCCGGTTACAACTAGTGCAGATTGATGCCCAAATTAATTGAGGGGCGATTCTCACATAAAGGTCAGAGCCGCGATCGCCACTTCTACTTGCTCCTCTGAGATTTCCAGATATTTTTGGAGTGCCTGTAAGTTGCGATGTCCAGAGATTTTTTGCAGCACCCCTAAAGGAATCCCCGCACGGTGCATCACAGTCAGAGCCGTCCGTCTCATGCTGTGAGTACTGACTCCTTCCAGCCCCACTCGCTGACAGGCATCCCGCAGAATAGCATCAGCCGACGTGGGGTGAAGGTGCCCTCTTCCATGCCGACCGGGGAATAGATGCTCCTTCCCTTGCCCCTGGTAGCTAGTGAGATAGTCAGCGAGAGCCGGATGAATGGCGACCTGGCGCGTGTCCTGCTGCCCTTTGGTATTGCCCTTACGGATGGTCAGCTTTGCCCTCACACCACTGGCATCGTAAACATCGGTCGTGAGAAGAGTGCAAGCTTCGTTGATTCGGCAAGCTGTGTAGAGGCAGACTCCAAACAGCGCCCGATCGCGATCGCAGGTAAAGCCCGTCTCAAATAATCTCTGAATCTCATCGGAAGTCAGAATCTTGGCTTGCCCATGTCGGTCGGTCTTCATGTCGATAACGATTGATAACGCCGTTATCAGTATTCTAGATGGACTAAATGTGATTAGTCCATGTAGAGCCTGGAAACCTCATTCTTTCGTTGACCACGAGCGATTCCAGCAATAACGAACTCGGATTAAGCGCTACTTATCAATCAGGCAGAGTCAGAAATC
>Ga0209724_1003131_pt1 | contig 13698 bp, 13 predicted proteins | sample grotaG_FD_184143 | JGI IMG/M metagenome (GOLD analysis project Ga0209724, IMG submission 184143) | Glacier valley bacterial and archeal communities from Borup Fiord, Nunavut, Canada, to study Microbial Dark Matter (Phase II) -... | ecosystem: Environmental > Aquatic > Freshwater > Ice > Glacier ...
GCCCCCAGAGCGTCGCGTTCAATCCGTGGACGATCGCGCCGTGCATCTGCGCTTCGACAGAATCGGGATCGAATGACGGTGCCGCAGTCGACGACGCAGGTGACGCGGTGGACGCGCAGGTCACCGGCCGCGGGCTGCGAGATTTCGACGACCTCGCAGACCACCGTGCCGAACGACTCGGCGAGTGCCACGCCCCACGCATGACCGGCCGGGAGGGTGGTCCGCCAGCTCGAGGCGCTGTCCGCCGCCTGGAGGACCGCGGCTACGCGGGCATCACGCCGGCGCGCGGCACCACGAAGCCGGCCTTCGGCATCCAGTGGCGCAGCAGCGGCGTGGTCATGATCGTGCTGACGATGGCCATCAGCACCAGCATCGTGAACATCTGCGGCGAGATGACGCCGAGATCGAGGCCGACGTTGAGCACGATCAGCTCCATCAGCGCCCGCGTGTTCATCATGATGCCGAGCATGCCGCTCTCCGCGCGCGGCAGGCCGGCGAAGCGCGCGGCGACGTAGCAGCCGCCGAACTTGCCGAGCGTCGCCAGCGCGATCAGCAGCGCGCACCAGCCCCAGTCGCTCGTGCTCGCGAGCCCGCCGATGTCGGTCCGCAGCCCGGTGAACGTGAAGAAGATCGGCAGGAAGAACACCATCACGAACGCGCCGATGCGCTCCTTCCACGCGGCGACCAGCGCACGTTCCTGATGCAGGATCACGCCCATCATGAAGCCGCCGAAGATCGCGAAGATGCCGAGCTGGTAGGTCACCATCGCGCCGATGAAGACGACCGCGAGGATCATGCCGATCAGCGAGTGCGGAAGCGCATCGGTGCTCGTGGCGAGCCGCCGGATCAGGCCGCACACCAGCGGGCGCACCACGAACCACGACAGCGCGAAGAACAGCGCGACCAGCGCGACCTTGAGCGCGAACGCGCTGGTGGAGAAGTCGGACACCGTGATGGCCGTGACCATCGCGAGCAGCAGCCAGCCGACGACGTCGTTGATCGCCGCGGCCGCGATCGCGATGACGCCGAGCGGCGTGCGCGACAGCCCGAGGTCGATCAGGATGCGGCCGAGGATCGGCAGCGCGGTGATGGAGAACGCGACCGCGACGAAGAGCGCGGACGCGACCGGGTTGGCGGCAGGCGAGAGGATCGGTGCCACCCAGTGGCCCAGGCCGTAGCCGAGCGTGAACGGCAGTGCGAGCCCCGCGAGCGCGACGCTCCACGCGACCTTGCGGTTGCGCCTGTCGGTGAGGTGGCCGAAGTCGAACTCGAGCCCGATCTGGAACATCAGCAGGATCAGCCCGATCTGCGACAGGATCGTCAGCGGCGTGGCAGGCACCGAGCGGAACACGTAGTGAAAGGCGTCGGGCGCGACGACGCCGAACAGCGACGGCCCGAGCAGCAGTCCGATGACGATCTCGCCGACCGCTGCGTTCTGGCCGATGCGCACCGCGAGCGGACCTGCGATGCGCGCGGCGACGACGATGATCACGAGCTGCAGCAGCACGAAGTACAGCATCAGCTCGTTCTGGTGGACCGCGCTCTGCGAGGCGGCGGCGGGGGCCGCGCTTGCGACGGCGGCGGCGATGGTCGTCGTCCTCACGAGGGGATCCCTCCGTTGATCGAGATGACCTGGCCGGTGATGTAGCCGGCCTGCGGCGACGCGAGGAACGCGATCAGCTCCGCCACCTCGTCGGGCGTGCCGGCGCGCTTCATCGGCACCATCCTCGCGATGGCGTCCGCGTCGAAGCTGTCGCCGGCCATCGCGCCCGCGATGATGCCCGGCGCCACCGCATTGACGGTGATGCCGCGGCTCGCGAGCTCGAGTGCGAGCGACTTCGTCGCGCCGTGCAGCGCGGCCTTCGCGGCCGCATAGTTGACCTGACCGCGATTGCCGACCAGCGCGGCCAGCGACGACACGTTGACGATGCGGCCCCAGCGGGTGCGGATCATCGGCATCGTCAGCGGCTGCGTCACGTGGAAGAAGCCGTTCAGCGAGACGTCGATCACGCGCGACCACTGCTCGGCCCGCATGCCCGGGAACACGGCGTCGTCGTGGATGCCCGCGTTGTTGACCAGCACCTGGATCGGGCCGTCGGTCAGCAGCGTGTCCAGTGCGGCCTGGGTCGCCGCCGCGTCGCAGACGTCGAACGCGACCGCGATCGCGCGACCGCCGTCGGCCACGATCGCGTCGGCCACGGCCTGCGCGCGATCGACGCGGCTGTTGGCGTGGACCACGACGTCATGGTCGCGCGCCAGCCGGCGACAGATCGCCGAGCCGATGTCGCCGCTGCCGCCGGTGACCAGCGCACGCGTGCGGTTCGGCGGCGTCGTGGTCGTCACGCCCCGCGACCCTCGCGCTCCTCCGACGCCTGCAGCACCACCGCGGCGCGACCGGACACCAGCAGGCGGTCTCCCGCGCGCACCTCGAATCCGTAGAGCACCCGCGCGTCGTCGCCCGACTCGCGGGTCGCCTCGATCGTCAGCACGCCGCGCACGTCGTCGAGCCGCGCGACTTCCATGCGCAGGTTGCGCACGCTCGCGAGGAACCCGGCGCGCGGCTTGCGCGTCACCGCGCTGCCCGCCGAAGGCTCGCTGCCCTGGGCGAGCAGGCTGCCGTGCACGGCCATTGCCTGCGCGGCGAACTCGATCGCGCAGACCGACGAGAGCTGGCCGGCGACCAGCAGCGGATTACCGCGGTCCTGGTGCATCGCGGTGCGGCAGACGATGTGCGCGTCGTCCCAGTCGCTGACCTCGTCGAGCAACACCATGCGGCCGGCATGGGGGATGCGCGCGGCGATCTGTTCGCGGTTCAGGTGCATGTCGTCAGTCTTTCGGCCGGGGCCGTGGCGAGGATCGGAAGGGGATGGACGGCGATGCGCGTGCGCGCGCCGGTCGCGGCGCACAGCACCACGTCGACGTCGGCGTGCCGCGCGATCGCGGCGAGCAACGGTAGCGCGCGCGCTGCGGGGATGTCGCTGCGGATGCGCTCCAGTGCCGCATCGGGCAGCGACGAAGCGGCGGCATCCGAGGCGTCGTTGCGCATCTCGATGCGGGCCAGCGCGTGCGGCCCGGCTTCGCGCGTCAGCACGAGGCCGACGGCGAAGCTGTCCGGGGTCGGGCGGGCGGCGTGCAGTGGCTCGGGGTAGGGTGCGTCGTAGGCCACCAGCAGGACCGCGTCGCTGCCGCCCGCGATCTGCGTCATCGCGTCGTCGAGGCCCGCCGCGAAGCTGTCGTCGTACGCGCACAGGCTGGTCGACGGCGCCATCGAGCCCGACGCGATTCCCCAGTAGCCCGACGGCGCGTTGTGCACCGAGTTGTGGAAGCGCGTCGGTGAGATCAGGCGGTCGTCGGCCAGCGCGCGGCAGATCGCGTCGCAGTTGTCGCCGTCGCCGGACGACGACGTGAAGATGCTCGGCAACGTCGCGCCGTCGCGCCCCGACCCGGCGATCGCCGCGAAGCCGGCCTCGAGCGCGATCTTCACGCCCTTGCCGACGCGGCGTCGCTCGGCCGGCGGCAACTGCGTCGGCGCGACGAGGATCGTGGTGCCGGCGGCGTAGGGCACGCGTCGCGCCAGCACGTCGGCGCTGGCGGCCCAGCCGTCGAGGCCGGGGCCGCGCAGGCCGATCCCTTCGATCCACGCGACGAGCGGACGGTCCGCGTGCTTCACGACGCCGGACCCGCGAACAGCAGGCTGCAGTTCGCGCCGCCGAAGCCGAACGAGTTCGACAGCACGTGACGCAGCCGCGCGTGATGGTTGGCGACGCGGTAGTCGCTCCTGAGTGCGGGGTCGACGGTCGTCGTGTTGAGGCCGCCGGGCACGACGCCTTCGCGCAGCGCGAGCAGCGCGATCACCGCCTCGCATCCGCCCGCGGCACCGAGCGTGTGCCCGGTCGCGCCCTTGGTCGAACTCACCGGCACGTCGTGCCCGAACAGCGCGAACACGGCCTGGTCCTCGGCCGCGTCGTTGTTGCGCGTCGCGGTGCCGTGCAGGTTGATGTAGTCGACCGCGTCCGCCCCGACGCCGGCCGACTGCAGCGCGGCCGCCATCGCCAGGCGTGCGCCGAACCCTTCGGGATGCGGCGACGACATGTGGTGCGCATCGCTCGATTCGCCGAATCCGACCAGCCGCGCCGCGCCGCCGTCGCCGTCGTCAAGTTCGACCAGCGCGAAGGCCGCGGCCTCGCCGATCGACAGGCCGTCGCGCTCGGCGCCGTAGGGCTGCGCGGGACGGCTCGACACGAGCTCGAGCGAGCGGAAGCCGTACAGCGTGGTCAGGCACAGCGAGTCGACGCCGCCGACCACCGCCGCATCGATGCGGCCCGCCGCGATCATCCGCGCCGCGTTGCCGAACACCTTCGCGCTAGACGCGCACGCGGCCGACACCACGAACGACGGGCCGCGCAGGCCGAAGGACGTCGCCACGAAGTCGGCGACCGAATAGGTGTTGTGGGTCTCGCCGTAGCGGAACCACGACGGCAGCGTGTCCGTGGAGCCGGCTTCGACGAAGGCGCGATAGGCCAGTTCGGTCTGCAGGATGCCCGCCGTGCTGGTGCCGAGGAACACGCCGATGCGATCGGCGCCGTGGCGATCGATCGCGTCGCGCACCGCCTGCGCGAAGCCGTCCTGCCGCAGCCCGAGCTGCGCGAGCCGGTTGTTGCGGCAGTCGAAGCGTGCGAGCGCGGGGTCGAGCACCTCGTCGTCGACGCCGTCGACCGCGCCGATCCACGTGTCCAGGTCGACGGTCTCGAAGTCGCAGGGACGCAGGCCGCTGCGCTGGTCGCGCAACGCGGCCAGCGTCGGCCCGAGGCCGGGGCCGAGGCAACTGGTCATCGTGTAGGCGGGGATGCGGAGGGCTTGCAAGCGGAGCGGCGGCAGGTGAACGATCACCGATTTTACCGGAGCGGAGTGTCGACGACGCCGGTCGCCTCGGCAGCGCTGCGCGAGGCGCGCAGCAGCACGTTGCCGAAGGGCGACTTGCCGGTCCGGCGCTCGTCGTCGAGCACCTCGACGACGAAGCCGATGCGCGCGAGCAGCGCGGTCCAGTCGTCGACCGATCGCCGATGCAGCCGCAGATGCGGATGGCCGCGCAGCGCGCAGACGACGAGGTCGACGGCCTGCGACCAGCGCCCCCGCATCGATCCCGTGTGGTCGCCGACCCGCAGCAGCAGCACGCCCCACGGCGGCAGGCCGGTGTGCACGGCGGTCAGCAGATGCTCCTGCGCGGCCGGATCGAGGTAATGCAGAACGTCGAACAGCGTCGCCACGTCGCAGCGGTCGAGCAGCGTCGGGCCGAGCGTGCGGACGTCGCCCTTGAACGAACGCGCGAACGGCGGCAGCGCCTGGTGCGCGCGGCGGATGTCGGGTGCCGATCGGTCGATGCCGAGGTAGGTGCCGACCTTCCCCGGCACCGGCCAGTCGGTCGGCCACTGGTCCGGCTTCTCGTTCCACGCGCGGCGCGACACGTGGACCCACGCGGCCAGCAGGCCCTGGCCGCAGCCGAGGTCGACCAGGCACGACGCATCGGGGATCGCGCCGGTGCGCAGCAGCGTCCCGAACAGCGGATCGCCGCCGAGCTTGCCGCGTGCGAAACGCCACGCGAACGAGCCGGCCGGGCGGAACATCGACGCCGCCTCGTCGACCAGGCGTCGCTCGAGTGCAGCACTCATCGTCGTGCCTTCATTGCGATCCTTCCATCAGCGTGACGGGCTTCAACGCACGCGCACGCAGCGCCTCGACCAGCGGCGGCAGCACGTCGACGATCACCGGGATGCCGGCGTCGCCGCGCGCCGCGTGGCCGTCGTGCAGCAGCAGGATGTCGCCGGCCGCGAGGCCGTCGACGAGGCGTGCGGTGACGCGTCGCGGATCGCGCCGCACGGTGTCGAAGCCGCGCCGCGTCCAGCTCGTCAGCGTCAGGTCCTGCCGCGCGAGCGCGCCCTGCAGGAAGACGTTGCGCAGGCCTGCGGGCGCGCGGAAGAAGCGCGGTGCGACGCCGACGGTGTCGGCGATGGCGTGCTGCGCCGCGCCGATCTCGCGGTCGTAGGCGCCCGGGCCGAGCAGCGAGAAATCGTGTCGGTGGATGTGGCTGTGGTTCTCGATCGCGTGGCCGCGCCGGACGATGTCGCGCGCCAGTTGCGGGTGCGCGAGCACGCGCGTGCCGATGCAGAAGAACGTCGCGCGCACGCCGAGCGTGTCGAGCAGGTCGAGCACGCGGGGCGTGACGTCGGGGTCGGGGCCGTCGTCGATCGTCAGCGCGACCTCGCCGCGCGCGACGGCACGCGCCGGCAGGCTGCGCAGGTTGGAACCGAGCAGCGTGCTGGTCGGCCACAGGCCCGCGGCCGTGATCACCGCGTGGTCGGCGACCAGCGTGGTGAGTGCCATGGGCCACCACGACGGCTGCATCGTGACGGCACCGGCCGCGAAGACGTGCAGGCCGATCGACGCGCGGACCAGCAGCGTCTGCTCGTTGGTGTTCAAGAGGCGCCCCGGCACGTGGGGTCGCGCGGCAACGGTGCGGCGTCGAGCATCGCGGACCACACCGCGCGCCACGCGGGCCAGTCGTGGCCGCCCGGTGCGGTGAACACGTGGTCGGCCGGCATCGCCGCCGCGAGCAGGCGATGCGCGGTGACGAAGCGGTCGTCGACGCCGAAGCCGAGCCAGACCTGCGGCGCGTCTGCGGCGCGTGCCACCGTCAGCTTCTTCGCGACCTGCCAGATGCGCCGGTCCAGGTCGTCGTCGGGGATCCGACCCGGCGGCGCCCACGACGCGAGCCCGCCCGACGCCGCAACCTCCGCGACGGTCGCGCGCTCGCCGAGATAGGGTGCGATCAGCAGCAGGCCGTCGACCTGCGCCTTGCCTTCGTTGGCGTAGATCAGGCTGCCCAGGCCGCCGAGCGAGATGCCCGCCAGCCAGACATGCCGGATGCCCCGCGCGCGGGCCGGCGCGATGACGTCGGCGTCGAGCCGCGGCACGATGAGCCGCTCGCGGTAGTAGGGGATCGTCGCGTCGACGAGCGCCACGTCGGCGGCGATGCCGCGCGCGTGCAGCGCGTCGACGAAGCCCTCCGCGACGAAGTCCTCGGGACGATCGAAGGCGCCTGGCAGCAGCACGATCAGCGTGTCGACCGGCGTCGCGCAGGATGCGGGAACGGAGCGGATCGCGATCGGCACCGGGGCCTCGCGCAGGCGCGCGCAACCGGCGATGGCCGCGGTCATCGCGAGCACCGCCGCGACCCGACGCCACGCACGGCCGCTCATCCCTTGCGCCCCGCCGCCGCGAACACGGCGGCGCCGGTCAGCGCCAGCAACGCGCCCGGCGCGACGGTGGTGCCGATCGCGTGCAGCACCGGCAGCGACGACAGGCCGAGCACGCCGAAGCCGATCGCGCTCGTCAGGTTGGCGACGACCAGCGAGACCAGCAGCGCGTGGCCGTCGGCGACGTCGGCCTGCACGCGGCGATCGAAGAACAGCGTGTAGTTGGAACCCACCGCGACGATCAGCAGCAGCCCGATGAAGTGGAACAGCGTGAGCGGTCCCTCGAAGACGACATGACCTGCGGCGACCAGGACCACCGCGATGGCGATCGGCAGCAGCACGCGCGCGAGGCGCGCCGCATCGCGCAGCACGATCGCGAGCAGCACGACGATCGCGACCACGCCGAGCCCGGCGAGGCGCAACGCCTCGGACAGGTAGCCGGCGTAGAGGCCCTGTGTCTCGGCGCCGATGTCGATCGCGCGGATCTGGCCGTTGCGCGCGTCGACCGCGGCGGACAACGGTGCGACGGCGGCAGCGACCAGCGCGCGCGGCGTCGGCTGGTCGGCCGCGACGGATCCTTCGTCGCTCGGCGAGCGCAGCGCGATCACCGCGGTCCACTGCTTCGTCGCGCTCGACGGGTCGGGCGGCGTCAGGAGGGCGCGCAACGCCGGCGCGAGCGACGTGCCGTCGAGGTCGGCGCGGGTCAGCAGCGGCGCGCTGCGCTCGCGTTCGACATCGGCGAAGAAGTCGTCGAAGCCGGTCTTCACGAACGGCAGCCCTTCGAGCGCCTGCGCGAAGTCGCGGCGCAGCGTGGCCGGGTCGGGCAGCGCGGCCTGGCGCGCGCGCTGCGTCGCCTGGCTCGGCAGGTAGCGCGACGGCGCCTCGATGCCGACCAGCGTGCCGTTCGCGACCAGCGGCGTGAGCGCCGCGACCACGCGTTCGCTGTCGCGCAGCGCCGTCTCCTCGTCGGGCGCGCGGATCACGACCACGTCGCGCACGTCGGGTGCGCCGAGCTCGCCGCGCAGGCGGCCATCGGTCTGCTGCAGTTCCAGCGTCACCGGGCTGAGCGACGACAGCTCGCGGCTCCACAGATGGTCGCGATGCAGGAGCAGCGCGACGACCGACGCGAACGCCAGCGCGACGAAGACCCAGCGCAGCGGCGCGCCCCGCGACGCCAGCGTCGCGAGCAGACGGCCGAGGGTCGGCATCGCACGGACCCGGAAGCCGGCGGGCAGGAAGACCGGCACGACCCAGCGCGTGACCGCCGCGGCCACGACCAGGCCGACGATCGACAGCAACCCGATCTGCTGCAGGCCGGGGAAGCCCGATAACATCAGCGCCGCGAAGCCGATCACCGACGTGGCGACGCCGAGCGCGATCGTCGACCAGAAGCCGCGGCCGTCGCCGGACGAGCCGCGCGGGCCCTGCACGAACAGGTAGATGCCGTAGTCGACGGCCTCGCCGATCAGCGTCACGCCGAAGCCGAGCGCGATGCCGTGCACGACGCCATGGGGTTGCCCATTCGCGGCTGCCACCACCGCGAGGCCGCACAGCGCGCCGGTGATCATCGGAATCAGGCCGAGCACCAGCGCGCGGGCCGAGCGATAGACGAAGCCGAGCAGCAGCGCGACCAGCACGGCGCCGGTGATCGACAGCCGCAACGCGTCGCGCTCGATGGTGTTGCGCGCGTCGACCGCGAAGACCGGCGGCCCCGACAGCACGAGCCGTGCGCTGGCGGCGGACGGACCGGCCTCGCGCTTCGCCGCATCGAACGCGGTGCGCAACGCAGCGATCGCGGCTTGCTGGCCGTCGATGTTCGCGCCTTCGGCGCGCGTCTCCGCGACCAGCAGCGCGTGCTGGCCCTGTTCCTTCGAGCGCGCGACCCAGATGCCGTCGACGGTCGGCAGGTCCCGTCCCGCGGTCAGCGTGTCGACCAGATGCAGCAGCTCCGCGGTCGGGTCGCGCGTGATCAGCGGCTGCAGCATCAGCCCGGCCGACGACGACAGCAGGTCGAGGCTCTCGCCGAGCGCGTCGTGCAGGCCGTCCGCGGTGAAGCGCGCGGACACGACGCGGTCGCTGAGCAGGTAGCGGTGGTTGAAGAACAGCGCGCGGTCGCGCGTCGCGGTGTCGGGCAGCGACTCGCCGTTGTTGATCGACAGGAAGTGCGGGTCGCCGCGGATCGTCTTCGACGTCGTGCGCGACAGCGCGGCGAGCGTCGTGTCCGGCACGGCGCTGCCCGGCCCGTCGATCGCGATCAGGATCAGGTGCGACGCCGGACCTTCGCGCAACTGGTCGATCAGCAGCGCCTGTTCGGCCGTGGGCCGGGTGGGCAGGAAGGCCGTGAGGTCGGCCACGAAGCGCGCCTGCACGATGATCGCGATCGCACCCGCGACCGCGGCCAGCCATACGCCGACGGCCACCCGATCGCGCCGTCGCGACCCCCCGGTGCGGGCGTCGCTCAACGCGCGTCCGGACCGGTTCCGGGGACGACGGTCGTGACCGAGCGGCTGCCGTCGGCCTGCAGCACCTCGATCGTGTCGATCAGCGCGTCGCGCCCGTCGACCGTGACGCGGCTCACCAGCGCCGCGATCTTCGGGTCCGACGGCAGCAGGCTGAGGCGCCACTTCGCGGCGCTGCCGTCGACCACCACCTTGTACGAGCGCGTCAGCGTGTCGAGGTCACCGCCGAGCGTCGCGCGCAGGCTTTCGATGAAGGCCGCCACCTCGGGGTACGACGCGAGCGAGATGCTGCGCTTCGTGCCGGCCCGTTCGACCGTCAGCACGTCCCCGTCGACGATCAGCGTCTCGGCGCGCGGCTTGACGGTGCGCTTCTCGAGCCGCGCCGGCGCGACGTAGACGAGCTGGCCCGACGACTCGACCGGCTGGTTCAGCGCCGCGAGGTATTTCTTCTCGACGAAGTCGGCCTGGCTGGTCTTGTTGCGCGCCAGCGCCTCCATCAGCGTGCGGGCGGTGAACGCATCGGCGGCGCATGACGCCGTCGTGATCCACGACAGGACCAGCACCGTGACGAAGCGAAGCGCCGTCACGTCGGCGCTCCCGGACCCGCGTCGCCGCGTTCGGCGAGGTGCGTGCCGGGCCGAGCGTGGTCGTTCCAGTAGTCGTAGAAGTTGAACCAGTTGAACGGCGCATCGCGGCAGTAGTGCTCGAGGCGGGCGACGTAGTTGTGCATCGCCGCGTCGATCGCCGCGTTGACCGCCGTCGCGCGATCGACGCCGCTGTCGACGATGTCCGCGAAGTCGAACAGCGATTCGTAGCGGATCTCGTAGCGGTTGCCGCCGCGATACAGGCCGACGATGAACACCACCGGCCGCCTGAGCATGGCGGCCATGCGGAACGGCCCGGTCGGGATCGACACCGTGCCGCCTAGCAGCGTCATCTCGCGCACGGCCGGCGTGCCGACCTCCTCGGCAAGGGTGCGATCGGCCAGCATGCCGACCAGCCCGCCGTCGTCGAGCGCACGCTTGACGCGCAGCATCGAGTCGATGCGGCCGAGCGGGATGATGGCTTCGGTCAGCTTCGGGTTGATCGCGGCGAACACGTTGTTGAGGTATAGCGCGTTGTCCTCGTACATCACCATCGACACGCGCAGGTCCTTCTCGTCGCGCCCGCCCGCGCGCACCGCCTCGAAGCTTCCCAGATGCGCGCCGATGACGAACGCGCCGCGGGTCTTGCGGTCGGGGTGGCCCATTGCGTGCCGGATCACCTCGCTGCCGAACACCTCGATGCGAAACAGGTGATGGCGGTCGTTGAGCAGGTAGAGCCGGTCGAGGATGGTCGACGCGAAGCAGAAGACGTGGCGAAAGCCGTCGATCAGCCGCGCCTCGCGGCCCAGCGCGCGCTTGAGGTAGTCGCGCGACGCGGCCCGCGCCTCGCCGCCCGCGATCACGAAGTAGCAGACGATCGGATACAGCAGCAGCCGCGCGATCGGTCGGCCGAGAGACAGCGCGATCCACGTGAACAGCCGCAGGATCGCCGGATGTCCGCGTTCGCGATGGGTCGTCCAGATCGCGGCCATCAGTGCGCGTCGACCGTGAGTGCGGCAGGCTCGAACGCGACGTCGCTCGACAGCACGAGCCGCTCGTGTTCCGCAAGCCCCGCGTAGATCTGCAGGCGGTATCCGTCCTGCGTCACGGCCGACGCCTCGAACGCGAGTCGCAGCGGCTCGCCCGGGCCGACCGGCGACAGGAACTTCGCGTTCGCGACGCGACAGCGTGCGTCGCCATCGATGCCGCGATGCTGCGCGATCGCGCGCAGCCCGAGGTCGAGCAGCACCACGCCGGGCACGATCGGCTGCGAAGGGAAGTGACCGGCGAAGGCGGGATGATCGGCGGCGATCGCGAGCGGCAGGCCTGTCATCGCAGCGACGCTCCCCGGTCGTCGTGCGGCGCCGCGTTGCGCGCGCCGGGGCGGCCGACGCCGGCCAGCAGCTGCTGCAGCGTGGCCTGCGTCAGCTTGCCGGTGGCGTTGCGCGGCAGCGCGTCGACGAAGTGGATCGGACGCGGTAGGAAGACCGCGTCGATGCGGGTGCGCAGCGCGGCGAGCAGACGCGCCGCGTCGAGCGTCGGTGCGACCACCACCGCGGCGAGGCGGGTCACGCCGTCCTGCGACGCGCGATCGTCGTCGGGCATCACGAACACGCCGTCGAGCACGCCGTCGATCGCGTTGAGCTGCACGTCGAGATGGCCGAGCGAGGTCCGCTTGCCGGCGATGTTGACGAGGTCCGACGAGCGGCCGACCAGCGTGAAGCGTCGCGACGATGCGAAGTCCGGTGCGGCCTCGAGCACGTCCGACAGGCGGGTCGGCTGATCGATGTGCCCGCCGCTGGCCGTCGCGTGGCCGTTCGCGTCCACCGCGAGGTCGATGGTGCCGAGGAGCTGCCAGCGCAGGTCCTGCGTCGTGTGACGCGTCGCGAGCTGGCCGGTCTCGGTGCAGCCGTAGACCTCCAGCACCGGGGCGCCGAAGCGCTGTTCGGCCGTCGCGGCCAGCGCCTGCGACAGCGGCGCGGTGGCGCAGACGATGCGGTCGACCGCCGGCAGCGTGGCGGCCTCCTCGAGCAGTGCGCGCAGGTGGAAGGGCGTGGTCACCAGCATGCGACGGCCCGGGATACGGTCGAGCGCCGCGACGATGTCGGCCGGATAGAAGGGCCGTTCGGCGACCAGCGCCGCGCCGCTCTGCCAGGCCATCAGCAGCGACGACTCGAAGCCGTACATGTGCTGCGGCGGCACGGTCGCGACGATCGCGATCGGCGACGCGCGGCCGTCGCATGCGAGGCGCTCGGCCTCCGACCTCACGTTGACGACCAGCGAGCCCCAGCGCTTGCGATGCATCGTCGGCACGCCGGTCGAGCCCGACGTGAACACGCAGGCGACCGTGCGGTCGAGCGGGATCCGCGGCATCGACACGACGTCCGCGGTCGTCGGCGCGGCGAACGCGTCGTCGTACAGCGTCTGCGGCAGGTCGATGTCCGCCTGCGCGGTCTCCGCGAGGCAATAGGTGTCGGGGAAGCGTGCGACGAGCTGGGCCACGATGGTGGCGTGGGTCGACGGCGGCAGCAGGCTGACCTGCGCACGCACCAGCGCCGCGCCGAGGCCGACCGCGAAACGGTAGCGGTCGGTGCAGACGTTGAGCACGTGGCCACGGTCGGGCAGGACTTCGGCGAGCCGCTGCACGTCCGCGAGGAAACGCGTGCGCGTGATCGGCTGGCCGCGACGCCAGGCGAACACTGCGTCGGCTGCCGTGTGGTCCGACAGCAGCGCGGCCGTCGCGGTCATCGGGGCTTGCCCGCGATGTCGCCGCGGTCGAGTGTCGCGTGCCGGCGGAACGCGTGCACGCCGGCCATCATCGGGATGTGCTGCACGTCGCGCAGCACGCGGCGACGGATCGCGTATTCGACGACGAAGCCGCCGGCCACCAGCGGCCAGATCGCGAGGTTGACGAACGCGGACCAGGCCGTGCGCGACTGCGTGAGGAAGAGCGCGCTCGAGACCATCGCCAGCAGCACGAAGTAGCCGGCCCACGCGAGCGTGACGAGGCGCGTGTAGCGCACCACCGACGGCGGCATGTCGCCGTTGCGCATGACGCGGGCGAGGCGCGTGATGAGGGCCTCGCGGCCGCTGCGCAGGCTGGTCGCGAACAGCGCGACTAGTGCGAGCAGGAACACCAGGTTCTCGAGGTAGAGCAGCAAGTCCGCGCGCGGTGCGAGGTCCGCGCCGTAGCGCCATCCGAGGCCGCCGAGGACGGCGAGTGCCGCGACCGCTCCCACGCGACGCCACGTCCGGGTCGCCGGGTCCGCATCTGACGCCAGCAGCGGCGACAGCAGCGCGACGACCCACGGCAGGACCACGAGTCCCAGTGCCAGGATCGGCCACTCGCCGCCGGCGATCAGCGCATGCATCGTCACGAAATAGGCGACGAACGCGAGACCC
>Ga0209724_1003134_pt1 | contig 13691 bp, 8 predicted proteins | sample grotaG_FD_184143 | JGI IMG/M metagenome (GOLD analysis project Ga0209724, IMG submission 184143) | Glacier valley bacterial and archeal communities from Borup Fiord, Nunavut, Canada, to study Microbial Dark Matter (Phase II) -... | ecosystem: Environmental > Aquatic > Freshwater > Ice > Glacier ...
TGGTTTGAGAAAATATTTAACAACAAATAATATGGAAAAGATAGATTATGATAATACAAATGGAGGCTTTTTAAGGGATGCTAAATACTCTTATGGTCTATTTGATTTTTTCAAAAAATATACTGATCAATTTGGAGATGCTGAATCAGTTTCAGTTACTATTTCTGAAGAAATACCTTACGGAGCAATTGTTTCTTTTACAAAGAACCCAATTATTATGTCTGAAGATGGTAAGAATGTCAAAATAAAATTTTCTGCCAGTAAATTTTATAAATCCAATGGCAAAGAAATACGGAAACCAACCCAGGAAGAAGTATTTACAAGTTTAGGATATTCAATGGATAATGCAGTAAAAGTGTATGCCGATAAATTTATTAAATAGTTAAATATTAATTAATAACATCGAACATGTTTGACCGAATTTTTATAAAAGAGAATAAAATTTCAGAAACGTCAGTAGACCTTGGTACGCTTTGCGAATCACTTCTTTTCTATGATAAGACAGATTTTTTGCTTGATAAATTTACCGTAAGTCAATTTGTGAAATCAATTGACATAGAGAAGCTAAAGGAGTATTCTTCTAATGGCATAATTAATCTACACATTCGAAATTCCGCAATTGCGATAATCAGGATGGAAAAGATGGGCAAGTTGGGAAAGCTGGGTGTAGGTCCGGCTATAACAAAAAGCAAATCCTTTGATCTAAGTCCATTTATACATCAGGGGTATTTTGATGTATTGGGAGATAAAAAACAAGCTTCAAAAAAAACTGATGAATTTCTTGAATTATGCAGTCCACTTGAATATACAACCGGGTTTCAAAAGATATTAGAATCAGAGTGCGAGGATACTATTCTATTAGCCAGTCAATTAAGAATTTATATAAATTCGTATTTACCACAGTTGGATCTTTCTTCTTTACAACTAACAATTGAAAATAAATTTGATACTCCCATGGGAGTTCCTGTGTATATTTTTAATTCCAATTTTAATCTGGATGAATTGAATGAAAAGTATTCACAACTTATGCCAGAAGGTCATTTCTTTGATTGGTCTACTTTCTTATTAAATTCAAATGAAAGTAGTGGAGATATTAATATTGCTTCACAGTTTAATGCAGAGATTTATACCGACATAAAGCATTATCCATACATTCAGAATCGTGTGGAAGAGTTAGTGAAAAAAGCTTCAAGAAGTAAAGATGACATTAAAGTGTTCGAGAATATTATTTTAGATCAGTATAAGCCAATTCGAGATTCAATTAATTCAGGTGAAAAAAGCTTTGCAGATTTTACCGAGATTTTAGATAAGTCATTGAAATTCAAAAAATGGTTGAAAGGAATTGAAAATGATTCATCATTATTAGGACATTATTATGAAGAGGTTACAAAAGGAAGTTGGATTGACAAAAAAGAAATAAAAGCTACTCGGTTTGGCATTTTTACGGCTTTCTCAATTATTGGTGATTTTCTTGCTGGAGGAATTCCAATAGCCACTTTATTATCTTCTTTTTCTGACAATTACTTGTTGCCTAAATTAGCTTCAGGATGGAAACCAAACCAATTTATTGATAATGATGTCAAAACCTTTTTGCCTAAGAAAGAATGAAAACCATCCAGACTTAACGGCATCACCAAAAAGCAAGCTTTAAAGAACAAATAAACTGCCGCGTCTCAATCGATCCATGCGACCGGGTGAAGGATTAACGTGTGGCGTGGGAATTGTTTAGTTCAATTTTTAATGGTTAATGGAAAAATAAAAACGAAGATGAACGAAAGTAAAAATAGTTTTATACAGGAAGTCAATGATCTTAAGCAATCAAATATCGACACTTATAAACAAACAAAGCGCATAACTGCTGATTTTCGTCTTGAAAAAGCTACTACCAAATCATACAACGATCGTCAAATACTTGAACTTCTGCAAAATTGCGATGATGCCATAAGCAATGAATGTAAAAATGAGGAGTGCACTGTATTTATAAAGTTGGATACGGCAAATAATATTTTACGTATTTCAAATTATGGGGAACCGTTCACAATAGATGGCATAGGATCCTTATTAATTGCGAATACTTCAAGTAAAGGTCGCGAATTTATTGGCAATAAAGGACTGGGCTTTCGTTCGGTTTTGAACTGGGTAACAGCCATCAATATTTTTACTCAAAATTGCAAAATATCCTTTTCACAGCAACTGGCTCAAAAAGCTTTTAAGGAATTAGTGGTTTCTGTTGATGCACAAAATGAGCTGACACAAATAAACAAGGAACATCTTGATAAGGATGAAGTGCCTTTGGCTGTATTATCAATGCCCAAAGTTGAAGAACATAAACCTGATGATAGTTTTGCAACAACAGTAGAACTTCATTATCAAAAGAGTAAAGAATCAGATATTATAGAACAATTAAAGCGACTAAATACAAAACTTTTACTCTTTTTAAATCACATCAAACACATTGAAATTCATTACGAAAACGAGAATATTAAAGAAGAGATATTCATTGATGAAAGTTTATCTGAACCAGGAAAAGTTGTAACCAATAAAGGTACATGGTTCACAAAAGACTCAGGAGATATCTATTTTGACAGTATTGAAAACAACGACCGCTACTATAGAATTAAGCTGGCCTGGCAAAATGATTTGAGTGATATACATTCGAATTTCTATACCTATTTCCCGACATCTGTACCTACTCATTTGCCATTGCTCATACATGCAACTTTCGATCTGGATCCCACTCGTAATTATCTAAACAAGTCAAATAATGCTGAGAATCAAACCATTCTAAAAAAAGTGGCAGAATTGATGAAAGATACAGCACTTAATGAGATTAGTAGTCAGGGCTGCAATTGGAATGCGTACAAGTTTTTACTTCCAACAGAACAAAATTCGAATGACTTATTAAAAGAATTTTACTCGAAACTTACTGATTATCGAAATTCCGAAAAAATATATCCATGTGTAAACGATCATTTCCTTTTTAAAAATGAAGTTTATTATCATGGCGACGAGCTTTCTACATGGGTAATAGATAATAATTTGGGTAAATTTTTCCCTCATTTACTTTTGCCTAAAGCAGAATTAAGCTTGAATATATAGATAATAATTTGGGTAAATTTTTCCCTCATTTACTTTTGCCTAAAGCAGAATTAAGCTTGAATATAAATCAACGCTATAGCAGAGAAGAATGGGCTGATATATTAACGAATATTCATAGCCTGTTAACCATTGAAACACGGGTTCAGTTAATTGATATTCTAATTTCAGATGGCATTTTAGGTTTTTTCGAGAATATACATAAGAGTAGCATCAAATTACCATTATTGCTCGACAACAATGAAAATTTAGTTGACGCATTAAAACAAGTATTTACTAAAGATACCGAGGATATTAATTATGAATTGCCTGATTTTATAACTGATATTGCATTTATTCACCCTGAGCTTTATAGAGAAATAAAGAAACAGTTGATTAATAAAATACGGATAGAGCAAAGAGAAAATGAAAGTGGACCATCACGTGCAATAAAAAGGTTGTTAAGCAAAATTGTTAATATTGGCTCAGATGATATTACCGATGTCATTCAGCACATTGTTTCGCATACCAACAAAGAGCTCAGGCAAAATGATAATAGAAAAGGAGTGATTACACAAATGGTGGCTTCCTTGTATTCGATCTATATAAGCAATACCGAAAGACGCGGAAACCTGACTACAATAAAAAACATACCGCTTATTTCCAGGGAAGGTAATGTGAAAAATGCTGACGAGTTGTTTTTGGGAAAGGAATATGACAATGGATACAAAACAGAATTAATTTTTGAAGGGATAAACAACGACAATGATTATCTGGCAGGTAATGAGTTTTGGCATTTAATCACAGATGATGAAAAACGTCTTTCAGGATTCTTTCAATGGTTAAATGTGAATACTATATCCAGATATGCAGTTATTGAAAAAAATCTTAATCGTTGGGATAATGATGATTACACCTCTTTTATGCTTGAAAAGACACATTGGCATAGAAGAGATGTTTATAAAAGCTACAAAGTAGGTTCAATAGTAAACTTTGAAAAGATATTAATACACGATTCATTTAGTATTGAAAAACTAATTGCGTGGGTCGCTTTAGATGATAAGCTTAAACAGAAATTAAAATTGATTAATGACGATGTTTTTACATTTCAATTTGATAAGGATTTAAAAACGCTATCGGAAAAGTCATCCTATCTTTCTTATTTGATATCTAAATCAAAAATTACAGAAAACGTGTTGGGCACAATTCCAATTCAGGGTTTAACGAACTTGAGAAGCATTGACCTTAAAAATCCTTTATTTAAGCAGTTAAATTTGAAGCAATTTGAAATAGAAGAAGTTTTGTTTCTGCTTAATATTAATAATTCTTTTAATAACCTTCTTCCAAATATTGTATATCAACTTCTTAATGACTACTCACAAACGGAAGGCATAAATAGTCAGCAAGTATATAAGCAGTTTTACGAATATTTCAGGGAAAACGAAGAAACACAACTACGGGATTTTTCACCTGAAATAGCTCCATTAAATTATTTTGCACGTAAAGGAGGAATTGGTTCCATTATTACCTTACCAGATATTAATGATGATATTTATTATTCAGATAATAAACTTTTGCCTCAAAAAATTTTAGACAATTATTGGTTTATAAACTTGCCCAAACGTATCGGTGAAAACAGGGTAAAAACGTTTTTTGGAGTAAAGCTTATTAAGGATATTATTAAGGGAATAGATATTCAGGCAATCGGTTTACATAAACAGAATGATGAGTTAAACAGTTATTTTGATAAGATAAAGCCCCACCTATTGTGTTATCGTCTTCACGAATTAAAAACACAGAGTTTGAGTCGTGAAAATGAAGCTAGTTTAATAAAAGCTTTTAAAATAAAATTAGTGCTCGACGCTATTGTTCGATTTGGTGATGTTAAATCCGGAGATCACCTTGACAATTATGAATTCATTCCAGATGGTACACAATTCGTTCTTAAATGTCCACAAGAGCATGAATTTAAAAACTTACAACAAAACCAACTTTTCTGTGATGCAATAGCAGAAATGCTTTGTATAACATTTAAGACAAAAGAGTTAAAGAATACGTTTCGGCGAATATTTAAGGATGGTATTATTGAGTCAGCTCACTTAATAAAAGTAGATGAGATGGAAAACTTGTTTTCCGAAGCACAGAAGTTATTGGGAGTGTCGGAATCGCAAACCAATTTTTGGAATATTGTCTTACCTATAGCAAATCAAATTTCGTCTGATATTACTAACAATAAGGAATTTAAACGGATTATTGAAGTTCATTTAAGCGAAAAACTTCCTGAGTACTACAGTAATGTTGATTTTTCTGATTTTAATAATTTAGTTGGAGTAGATTTTTTAAGTTGGATAATGAATAGGCTTTCATTTGATTTGAAAAACGTATTGCCAGAACATGGATTAATCAGTTGGCACAAAGCTCGATTGCAGGATGAAATCAGAAATAATGCTCATGAATTTGAGAATAAATTATGGTATCAAGCGGATATTTCTGAAAATATTGAGTTAAAAGAAAAATACTTAGAAAAAGCTTTTGCTTTTGATGACTTAATTAACAAAGGAGAATTTAAAACCTTTATTGAAAATGAAAAATACAGCCTAAAACCTGATTATAAAGCTGAGATTATCAATCATGTAAAAAATATCTACAATATTGAATTGAACAGTGATTTCAATAATGAATTAAAGATTGAGAACTTATATTCTGATTTATTAAAAAACTATCGTTTTGGAAATAGCCTAAATGATATTGAGAACATTTTGAAAGAAGAAAATTCCAATATATATAGCTTATTATTCTTTAAAGGGTTTGAAAGTTCGATTAAAACTGTTTTAGATAAATTAGAGAATGAGAATAACACTTCATATGAAACAGATAATTCTGAAGAAAAATCGGGAACACCGTTAACAATTATTGAAAGTTCGTTGAGTAAAGTAATCCCGGGAAAGAGTAATTATAATGGTTCAGGAGGTTCTTATTCCCATAACTCTAAGCACGAACGGGGAAAAGCAAAAGCTGGAAAACGCGAAGAAAATAAAGTAGTCTCAGCTCTTATTACAGATAATTATGAAGTAAGACACGTTGCACAGAAAAGTGATACTAAACACTATGATATAGAATATAAAAAGAAAGGTGACATACAGTGGCGTTTACTTGAAGTGAAAAAAGATTCCGGAGGCTATTTTTATTTAAGCTCTAGCGAAAAAGATACAGCTATAAATAAAGAAAATAAAGAAATATATGATGTTGCCATAGTAAATGGTGATAAAATACATATCATAAAAAGGCTATTTGATTTTGAATATGAAACTTTTGAAAATAATTCAAGATTTTATGCAGAACCAACAGAGTTTAAAGTGCAATTTAAAATAGAAAATTAATATTCTCAAATGAAGCATTTAATATTGAGAATTGGGGAATGTGAGAAGTTGTATATACCTAAATTATTCTATATAAAATAAATGGTTTTTTTGGTGCAAGAATAAACAACATAAAATCAAAATTGGGAGAATAGTTAAAACTGAAAAATTGGGAATATGGATTTATTTAGTCAAATTGAAGAAAACCAGGACGGGAAATTCGAATTGTTTTCATTGAAAGATGGCGAAGTATGGCTGATGAGAAACTTCCTGAAACAAAAAGAGGCGGATGATTATTTTAATATCCTAAGTGCAACCATTCACTGGAAACAAGAGGAGATAAAATATTATGGAAAAACATATCCTGTACCACGTAAAACTGCGTGGTATGGGTATGATGGCCTTAATTATTCGTATTCAGGCATTAACTGCAATCCGGAACTTTGGACTAAAGAATTGCTGGAATTAAAAACCAAAATAGAGGCATTCTTACCCGAACAAGATTTTAACACCGTATTATTAAACATGTACCGTGATGGGAACGATAAAGTGAGCTGGCATTCGGATGATGAGAAGGAATTGGGTACAGATCCAATAATTGCTTCACTGAGTCTTGGCGCAACAAGAAGATTCGATATCAAGCATAAATTAGAACACGAATTACTTTACAAATTTGAGCTCACACCTGGTTCATTAATTATTATGAAAGGAGCCATGCAGCATCATTGGTTGCATCAGGTGCCAGTGCAAAAGAAAGTATCAGAGCCAAGAATTAATTTGACTTTTCGGAAAATTAAAGCGTAATAGAATGATTGATAAGCTCTCCAAAAATGAATACAATAATAATTTGCTGATGACAAGTAGTTGAAAAACATAAAATGCAGACAAAAAAAACACACTCTTTGTTATTCAAAACCAAAGTATTATTATAACTTCACATAAAATTTAAAATATTAAAAAGTAATGAATTGGGATAAGATCAGTATTACAAAACAAAACGGCGAAGTTGTTGATGCACAAGTACCTATTATTATTTCAGCCAGTCGTTCAACTGATATTCCTGCATTTTATTCAGATTGGTTGATTCAAAGATTAAAAGAAGGATATGTAAAATGGAAAAATCCCTTCAATGGTGTTCCGCTCTATATTTCATTTTCAAAAGCAAGACTTATTGTTTTTTGGTCGAAAAACCCAAAGCAAATTATAAAGCACCTAGATTTTATTCAAGAAAAAATTCCTAATTTCTATTTTCAATATACTTTAAACGATTACGATTCTGAAAAATTGGAACCGAATGTTCCGAATGTTTCGGACAGAATTGAGACTTTTATTAATTTATCAGAGAATATAGGAAAAGAAAAAGTAATCTGGAGATTTGATCCATTAATCCTGACTGATAAAATTGGAGTTGACGAGCTTTTAAAAAAAGTTGAGAACATTGGTAGCCAATTAAAAAACTATACCGAAAAAATGGTTTTCAGTTTTGCTGATATTAGGCTTTATAGAAAGGTTCAGAATAACTTACGAAATAGCCCTATCAATTACCAGGAATTTAATGAGCAAACAATGAACGAATTTGCTCAAGGATTACAGCAGCTAAATAAAAACTGGAATTTTGAAATTGGCACATGTGCTGAAAAAATACCACTCGAAAAATATGGAATCATTCATAACAAATGCGTTGATGATGATTTAATGATTAAACTTTTCCCATACGATAAAATCCTTATGGATTTCTTGGGAGTGAAAATTTTGCCTCCAGACTTATATAATTCAACACTACGTATTGAAAAATTGCGTAACAATAAAGACAAAGGTCAAAGGGAATTTTGTGGATGCATTTTTAGCAAAGACATAGGTGAATATAATACTTGCCCACACCTTTGTGAGTATTGTTATGCAAACGCGTCAAAAGAAATTGCAAATTCAAATTGGAAAAAACATATAACTAACCCATTCGGTGAAACAATTATTGGAGAGTAAACTATGTTGATAGAGAAAGATACAAACTATTCATTTTGGGTAAATAAAAACGCTGGGTGTCTGACGTATAAAAATTTAATTGATAAAGCTAGGTATTTTACACAAGATTTTGATGGAAATGCAAATCAAGAGTTGCGTGATATGCTTATGCGTGGTATAGAAATAATAACAACAGAATTCCAAATGCAAAAGTATATGGATCTGTTTGCAGAAATGCACGAGAATAAACTTTTATATGCATTCAGCTTTTTATCGGATGAATTAACAAACCAAAAGGAGATAGAAATTATTGATTATGCTTGTGGTCAAGGCATAGGTAGCATAATATATGCAGAATATTTAAAAACACAAAAAATCTCTCAAAGAGTTAGAAAAATTACATTAATAGAACCTAATATATGCAGAATATTTAAAAACACAAAAAATCTCTCAAAGAGTTAGAAAAATTACATTAATAGAACCGTCAGAAAAAAGTATAGAAAGGGCTGCTCTTCATGTTCAAGCTTTTTATCCAAACACAGAAATTATAACAATAAACAAATTTTTGGGTGACCTAGATGAATATGATATTGTAAATATTGGAGAAAATTCACTTCATATTTTCTCCAATATTCTAGACATTGAAACAATTGATCTGCTACAATTATCCGACTTTGTTAAATTAAAAATGGGAAACAATAGTCATATTGTTTGTGTGAGCCCTAGAAATGAGTGTTTTACAAAGCGAATTAATACCTTTACATCTTTATTAGAGGGTAATTGCTACTTCTCAAAAGATGTTTGGAAAAAAGACTGGAATCTAAATTGCGCAATGTCATTAAGATTAGTACTGAAAAATAATTGTGAACTTTTAAAAACCAGTGAATTACACATTAGCATTAATGATAATATTTTTCAAGAATTAATGTCAAATATGGTAATGGTAAACGGAGGTACTTTTGATATGGGAGCTACTCTTGAACAAGAAAAAGATTATTGGGAAAATGAATTGCCTGTACATCAAGTAGATATTGACAGATTTAAAATTTGCAAATATCCAGTTTCTCAGAAATTATGGTATGCCATAATGGGAGAGAATCCTTCGTTCTTTAAAAATGCAGAAGCCCCAGTAGAGTCTATTACATGGTTCGAATGTCAAAAGTTTATTGAATTATTAAGCAAAATAATGGGAATTAAATTTTCATTACCTACTGAAGCTCAATGGGAATATGCTTCAAGAGGAGGTAATAGTAGTAAATTTTATAAATTTTCAGGTTGTGGTGAAATTAATGATGTAACTTGGTATTCTGAGAATAGTGGGTTTGGGACCAAACCTATCGGGCAGAAAAAAGCAAATGAACTAGGGTTGTATGATATGAGCGGTAATATCTGGGAGTGGTGTCAAGATTGGTTTGCTTCATACTCAGCACTACCTCAAGTAAATCCTATATGTGAAGTAAAAACAAATAATAAAGTCATTCGTGGTGGAAGTTGGAGTTCAGGGAAAGACTATTGTCGTATAACGTCAAGACAATTTATGAATCCATTAATGAAGCAAAATTTTCTAGGTTTTAGATTAATTCAAATTATATAATATTAGCATCTTATGAAAAAATTTGTAGAAATAATTGATAAAGGAGAATGTTGTTCTTCATTGCAGTATTTTGTAAATGGGAAATTAGCGAATAATCAAGAGTGGAAGAATCATGAGTATTATCCGCAAAATGGTAATGTAGCGGAACTTGTTGAATCAAAGCCAGGTGTACTATTGCATAGTATTGCAATAAATAATATAACCAACGCTCAATATTATATTCTTAAAATATCAAACGAAATATTTGTACCTATGACAGGAAAAGGGTTAAAGGATATTTCCGAAAATGAATATAAATTAAAATTACATAATACGTTTAATTCTGGTATGTCTCAAAAGCAAAAAAACATAAGTGATTCATATGATTCATATTTGAGTAAGTCATATTCTATAGGTAAGCCTAACTACCAAGACCAATTCTGGACTGATATTGTTAAAAATCTTGATAAGCATACGAACAACTTTACAATTCCAATATATCATGATGGGCTTGTTAAGGAATGTCTATTTTATGCCTATGATATGTGTCGTCACTTTGAACGCACATCGGGATTAATTCCAAATGATTGGAAGTTGCATATTGCTTCTGAAGTATGTATTGTATTTGAAACACATTTTAAAGAATTTAATTCTTTTGATAGGGAAAATACTATGAAAAAAGTTTCAAGTGTCAATAGTTTTGAAGTATTGAGTGATACTATTGATAATTTCTTTTATTAAATGTATTATTATAAAACCGAGTAGGGTTAAAATTGTTTGTGTATAAAATGATTGTTACCAATTGAGAAGCCAACTCCACCAATAAACTGATGGGGTTAGGTTCTCAAGTCTCTATAATAAGGTTCTCGTATTCCACCGTTAATTAAGTTGTCGAGCAGTTTATGAATTATGGTACTTTTATCGATCTTCCAGTAGCAATTGAAGACCATTATCTTGATAAATGTGCAAAAAAGCATTGAAAAAGTCTATTAATTAATCTAATATAATGTTACCACTCCAGCAAGCCTACGAAGTAAAGCACTCGATATTAGAGTATTTGAAGGCAACCTTTAGTTTTAAAGACAAATCGGTGCATGAGGCATTTTACCAGTTTGTTACTGATTCCAAAGATGGTATTTTCAAAGGACCTTATATTTCGTTAAAGCTCCCATTTGTCAAAGCGAAAGAGGGCGAAAACATCCCGCTGGAAATTGCGCCGAACTTTCCTCCTTATGACCACCAGTTTAAGGCATTTCAACGGTTAACTATGCAAGATGGACACAAGCCGCAATCGACATTGGTAACTACCGGAACATCATCGGGAAAGACCGAGTGTTTCCTGTACCCGATTCTCGATTTCTGTTACAAAAATATGGACAGGAAAGGTGTCAAGGTCATTATTCTTTACCCGATGAATGCCCTTGCAACCGACCAGGCAAAACGTCTGGCTGAGACTATCTGGAACGACGAAAGAATAAAAGGGAAAATTACCGCTGGCTTGTTTATTGGCGAAGGAAAGGATAAGAAAAAATTTCCCGATGCGATGGGTGCCGAAAACATCATCGAAAACAGAACTACCATCATCGATAATCCGCCTGATATTTTATTGACCAACTTTAAGATGCTGGATTATGCCTTAATGCGTAACCAGTTCCATAATTTGTGGAGTTCTAATTTCGAGGATTCCTCGTTGTTGCAGTTTCTGGTTTTGGACGAATTGCATACCTACGATGGTGCCCAGGGCACAGATGTTGCAAACCTTATCCGAAGGTTGAAATTGAAATTGGGCATTCAAAAAGGTCAGGTTTGCGCTGTTGGAACTTCGGCGACCATAGGTTCGGGGGAAGACTCCGTAAATCTCCTCACCGAATATGCCGAAAAGGTTTTTGGTGAAGCCTTTGAAGAGGGTTCTATTATTGTAGAGAACCGTGTTGAAGTAAACGATTTTTTTGAGCTACCGGATGTTGAGTTGGAGAAATATATTCCGCGGCCGGCAGGAATGGTTATAAGCAGACTACGCGAGAACGAAACTTACCCGAATTACATTTCAAGACAAAAACGACTGTGGCAAATACCTGAAACAGATAATGAAGTGCAGCTTGGCGAGGAATTGAAGAAGCTGCAACTGGTAAAAGATCTGGTTTCATTTGGTCATAAGGAGATCGTCCACCTCGACGATTTGCTGCATCAATTGGCTGATACCAATCCCGATTTCAAGCGATTACCGGAATGGGATACTGTAAACGAAATGAACCCACGCGAAGAGGTCATCAATTCGTTATTGGCCCTTATCAGTGAAGCGAGAATCGGAACTGGCAAAAAATACCCATTTCTGTACCTGCAAATACAATTATGGGTAAGAGAATTAAGTGGCGTTTTACGGGAGATCAGCGACAAGCCCAAATTTACATGGAAAGACAAAGTCGGCGATAAATATGAACCCAAAGCTTTGCCATCGTATTATTGCAGGGAGTGCGGCGCAAGTGGTTGGCTGGGTGTAAAGGATGACAATAAAAATCATTTTTTTGCGGACCCTAACCAGGTTTATGAATACTACTTCAGTAACCACAAGAACATTTATTTTATAAATACTCCGAACCATAAGCATATTGAAGAATATGAGCCTAATAACCAAATTAATGACTACATAAATGTTATAGATCTGAGTTTGCAGGAGAAAGAAGGTGAACACACGCTGAAAATAAATGCAGTAAGAAAACTTAAAGATACCAGGGCAAGACATATTTGTCCGGAATGTAATTCAGAAAATACCACAGCAATTATTGGAACACGGGTTGCAACATTGTCATCGATTACTGTAAGCCAGGTTTACGCTGAAAATTAATGCGGTAAGAAAATTAAAAGATACCAGGGCAAGACATATTTGTCCGGAATGTAATTCAGAAAATACAACAGCAATTATTGGAACACGGGTTGCAACATTGTCATCGATTACTGTAAGCCAGGTTTTAGCATCGGATCTGGATCCAAGAACTGAAAAGTACCGGAAAATTCTTGCCTTTACCAACAGTGTGCAGGATGCAGCTCATCAGGCAGGTTTTGTTGAAGCGAGAAATTATCGCTTCACTTTTAGAGCATCCTTGCAAAAGGTGATCAATCAAAGTGCAATTCCGGTCAGCATCAATGATCTGCAAAAGCAATTTGTGGAGTATTGGAAGCAACATTCGGATGGTACCGGTATGAATCAGGAAGATGCCTACTATTACCGGTTTTTCCCGGCTGATTATCATGGCAGTGTGGATATTGATAACGATTACAGGGAAGCAAAAAAATTCATTCCTGCCTTCAAAACAGAATTTGACAGCAGGATGTATTGGGAGATCCTTTCGGAATTTGGGTACAATGCTATGATTGGACGGACGCTCGAAAAGTCAGGCGCATCCGCCGTTAAATTTGATAACGAAAAATTAAAAGCAGTTTTCCCTGCGCTCAAGGAGTGGTTGAATCAAAATGGCCTTTCGGTGATCAAAGAGGAGGAATTGCTCCCATTTGTAAACGGAATTTTGCACCGTGTAAGAACCAGAGGGGGAATAGACCACGAGTACCTAAATAAGTTCAGGAATGTGTCGTTGCAATTATGGGATTTAAACTGGATGAGAGATAACCGACACTTTTTAAACAAGATGTTTGGTTCGAGATCAAGATTTCCCCGGTTATTGACCATACAACCCCACAGCAGAGGTCTGCTGGATACAACATTT
>Ga0209724_1003143_pt1 | contig 13675 bp, 12 predicted proteins | sample grotaG_FD_184143 | JGI IMG/M metagenome (GOLD analysis project Ga0209724, IMG submission 184143) | Glacier valley bacterial and archeal communities from Borup Fiord, Nunavut, Canada, to study Microbial Dark Matter (Phase II) -... | ecosystem: Environmental > Aquatic > Freshwater > Ice > Glacier ...
AGTCGCTCGAGGCCGCGTGCTCTTACCGCGACAATGTCGAACTCATCTCCCTCACCGAAGGGCAACTAACCGCCATCCCCGGCACCCCGAATTCACCGTCGCTCGATCCGCTTTACCTCAGCTGGGCACACACGATCGCGGCCCGAGTCAGTCAGTGCCTCGAGCCGCGCAGCGCGCCGCGTGGGTAAAAGAGTTCACTAATCCGACGTACGGTAGTTCGGGGCATCCCGTCATGCCACGAAAGGAACAGTGCGTGGAGGAGTGCATCCACGGCCTCGAAACGGGCTTGTGCGACATTTGCTACCCCAAGGTGCGGCCGGATGCTGTCCGCGCGGTTCGACAAACCGCCGGGCAACAACAGGCCGCTCGACAACCCAGGGGTACGAGCTCGTCGGCTCGATCCACGCTGCCGGCGCGCGGCGGCGTCGCCCCGGGCCTTCCTCGCGCCTCTCACGCGACGACCTCGAAGCGATCGATCGTCGCAGCGCAGCAGCGGATCTACCACGTGACGCACGTGCGCAACCTCGCGGCGATCCTCGAGTCGGGTCGGCTCCGCGCGGATGCGACACCGGTCGTCGACCTCAGCACCCCCCTGACTCGAGAGCTGCGTGCGACGGTCGAGCTGCCGACAGCAACGAGAACAGCCTCGAGCTCCGTCGCTCCCGCGGCCTCGAACCCAGTCCTGCGCGAGGCCTTGAGCACAGTCCCGTCCGCCGCCTCGAGCGCGGGCCCTTCCGCCACCTTGAGCGCGGGCCCGCCCGTGGGCCCGGGCGGGGCGTCAAGCACTGCGTCGAGCGTCGCATCCCGCGTCGCCTTCTACCTCTCGCCCGACGCCACGCTGTGGAACGACGTGCGCTCGGGTGCAGCGGACGAGGTGCGGTGGTCCACCGCCGCCCGCCGCGCCGCGGCATCCGACTTTGTTGTGCTCGTGTCGACGATTGGTGCGCTGGGCGCGGATGTCGTCGTGACCGACGGGGACGCCGCCGGCACCTCCACGCGGTTCTTCACCGGCGACGCGGCGCAGCGCGCGGTCGAGCGCGCACACGATTCGGAGACGGTGCGGGTGGGAGCCGAAGTGCTCGGCGGGAGCGAGGTCGACTTCGAGTCGATTCAGCTCATCGGTGTCGCGAACGATCCGATGCGCGATCGAGTGCGTGAACTCGTCGCGATCGCGGATGCCGCAACCAAGGTTTCGGTGTATCCGCCCTGGTTCCAGCCGGGCTAGCGCGGCTCGCGCGGCCCGGCTGCTCGCGTCGTCCGCCCGCTGAGGACACAACCGGCTCCGCACAGCAACCGCTAGCACGCTGCCCGCTCAGTACACCACCCGCTCAACGGTGGCGCCCGACGGTAGCGCCCCCTCGCACAGCCAGCTCCGAAACGCGACGCTCGCTTCATCCGCAGTGAAAAGGGTCTCGGCGGCGGCCCCGGCACCTTCCCACGAGTGAACCGCGAGTTCGGCGTACGGTAACGCGACGGCTCGTCGCAGTCTCCAGACCGTCGGCCGCGGTATCCCGCTCTCGGAACACACCTCGATGATCATGGCGTCGGATTCGCCCATCGCTTGCGCGAACCGTGCCATCCTCCGCGACTCGACGACAACGTAGGGCAGGTCGGGTTCGCCGAGTTGCATGAGCAGGAGGTCGATTTCAAGCCACGACTCGACCGGGCGGTACTCCGGCCGAAGATGGCTCGCAGTCCAGCGCAAGTCCTGCGGGAGCGGCGCCGGCGCGGCCGCGACCGCTGCCTGGCGTTCCGGATCAGTCGCGGTCTTCGGGTCCGGTTCGAGCACTGGCGTGAACCACGGTTTGGCAATAGCAGGCACAACAACCTCCATCGAACTTGCGCCGAACGGATGCCGCGGCGCCGGTTCTTCCCCTGGGGCACCCCGTCGATGGACTGGGTTGCCGGGCAGCCGGCCAGGTACCGACAGCTGCCACTCGTGAACGTGACCTCAGGATGCCCCATCCCACCGACATCGGCGCACGCCCCATCCGACCGACATCGGCGCACGCCCCATCCGACCGACATCGGCGCACGCCGCATCCCACCGACATCGGCGCACGCCCCGGCCGCGGCTAAACGCGCCCGACGACCGCGACCCGTCGCCCTTCCCGCCGCCCCTACCTACCCGGTGCAGCTCGACAGCACCCGCGCCATCGCGTCATGCTCTGCGGGGGTGATCCAGAGCCGGTAGGCGTCTTTCACCGTGATCTGTCGAGCGACGTAGGCGCAGCGGAATGCGCGGTTCGGTGGCAGCCAGGTGGCGGCATCCCCAGAGCCTTTGGCTTGGTTGATTTCTCCGCCGACGGCGAGGAGGTTGCGCGGATCATTCGCGAACAGGAGTCGCTGAGCGAAGGTGAGCTGTTGCGCGCCCGTCTCCCACGCGTCGAGGAGCGCTACGACGTGGTCGATCTGTACTTCGGGCGAGGTTTCGATCCCGCGCACAAACTTGATGGTCGCGCCGGTGTAGGGGTCGAGCAGGACTCCGGTCAGTACTTTGCACGTCGACGAGCGGGCGGTGTCCGACAGATCCCGGGCAAGAATGTCGTCACGCGTGTTGCACCCGTTGTGATCGGTGTCGTCCCAGGCGTCACCGAACTGAAGGGTGCGGCTGTAGCCGGTCTCCGGTGCCCTGCCTTTGATGGGGAGCTGCGCGAGCAGACCGACGGCATCGGCCGGAGTGGCCACGCCGCGATTGGCACCACCCGCCGAGGACGGATCCGATCCGGTACCGCTGCCCGAACCTCCGCCGGTACCGCTGCCCGAACCGCCGCTGGCACCGCTGCCCGACGCACCATCCGCGCCCGAACTGCTGCCCGTGCCATAACCGCCATTGTCACCGGATCCGGCGCCGGGTTGCCAGGGCGTTGCGATCTGTCCGCCGCGCGTCAGTAGGAGGCCAACGACCACAGCGGCGATGAGGATCGCGAGACCCAGCCCAACGGCGAGGAGAACGCGGTTCACGGGGCGGCGACGCATGACCGAAGGCTATCCCTCGCGACCGACGACGCTGTCGCGCTCTTGCTGCGCAGCTCGATGGGCCGCTGTTCGGGGTCGACGCCCGGTGGGGGCACTAGCGAGTACTCCGTGCCAGCGCGCGTGATCTGCCAATCGTTGTTGTGCAGGAGCATGTGATGGAAGCGGCACAGCAGAACGCCATCCGCCAGATCTGTTCGGCCGCTATCTCGATCCCATTGGTTGATGTGGTGGGCCTCGCAGTGCGACGGCGGTCGCAAACACTCGGGGAAGAGGCATCCGCCGTCTCGAATTGCGAGTGCGATTCGCTGCCGCTCGGTGAATAGTCGTTTCTCGCGACCGTGGTCGTAGGGGATTCCGTCGGCGTCGAGGGTGACTTCGAGAACCCCGGTGTCACACAGGTGGCGCTCGACGGTGCCGAAGGCGATTGGGTCGGGGGCGCCTTCGATGGATCCGCGGCCGCGTGAACGCAGGTTGTTATCCGTGATGAGCACGCGCACCGCCGGCCGGTGTCGCCCAAAGAGCGTCGAGGGGTCGGCGTCGACCGCGAGGCGGAGCATGGCCGCGAAGACGTCGGCCGCGAGCTGGTCGTTGGTGCGCGGATCGGCGACGAGCGCGTCGGCGGCGGCACGGGCATCCGAATCGGTGAAGCGTGGGCCACCCCGCCGCGGACTGAGCGCGGAGTCCATCGCGGAAAGCAGAAGTGTGCCGTCTTCCTCATCGAGGAGGAAGGATCCTGAGACCATGCCGTCGGGCCGACGCCCCGCGCGAAAGTACCGCAAGTCGTGGCGGTGGGCCTCGCGGGCGGCGATCCCGTCGGCATCGAGCAGGTCACGCAGTTGCCGCGCGTGGCGAAACAGCACGTCGGCATTGAGGGTGCGCGCATCGGCGAGCAACAGGTCTGCGGCGGCACTCAGCTGCAGGGGAGTGACGGAGGCATCGGGGGAGCCGAGGCCGCGCAGGATGGCCTGGGCGGCATCCGCAGAAATGTCGCCAGCCGACACCGCGGCCCCAATCGCGCTGTGCCAGAGCGCCTCCGCAGGTGAGGCAGAAAGCGCGGAGTCGGTGGAAGGCAAGGGATCGACCAGTAAAGCCCCCACCTGTACGAGCTTGGTGGCTTCGGTGCGAGTGAGTCCGCTGACCGATTGCAGAAACTCCTCGGGAGAGCGGAACCCCTGCGACTGCGCAAGCCCGGAGTAGCCGAGGCTGCGCGAGGAGCGCCGGCCAATCTCGCCGGCAGCGAGGGCAGCCACGGCATCCAGAGCTCGGCGGTGCGTGGTGACCGCCGCCTGGAGCTCGAGAAGTTCACTCGAAGAAAGGTCGACAACCGCAGCGGGCGCGACCGTGACGGCCGTGAGGGCGGAGGTCGCTGACGTCACCGCCTCGGTCAGATTTGCCATGCGTCAATTCTCCCATATTAGAACATATGTTCGACTAAAATGGGGAGAAGTCGTATCCACAGATTTCCCGCGGAGAGGAGCCGCCCCAAACCGGGAGGCGCCAGGAGGAGCCGTCGGCGGCCACGGCAAAGGAAGACCCCAACCCCCACGTACCATGACCCCCATGATCACCGCAGGCGTAGACCTCTCAGCCGAGCCAAAGGGCACGGCCGTCGCGATCATCCACTGGGGCCCCAACAAGGCCTCCCTAACGCAACTAGTCCAAGGAGCAGACAACGAGGCCATAAAAGAGAGCACAAGAGAAGCCGACAAAATTGGCATCGACTGCGCCTTCGGCTGGCCCGACGAGTTCGTTGAGTTCATCACCCGACACGCGAGCAACCAGCCCCTGAACGCGCCCGCCGAGTCGGGCATCCAGTGGCGCCGCAGGCTCGCCTACCGCGAGACCGACCGCGCGGTGCACGAGCGAACCGGCCGCTTGCCCCTCAGCGTCGCGACGGACAGGCTCGGCCTCACCGCCATCCGCTGCGCCGTTCTGTTGGAGCTGCTGCAGCGCCCGGGCGATCCCACCGACCGCACCGGACGCGGCCTCGTGGTCGAGGTCTACCCGGCCGCAACGCTGCGCTGCTGGGGCTTCAACATCGCCGGCTACAAGACCGAGGCAACCAAGCGATCAGACCTGCTGGATGCCCTGCTCACCCGCCTGCCCTGGCTCGACCTCGGCGCCCACGAGCGCACACTCAGAGATTCGGATGACGCGTTCGACTCCCTCATCGCCGCCCTCGCCGCGCGTGCCGCTGCCACCCATCGCGCAAGCACGCCGCCCCCGGAGCACCACGCCCAAGCCGCCCGCGAGGGCTGGATCGCGCTGCCGCTTGTCGCCCCGGAGCAGCTGCTCGCCTGAGTGGCAAGGGGCTGCAAGAAATCCGGGGAGCGCAAGTCAGCGCTTTTCGGGCGGCCGCGCCCCGGCCTTCGCTTGATCAAGAATCTGAACAACACGCTCGACAAACGCATCCGCGATCGTCCCGTCGCTATCGGTCCAGACGAGATCTCCTAGTGGCTCCGCGGTGGAGTCCTTGTAGGTAAGTCCGCGACGGTCATAGATGTAGATCAGCGGACGGGCAGGGTCGGCCGAGAACTTGAGCTCGACGGTCCAATCCGCCGCAGGAAAGTAGTAAGCGTTCCACGTCTCCTCGCGAATTCCACCGTGCGCTTCCCAATCGGTCTTCAGGCCCCGCTCTTCGAGACGGTCAGCGATTAGAGGTTCGAGTTGCTTCCTCCGGTCACTAATGAGCCGGCCGATATTGCCCCGCGCATCCTCGAACTTTTTGATCGCGGCTTGGTGCTGAGTGAGGATGTTGCGCCACTCGCGCAGACGCTTTGCTTCATCTTCCCGATCGGTCATATTTTTCTCCCCGTGTCGGGCTTCGATGAACTGCTGTAGGAGGTCCAGGCTGCGACGTTGATCCAGACCGCCGGGGCTCATGAGGAACTCGACGAGCTCTGGTGCTCTCTTGATTTCGGTGCTCAGTTGGGCGTACGTGGTGGCTCTTGACAAGTAATTCTTCTGAACCGCGTCAGGGTGTTCCCGCGATTCGGGCGCGAGCACCGCAACAAGCACGGTATCGAAACCATCATGTCGGGCGTACTCGGCGTACTTCTTCAAGGGGTTGTTAAGCACGTGGCCGATCTTGTTCTCCAACACAACCGCGATCCCCAGCTCCGCATTAGTGGCATAGACGTCAATGAAGTCGACCTGAGTTGCGACCTCCCAAGCACCAGAACCCTGCGCAGCCCGTGCGACAAACGTCTTGCTGCGACGACCATCGGGCCCAATGGTCGGAGCTCCGTCCAGAAGGCGAAGAAGTGCGTCGATCACTAGGGGTCCCAGACCGTGCCGTTCCTTCGGGTGGAGAAAGAATTGCAGGGTCATGTCGACCCGAGTCTCGCGCCAGCCCTCGCGAAGAATGTCGTAGACGTTTACCGGCGGTTCAGCGGTTCGTGCCGGCGACAGTGAAACGTCGAGGAACGAAAGGTCAAGCGTCATGTCGTCCAAGGTACCGGACGAGCTCTGTCGACCGACAGCAGCGACCCCTGTCACCCCTCCCTGCCAAACTCAAAGCATCAAGAGAAAGGAGTCACCACCGATGAGTGACAAGAACCCGAAGCATGACGGAAGCCCGATGAGTGACAGCGATACCAAAACCAAGAAAATCGTCTACCTAGACATGGACGGCGTGCTGGTCGATTTCAAATCCGCCCTCCGCAAGTTGGGCCTGCCCGAGCACGACGGTTTCCCGGGCGACGAGGTCGAGGGCATCTTCGACCTCATGGACCCCATGCCCGGCGCACTCGAGGCCGTCGCCACGCTCGCTCCCCTCTACGAGCTCTTCATCCTGTCGACGTCGCCCTGGTCAAACCCGACTGCTCTGCCCGGCAAGCTCGCCTGGATCAAGCGCCACTTCGGTGACGGCCCCGAAAACCCCTTCTACAAGAAGGTCGTCTTCTCCCACCGCAAAGACCTCAGCGTGGGCCACTACCTCGTGGATGACCGCCCCACCATGCGCGGAGCCGACCGCTTCACCGGCCAGCTGCTGTACTTCGGCGGTCCGGAGTTCCCGGACTGGGAAACTGTCTCGGGATTCTTGGTCTCGCGTGCTCGAGACCAACTTTGCTGAGCAAGTTCCGCATCGCAAACAGCGCTCATCATCAATCAGCGCGCTCGAACTCTTGCCCTTGCTGGGATCTTCCGACAACTCTGCTTGTTGTTGGTGGTAACTTTTGGGCTTGAAACGCCTGCAGTCGCAGCGAGTGAGCCTCCATGAAACCGTCAAAGAGGCTTGATGTTGCAAGGGGATTGGACGAGTCGGACTCGATGATTCTGGCATCGAAGGCGGGATTTGTGCTTGCCAGTTAGCCATGTGCACGGATGATGTTTCATCAGGTATACGGGTACACACGCTTGCACGAAGAGGTCCAGAAAACGCGTGAGATTCCGATTGTTCGTTGCAAATTGGATTAGCGCAGCGATCTGCGGTCGACTACGGACCAACTTGTCGGCTGTTGCAACCTCGACGGGCTCACCAAGAGACTAAGCGCGCACAGCTACGCTCGTCACGTGGACATCAGACATCAGCCCCACGGCGGATTCTCGCTCGGAGACGAGCTCATCACGAACCTGACGTCAGGCGCATTTCAGCGCTTCGATTTCATGGTCGCGTTCGCGAAGCAAAGCGGCGTACTGCGGCTGAAGCCAGCGCTTGAGAGTTTTCGCGCGGCGGGCGGCGTGGTGAACGCGATCGTCGGGATAGATATGGAAGGAACGTCCTACGACGCGCTCTACTCGCTTCTGGAGGTCACCGATCAGTTGCATGTCCTGCATTCGGAAAGCATGACCCAGACATTCCACTCCAAGGTTTACGCTCTCACGGCACTAACGTCAGTCAGGGTGACGGTCGGCTCGAACAACCTCACCTACTCGGGCCTGTGGCGCAACTTCGAGAGTTGTGCCACATCGGTGTTCGACATGGATGATCCGGATGAATTGGCCGCTGTTGCAGAGCTGCGTGACAGATTCGTTGCCTACCGTGATGTTGCATCGGGCGTCTCGATGCACATTGAAGACGTTGCGGCCATCGATCGGTTGCGTGGTCATGGTTATGTGAAGACCGAACTCGCGATCAACGTGGGCACGCGCGAGCGGCAGCGAGGTGAGGCGCGGGGGCCGCGTCTGTTCGCTGCTGAGCAGGCGCACTCGTCCGGGCCCGCGCTGGCGCGGGTGGTTTCCCCTCCTTCTGGCACGGCAGCCCCCTCGGTCGCGCGGACCCGGCCGTCGACCCCGGCTCCTACCTCTCCGATGGCCACGTGGGTCGGGGAGGTCTTCTGGACCGAGAGTCGCGCAATGACGAGTGAGGCACGAAACCAGCTCGATCTTTCCATGTCCGGACGCGTGGAGACGGGGGATGCCGCCACTGCAGGCTATGCCGAGCGGGCAGGATGGGCGGTTGGCAGTGTCTCTTTCTTCGGGGTAAACCCGACAGCGCAGCGCGACGTACGATACGTGACGCTCAACTACGAAGGCACTGACTTCCGCGACAACCGCGTGTACTTCCCTGGCTCGGTGGATGCAAACGGCACATGGCGCATCCAGCTGAACGGGACCGACTCACTGAACCGTCGACTTGACCACGTAGTGGGCCCCAACGGGTTCGTGGACAAGATTCTTGCATTCCAGCGGATCGCTGAGGACTACTACACGCTAACGGTACTAAAAATGAGCCAGCTTCCGAGCATTCGTATGGCGTCGAGCTTTGACGCACGAAATGGCGGTTCATCGAGCGGCAGGCTTTACGGCGTCTTCAGCGCGGTCGAATAGCCATTGAGGTCGAGGTGGACTCGCGCGATCTCCGCGTCGCTGAGCTCGTAGGCTGAGAAGAATAGTTGGTCCAATTCGGCGATGACCTGGACATATTTGCTTTCTGAGAGTGGTCTCGCGGGTGAGCCATCCCCGTCGACGAATGTAACGCCGTCGGGGTCGTGGCGCAGTAGTTGTTCAACTCGCTTCAAAATGTGCTCGCGTACAGAGTTACTGATTCCGTCGACTTCTATCGACCGCTCCAGCGCGCGCGGGTCGGGTACTGGAATCTGCCGTATAACCGACTGGGTCAGGTCGATCCCCGGAATCATGCAGCGCACAAGGTGGTCGAATGCCATGGAGTTAAAGAGCCCGAGCAGGTAGGTGAGTTCTCGGTCGTCCGGCAGCTGTAGGAACTGTACCGATTGAACACCGGGACCGAAGGGTGCGATCGCGGCGATAGTGGTTCGCGCGTTGGTGGCCGACGTCAGGCTCCGCCAGCAGAGCATGTATGGGCGGTCGAATCGTCGTGACAACTCTTGCCAGCGTGATCTGCCGATGAAGTAGCGGGGGACGGGTACAGAGGTAAGGCGCTCGGCGAACGTTGTGCGCCGCGCTGTAGCTTTCGGGGCGTATCTCTTTGCTTCACCTATTCCATCGAAGGTCGCCGCGCGCACCGTGAAGGGGCCGATGAACTTACCTTCAAGTAGAGCGAGCGAGTCAGCATTCCGGATTCTGGTAATTGACTCTGAGTGACTGGTCAGGTGCACTATGCGGCCAAACTTGGTGTCAGCGTGCTGCTGCGAGAACCGCGGAAGGCGGGAGGCCAGCGTCTGAAGATCTCGAAAATCTGAGATTGTTCTGACGTTCGGGAGCGTGCCGGTTGCCGGATAGAGAGCCCAAAGATCGTCGTTAGTGAGAGTGATGCTGGGTACAGAGTCGAGGGCGGTAACGCAAGTGTTGCCCACGCTAACGCGTAGCGGGCCGGGAGTGTGTGCGACGAACAGCGCCACGCAGAATTTCTCGCGGGAGTCGATAGCGAACATGCGGGACGTGTTGTCGAAGAGATGAATCTCGCGCAGTCCTTCTTCTCGGCGCAGTGTAGAAAAGAGTGCCGAGTTGACAGGAGAGGTCGCGATCGCCGACTTGAGAACCAGCGCCATCACGCCGTCGTGGGCCAGTAGTCCGAGCCCGAGCAGCGTGAAGAGCGCGTAGGTATTTGCCTCGCCCCGCGGGGCGTGGGTGATGTGCAGATTGCGTTCAACTCGAGCACGCACGTCGGAATAATCTTGGGCAAGAGAGCTGAGCAATTCCGCCGAACTCGGTGCTCCGGTCAGAAGCTCACGTGTCTTGCGATCCTCGAATCTGATCTTCTCCCACGGGGGATTGCCGAGGAGAAGGTCGTACCCCTCCGCCGGGTGTGCGTCGGCTGCGACTGCCATGTCGGGGCCGTAAATGCGACCCACAGAGAATAGGCGGGCCTTTTCTTCTGGCGCTGCAGAATGTTCAGTTGCTAGTAGCGGATTGCCGAAGATTAGATGGGGCGCGCCGCCGCCCGAATGGCGAATGATCTCGGCCGACGCAATAGCTAGTGCGACGGGGTCTACATCGACAGCCCACAGGTTCCCGGCCGCGAGCGCCGGCGCCGAGCTGTACTGGACTGCGTAGTCGAGAGCCGCAAGGAGGAAGTCACCACCACCGGAAGAAAGGTCGGCAATTCGAAGTGAGCTGAGCAAGCCGTAAACGGTGGCCCGTTGAACCGAGGTTGGGCGTGTACGGGAGTAACGAGATATGCCGGTGCGCTGCTCGATGAGTGCGTCAATACTGTGGCGCGTGATTTCACGTGCCAAATCTCTGGGGGTGTAGTAGGCACCTGATAAGTCTCGCGACGTCTTCGACGGGCTCAATCGGTAACCCTCGGGCTGCCAGGTCACGTCAAGTTGCAGCACCTGTTGGTAGAGGGTGCTCAGGTCGCCTGACTGAATATGGGCGGCGTCACCGGCAAGATGTGCGGCGAGGTTACTTCGGCGAAGCATCCTTTCCGCGCCCCGCGCACCAAGAAGGCCCATGGTGACAAGTTCGCCTACAACGACGCCGAAGTCATCGACTTGCCGGGACCACTCGTGCGCCAAGCTTGCAAACAGCGCGAGCTTGGCTTCGAAGAACTCCTGTCTCGCGTCAACTGCCGGAGCATCGGCCGGAATCGCCTCGACGGCTTCGGCCAAGGTTCGCGCCAGAGCGCGGCCGACTGGATGATCGGTCAGGCGCATCGGAAACTGCTGAGCCATTCTTCGTGCGCCACCCGACGGTTGCCGCTGACGCCGCCGCGCGGGCCGCTCGCGTTGATCCTGATCGCCTCCGGCGACACGGGCGCGGCCTCCGACACAAACAGCGTCGCTGGGTTCTTGGCCTGTACTGATTCAACGAACTGAGCAATATCGAAATCGAACCCGTACGCGGTGGTGTTCAGATACGGTGGGTCGACGTAAATTACCGATCGTGCGTCGTAGTCCTCGAGCAAAATGGCGCTAACGTCTGCTTGACGTGCTCGAACCCCTACTGCCCTGTCGACCAGTTTGGCAACCCGCTCGTAAAGATTTTGCGGGCCGGGCTGCATCGGGTTTGCTGGGCTTTGCCGAACGCTCGACGCGGTCGGCAGCCAGTGGCGCCGGAAGAAAGCGTTTCGCCAAACATCACCGTCGCGCCAGATCTGCTTCCCGCCGAACGAACACGCTTGTAGCACTAGGTACTTGTACACCTCATCGACAGATGCTGGCTGCGTCGCAAGCTCCGTTGCGAAGGCGTGGATCTGCGTCTTGTCCTCGGGGACGAGGTCCAGGTAGCCCTTGAAGGTCGCGAGTTCGAACTGGCCCGAGCCGATCATCACCCACAGCGCGCCCCAAGAACTTATGTCGATCATCACGATCTGCTCGGGCGCGACTCCTCGATTCAGCAGCTCCGCGGTGATCGCGCCCGAGCCGCAACATACGTCGAAAAAGGTCGTGCTGTCGTCCGTTGTCGTGTTGGAGAGGATGTGGTCGACGACCTGCTGTGAGATTCGCTGCTTGCCGCCCTGATAGCTGCACGGCGGCAACAGCCGACTCTCGGTCACGATGTCACTCCAATCGGCATGCAGGACAGTTTCCACGCGCTCCACACCATACTGACTTGCCGCGGTGTCATTGGCGGTGACCGCCACGGTCCTCTCGCTATGGAGGAGCAGTTTCACCCGAAGATATCCGCGAGATCTCCAATTCGACACCACGGCTCTACCCTGCTGTCATGACGGACGAAGGGTCCCTCTGCCCGCTTGGCGAGCTGCGCGTCGACAGCATTGACTTGAGAATGTTGTTCCTGAAGGCGACTAGCGCGGAGGCCCAACCAAGATCCGCTCGCGCTTTCCGGCTACGAGTCGCGCGGCGACACCAGCACCGCGCCCGACACTCGGCGGCGCTTCAAGATCAGGGCGAGGATGTCGTCGGCGGTTCGGGGTGGGTGGTCGGCGGGCGGTCAGGTCTTGCGGGACTTGCGTTGGCCATCCGCGGGTCCTTCGAGGAAGCGCAGGGTGAGCGTGTCGGTTGCGGACCGCTCGACGGTGAAGTGGGGGGCGTCGGGCACGGTGCCGCGGTAGTCCGGGGCGATGGTCGGGCCGCGCGGCAGACTCTTCTACTTGCCGCGCCGCGCCTCTGGCTTTCGCTGCTTTGCCTTCACGATGGACTGGGCCCGCACCCAGAGTTCGGTGAAGCCGAGGGCCGCCACCGTGTTGGGGGCGTAGACACCGACGGGGGAGCGTTCGATGCCCATCCGCTCGATCACGACCGTCGCGGGCACGACGATGTTCGAGACCGCGGCATGAGCGCGCGGCATGCTGACCACGGCCTCACGGTGCAGAGTTTTGCGGCGGTCGACCATCGACAGGAACGCCAGGATCGGGGTCTTGCCTTCGGAGTCGCCCACGACCTCGCCGACCTGCTCGAGCGAGCGCAGCGACAGGGGAGAGGGCACCAGCGGCAGCACGACGAGGTCGGCGGCGATGATGGCGTTTTCCGCCACGAGGGAGGACCCCGGCGGGCAGTCGAGGATGACCACGTCGTAGTCGCGTCCGACCTCGTCGAGGAGCAGTCGAATCCTGCTCGATGAGTGCTTCGCCTTGTCGAAAACGAGGTCGAGTTCTCGGTAGCTCGAGTCGGCGGGAAGCACGTCGAGTCGCGCAAAGTTCGTGTGCCGAATCGCCCCGCTGATCGAGGTCTTTCCGTCGACGAGTGCCTCGACCCCGCCCTTGACCTTCGGTTTGACGTTCAACAGGAACGTCGCAGCTCCTTGCGGGTCGAGATCCCAGAGCAGAACCCTGAAGTCGCGGGATGCCTCCCACGCCAGGTTCACGGCGGCCGTCGTCTTACCGACTCCGCCCTTGGTGCTGTAGACCGCTACCGTCTTCACTTGATGGCCGCGATCAGTTCGGCCTTGTTCATGCGGGAGTAGCCGGGGATGTTCTGGGCTTTGGCTTGCTGGCGGAGCTCGACGAGGGTTGGGGTGGCTACGGGTTGGGTGGGGGTAGGGTCTGCCGCCCGCTTGGCGGGTTTTGCGGCCTTCACCTTTTTGGTCTTGGGGGTCTTCTCGGTCGGTCGGCTACTGTCGACCCGCTTCGAGGACTTCTTGGTGTCTTTGTCGGCCTTCTTGTGCTTCTTGTGCGAGGACGTATTCTTGCGTTCGGCTGTTTTCTGACTCAAAGTTTTTCCAATGTTCATGCGATGTTCGTTTAGGGTTGCACACCAAGGTAAACAAATCGCGGGTCGTCACCTCGCGGGTTTGTTTGGGCCCCGGTCATCGCCCCGGCGACACGAGAACCACGCCCGACCCTCGGCGGCGCTTGAGGATCAGGGTGAGGATGTCGTCTGCGATGCGGGCGGTGGGAGCGTCTGACCCTCCACAAGTGCGATCGGGG
>Ga0209724_1003144_pt1 | contig 13674 bp, 9 predicted proteins | sample grotaG_FD_184143 | JGI IMG/M metagenome (GOLD analysis project Ga0209724, IMG submission 184143) | Glacier valley bacterial and archeal communities from Borup Fiord, Nunavut, Canada, to study Microbial Dark Matter (Phase II) -... | ecosystem: Environmental > Aquatic > Freshwater > Ice > Glacier ...
TTCCTGTCGCAGGAAAATCGGTCATAAATATTGTATTAATCGAGGATAAAGTAGAGATCGGCGAAGTAGTCGTAATGGGTTATACAACTCAGAAAAAGTCGGCTTTAACCGGTGCTGTTGGTACGGTTAACATTTCCGATTTAGAGCAAAGGAGGGTGCCAGATTTAGGTCAGGCTTTACAAGGCCAAATTGCTGGTGTTCAGGTCACTTCAAGTACCGGTGCTCCGGGTGATGATATCAGTATCCGCATTCGTGGCGAGGGAACAATTGGCAACAACAGTCCACTCTATATTATAGATGGTATCCCATCCCGGGATATCAACTTCTTAAACCCTGCTGACATACAGTCGATGACCGCACTAAAAGATGCATCGGCTGCAGCCATTTATGGTTCAAGAGCTTCAGCAGGTGTCATTGTAATCACCACCAAGAGTGGTACTAAAGGAAAAGGTAACCTCGATATCAATTACTTTTATGGTATTCAGAAAGTAGCCAACCTTCCAACTATGCTCAATAGCACGCAGTATATGAATAAAATGGAAGAAAGCTGGAACAATTCAGGCATTACTGGAACAAATCCTTACACTGTAGACAAATCGAGAACCGATCTTGCCAATACAGATTGGTTAAACGAATTATTCGAAATGGGCAAGTCGCAGAACCTACAATTATCTACAAGTGGGGGAACCGACAAGGTTCAATACCTCATTTCGGGTGGCTATTATACCCAGGATGGTATTGTGATTTACAATCACGATAAATACCAGCGTTATAATTTCAGGACAAACATCAACGCCAACATAACCGATCGTTTTTCGATTGGTACAAACCTCCAGCTTTCGAACACCATGCAGGATAAGATTTCCTCAAAAGGAGATGCACCTGGAATTATACGTCATGCGTTTATCAGACCTCCGGTAATTGGTGTTTATAAAGATCTGAATGATCCATCTTATACTGCTGAAGATCCATATACTGATCTCCCCTTTTATGCACAAAATGTCCAGGCAAATGGTGCATGGGATATCAATAAAAATAACTATGAGCTAAGCAGTAACCCATTAGCTATTGCCAACTTTACCAATGACAAGCGAAGTAATTTCAGGACCTTTGGTAATGTCTATGCAGAATATGCTTTTTTGAAAGACAAAGAATTAAAACTCAGAACAAATCTTGGTATTGATTTAAACATGACGCATAATAAGGCGTTCAATAAAAATTATGGAGATAATGATGGCAATGCCGGCGAATTTGACCAGGGAACCGGTCGCCAAAATCGGCCTACTAATCTGAGTGAAGACAGAGGTCAGGAAACGACCATTACATGGAATAATACATTAAACTACAACAAAATAATTGAAAAGCATTCGTTTAGTGCCCTGATCGGAAGCGAATTTATAACCAATTATTCGTCTTCTATTGGCGCATCCAGAAACAGGTTTGAGTATGCAACTTCCCCTTTTCAATACCTGGATTTTGGAGGAACACAGGTTACCGATAATGACGGTGTATCACATGTGACGCTGTGGAATGGAGGAGGTGCATCTGAGTGGGCATTGTTCTCTGTATTTAGTTCTATCAATTACAATTACGCGAATCGCTATTTCCTGACAGGTAGTATCCGTGGTGATGCATCCTCACGATTTGCAGAAAATAATCAATGGGGGTATTTCCCATCTGTATCTGTGGGCTGGAAGATTTCGGAGGAGCCATTTATGAAAGATATCAGTTGGATTTCGGATTTGAAATTAAGAGCCAGTACAGGAAAATTAGGAAACCAGGAGATTGGCAATTATACTTATCTAACCTTGCTTCGCAGAGAAGGAGAAGGATATGTTACAAATCGTTATGGTAACCCGGATCTGAAATGGGAAACGACCAAACAAGATAATATTGGACTGGATCTGGGACTGCTTAAAAACAAAATTTATCTGTCAGCCGATTATTTTAAGAAAACCACTTCCGGTATTTTATTACCCGTTGGTTTGAATCGCTTTGTGGGTGATGTTATACCAACTTATAGAAACTCAGGTATTGTAGTCAACAAAGGTTTTGAACTGGCATTTGGGTATAAAAACAATGACCGTGCATTTAAATATAATGTGAATGCGAATATAGCAACGGTGTCAAATATGGTGGATCAATTACATCCTAAATTAACGAATATATCCACGCAGGTTTCAAGAACAGAAGTCGGCCATCCGCTAAACTCGTTTTACGGTTTGGAAATGATAGGCATTTACCAGAATCAGAATGAAATAACTACTTACTTAAGTGGCACAACTAATCCAGCAGAAAAGCCAGGCGACATCAAATTTAAAGATCTGAACGCAGATGGCATTATCAATGATAATGACCGCACATTTATTGGAAATCCAAATCCAAGGTTTTCGTATGGTTTAAATTTATCCGCTAATTTTAAAGGCTTTGATTTATCGGCATTATTCCAGGGAGTTGAAGGAGTTGAAAAATACAATGATCTTAAAAAGATAATTGACTACGATACCCGCCCGTTTAACCATTCCTTAGCAACATTAGATGCCTGGCATGGTGAGGGTACGAGTAATACCATTCCACGTTCAACATTTAACGACAATGGCAGCAGCAAAGTATCCAGTATTTTTGTGGAAGATGCTTCTTATCTCAGGCTTAAAAACTTAGAGATCGGTTATACACTAAGCTCTTTATTTGGGAAACAGAACACCACATTCCAAAATGTAAGGATATATGTATCCGCCCAAAACCTGTTTACCGCTACCAAATACACGGGACTAGATCCGGAATCGGCTGATATGCTTGACCAGGGTACATATCCTCAATCAAAAGCATTTTTAATTGGAATCAATATTAAGTTATAATCAACCTGTTTAAAACTAAAAAGATGAAGTCAACTTATAAAATACTGGCGGCATTGATGATCATTACTGTTGTCAGCTGTAAAAGCGAATTGTATAAAGACCCGATTGGGATAGTAACTGAAGATAAGGTGAACGCTGATCCTAAAATTGGCACCTTAACAAATTCCGTATTATCCTCTTACCAGCTTCTTTCAAGTACACTTAATATCATTGGAGAATGGGGATGGGATGACGGAACGGTACTTCGCAACGATTTTATTATGCAGGATATCGCCTCGGGCGATATGCAAAAGAAATGGAATCCGGATGGTGACCAGGCATGGATGGATCAGTTTGCTGATTTTAGTTATACAGCCTCCAATGGCGGTTTTAATGGCCAGTGGAGTTATGATTATGAAGGTATTGCAAGGACCAATCGGGCCATCAATTTTTTGACGGATGCTACAATAACGAATAAAACCGGCATTGAAGAATCCGCAAGGAAGAACCTTTTAGGACAGGTTTACTTTTTAAGGGCTTTTTACTATTTCGATCTTGTGAATTTATTTGGCGATGTACCACTGTTATTAAAACCGTTGAAAAATTTCGAAGAGGCATATAGCCTTGCTATAAGAGAAACAAAAGCAAATGTATTTGTCCAAATTAGTAAGGACCTTGCTGAAGCTCAGAGTTTATTGCCCGATGGTAAATATCCGGTTGCAACCGAAAAGTGGCGTGTTTCAAAAGGGGCAGTAATGGCATTACAGGCAAAAGTGGCATTGTACAATCAGAAATGGCCCGAGGTTATCAGTACGATAACAGCCATAGAAGCATTGAACTACTATAGTTTAAATGCCAATTATTTCGACAACTTCAGTGTGACAAAAGAATTTGCAGAGAATGAAGTAATCTTTGCATACGATCACAGGACAGCAACGACTCCAAGAACCGGCAACGGACTTTGCGCCCTGGCAGGATGGGGGTTTATTGCACCTACGACCAATTTCATCAGTGCATTCGAAGCCAACGATCCACGGTTGGGTTATACAGTTGATGTTGCCAGTCAAAATGTTTACAAATTGTTTGGCACATTGAATAGCGACAATAAAGGCAACGATGATTCACCCAGCAATAAAATATACATTCGCTGGGCAGATGTAATGCTTTGGAAAGCTGAAGCCTTAAACGAGACAGGTAGTTATCCAGCAGCCATTGCGCTGATCAACAAGGTAAGAGAGCGTGCAAGACTATCCGTTGCCGCTACGGGAACTACTCCACCTGCCGGAACATTGCCAGACAGGAATGTAGCTTCGACTGATAAAGTTCAGATCAAAGATTGGCTGGTGAAGGAAAGACGTGTAGAATTAGGTTTCGAGTCGCAACGATTCAATGACCTTAAAAGATGGAACTTAGCCAAGACCTTTTTAACTGGTCTGGGTAAAAACTTCCAGGATAAAAATTACATCTATCCAATTCCTCAAGGTGAAATTGATAAGTCAGGTGGTAGTATCAAACAGAATACCGGTTATTGAAATTTATATTGAAACAGATATAAGATGAGTCTGTCTAAAATGCTGTGAATCCTCTGTGTGACGCTGTGTAATTAAGTGTTTCACAGTGTTACACAAAGTAGTCGCAGTGTCGCACAGTGAGAAATAATGCATTTCTTCGGGTTTTTAGACAGACTCTATCTTTTATTCAAAATTAAGATTTCGCAACTACGTTGCTTTAATCAATATTGTAATGAATTATACTACAAAGATATCACTGCTACGCAGCTTTCTTTTCAGCAACGTAGTTGCCATATCTTTGTAGAAATAAATGGCAGGGGGATATGAAGCCACGTAGTGGCGTAATCCGTGTATAAATTTAATAATATGCAGATTACAATATTTATTTGACGCTTTCCCAGACACCATTGATATTTAAAATTTACAACAATAAGACTCAATGATCGCAAAACTGACAACAGAATTCCGCTTCTTCCAATCGATGCCGCACAATATGCGTGTGCTGCTTATTACCAACATGTTGTATGCGTTGGTATTGCCGGTGGTTGAGATCTTTATGGCGGCTTACATCATGCGCTATTTTGCCGATACCAGCTATGTGGCCATCTTCCAGGTGGCGATGTATACAGGTATCATTATCACCTCGCTGACGAACGGTTTTTTACTGAAGAGTTTCAAGGTTGCTCACCTCTATAGCTTTGGAATTCTGTTGAGTGGCTTGTCGATGGTTGGGATGATGTTTGTAAAAGACATTACATTGGTTGGATTGATTGTTTCGGGTATGATGATTGGTGCGGCTTCCGGGTTTTTCTGGACGAACCGATACCTGATGGCGCTCAACACAACCACAGATGACAACCGAAATTACTTTTTTGGGCTCGAATCGTTCTTCTTTACAATCGCAAATATCACCATTCCGTTGGCGATCGGCGCATTGCTCGCCTCCATTGACGGCAAACAGATTTTCGGGATAGTATTCGACATCTACCTGGGCTACCGCTTTGTAACAATCATGGTATTTGCGATTACGATTTTAGCCTGTATTTCACTGTCTCGTGGTAAATTTGCCAATCCGGTTCAGAAAGACTTTCTTTATTTCCGGTTCGACCGGCTCTGGAATAAACAAATATTGCTGGCGGTGCTCAAAGGTCTTGTACAAGGATTCCTCGTTACAGCGCCGGCCATGCTCATTATGAAATATGTTGGACAAGAAGGTTCACTTGGATTGATACAGGGAATAAGCGGTGGATTGACAGCCATTCTGATATACCTGCTGGGCCGGTTTGCGAAACCCAAACACCGCATTCTTATTTTTGGTTTTGGTATTACACTCTTCCTGATCGGAACTATTGTGAACGGCATTGAGTTATCGATGTTTGGTGTTATGGTATTCGTGTTGTGTAAGGTATTTTTCCAGCCGCTGCATGATCTTGCCTATTACCCAATTATGATGAAGGTGATTGATGTCGTTTCGAAACGCGAAAACCGGAATCAGTATGCCTACATTCTGAACCACGAGTTTGGCCTCTACTTTGGCAGGGTTGCAGGTTTAGGTTTGTTTATCTTCCTTGCATTCTCGGTTTCCGAAACCTTTGCACTCCGCTACTCGCTGATTATTGTTGCAGTACTACAAATGCTCTCGATTCCATTGGCAAAAAACATCATGAAAGATTCTTATTCCGATACTGCAAAAACCACATAGTCACATAGAACAAATAGAAAACAAATAAAAACCACATAGTCACATAGAAAACATAGAAAAAAGAATCACTATTGTCCGATTAAAATATTAACAGACTAAGATGTCGCAACTACGTTGCTTTTTAAATTCGATAATGCATTTATCTACAAAGATATAGCAACTACGTTGCAAAAAAGATTGCTGCGTAGCAGCTTTATCTTTGTAGAAATAAATAGAATTGTAAAAGGAAGCCACGTTGTGGCGGAATCGATTTAAAGGCTTAATAATATTCATATTACAAGAATTAGTTAAGTTTTACCCGGACCCTAATGGAAAAGAATAAAAAGAAAAGGCTATGTGCCTATGTGGTAAATAATTGATAAAAGACATGAGAAACGGAAAATTTATCATATTAGCGCTAATGCTACTGGCAGGATTTAATGCCTGCATTTCGCAAACGGGTATTCCTGTGGTGCAGACCACACTGCCACGCATCGATCAGATGCCGGCAATCCCGCAGCCGCTGAAAATCATCGACTGGAAGAAAAAAACGTTGCAATTCGACAGCCTCGTTTTCAATTTGAACAGTACCGCCTCCCATGGTCCACTGATCTGGCTCGACAGTTCCCGAAGGAACATCGATCAGGTTACGTTTGGCCTTTACACGGTAATTGGCGATGTCCGCCAGGGTCCAAATAAAAATAATGGTGAGTTCCATGAAGCATTGACTTCGATGAATTCTTTGATAAGTGCCGGTTTGAATGGAATTGACAAAACCAATCAACATGGGTTTAACTATGTGAAGATGGTGCAGAACTATTTCAACACCGACACCAGGTGGAATATCGTGATGAACAACACCAATCCCGCAGTGGCATTGGCAGGTGGGGGCTATGGCCGCGACTGGTGGTACGATGTTTATCCGAACGTGTTGTATTACGGAGTTGCTGCGCTTAACCCGAAGGTTGAAAATACCAAAGTCATCCAGCATACAATCGCCGAACAATTCTGTAAAGCCGACTCTGTGCTGAACGGAAACTACGATTATTCCTATTTTGACTATGGTAAGATGAAAGGTTTCAAAAACAACATCCCATTACAACAGGATGTTGCCGGCGGACACGCCTGGATATTATATTCAGCTTATTATCAGTTTGGCGACAAACGATACCTCAACCGGGCTAAAAGTGCCACGGAGGCTTTGCTCGGCCAGAAAGAGAGCCGCTTTTACGAAATGCTGCTCCCGTTTGGAACCTACACAGCCGCGAGGCTCAATGCAGAACAGGGAACCAACTACGATGTAACCAAACTGCTCAACTGGATGTTTGATGGCTGTCAGTCGAAAGACGGGCGTTACGGATGGGGCGTGATTGCTGAAAAATGGGGCAATTACGATGTCTCTGGTTTGCAGGGAAGTATTACAGATGGTGGTGGATATGGCTTTTTTATGAATTCTGTGGCGATGGCCTGGCCACTTGTTCCAATGGTGAAATACGAACCTCAATATGCCAAAACGATCGGTAAATATATGCTAAACGTGGTGAATGCATCTCGTCTTTTCTATCCCGACCAGGTTGACAATGCCCACCAGTGGCTGCCCGAATTGAAAGACTTGACGCTTGGAATTATTGGTTATGAAGGAATTCGCAAAACGGATGATTACGGTAAACCCGAATTGAAAGGAGTTTCTCCGGTTTCTATCGGCGATGGTCCGAAATGGACGACCGGTCAGCCAAAAGAATCGATGTTCAGCCTTTACAGTACCTCTATTGCCGGCGTCTTCGGAGCCATTGTAAACAAGACAGAGGTTGATGGCATTCTGGCGCTCGATTGCAATATCACCGACTTCTACGCACAAAACAAATACCCTGAATATCTTTATTATAACCCTTATCAGGAAGCCAAAACCGTAACCTATTCATCGAAAGACAAGGTTGACTTATTTGATGTAATTTCGAAAAGTTACCTGGCAAAAGGAAAACAAGGAAATATAAGCATCAGTTTACCAGCGGGTGAAGCAGCATTGGTTGTTGTGCTTCCTGCCGGCACACATCTGAAAACGGTGGGATCAAAAATTAAAGTTGGGGATACGGTAATCGCTTACAAATAAATAGGGTTTGCTGAAAAACTCATTAATTATTGATGTTGAACACAATAAATACCTGATTGATGAAAAGATGTGTAAGGTTTCATTCTGTTATGCTGTGAAAAGCTTGCACTTCAAAAAAATGGGAGCGCCGAAAAATTATCCCTCCGGGATTTAATCTGAACCGAAGATCAGCGAAGCTAATAACCTTCGGTGAATTGAAAATCAGCGAAGCTAAACCTGCGGAGGAGATGAAGAGAAAAACGGAACCATGAAGTGGTTCAATTTCAGCATAGTATCTTAATATTCAACCCACTTCGGGGTTGTTGGTTTGGGTCATTCTAAACCCCCAGTTTCGCAAGCTTCACTGGGGGTTATTCATATTAAACTCCTCGCGGAGTTTTCAGCAGACCCTAAATTAGGTGACCGATTTTAATAACTAATTTCTCCTGAAAAATGACAAAAAAGAATGTCTAAACTACTCCCCACCAGTTCTGTCAATCTCGTGACGCTGTAGTGGATTTTTTGATAGGTCCTTATATTGCTTTCTGTTTTCAAACACGTCAATAGCCAGGTAAAGTGCATTACGGAACGACTCTTCGGAGGCAGTTCCTGTTCCGGCAAGGCTATAGGCGGTACCGTGACCCGGTGAAGTGCGGATAATTGGTAATCCGGCCGTGTAATTCACACCCGATTCGAAGGCAAACGATTTGAAAGGAATCAAACCCTGATCGTGAAACATGGCCAGCGTGGCATCAAATTTCCGGAACTCACCTGAGCCAAAAAAACCATCTGCCGGAAATGGCCCTAATGCGATGATTCCCTCTTCGTTCGCCTGTTTGATAGCAGGTAATATGATCCGTTGTTCCTCGTCACCAATCAACCCACCATCTCCTGCATGAGGATTAAGCCCGAGAACGGCAATGCGTGGTTTATGGATTGAAAAGTCTTCGAGCATCGTTTTATGGAGAACCCGTAAGTTATTCAGTATTCTTTCTTTCGTAATCAGTGCAGCTACCTGACTCAATGCGATATGACCCGTAACAACACCGACTTTCAAAATATCGCTGACCATTAACATCAGAAAATTTTTCGTGCCAAATTCTTTGGCAAAATAGTCGGTATGGCCTGGAAAATGAAAATTCTCGGATTGTATGTTTTCTTTGTTGATTGGAGCAGTAACAACAACATCAATGTCGCCCGATTTAAGATCGCGAACTGCAGCCTCAAGCGCTGCTAATGCCGCCTCACCAGCCTGCTTTGTCGATTTTCCCAGCTCAACCCGCACGTCGTCATTTACGCAATTGATGATATTCACGCGCTTGGGATTCGCCTCTTTGGCTGTATTTACCTGATTGAAAGTGAAAATTTCACTATCCATTGCCTTCCGGTAATAGGCCGCAACTTTTGGCGAACCATAAACAACCGGGGTACACATTTCCAAAATCCGACTATCAGCTAAAGCTTTAATAATTACTTCGTAACCAATACCATTAATATCGCCGTGGGTGATTCCCACCTTAAGTTTATGTTGCTCCATTCCTAAATCTATAAAATAATAATCACAAACCGTATTGATAAAACGGTTGATTTGTCAAATTTAAGCTTTTATTCGGGATTTCACAGCGACATTTTACGCCAAACCCCGCAGAAAGTCGATCAGCAACCGCACACCGGAGGCAGTTCCCCCTTTTGTCCGGTAATGATCTGATGCATTTAAAAATGCGGGGCCTGCAATGTCAAGATGAATCCATGGATAATCCACAAATTTCGCAAGGAACATGCCTGCAGAAATTGCGCCGCCTTCGCGTGCACCAATATTCTTCATGTCGGCAATGTCCGATTTGATCGACTCGCCATATTCTTCCCAAAGCGGAAATTCAACCACACGCTCGTAAACATTCTCGCCCGACTGTTTTAAATCATTAAAGGTTTGCGCATCTGCATTTCCCATACCCACAATCCCATACTGACCGATGGCCATGGCCGCAGCGCCGGTAAGTGTCGCAACATCAATCACCAACTGGGGATGATAATCCTTCGCAAAACTAAGCGCATCCGCCAATATTAACCGACCTTCAGCATCGGTATTCAACACCTCAACAGTCTGACCGCTGTGCATATAAATCACGTCTCCAGGGGCATATGCATTCCCATCCGGACGATTATCTGTTGATGGAACCAGCCCGATCAGGTGGAGCGGCAACTTGCATTTCGCAGCGAAGTACATCACTGATGCAACGACAGCACTTCCGGCCATGTCGCATTTCATGTAATCCATTGAATCTTTGGTTGGTTTCAGGCTAAGTCCTCCCGTATCGAAAACTACCCCTTTTCCCACCAAAACAATTGGTTTCGAATTCTTTGCATCGGCAGGATTCCATTCCATCACCGAGAATGTCGGAGGATCAATGCTTCCAAGATTGACAGCAAGCAAACCACCCATCTTTAAAGCTTCAATTTTATCTTTGTGAAAAACATCCGTCGAAAAGCCAGCCACCTTCCCCATCGCTTCGAAGCTTTCTGCCAGTTTAACGGCATTCAGGTGTGACGCCGGTTCATTCACAAGATCACGTGCAATAAAAACCGATTCGACCACCACAGACAATGTATCGACTTCATTTTCTGAAATTTCAGTCCCAACAAAATTGATTTTTTCAAGATTCCACCGCTTTTTAGTAGTTGCCGACCGGTACTTCACAAATTGGTAACTTCCTAACGCCAAACCTTCCGCTAAGGCAATACTCGCTTTGGGATGAACGGCCGGAATAATGAGTTCGATGTCGCCGATTTTCTCTTTGCATAAAATTCCGGAAATTTCATTTCCTCTTTTCCGGCATTGTTCCAGGAATACGCCCTTCACTTTTAAAGGATCGGCAAAGGCAATCAAAATTAATTCGTTGTACCGGTTCACAACAACCAATTCATTCTCTTCGAATTGCTTAAGTGCATAAGCCGATTCACTTTCAGTAAGTGGAATCCCTGCAAGGGACGTCCGGTCAAAAATCAGGTATGCCTTTGCGAAAGATTGTGTTTGCTCGTTTATGCTAAATTGAAATTTTCTGTTTTCCATTATCTTATTTTATTGTCATATGCAACCAACAATTTCAAATGTCGATGGTTCAAAATTACAAATTAATTGATTTACCGGCTGTCGTTGAAAAATTTACGTGATAAACCTGATTACAGTTGAAAAATTAGTTATTTTGCTCCGTCAAGTTGATTTAACACCATTAAAGTGTATCCTTTTTTTTACATTTCAATCAGGAGAAACAGCTTTTCATTGTTTAGTTAATTATAAATCAGGTTTATACCAATTTTAAGAATCATTAATGAGAAAGTGGCGTACAGATGACTCAGCTGAGCTTTACAACATCAACGGTTGGGGAATTAATTATTTTTCGATCAATGAAAAAGGACATGTTGTTGTCACCCCCCGGAAAAATGGCGTTGAAGTTGACCTAAAAGAGCTGGTCGAAGAGCTTCAGTTGCGCGATGTTTCTGCACCAATGCTGATCCGGTTTCCGGACATTCTCGACAGCAGGATCGAGAAAATGGCCAGTTGTTTCAAAATAGCCTCCGAAGAATACGCCTATAAAGCCCAGAATTTCATCATCTACCCCATCAAAGTCAACCAAATGCGACCTGTTGTGGAGGAGATCGTCGGTCACGGAAAGAAATTCAACATCGGTCTTGAGGCAGGTTCAAAGCCTGAATTACATGCCGTTATCGCCATCAATACAGATAATGATTCACTGATCATCTGTAATGGTTACAAAGATGAAGATTATATCGAGCTGGCACTTCTTGCCCAGAAAATGGGACGTCGGATCTATCTGGTCGTTGAAAAACTCAGCGAACTTAAACTGATTATCAAGATTGCCAAGCAGTTCAAAATAAAACCTAATCTTGGAATAAGGATCAAACTGGCCAGTTCAGGCAGCGGAAAATGGGAAGACTCAGGCGGTGATGTCAGTAAATTCGGACTCACTTCGAGCGAATTACTCGAAGCCCTTGAAGTACTGGAAAAGAATAAGATGAAAGATTGTCTTCATCTTGTCCATTTTCACATTGGCAGCCAGGTCAATAAAATCAGGCGTATTAAAATTGCGATCCGCGAAGCTTCGCAGTTCTATGTACAGCTCCACTTGAATGGTTATAATATTAGTTTCGTTGATATTGGTGGCGGACTGGGAGTTGACTACGATGGAACGCGTTCGTCGAACAGCGAAAGCAGCGTGAACTACAGCATTCAGGAATATGTGAACGACGTAATTTCGACGATGGTTGATGTGAGCGATAAAAACAACCTGCCTCATCCAAATGTAATTACGGAGTCGGGGCGGTCACTCACGGCGCATCATTCGGTGTTGATATTCGAAGTGCTTGAAGCAACCTCGCTTCCAATTTGGGAAGAGGACGAGGAAATCCAGGAGGACGAACACGAGTTGCTCAAAGAGCTTTACTCGCTGTGGAGCACACTGAATCAGACCCGTATGCATGAGACATGGCACGACGCCCAGCAGATTCGCGAAGAGGCATTAGACCGTTTCAGTCTTGGATTGCTTGACCTTCAGACAAGGGCCAAGATCGAAAAATTGTTTTGGTCGATCGCCAAAGAGGTTCAGCAGATGACCAACGGGATGAAACACATCTCCGAAGAGCTGACAACACTTCCTAAGTTATTATCTGATAAATACTTTTGCAATTTCTCGCTTTTCCAGTCGTTACCCGATTCATGGGCAATAGACCAGATATTCCCCATTATACCGATCCAGCGGCTCGATGAGAAACCCGACCGTTCGGCTACACTCCAGGACATCACGTGCGATTCTGACGGGAAGATTGATAATTTCATCTCAACACGGAACCTCTCCTATTACCTCCCGGTACATTCACTGAAACCGAAGGAACCTTATTATATAGGTGTATTTCTCGTAGGCGCTTATCAGGAGATTCTGGGTGATTTGCATAACCTCTTTGGAGATACCAATGCCGTGCATGTGTCGGTTGACGATAAAGGTTACAGCATCGATCAGATTATCGATGGCGAAACAGTCGCCGAAGTGCTTGAATATGTGCAGTACAATCCCAAAAAATTAGTACGCACCGTTGAAACATGGGTAACCTCATCTGTAAAATCGGGAATTATCACGACGGAAGAAGGAAAAGAGTTCCTCTCGAATTACCGTTCCGGGTTGTATGGTTACACGTATCTGGAATAGGGGAAATTGAGAGGGAGAGATAGAGAGAAGGGGAGATAGGGCGAATGGGAGAAAGGGAGAAAGGGCGACGAGCCCTTGAAGCGGTTGCAAACCCTTCAAGCGGCATTGTGAGAAAATGGGCGATGGCGAGTCAATGTGATGAATGACAATCGCAAAAAACCCTGAAAGGGTTAAATATCAATAACCCCGGGTAAGGAGGGACGATGAAACCCGGGGATAGCGATGAAAGGACACAAAAGGCGCATCTGCCAAGGTCAATTGAAACAATGCCGCACTATGCGCCGCAATATGAAACTTCAATGGGGACAGAAACAGAATTTAAGAATTATAGAAT
>Ga0209724_1003149_pt1 | contig 13659 bp, 8 predicted proteins | sample grotaG_FD_184143 | JGI IMG/M metagenome (GOLD analysis project Ga0209724, IMG submission 184143) | Glacier valley bacterial and archeal communities from Borup Fiord, Nunavut, Canada, to study Microbial Dark Matter (Phase II) -... | ecosystem: Environmental > Aquatic > Freshwater > Ice > Glacier ...
GAATTGAATAAAATAAGATTATAAACTTGTAAATAAACTATCAGATGGAACCTATTACATTGGCTTACATTGGAATTGGATTGATGATCGGACTTGCAGGCGTCGGGAGTTCGTATGGGACTACAATCGGGGGGAATGCCACAATTGGCGCGATGAAAAAAAATCCCGATGCATTTGGAAGTTACCTTGTCCTTTCAGGATTGCCCGGGACGCAGGGACTGTATGGATTTGCCGGATATTTTATTTTTGCTTCGGGCACAGCGCTAACCGCAAGTATAACCTGGACGCAAGCCTCAGCTGTTTTCGGAGGAAGTCTGGCTTGTGGGCTTGTTTGTCTACTCTCTGCTATTCGTCAGGGACAAATCGGAGCAACTGGAATTGCGGCAATCGGTGCAGGTTACGAAGTCTTTGGAAATACATTGATTCTGGCAGCTTTTCCGGAATTGTATGCTATTGTTTCATTGGCTGCAGTTTTCCTGATCAATTCTGCTATTCAATAGATTAAAATCACTATTATCGAAAATCCCGATTTTACTGGGTTTTCTATTACAGAATATTTGGATTTTTAACAATATTTAAGGTCTGTTTTATCGGCTTAACTAAATTCTTCTGCACATTTGTGATGTAAGAGTAAAGCACTTTTTTTCATAGATTTTGGTTAAGTTAACATAGGCATCCCATCTGGGATGCCTTTTGTTATTATTAGGAAATCGATTATAGACCAATTAACTGTTCTTCGGGGCTTTTGCCGTCAAAAAGTAACTTTACCGGATTTTCAATTAACTCCTTTAGCTTTACCAAAAATCCAACCGAATCCTTACCATCGATGATCCGGTGATCGTACGAGAGAGCTACATACATCATCGGCCTGATCTCTACTTTTCCATCGACTGCTACCGGACGATCTTTAATCGAATGCATTCCCAGGATTGCACTTTGGGGCGGATTAAGAATTGGGGTCGACATCAGTGAACCGAATACACCGCCATTTGTAATTGTAAAGGTGCCACCCGTCATCTCCTGAATGGTAAGTTTTTTATCCCTTGCTTTCTCTGCAAGTTCTTTGATCTCACGCTCTATGCCATCAATGCTTTTGGTCTCTGCGTTACGAATAATCGGAACCATCAATCCTTTCGGTGTTTGCACAGCTATTCCTATGTCGTGGTAACGAGGCGTAACAATGTTGTCACCATCGATCATTGAATTGATGGTGGGATGTTTAGACAGCGCAACACTAACGGCTTTTGTAAAAAACGACATAAAGCCAAGCTTAGTTTTATATTTATCGACAAACGGCTGTTGATAGGCTTTTCTTAGTTCCATCACCTGGCTCATGTCGATCTCATTGAACGTGGTGAGCATTGCGGTCTCATTCTTGACAGCCACAAGCCGCTGACTTAGTTTTCGTCTCAGAGGTGACATCGCCACCCGATCTTCACCGCGTGTTTTTTCGATTGCTGGTTTCGATGGTTCATTTTTTTGCAAAGTCAGCACCATCTCAACGTCCTTGCGACTGATTCTACGGAACCCGTTCAGAAGATCATCAATGCTCAAGCCTTCTTCCTCCATGACTGCTTTTGCAGCCGGCGTCAATTTAATCTGATGATTTTCTTCCTCAGGTATGCTCAATTTTGTTTCGGCTGTTTTCGAATCGGAAACGGGTAACACGGTTATTTTTTCAACTTCCGGTTTTTGAACCGATTCTTTGTTTAACAGTATGGAGTCGCTCTCTGTGGGCTTAATACTCTCGTCTGAATCCAGTGTACAGACTACTGTTCCGACAGCAACCCGTTCACCCTCCTTTATTAAGATTTTTAATTTTCCAGCTGCAGACGCAGTCAAAGATAAGGTTGCCTTATCAGATTCAATTTCAGCAATTTCCTGATCTTTATTTACGATTGAACCATTTTCGACAAGCCATTTTCCAATTTCAACTTCAGTAATAGACTCTCCGGGAGATGGTATTTTGATTTCAAAAATCATGTCAGATAATTTAATTGCATAAATTAGTTAAAAACAGCGTTTAGAATTCGCTCAAGACTTTTTTTGTGTCTCTCCAAAAGTCCGGTTGCCGGACTTGCACTTTCGGCCCTGCTAATTAGCTCCAATTGAAGTTCCGGATATTTTCGGGAGATGTAAGGCCATGCTCCCATATTTGATGGTTCATCCTGCACCCAAAGAATTCGCTTTGCATGGGGATTCTCATATTTAATCATTCTGACCTCTTCTGATGGGAATGGAAACAATTGTTCAATACGTATAATTGCAAAATTTGCTCTTCCTAATTTTTCACGCCGTTCGAAAAGCTCGTAGTAGATTTTGCCTGAAGTAAAAATGAGAACCTCTGCTTTTCCGGCAGGAACCTTATCATCGCTGATAACTTCCATAAAACGATGTGAAGTGAGATGTTTAATAGGTGATATCACCAATGGATGCCGTAAAAGACTTTTAGGTGTGAAAACTACCGTAGGAATCCTGATGTCCCATAAAACTTGTCGTCGTAACAGATGAAAGAGGTTTGCGGGTGTTGTTGGCATCATCACCTGCATATTGTAATTGGCGCACAGCGATAACAAACGTTCCACACGTCCACTGGAGTGTTCCGGACCTTGTCCTTCGTAACCGTGAGGCAGGAACAGTACGAGACCGTTCATTAAACCCCATTTTTCGCCAGCAGAACTTATATACTGATCTATAATAACTTGAGCAACATTGCTGAAGTCTCCGAATTGAGCTTCCCAGATTGTTAATCCTTTGGGATATGAAAGCGAGTAACCATATTCGAATCCCATCACGCCATATTCATTGAGCGGCGAATTAAGTACAGTGAATGTTGCCTGATCTTCAGCGATATTTTTTAACGGAAAGTACTTTTCATCACCCTCTTCCGTTATGATAGCTGCATGCCGGTGCGAGAATGTTCCGCGCTGACTATCTTGTCCGCTTAACCGAACAGGAATGCCTTCCGAGAGTAGTGTCCCGAATGCAAGTTGCTCTGCCAAAGCCCAGTCTACTTTATCGTCTGCAATCAACTGCCGGCGATCATCCAATACTTTGACGATCTTACCAAAGAATTTTTTATCGGCAGGTAAAGTATTTAATTTTTCAGCCAGCTTCTTTAGTTTTATTGCTGAAACAGCTGTCGGTGTAGTATTTATCTCTGTTGGTTCAGGGAAGCGGTAAGGTTTATATTCATCGACCAGAAAACTTTTAATCTTCACCTTCTGGATACTCTTGCTGATTTCGTATTTCTCTTCAAGGTGTTGGTCAAAGGCAGCAATTTCGAGCTGAGCTTCTTCATATGTCATTACACCAGCTTCAATCAATTTGGTTGCATAAACATCCCGGGGATTAGGATGTGAAGCAATTGCCTTATATAGAATTGGTTGAGTGAAACGAGGCTCATCACCTTCGTTATGTCCATATTTACGATACGATAAGATATCAATAAAAATATCAGCATGGAAATGCTGCCTGAATTCAAGCGCAAGTTTCACAGTGAAAATAATGGCTTCTGCGTCATCACCATTAACATGGAAAACTGGTGAGCGAGTAATTTTTGCGACATCAGTACAGTAGGTACTTGATCGCGCTTCGAGGTAATCGGTGGTAAATCCTATTTGATTATTAATAACAATATGAATGGTGCCTCCTGTTTTGTAACCTGGGAGCTGCGACATTTGAACAACTTCATATACAACGCCCTGTCCTGCAATTGCGGCATCTCCATGAATCACAATTGGAGCTATTCTATTAAAATCACCATTGTGAGAATAATCGATCTTTGCCCGTACCATCCCTTCCACAAGCGGCGCAACAGTTTCGAGGTGTGATGGATTTGGAAGTAGGCTCAATTTAATTTTGGTGCCATTTTTTGCAATGATCTCCTGATCAAATCCTAAATGGTATTTGACATCACCTAAAACGATACCTTCTTCATATTCAGTTGCATAAAACTCTTTGAAAATATTTTCGTAAGGCTTTTTTAGTATATTTGCCAGTACATTTAATCTTCCGCGGTGCGAAATACCAATTACGTATTCTTCGATTCCCAGTTCAACCCCATGTTCAATAATAGCATTTAAGGCAGGAATCAAACCTTCGGTTCCTTCGAGCGAAAACCTTTTGGCTCCAACGAATTTTTTATGAATAAAGCTTTCGAAACCTGCTGCTTCTTTAAGGTGACTGAATATTTTCTTTTGGTATTCATGAGAAAGCTCTTCTGTGTTTTGGGTACGCTCCATTCTCACCTTAAGCCAGTTGATAAGCTCAGGATTTCGCATGTAAAGATATTCGACCCCAATTGATTCACAATAAGTTTGTTCGAGATGCGAAATAATTGTGCTTAATGTAGCAGGTCCGATTCCAATCTCCTTTCCGGCTTCGAAAACAATATTAAGGTCACTTTCCTCAAGACCAAAATTACGGTATTCAAGGGTCGGGGAGTACTGCCGCCGACGCCTTACAGGATTGGTACGTGTAAAAAGATGCCCTCGTTGGCGGTATCCATTAATCAGATTAAGGATGTTAAATTCCTTTTGTAAATGACTTTTATCGACCAATTCCATCGATTTGGCATCGTAAGATTTGCGCGCCAATTCGAATCCTTCGAAAAAATTTCGCCAACTCTCATCAATCTCCTGGGGGTTTTGCAGATAACTTTTGTATAAGTCTTCTATCGCCCCAATTTCATGATTTCCTACCAGAGAGAATCTATCCATGTTTAAAATTTAGTTCCTGTATTATTACAAATAAACAACAGAATAAGTTCAATATAAACCATTCTTCCATCTTCTTAATACGTTATTCAAAAAAAAGAACCAATTTTAAATATTATTTGGAGTGCAATTATACATTATTGTTAACTGGTCGCGTTTATGAAAGGATTTCTGAAGCAGGTCGCAACTCATTTGTTTGATAAACATCGTGATAACATTAGTCAACTAACCCTGGTTTTCCCGAACAGGCGAGGGGGTGTATTTTTTACAAATTACCTGAATAGTTTGGTTACCATTCCGTTGATTTCACCAGAAATTATTACGATTAATGAATTGTTTTCAGCGCTTTCTCCTTTACACGTTCCAGATCGTTTAAGCCTGATATTCAGGCTTTACAAGGTTTACAGAGAATCGACAAAGTCAAATGAACTTTTTGATGACTTCTATTTTTGGGGTGAGATGTTGATCAGTGATTTTGACCAGGTTGACAAATATCTCGTAAATGCACACGACTTGTTTACAAATGTTACTGACCTCAAAGAAATTGATGACCGATTTGACTCTTTACAAGATGACGAAAAAGAACGCCTCGGAAACTTTTGGAAAACACTTTCTGATAAAGAGAAAACACCTAATCAGCAAGAGTTTATAAGGCTTTGGGAAGATCTGAATGGTGTTTACGAGAAATTGAGGGCTTCGTTATTAAATGAAGGACTTGCATACGAAGGAATGTTATACCGCTGTGTGGTCGAACAGATGATCAAAAATGAGGGTTCGTTATTCGATGGTAAGCACTTTGTTTTTGTTGGATTTAATGCCTTGAACAAATGCGAAGAGGAGCTTTTCGATTATCTCCAAAACAATGGAAAAGCTTCATTTTATTGGGATTACGACAACTATTATTTAGAAGATCAAACGCAGGAGGCTGGCTATTTTTTGCGAAAAAATCTCATTCGCTTTCCGCATAAAGATTACATTCCTGAATGCAAGGCGCTTACATCTTCGCTAAAAACGATGAAGATTGTAAATATTGCTTCGCAGGTTGGGCAGGCCCAGGTGGCAGGCGCAGAACTCATATCTCAATTTAGCGGAGAACTGAATTTTGATGAAACTGCTGTCGTACTTTGTGACGAAGAGTTGCTTCTGCCGGTTATCGATGCTTTACCAGAAAATATTGAAAAAGTGAACGTTACAATGGGCTATCCGCTAAAGATGACGCCTGTTTTTAGTTTGGTTTCTCAATTGATTGATCTGCAAAAAAATGCCCGAAATTCCTCAGGCGAGTTTTCTTTTTATAATAAGGACGTTTTACGGGTTCTAAGTCATCAACTGGTCATTGATTTTGAACCATTGAAAAGTAAAGAATTGATCGACCTGATACTGAAAGATAATGCAATCTATCTGACAGAAAAAGAGTTAAGTGGAAACGACTTATTCCGACAGCTTTTTGTTGTGCCACAAAATATTCTTGATCTTTCGGATTACTTCCTTGGTATTTTAAAAACCGTTTTTCTGCATTGGGAAAAGAAGAGTGACGATGAAACAAACCTGAATTTATTTTCTGCCAAGGAGGTAGCTCCTGATGAAAATTCAGCTATTTACCGCGAATACCTTTATCAGTCGTGGCTTGCTGTCAACCGGCTCAAGGACATCCTTGTTAATGATGGTATCAAAGTATTTGAATCGGACAATTTTGTTTCGAAAGAAGCATTTTTTCGCTTTTTGTTGCAGTACCTGAGTGGCCTTGCTATTCCATTTGATGGTGAACCACTTGAAGGATTGCAGATTATGGGAATTCTGGAAACCCGTACGCTCGATTTTAAAAATCTGATTATTCTTTCGATGAATGATGGAATTATGCCAAAAATTTCTTCATCAGGATCGTTTATACCTTATAATTTAAGGCGTGTCTTTGGATTGCCGACCATCGAGGAGCAGAATGCCATGTATGCATACTATTTCTACCGTTTGCTGCAACGTGCCGAAAATGTGACTTTTGTTTACGATTCAGGTGCTGGCGGATTGTTTACGGGCGAAAAAAGCCGTTACCTGTATCAGTTACAATTAGAATCTCCCTTCAAAATATCTGAGACCAATATGGTTTTTAGTGTTGAAAATATTGCGGTTCAGCCGATAAGTATCGTAAAAGATGAAAAGGTGATGACCCGGCTAAATAATTATCTGAATGAGCAAAGGCGACTGTCGCCGAGCGCGATCGATAAATATCTTACCTGTCCTCTACAGTTCTATTTCAGGTATTCAGCCGGATTGGATGAGCCTGAGGAGATTTCCGAAGAAGTGGATGCGATGATATTCGGAACACTTTTTCACGATGCTATGGAGAATATTTATAAGCCATTCATTGATAAAACCATTGATTCTGAAATTATTACCAAAATAATTAAGAATCAGGAACTGATTAGTGATACGATCATTACTTCATTCCGAACCGTTTACTTTAAAGGAATGAAAGCAGACGATAAAGTATCCTTAACAGGGCGAAACTGGTTGATTTATGAGGTTGTAAAGAAATACGTGAACAGATTACTGGAGGTTGACCGGAAGCGGGCTCCATTCGAGATCATCGGACTCGAAAAAAAGGTTCAGACAACGATTTCAATTAATGAGTTGAAGCAAAATGTTTTAATAGGCGGAACGATCGATCGCATTGATCGGAAGGATGGCCGGTTATATATCTTTGATTATAAAACAGGTAGTGCAGAACTTAGTTTTCCGATGTTAATTTCGTTGTTCGACAAAGAGAATAAAACACGGAATAAGGCAGCATTTCAGACACTTGTTTATTCCTATATTCTGCATGAAAATCAACATTCGATTACCAATATACATCCAGGAATTTACGCATTGCGTGGAATCTTTGAAGATGACTTTGATCCTTCACTTCGTTCGAAAGAGATTGGAAATCAGCCTGTGGAATTTGTTGCAATTTCAGATCAGTTTGAAGATCATTTTAAAATATTGCTTGAAGAAATATTCAATCTGGAAATTCCATTTGTTCAGACAGAAAACGAGGAGCATTGTAAATACTGCAGTTACCGGCAGATTTGCAGGAGGTAACTGTCTGAATTAGGATTTGCAGGATTAAAAGATTTTAGGATTATGTGACAGTTATTTGGCAATATGGTAATAAACTGCTTCCACAAAAATCCTCAAATCCTCATTCATCCTTCATTGTCCTTCAGCATATCGGGCCTGATTCTTCTTGTTCTTTCGTAAGCCTGTTCCTGTTTCCAATCGTCGATCAGTTTATCGTTGCCTGACAGGAGGATCTCGGGAACGCGCCATCCTTTATATTCTGCCGGCCTTGTATAAACCGGAGGCGTGAGTAACCCGTCCTGAAATGAGTCGGTAAGTGCCGACGTCTCATCCGATAAAACCCCGGGAATCAATCTGACAATGGCATCTGCAACAATGGCTGCTGCCAATTCGCCACCTGTGAGGACGTAATCACCTATCGATAACTCCAAAGTAACCAGATGATCACGAACCCGTTGATCGATCCCTTTATAATGTCCGCAAAGTATAATCAGATTCGTTTTAAGCGATAACTGGTTAGCATCGCGCTGTACAAACTGACGAGCATCGGGCGTAAGGAAGATAACTTCATCATAGTCGCGTTGACTTTTTAATTCAGTGATTGCGCGATCAATCGGTTCAATCGACATAACCATTCCTGCACCCTTGCTAAATGCGTAATCATCAACCTGTTTGTGTTTATTTGTTGACCAGTCCCTGATATTGTGAATGTAAATCTCTGCAAGTCCTTTGTCTTTGGCTCTTTGCAAAATAGAATGATTAAACGGACTTTCCAATAATTCAGGAACAACAGTAAGAATATCGATACGCATGATAGTTTTTTTGTAAAAGTAATATTCCGGATCGATCTTCGCAATTGACCGAATGTAAAAGACCGGATCAAACGCTTCAAAAATTTCATTTTAGTGCCATAATGGCGTATTTATCTTATATTGTATGTCATTGTGGCTGTTTTGTGTTTGATGATTCAATAATTTGCGCATTGGTATGCCAATTGATTAGAACAACACTGAATAAGAATTAAATTTTAAGTGTTAAACAATTTTTAAAAATAAAGCTATGAATGTATTAAGATTTACAAACCCATTACGTTACCACGCATTGTTAGATAGCTCATTAAATAATTTACTGAGCGATCAGAAAGATGAAACATGTTACGATATTCCGCAAGCCAATGTGGTTGAAAGCAAGGACAACTTTAGGCTTGAGCTTTCTGTTCCGGGATTTACAAAGGAGCAAATCGGAATTCAGTTTCAGGATAATCTGCTAATTGTAAAAGGCAGTGTGGATGAAAAACCAGATGAAGCGGAAAAATATCTGTCAAGGGAATTCGGATTAAAAAGTTTTATCAGGCGCTTTTCGATTCCCAAAACGGTAGAGACCGAGCACATCAGCGCGAGCTTTTCGAACGGAGTATTAACGATAGTTGTTCCTAAAATGGAAGAAGTCAAAGAAAAGGAACCGAAAGATATTCAGATTGATTAAGTTTCTATGTTTTTAATAAACAATACTTTAAGGGGCTTGTAGTCAACGACTACAGCCCCTTGCTTTATTTGGTTCAAAAATATGTTTTCGAATTAGTTGAGTATTAGCTTGTAAATATCTATTTTCGTGAAAAATAATATTGAACACACATCCTGGCTTAATCGCCGTAACGAAATTGCAGATGGAATCTAACGAATTGACAAAAAACGCAGCATCCAAAGAAATCGAAGTTCTCAAAAATGGTGAGACAGTTGAAAAAGATGTAGCAAAAGCGTCAGTTGCTGTTCTCGAAAGCACTGACAATGAAACATTAGTAGAAGAGGCAGAATCTTCGCCTGTTGTTTTATCAGAACCTGTACCTGAGCTTGTTCCAGAATTAGTACCCGAAACCACTCCTGAACTAATACCCGAATCTGTTCCGGAATTAGTCCCGGAAATTAATCCTGAACTTGAACCTGAATCAGCTCCGGAACTCGTACCTGAAACAATTCCGGAAATAGTACCGGAACCCAATCTTATCAGTGAATTGTCTAACGAAGATATTGTTTCTGAGAATGTTGTGGCAGTTGAAACAGAAGTGGAAGATGTTCTTGAATCTGAAACATCAGTTAAAACTGAAGCTATTCCGATTCCTGTGAAAGAGGTTTCCGAAACTGCTGAAACAACATTAATTGATCAGATCGTTCAGGCTCCTGTAGAATCGGATGACGATGATGATCTTTTCAGCGACAGAGAACCCGATGCTAATGCAATTCCAATACATGATTATTCATCATACAGCAAAATACAGTTAATAAATACTTTACGCAAAATATTGGCAGAAGGGACGATTGATGAGATCAGACCTCACGCCGAAGCAATTAAAGGTTGTTTTTATAAAATCCGGAATGCAGAGATTCAGGAGCAGAAACTTGCCTTTACAGCCGAAGGAAACGACGAAGTTCTATTTGAACCTCAAGGCGATTCGTTTGAAGCTGAACTGAAGGATCTTCTTCGCGAATATAAAAATCTTCGCGCCGAATTAAACAAAAAACAGGAAGCGGTAAAAGAAGAAAATTATTATAAGAAACTCGCTATTATTGAGGAAATTAAATCGTTAATAAACAGCGAAGAATCGATTAATATGACCTTCCAGGAGTTCAATAATTTACAGGATAAATGGAAAGCAACAGGACAGGTTCCTCAAACAAGGGTAAAAGATTTGTGGGAGAATTACCACTATAATGTTGAGCTTTTTTATGATTTTGTGAAGATCAACCGCGAATTGCGTGACCTTGATCTTCGCCGGAACATGGATGAGAAAGCCAAACTTTGCATAAAAGCCGAAGAACTTGCCGCCGCTGAATCCGATGCATTATCAACTTTCAGGGATCTTCAGAAACTCCACGAAGCTTGGCGCGAAATTGGTCCTGTGCCCCGCGATACCAAACAAGATTTGTGGGAGCGTTTTAAAGTAGCTACAACAGTCATTAATAAAAGATATCAGCAATTCTTTGAGCAAGAACGCTCTACTCAGAAAGAGCAATTGCAGAAGAAAATTGAACTCTGCGAATTAGCAGAACAACATTGCGGATTTACTTCAGATAATCCACGCGAATGGAACGATGTAACCGAAAAGGTGATTGCCTTACAGGAAGCATGGAAAGTTTCAGGATTTGGTCCGCGTAAGGAGAATGCAAAAGTCTGGGAACGTTTCAGAGCCGCCAATGATGCATTCTTCCAAAACAAACGTAATTTCTGGAATAAAAGTAAAGATCAGCTTAATAAGAACCTGGCACTTAAATTAGAAATTTGCGAACAAGCTGAAAAGCTGAAAGATAGTGAAGACTGGAAAGCAACAACGGACAAATTGATTGCTTTGCAGAAAAAATGGAAAGAAGTTGGACCGGTACCGCGCAAACAATCGGAACTGATCTGGAAGCGTTTCCGTACCGGCTGCGATGAATTCTTTAATCGTAAGACAACCCATTTTTCGGGCGTAACTGGCGATCAGGACGAAAATTATAAGAATAAAAAAGCATTGATTGTTGAAATTGAAGCATTCAAACCAACAGGCGATGCGAAGGTTGATATTGATATTCTAAAGAAATTTCAGGATCGCTGGTCAGAGATTGGTTTCGTTCCATTCCGCAAAAAAGAGGAGTTGCAAGCCAGTTACCATCGTCTGATAGATGCTTATTTTGATCAGTTGAAATTGGATGATCAGGATATGGGACTGTTTAAATTTAAGAGCAAAATCGAAAATTTAGCTTCTCAACAGCGTGGCTGGTCGAAAATTAATATGGAACGCGACCGGTTATCGCAACATTTGAAACAGCTTGAAAGCGACATTAATACGCTTGGTAACAATGTTGGATTCTTCGGATCGAGCAAAGGAGCCCAATCTTTAATCGAAGGCGTTAACGCTCAAATGGAAAAGATTAAAGTACAGATTGATTATATCAAGTCTAAATTGAAGATAATCGATTCGCAGGAAGAAGTAAACTAATGTTTTATTGATATTTAAAAACCCGTTTCAGGTCAAATGGAACGGGTTTTTCATTGTAATAAGGTAACCAAAATTTAACCGAAAGCTGTCAGGGTTCCGATTATTATTAGTTACTTTGCAAACTTTTAGAACGTACAAAAAAACTTATAATTGTGGCCACAACGAAGTATATATTTGTGACAGGCGGTGTGACCTCTTCTCTCGGAAAAGGGATTATTGCTTCATCCCTTGCGAAACTTCTTCAGGCAAGAGGATACAAGGTAACTATTCAGAAATTAGATCCCTACATCAATGTTGATCCGGGAACCCTTAATCCCTACGAACATGGCGAATGTTACGTAACAGAGGATGGCGCCGAAACTGATCTCGATCTCGGACACTACGAGCGATTTCTTAATTCACCTACATCACAAGCGAATAACGTAACTACTGGCAGAATTTACCAGTCGGTAATCAACAAGGAACGCCGCGGTGATTACCTTGGAAAGACGGTTCAGATCATTCCTCATATTACTGATGAGATCAAGAGATATATCAAATTTCTTGGATCGAAGAAAAAATTCGATGTCGTAATCTCTGAGATTGGTGGCGTCGTTGGTGATATCGAATCTTTGCCTTTTATAGAAGCCGTTCGTCAGATTAAGTGGGAGATGGGGAGCGATGCCCTTTTTATCCATCTTACACTGGTTCCTTACCTTCAGGCATCGGGTGAATTGAAAACAAAACCTACGCAGCATTCGGTTAAAACCATGCTCGAAAACGGCGTTCAGCCTGACGTACTTGTACTCAGGACAGAACATCCACTTTCACCGGGTTTGAAAGAGAAAGTTGCCCTCTTTTGTAACGTGAACAAAGAATCGGTTATTGAGTCGATAGATGTACCAACGATCTATGAGGTTCCGATTAAAATGCTGGAGGAAAAACTGGATGAAATCGTCCTTAAAAAATTAGGTCTTCCGCTGGGAGATCCACCCCAACTTAAAGAATGGAACGAATTTCTATACCGGTATAAAAATCCTAAAAGAGAGGTGAAAATTGCGCTGATCGGAAAGTACGTTGAACTTCATGATGCTTATAAATCAATTTGTGAAGCTTTGATTCATGCAGGTGCTGCCAACGAATGCAGGGTTAATATTGAGTGGATTCATTCTGAAAGGGTAAACGAAGAGAACATTGAGCGAAAATTAAAAGGATGCAGTGGAATCATCATCGCCCCTGGTTTTGGCCATCGTGGCATAGATGGTAAAATCGTTGCTGCTAAGTATGCCCGTCTTAATAAAATTCCATTCTTTGGAATTTGCCTTGGTATGCAGATTGCAGTGATTGAATTTGCACGTGATGTTTTGAAATTGTGCGATGCAGACTCCACGGAGATGAATTCCGAAACTAAATTTCCGGTTATCAGCTTGATGGAAGAACAGAAGGAAATCACCGATAAGGGAGGAACAATGCGTTTGGGCGCTTACACCTGTATCCTGAAAAAGGATTCAAAGGCTTATGCTGCCTATGGAAGGGCGAAAATTACTGAAAGACACAGACATCGTTATGAGTTTAATGATGCCTATCTGAAACAATTTGAAGATGCCGGCATGAAAGCAGTTGGGGTCAATCCCGATACTACACTTGTTGAAGTGATCGAAATTCCCAATCATCCCTGGTTTGTGGGCGTTCAGTTCCATCCTGAATACAGCAGCACCGTTTTGCAACCTCATCCATTATTTGTAGCATTTGTAAAAGCAGTTCTTGAAAACTCTAAATAATAAAAATACGATCACTATTACTTATGGATAAAAATACGATCACAGGCCTGGTCCTGATTTTTGTGATTCTGGTGACATTCAGTTATTTAAACAAGCCATCGGAAAGCGATATTGATGCGGCCAGACGTCAACGCGATTCAATTGTCCAGGT
>Ga0209724_1003153_pt1 | contig 13644 bp, 9 predicted proteins | sample grotaG_FD_184143 | JGI IMG/M metagenome (GOLD analysis project Ga0209724, IMG submission 184143) | Glacier valley bacterial and archeal communities from Borup Fiord, Nunavut, Canada, to study Microbial Dark Matter (Phase II) -... | ecosystem: Environmental > Aquatic > Freshwater > Ice > Glacier ...
GATAGATGGCCAGCCCGTTCGCGGAAAACAGTCTTTCGCAGCTGTCGAGAATCTTGTCGAAAACCGGCTGGGCGTTGGCGACCGAGCTGCTGATGACCTGCAGCACCTCGGCGGTCGCGGTCTGCTGTTCGAGCGCCTCTTTCGTCTCGTTGAAGAGGCGCACGTTCTCGATCGCGATCACGGCCTGATCGGCGAAGGTCTGGACGAGTGCGATCTCGGCTGGAACGAAGGCCCGCACTTCGCCGCGCGCCAGCGAGATCACGCCGATGGCCTCGCCGTCGCGCATCAGCGGCACGTTGAGCGCGGTGCGAAAGCCGATGCTCGCCTGGATCTCGCGCACGTCGGGATACTCGGTGTCGAGCAGCGGTACCACGTCGCCCACGTGGATGGTGCTTCGAGTGAGCAGCGCGCGACCGGCAATCGAGGTAAGCCGGATCGGCAGCACGTCGGTCTGCGATCGGCCGGCGCCGGGACCGTAGCCGGTGGCTGCGCGCAGCTCGCCGCCCTGGAGCAGCCAGACACGCGCTAGATCGGCCCGGCACAGCACCCCGGCCCGCTGCGCCACGGCTTCAAGCACCGGCTGCACGTCACCCGGCGATTCGCTGATCACGCGCAGCACCTCGCTCGTCGCCGTCTGCCGCTCGAGCGCCTGTCTGGTCTCGTTGAACAGCCGCGAGTTCTGGATCGCGATCACGGCCTGGTCGGCGAAGCTGCGCAACAGCGCCTTCTCCTTCTCGGTGAAGCCGCCGAGCTGGCTTCGCGTCAGCGAGATCGATCCGATGCCGCGCTCGCCCTGCATCAGCGGCGCCATCGCGAGCGAGTAGTTGAGGCCCAGGCGCTCGGCCGGCGCGCGCAAAGCGATGGGCACATCGGCGCCCTCCAGCACATCGGGAAAGTCGAGCAGCTGTCCAGCCTCGATGGCCATGGCCGTGGCCGATCCGGCCAACGGGATCGGATAGATCGAGCGCAGCTCGTCGGCCGCGCGCTGCAGCCGCTCCTGCGACCAGCCCGCACGCGAACCCGCGTTGACGTTTGCCCGGATGGCCGCCAGGTGCAGCAGGCCGTCATCGCCGACCAGCATGATCACCGACCCTTCGGCGTTGAAGAGGCGCGTGCAGCTGCCGAGGATGGTGTCGAACACCGGCTGCGCGTCGGCCACCGAGTTGCTGATCGACTGCAGCACCTCGGACGACGCGGTTTGCTGCTCGAGGGCGTTTTTCGTCTCGTTGTACAGACGGGCGTTCTGCAACGCCACCGCGACGTTGGCCGCGATCGTCTCGAGCAGTCGCTGGTCGCTCGCGTCGTACGCGCCCTCGCGCTCGGCGTTCTGGACGCTGATCACGCCCTGGCTGATGCCGTCGACGACGATCGGCACGCCGAGGTAGGAGCGCGCCTGGCGGCCGAGGATGGCCACGCCCAGCGCCTCGCTGCGGCGGTCGATGTCGGAGTTGAGGATGAGGGCGCGGCCGGTCTCGATGATCTTGCCGGTGAGCCCTTCTCCAGAGGCAATCGAGGCGTTCTCCTCGCCGTGGCGATACGGAAAATCGATCATCCCGGTGGCGCGGTCGAGCAGGGCGACGTAGGCCATGTCGGCCTTGAACACGGAGCGCACCTGCTCGCCGACGAGCTCGATCAGGGCGCCGAGGTCGAGCTTGCCCGAGAGCTGCTGCGACACCGTGTTGACGGTCGTCAGCTCGGCGGCGCGCTGCTGCGTCTCCGCGAACAGGCGTGCGCTCTCGAGGGCGACGCTCATGCTGCTGGACAGCGTCTGCAACAGGCGCACGTCGGCCTCGCCGAAGGCGTCGTAGCGATCGACGTTCTGGATGCTGATGTAGCCCTTGACGATGTCGCCGACGATCATCGGAGCGAACACCACAGATTTCGGCGGCTCGGTGCCTTCGATCGTCGAGCTGCCCCGCTCGATGATCATTTCGGGCGTGAGGCGATTGAAGAAGATCGGCTGCCGCTTCTCGATCAACTCACGGCGGGTCGCGTTGATCGGGCGCTCGGGCGACTCGAATCGACGGCCCTTCTCGAACCCGTAGTTGAACGTCTCGACGCCGCGTTCATGGTCGAAGCCAGCGACCAGCACGGCCTGGGCGTCGAAGATGTCGCGGATCTTGTCGCCCACGAGGTCGTAGATGCCCTGCAGGTCGAGCTTTTCGGCGAGTGCCTGCTGCACGCTGTTGATGATGGCCAGCTCGGCGGCGCGCTGTTCGGTTTCCTTCAGCAGCCGCTGCGTCTCGTCGAACAGCAGCACGTTTTCGAGCGCCGCACCCATGCTCGCTGCCACGGTGCCCAGAAGCTGGACGGCTGCGGCGTTGAAGGCGTATTCCTTCTCGAAGCTTTCGAGGTGGATCGTGCCGAGGGCGCGGTCGCTGCCGATGATGGGCACCGCGACCGCCGAGAGGCTGCAATCGGTGCCCGGCGTCGGGCCGCCATCGGCCATCTGCTCGGCCGGTGTGTTGACGACTCCGGCCTGACGGCTCGCCATGATCCGCGCGATGACGCTGCCTGGCTTCAGGGCACCGGGAGGAAGCCGCAGTCGCACGCCGTGCTCATAGAGGTAGTCGGCGATGCGCACTCCGCTCGTCGGATCGAACAGGCGGATCGCGATGTCGCCGGTGGCGAACACCTCGCGCAGCTTGTCGCCGACGAGGTCGACCACACCGGCGATGTCGAGCCGCGAGCTCATGCCTTGCTGGATGCTGTTGATCACCGCGAGCTCGGCGTTGCGCTGCTCTGTTTCCTTCAGCAGGCGTTGCGTCTCGTCGAACAAACGGGCGTTCTCCAGCGCCACCGCCATGCTGCCGGCCAGCGTCTGTAGGAGCTTGACGTCGGCTTCCCCGAAACGATGCTCCCGCTCCATGTCGGCCAGGGCGATCAGGCCGCGGACACGCCCGCCGGTGGTCATCGGCACCAGGACGATCGATTTCTCGACCGCGCCCGACCCGGGCATCACGTAGCTGCCGAAGCGCTGCATCGCGCCGGGCACGTCGTCGTTGATCAGCAGCGTCTCGCCGCTGCGCAACACGTGCGGGCCGAAGCCGCGGCTGTCGTCCTCCAGCACGATCGGTGCCAGCGCGACGCGCGCGCCGCGCTCCATCGCGTAGGGAAAGTGCACCGTCCGGTTCGCTTCGTCGAGGATGCGGATGCCGACGTCGACCGCGGGGAAGATCGCCTGGATCTTGTCGCCGACGGCGTCGTAGATGCTCTGGATGCTGAGCTCGGCTGCCAGCGCCGACTGCACGCTGTTGATCACCGCCAGCTCGGCGTTGCGGTGCTCGGTTTCCTTCAGGAGGCGCTGGGTCTGGTCGAACAGCTGCGCGCTCTGCAGCGCCAGGCCCATGGCGGTGCAGACGGTCGCGAGCAGACGGACGTCGTCTCCGGAGAAAGCGTTCTCGCGCTCGAAGCTGTCGATGTTCACGACGCCGATGACGCGACCGGCGACGACGATCGGCGCACGCATGTCGTCAAGCGGCAGCGCGGTACCCGGTACCGCCCCGCCACCGGCACCGGGTTCCATCCGGACGGCGATCTGCTCGCGCAGCATGCGCACGTTGCGTTCGCTGCGCGGTGCCGTGAACGGCGCGATATCGCGCAGGCGCACGCCTTTCTCGTAGACGTAGACCGGGCGTACCAGCCAGGTGTCTTCATCGATCCAGCCGATCGTGATGCTGCCGGTCGCGAACACCTCGCGCAGCTTGTCGCCGACCAGTTCGATGATCGCGTTCAGGTCGAGCTGCGCAACGAGACCCTGCTGGATGCTGTTGATCACCGCCAGCTCGGCGTTGCGCTGGCGCTCGGCCTCGAAGCTGCTGGCGTTCTGCAGCGCCAGCGAGAGGCTCGCCGTCACGGTCGTGATCAGCTCGACGTCGCGCGGGCCGAACGCGTTCGTCGCGCGCTTGGCGATGACGACGACGCCGATCGACTCGCCGCCGATCGCCAGCGGCGCGTAGACGAGCGACTGGTCGGCGGCGTTGGCGGTGCCGATCGTCTGCGCCGGAATGCCGGCCTCCTCGCGCAAGGCCGCCATCTCGGCCTCGCTGCCCAGCACCACCGGCCGGCCCAGCCGCATGGCGTGGGAGGCGACGGTGAGGTCGCCCTCGAGCGGCCGCACCGGGATCTCGAAGCGCTCGCCGTGCTCCGAGAAATACGGAATCGAAATCGTCTTGCGGGCGCGATCGACGAGATCGATGCGCAGCGAATCGGCCGCGAACACTTCCATGAGGCGGTCGCACACCAGGTCGATCACCGCCTGCAGCTCGAGCTTCGAGGCAAGGCCCTGCTGGATGCTGTTGATGACCGCGAGCTCGGCGTTGCGCTGCTCGGTTTCCTTCAGCAGCCGTTGGGTCTCGGCGAACAGGCGGGCGTTCTCGAGGGCCGTGCCCATGCTCGCGGCAACCGTCTGCAGGAGGCGTACGTCGGCCGGGCCGAAGGCGCTTTCGCGCTCGTAGTTCTCGAGCAGGATGGTGCCCAGCACGCGATCGCCACCGACGATCGGCACGCAGACCAACGACTGGCTCGCTTCTGTGCCGGGAATCAGCGTGCCGCCTGCCGCTTTTGCCTCGGCCCAGCTGCGCCACACGACGGGCTTGCGATCGCGCACCATGCGCAGCAACACGCTACCGGGCATCGGCGCCGCCGGGGCGAGATGCAATCGCCGGCCCTTCTCGAACTCGTACAGGTAGTGGACGAGGTTGGCCTTCTCGTCCCACCAGCGAATGTTCACCTCGTCGGTCCCGAACAACTTGCGCAGCCGGTCGCCGGTGAGGTCGACGATGGCCTGAAAGCCGAGACCGTTGCTCACGCCGTGCTGGATCGCCTCGATCAGCGCCAGCTGATCGCTCGTCTGCTGCAGGAGACGGGCGGCCTCGGCGCTGCGGCTCGGCCGGCGGGGGTTCGTCATCGGCGCGGTCAAGCCGCGTGCGGCGCGGTGATCACGGCCAGCAAGACGCTCGGCAACGGCGCCTTCGCTTCGGAAACGACGGCCGAGAACAGGGTGAAGGTGATGACCATAGAGGCGATGGCTGCGAACAGGCGGGGGGTGCGCTGGGTGTTCATGATGAGGCTCCTTCGGGTGGGGTGGCAATGGCGTTGTCGACGGGGTGAACTGTCGCGCTCCGCCCCCGGTTCAGTCCTTTGCCGAACTGAAAGCGGGCTGAATCGTTGTGAAATGGGGCGGCTGTCCGAGCCGCTTGCCGCGCGCGCTGAGAGCGTGCGTTTTGTCATCGAGTCGGGCCTTCGGCACCTGCCGTTCGTCGGGTCATCCACCGGTGCAGCGCCATACTCGTCGCCATGCCTGCGCAAGCCCGCGACCGCGTCTATCGCGTCCTCCATCTCGAGGATTCGGAGCTCGACCACGAGCTGCTGGTGGCGCACCTGGCGCGCGGTGGCTTGAACGCGCGCACGCGTCGCGTCGAGTCGGGCCAGGCTTTCCTCGAGGCGCTCGAAGAGCCGTGGGACGCGGTCGTCTCCGACTACAACCTGCCGCGCTTCTCCGGGTTGGTGGCGCTCGAGACGCTGAAGGCGCATTCGCAGGACGTGCCCTTCATCCTGGTTTCGGGCGAGATCGGCGAAGAGACGGCCGTGGAGGCGATGCGCAACGGCGCCAGCGACTACCTGCAGAAGAGCCACCTCGCACGGCTGGTGCCGGCCTTGCTGCACGCCATCGACGCCGCCGAGACGCGCCGCGCCCGCGACCAGGCCGACCGCGATCTCGTCGCCTCCAAGCAGCGGCTGCACGAGCTCGCACAGCACTTGCAGACCAGCGTGGAGCTCGAGCGTGCCGCCATCGCCCGCGAAATCCACGACGACGTGGGCGGCTCGCTCACCGCGCTCAAGTTCGACCTCGCCTGGATCGCCCGTCATTCGACCTCGCCGGCCGTGGTTTCGCGCGTGCAGTCGGCGGTGGAAACGGTGAGCCACGCGGTCGAGGCGAGCCAGCGGATCATGCACAACCTGCGCCCCGCGATCCTCGAGCAGGGCCTGGCCGCCGCGCTCAACTGGATCGCCTTGCGCTTCGAGCGGCGCTCGGGCATCGAGTGCCAGATCCGCCTGCCGAAAAAGCCGCTCGAGCTGCCGGCCGGCGTGCCGCTGGTGGCCTACCGCACGGCGCAAGAGGCGCTCACCAACATCAGCAAGCATGCGCAGGCCACGCGGGTGCAGATCGACCTCTCGCTGGCCGGCGGCGTGCTCTCGCTCGAGATCAGCGACAACGGCCGCGGCCTCAGCCAGGAAGACCTGGCCAAGACCCGCTCCTTCGGCATTCGCGGCCTGCACGAACGCGCCACCACGGTGGGCGGCTGGATCGACCTCTCGAGCGGCGCCCACGGCACCACGCTCATCTTGTCGGTGCCGCTCGACAGCGGCGCCGACAGCATCTACAGAGAAGAGATCGACACCAGCAAGTCGTACGATCCTTCTCAATGGGCCGACGTGTAGACATGAAGCTCCCACGCTCCCATCAGTCGCTTCGCTCCTTCCGGTCGCTGCCTTCCGAGGGGGCGCGGCCGGCCTTGCGGCTGCCCGGCGCCTGCCCGAGATGATCAAAGTCTTTCTGTGCGACGACCACGCGCTGATCCGGCGCGGCATCCGCGACACGCTCTCGGACGCGCCCGACATCGAGGTGGTGGGCGAAGCCGGCGACTACGGCGAGCTGCGCACACTGATGCGCGGCAAGACCGCCGACGTGCTGGTGCTCGACATCAACCTGCCCGGCCGCAGCGGCCTCGACGTGCTGCACGCGCTGAAAGACGAAGGCACGACGATGCGCGTGCTGGTGGTCTCGATGTATCCCGAAGACCAGTACGCGATCCGCGCGCTGCGGGCCGGAGCGTACGGCTACGTCAACAAGGGCGGCGACCCGGCGCTCATCGTGAGCGCGGTGCGCACGGTGGCGCAGGGCCGCAAGTACGTCACGCCCGAGATCGCGCAGATGCTGGTCGAGAGCCTGACCACCCCCGGCGTCGAGAACGCGCACGACCGCCTCTCCGACCGTGAGATGCAGACGCTGGTGATGATCGCTTCGGGCAAGCGCCTCTCCGACATCGCCGAGGAACTGACGCTCTCGCCCAAGACGGTGAGCGTGTACCGCGCCCGCGTGCTCGAAAAGCTCGGCTTGACCAACAACTCCGAGATGACGGTCTACGCGATCCGGCAGGGGCTGGTCGGGCACTGAGCCCGCGTTCGTCGGCCGCACTCGCCGGCCGCACTCAGTGGGCTGTGTTCAATGGCGGTGCGCATGGTGCGCGTCGGGCACGTGCGCATGACCATGACGCTGCGGCGCGTGCACGTGCGCGTGGCTGTGCGCGCCGGCGGGCGGCGCGCCGCTGCTGGCTTCGTGCGTCTGGTCGTGCGCGTGTTCGTGATGCCCGTCGTCGTGCGTGTGCGCGTGCTCGTGGTCGAGCGGCTCGTGCACGTGCGCATGGCCGTGCGACTCGGTCAGGTGCAGCACGATGCCGGCCAGCATGGCGGCGCCGCCGGCCAGCATGAACACGCCGCCGGCCCGGTCGCCGAGCGCCACGGCCAGCGCGGCGCCGATGAAGGGCGCGAAGGCGAACACCGAGCCGGTGCGGGCAGCGCCGAACGCGCGCTGCGCCAGCAGATAGCAGCGCAGGCTGAGGCCGTAGCCGGTGGCGCCCACGGCGGCGAGGCCGAGCGCCGTGGCGGCCGCCGGCACCGGCTCGCGCAGCAGCAGCGCCAGCGCGAGCGTGGCCGAGGCGCCGAGCGCTGCCTTCCACATCACCACCTGCCCCGGGTCGCGCTCGGCGAGCGCGCGCGAAAGCGTGTTGTCGAGGCCCCAGGCCGCGGTGGCGATGGCGACGGCGCCGAGGCCGAGCACGCTGTTGCCCGCAAGTGCACCGCCGGCGTCGACGGCGAGAAGCGCGCCGCCTGCCACCAGCAAGGCCATCGCCGCGGCGACGCGCGCGTCGATCGCCTCGCGATACAACCACCACGCGAAGGCGAAGGTGAACACGACCTCGAGCGTGAGCAGCAGCGAGGCACCCGTGGCGCCGGTGTGCTGCAAGCCCCACGCGAACGCCACCGGCCCGATCACCGCGCCGCACAGCGCGATGCCGAGCAGCCGCGGCAGGTCGCCGCGCAGCAACCGCGCCTCGCGTTCGACCGGCCGCCGGGAAAAGGCGCCGAACGCTGCGGCGCCGGCATACAGCAGGCACGCGGTGGTGAACGGGCCGAGGCCGATGCCGAGCCGCTGCACCAGCGGTGCGCTCATGCCGAAGAGCGCGGCGGCGAGCAGCGCCATCAGCCCGCCGCGCAGTGCGGGCCGCGCCGTCGATGCAACCTGCGGCTTCATCCGGCGCGACGCCGCACGCAGGCGACGTAGCTCTCGCCGTCGGGCGGCCGGTGGCCCTGTTGCGCGTCCCACAGCATGCGGCCCAGGCACTCCATCACCTCGTGCTGCGCCGCGTGCTGAGAGCCGAGCTTGCCGGCGAGGCGGAGGAAGGCTGCACGGATGCCGGCGGGCTGATCGATCTGCACCTGCTCGCTGATCGAGAGGTGCATCGAGAGGTGCAGGAACGGGTTCTCGCGGCCGCTCTCGTCACCATAGCGCGCCTGGCGCGCGGCCTCGGCGTCGGCCAGATCACCGGCGTATTCGGGATGGCCTTCGATCCAGTCGGCCGCGATGGTCTCGAGCGGCGTCAGCGGCAGCGCGTCGAGTCGCTTCCTGCGCGCCTCGACGAAGAAGCCGCGCACGTTGTCTTGCGAGGGCTGGAACATCGACCGATTGTCGGGCGATCGATCAGCCTCGGTGAACGGCGCCGACGAATCCGCTCACGCCGCGGGGCCGGCGGGCGCCAACAATGCCGACCACGCCATCCACGCGCCGCCCGGCGGCCAACTCGCCACATGAACGTCACCACCGAAAAGCTCTTCACCGATGCCCGCACCCAGAACGGCTTCACTGCCGAGGGTGTGCTGCCGGCCAAGCTGCAGGAGCTCTACCACCTGATGAAGTGGGGCCCGACCTCGGCCAACTGCTCGCCCGCGCGCATCGTCTTCGTGACCTCGCCCGAGGCCAAGGCCAGGCTCGTCGACTGCATGTCGCCCGGCAACGTCGAGAAAACGAAGCAGGCGCCGGTCGTGGCCATCATCGGCACCGACATGGCGTTCTACGAGAAGCTGCCCTTTCTCTTCCCGCACGCCGACGCGAAGTCGTGGTTCGTGGGCAAGAAGGAATTCGCCGACACCACGGCCTTTCGCAACTCGAGCATCCAGGGCGGCTACTTCATCCTCGCCGCGCGCGCCGTCGGTCTCGACTGCGGGCCGATGAGCGGGTTCGACAACGCCAAGGTCGACGCCGCCTTCTGGGCCGGCACCACCGTCGAGACGAACTTCATCGTCAGCCTCGGCGAAGGCGATCCTTCCAAGCTGTTCCCGCGCAGCCCGCGGCTGAGCTTCGAGGAAGCCTGCAGCATCGCTTAGCGCGCTCAACGCGCTCAACGCGCTCAACGCGCCCACGCGGCGCAGCGACAATCGCGGGCTCGACCGACGCCGGGCCCGCATTGACCGCAACGAATCCCCTGTTCCCATGGCGCAGATGTCGCTGTATCGCCTGAAGCCGGCGTTCCAGCGGCTGCTGCAGCCGGCGGTGCACCTGCTGCATCGGCTGGGCGTGTCGGCCAACCAGGTCACCGTGCTCGCCTGCGCCGTCTCGGTGGCACTCGGCCTGGCTCTGTATCTCGCCCCGCTGGCGCTGGCCTGGTTTGCTTTGCTTCCTCTGTGGCTGTTCCTGCGCATGGCGCTCAACGCCATCGACGGCATGCTCGCACGCGATTTCGACCAGCGCACGGTGCTCGGCGCGTATCTCAACGAGCTCACCGACGTGATCGCCGACGCGGCGCTCTATCTGCCGTTCGCCCGTCTGGCTGGCTTCGATCCGCTGTGGATCGGTGCGCTCGTGCTCGCCGCCGCACTGTCGGAGATGTCCGGCGTGCTTGGCCAGACCGTCGGTGCGTCGCGCCGTTACGACGGGCCGTTCGGCAAGAGCGATCGTGCCTTTCTGTTCGGTGCGCTCGGCCTGGCGGTCGCACTCGTGCAGCCCGTGCCGGGTTGGCTCGGCTGGGCGATACCCATCGCCGCGGCATTGACCGCGCTGACCGTCGTGAACCGGGTTCGTGCCGGCCTCCAGGAGATTCGTTGAGCGCTTACCCCACACGCCGTGAGTGCGTCGAGCACCGCTTCGAGACGCACGACGGCGTTGCGCTGTTCTACGTGCACTGGCCGGCGACAACGAGTCCGAAACGCGGTGCCGTCGCGATGTTCCACCGCGGCCACGAGCACGCAGGCCGCATGGCGCATCTCGTCGACGAGCTCGACCTGCCCGACTTCGAGTTCTTCGCCTGGGACGCGCGCGGCCACGGCCGATCGCCCGGCGTACGCGGCTTCAGCCCGGGGGTGGGCACGTCGGTGCGCGACATCCAGACCTTCATGGACCACCTCGACGCGGCGCACGGCACGCGCACCGCCGATGTGTACGTGATCGCGCAGAGCCTGGCCGCGGTGATGGTGGCGGCCTGGGTTCACGACTACGCGCCGCCGATCCGCGGCATGACGCTCGCTTCGCCGGCGTTCGAGGTCAAGCTCTATGTGCCGCTGGCGCGCCCCGCCATCGCCTTGATGACGATGCTGCGCGGCAACTTCTTCGTCAACAGCTACGTCGATGCGCGCCTGCTGACGCACGACCCGGAGCGCATCGCGAGCTTCAAGGCCGACCCGCTGATCTCGCGCGCCATCTCCGCGAACATGCTGCTCGGCCTGCAGGCGGCGGGGCAGCGCATCGTCGCCGACGCCGCGGCGATCACGGTGCCGACGCAGCTGTTGATCTCGGGCAAGGACTGGGTCGTGCGCGAGCCGCCGCAGCGGCTGTTCTTCGAGCGGCTGTCGAGCCACGTCAGGGAGCTCCATCACCTGCCCGGTTTCTTCCACGACACGCTCGGCGAGCGCGACCGCGCGCCGGTGGTCGCCCTGATGCGCCGCTTCATCGAGGCGGTGTTCGACGCCGACGCTGCACCGCTCGACGTGCGCAGCGCCGACCAGCACGGCCACACCGCGGAAGAGTCGCGCATGCTGGCTGCGCCGCTGCCCGCGTGGTCGCCGCGGGCCTGGTACTGGGCGATCACGCGCGCGACGCTGAGGCTCGCGGCGCCCTTGTCGGAAGGGCTGCGCACCGGTCACGACACAGGCTTCGACTCGGGCGCCACGCTCGACCTCGTCTATCGCAACGATCCTCGCGGTGCCGGGCCGATCGGGCGGGCGATCGACAAGACGTACCTCGGCTCGATCGGCTGGCGCGGCATCCGCCAGCGCAAGCTGCACGTCGAGGAGCTGCTGCAGCTGGCGATGCAGCAGGTGCGGTCTCGTCGGCTGCCGGTGAACGTGATCGACATCGCCGCCGGCTACGGCCGCTATGTGCTCGACGCGATCGCGCAAGGCCCGAATCGGCCCGACGCCGTGCTCCTGCGCGACTACAGCGAGCGCAACGTGCGTGACGGCACGGCACTGGTGGCCGAGCGCGGCCTGCAGTCGATCGTGCGCTTCGTTGCCGGCGATGCGTTCGACCGCGCCAGCCTCGCGAACGTCACGCCGCCCCCGACGGTCGCGGTGGTGTCGGGCCTGTACGAGCTCTTCGGCGACAACACGCGCGTCGCCGCTTCGCTCGGTGGCCTGGCCGACGCGATGCCCGCCGGCGCCTGCCTCGTCTACACCTGCCAGCCGTGGCACCCGCAGCTCGAGCTGATCGCGCGCGCGCTCACCAGCCACCGTGGCGGCCAGGCGTGGGTGATGCGCCGGCGCAGCCAGCTCGAGATGGACCAGCTCGTCGCCGCGGCCGGCTTTCGCAAGGTGACCGAACGCATCGACGAATGGGGCATCTTCACGGTGGCGCTGGCGGTTCGCGTCGCGGCTTGAGAGGCACGTCGGAGACCGCGGCCATCTGGCCGCGCGGGCTGCTCTGGCTGCTGCTGCTCGGCCCGCTGTTCTTCGCGAGCTACGGCGCGGCCAATCATTGGGCCGCCTCGCGCAGCGCGGTGCCGAGCATCGTCTTCGGCTGGGAGCGCCACATCCCGTTCCTGCCGTGGACGATTCTTCCGTATTGGTCCATCGACCTGTTCTACGCCGCGTCGCTGCTGCTGTGCCGTACGCATCTCGAGCTGGCGCGGCACGCGCGGCGCCTGCTGACGGCGCAGGTGCTGTGCATCGGTGCGTTCGTGCTGGCGCCGCTGCGCTTCTCCACGTCGCGCCCGCCGGTCGAGGGCCCGTTCGGCGCGTTGTTCGACGCGCTCGCCGGCTTCGACCTGCCGTTCAACCAGGCGCCGTCGCTGCACATCGTGCTGCTGCTCGTCTTGTGGGATTTCTATCGGCGCCGCGCTCACGGGTTCGGCCGGCTGGCGGTACACGCGTGGAGCGCGCTCGTCGCCGTCTCGGTCCTCACGACGTACCAGCATCACTTCATCGACATCCCGACGGGCTTGCTGGCGGGTGCGCTGTGCCTGTGGCTGTGGCCGCTCGAAGGCGCCCGGCCGGCGTGGGCATGGACGCGGTCGCCGGCTCGCCGCCGGCTCGCCGCGATCTACGCGGCGGCCGCGCTCGGCCTTGCGCTGACCGCAGGCATCGACCGCTGGGCGTGGTGGCTGTACTGGCCGGCGGCGTCGCTCGCACTCGTCGCGGCCTGCTACGCGTGGCTCGGCGCAGAAGGTTTCCAGAAGCGCAGCGACGGTCGCCATAGCCTCGGATCGCGCCTGCTGCTGTGGCCGTACCGCATCGGCGCTCGCCTGAACGCGCGCGGGTGGACGCGTGGCTTGCCGGCCAGTGTGGCGCTCGATGAAGGCCGCGTCTGGCTGGGGCGCGTGCCGCTGCCATGGGAGCGCGACCATCGCCGCTTTGCACAGATCGTCGACCTGACGGCCGAGCTCGCGGTGCATCGCGCCGGAACGCGGTCGATCGCGTTGCTGGACCTGATCGAGCCGAGCCCCGAGCAATTGCTACGGGCTGCGCAGGCCGTGGAGGATGCGGCCGCGCACGGCCCCGTGCTGGTGTGCTGCGCGCTCGGCTACTCGCGCAGTGCGGCGGTGGCGGCGGTCTGGCTCGGTGCATTCGGGCCGCGATTGACGGTCGAAGACGCGGTGCAGGCGATCCGAGCCGCGCGGCCGCAGGTGGTGCTGAAGAGCACCTGGCTCGCTGCGATCGAGCAGGCGGTGGCGAACCGTCGATCCATGCCTTGAGCCGAAGGCGCGGCACGTCTCGAGCGCCGCCAGGGAGCGGCGTTACGATCCCGCGGGCACGCCCATCACCACGTTGCCGGTTGCCCGAGCGTCCATGCGTCGATCACTGCTCGCACCTCCGAACGCAACGCCCGCCGTGCCTCTGGCCGCCCGGCCACGAAGCCATGCGCTCGCGCGAGCAGCAGCCTCAGCGCTCGGCGCCGTGATCCGGTTCGTGGCCCGTGCGGTCACCGGCGTTCGGGCGATCTGGCACGACATGCCGAACACCGACGCGCCGCGCGTGTACTTCGCCAATCACGCGAGCCACGGCGACATCGTGCTGATCTGGGCCACGCTGCCGAAGCGCGTGCGTGAGGCGGCGCGGCCGGTTGCCGGCAGCGACTACTGGAGCCTCTCGCCG
>Ga0209724_1003155_pt1 | contig 13642 bp, 11 predicted proteins | sample grotaG_FD_184143 | JGI IMG/M metagenome (GOLD analysis project Ga0209724, IMG submission 184143) | Glacier valley bacterial and archeal communities from Borup Fiord, Nunavut, Canada, to study Microbial Dark Matter (Phase II) -... | ecosystem: Environmental > Aquatic > Freshwater > Ice > Glacier ...
ATGAGGCGACCCGTATGCGCCAGAGCCTACCCCGCCTGCTGGCCTACTTGGCTGCCCAAACCTACTCCTATGAAGTGGTGGTCGTGGACGACGGTAGCAGCGATGGCAGCGCCGACTTGGCCCGCGAGCTGCTGGCCGACGTGCCCCACCACCGCGTCATCGTCAGCCGGCCTAACGGCGGCAAAGGCAAAGCCCTGCGCGTCGGAATGCCCACCGCCCGCGGCACGTATGTGCTGTTTACCGATGCCGATCTCTCCACCCTGCCGACCGAACTGGACAAGTTTTGGCCCTGGCTCGAAAGCGGCTGGGATCTGGTGATCGGGTCGCGCAAAATGGCCGGCTCGGTGTTGGTGCGCCGCCAGCCCTGGTTGCGAGAGCGGCTGGGCAAGGTGTTCACTTGGCTGAGTGACCTGTTGGCGACGCGCGACATCAGCGACGTCACCTGCGGCTTCAAAGCATTCCGCCAGGAGGCCGCGCACGATCTGTTCAGGCGGGCCCAGATCAACGATTTTAGCTTCGATGCTGAGATCCTCTACTTAGCCCAGCGGCGCGGCTATCGGATCATGGAAGTCCCCGTAACGTGGCACGATGAGCGCGGCACCACGGTGCGGATCGGGCGCGATGCCGTGCGCGCCCTGCGCGGGCTGTTTCGTATCCGCTGGAATGCTGCCGGCGGGCAGTATGGCCCCCCGGTCCGCGACCGCCAAGCGGTGAAAAGCCGCGCCCCAGTTGAAGAAAAGGAGCAAGGGTGAGCAACACAGACGGCAACGGACCCGCCGCGCCGCGCCGTGGCGAGCGGGTACTAGTATTGGGCGGGGCCGGCTTTATCGGTTCGCACTTGGTAGACGCGCTGATCGCACGCGGGCATCAGGTGCGCGTGCTGGACGCGCTGGTGCCGCAGGTCCACGGCCTGGAGCCGCTGGGAGCCGACGGTCGCCCGCGCTACCTGCACCCTGCCGCCGAGTTTATCCAGGCCGACATCACCGATGCCGCCGCCGTGCGCCGGGCGCTGGCCGAGGTCGCAGTGGTCTACCACGAGGCCGCCGAGGTCGGCGTGGGCCAGTCTATGTATGAGATCGTGCGCTACACGCGGGCCAACACGCTGGGCACGGCGGTGTTGCTCGAAGCCCTGACCACGGAGCGCGGGGCCGTCCGCAAGCTGATTGTTGCCTCATCTATGTCCATTTATGGCGAAGGCGCGTATCGCTGCCCGGCGCACGGCACGGTCTACCCCAACCTGCGCGCTACAGCCCAACTGGCCGCGCGCGACTGGGAGATGCACTGCCCGATCTGTGCTGGGCCTGCCACGCCTGCCCCCACCGACGAAGACAAGCCGCTTTTCCCGACTTCGATTTATGCGATCAACAAGCGCGACCAGGAAGAGATGTGCCTCGCGGTGGGCCGCGCCTATGGCATCCCCACCGTGGCCCTGCGCTATTTCAACGTCTATGGGCCGCGCCAAGCGTTGTCCAATCCCTACACCGGCGTGGCCGCCATTTTCAGCGGGCGGCTGCTGAACAATAAGGCACCGCTGATCTTTGAGGACGGCGGCCAGCAGCGTGATTTTATCCATGTGAGCGACATTGTGCAGGCCAATCTGCGGGCGCTGGAGACGGATGCCGCCGATTATGCGGCTCTGAATATCGGCACCGGGCAGTGCGTGACGGTGCGCGAAGTGGCTGAGACGCTGGCGGCGGGGCTGGGCAAAGCCATCGCGCCCGAAATCGTGGGCCAGTTCCGCGCGGGCGATATCCGCCACTGCTACGCCGACATCAGCAAGGCGCAACGGTTGCTGGGCTACGCGCCGACGGTGCGCTTCGCCGACGGCGTGGCCGAACTGCTGGCCTGGGTGCGCGACCAGCAGGCCACCGACCGGGCCGATCAGGCGCAGGCCGAATTGGTGGGGCGCGGCCTAGCCTCCTGATTGCGGATTGCGGATTGCGGATTGCGGAATAACGACGAACTTTGAGTTCCGCATGGGCGCAATCGGGCTGCAATGGTGGGGCGGCCAGGAGTAGTCTGATGCAAGTGCGGGTGGCGACCCCGGCGGATGCGCCGGCAATTGCGGAAATCTACAATCAGGGTATCGCCGACTGGGTGGCGACGTTTGAGACTAGCCCACGCACACCGGAGATGGTCCGTATCTGGTTTGACGATCAGCATCCCATCGTCCTGGCGGAAGAAGCCGCCGTTCCTATCGCTTTCGCCGCCACATCGCTGTACCGGCCCCGCGCCTGCTACGCCGGTATCGCGGAGTTCGCGGTCTATGTGGCCCGCAGCGCGCGGGGCCGGGGCGCAGGACGCGCTGTGATGGAGGCGCTACTGACCGCCGCCGAGGCCGCCGGCTATTGGAAACTCGTCTCGCGTGTCTTTGTCGAGAACACCGCCAGCCGGGCATTGCTGCGATCTTGCGGTTTCCGTGAAGTCGGCATCTACGAAAAGCATGGGCAACTGGACGGCCAGTGGCGTGATGTGGTCATTGTCGAGCGCCTCATTCCGGCCAATTTGCCATAGCGCCGACCCGTTGCCGCTTTTCACACAGCAGCAACTGTGTTATACTGACAGGGTAGCGTTTGGTTTGCACCGGCGCGGGCATCCATTACGCGGAATGTTGTTGCGCTCCAGGCCAATGTGAGGTGCCGATCATGTCCTCTACTACCCAGGCGAAAGACGCTTCTGAGCAGGATCACAGCCATGGCCGCCCGCAGGCGATGCCCGCGCCGGTGCAACGTGCTGACGCGCCCCTCGTCCCATCCAGCGGCCTGCACCTCAGCGACTCGCGCCTGAGTGGACGCGGTAATGGGGCGGTGCGCGCCGCCATGATCCAGCGTATGCAGGCGACCCACGGCAACCGCGCCGTCCAACGGATGCTGCAACGCAGCGCCGTGCCCGCCGCAGAGCAGACCGCCGCCGCCGCCCTGGACGGGATCAGGCCCGTAGCGGTAGCCGCGCAAAGCGTTGCTCCAGCAACGGGCGTGACGGAGGCGCCCGCCGCCCAAGCCCCGCAAACCGCAAGCCCTACTACACCAACCACTGCCGCGCCGGTGCAACGGACAGCAGGGGTGGCGGAGAGCGTCGCCGCGCAAACGGTCCAGCGCAGCGCCGAGCGCACGCATAGCTTGGTTGTACAGCGGGCCGGGGCGGGTCACGATCAGAGCGGCGACCCGGCCGCGCCCGGCAAGGCCGATCTGACCCATGATGCGCTGATCGAGCAGATGGCTCATGTGATGGGCTATGCCGACACCCTCAGCAACGAGCAGGTCGCGCTGCTACACCAACACCACTACACGGCCGGCCCCTTGATCGCGGGGCGCAACGGAATGCAGATGCGCGTCTTTTTCTCCGCCGATGCGCGCCAAGCCAGCGTGGTGTGCTTCCGCGGCACCCAGCCGTCGGAATGGGGCGACATTGCCACCGACTTCAACCCCGATGGGGTCGGCAACGACCAGTTTGCGCTAAACCGCACGGTGATCCGCCAAGCCATGGAGTCGGCGGCGCGCTCCGGCCCGGTCATCGTGACCGGCCACAGCCTGGGTGGGGCACTGGCCCAACTGGCGGCCAGCGAGTATCCCGGCCTAGTCAGCCAAATCACCACCTTCCAATCGCCGGGCATCAACCGCAGTGAAACCGCCAAGCTGAATGCGTTTAACGCTCAACACCAGCGCGACGGGCGCGCGATTGACTCGACCCACTATCGCGTGGAAGGCGACGCAGTGCCCGCCGGCGGCGAGGCGCTGACGCACGGCACCGTCCACAACTACCGCATGAACATGGGAATGCTGGGCGAGGCGGAACGCACGGGCGGATTGGGTCTGCTGGGCCTCGGTCACTACGCGCTCACCGCCCACGGCGCATTGCCGGTGACGGCCGGTGCGCTGCAACAGGGCCACGGCAACCGACTGCCGGGGGCCGATCCCCACGGCTTGACCGTGACCGACATGGGCACGCAAAGCACCGATGAGGTCAACGGCGAAACTCATTACAGCGAGACGGCGCGCAAAGGGGTCGGCTATGTCGGGCGCGGGGTCGGCTACGTCGGGCAAGGCATAGGCGCAGCCGGACGGGGCATCGCGCACGGCGCCAGCTATGCCGGGCACGCCATCGCCAACGGTGCCAGCTATGCTGGGCACGCCATCGCCAACGGTGCCAGCGCGGCCGGTCATGCCATCGCCAACGGTGCCAGCTATGCCGGTCATGCCATCGCCAACGGCGCAACGGCCGTCGGCCACGGTATTGTCAACGGCGCAACGGCCGTCGGCCACGGCATCGCTAGCGGAGCCAGCGTGGTCGGCCACGGTATTGTCAACGGCGCAACGGCCGTCGGCCACGGCATCGCTAATGGCGTAAACGCTATCGGCGGCGGCATCGCCCGTGGCTGGAATTCGCTCTTTGGCGGAGGCGAACGCGCAGCGGAAGGCGGCAACACCGCCCACCCCGCAGCGATCTATGGCCTAGCGCGCACGCAAGTCGAAGCCGCCGTGCGGAACGGCACGCCCGAAGCAACCGTGCGCGCCCAGATCGCCGGCATGAACGTAGACCCCGCCACCCGCGCCCAGTTGCTCGGCGAACTGGCCGGGATCTACCAAGCCGCGCGGGTCACACGGGGCGCAGGCAGGGGCCATTAATGAAGGCTACAGACCAGCCACGAAGGGGCACGAATACACGAAGGGTGCAATAACCCTGGTAGACGGCGGTGCCCCCGGCGACAGACGAATGCGGATTGCGGATTGGTGACGGGGAACGGGTAGAAGGCGGCTCCACCCGACGATCCCGGCTGGGCATCTAGTATCCGAATAGCGAAATAGCCCTGCTAGGAGGCGGTGCCACCCGGCGAGCCCGGCTGGGCACCTAGCCCGCCCGTCGGATATTCGCCTTTGAGCAAGATCGGGGTAAGTAAGTCGCTTCCCCGTCACCATTCTGCATTCCGCATTCCGCATTCGTCCGTCGCCGAGTGGCACCGCCTCCTACAGACGCGCAGCCCCCGTTGGCGCAGCGGGATCACAGAAAGGCAAGCGAATGGACTCGGTCATCCATTGGCTGAAACAAAACAAGTCGCACGTAGTGGCGCAGATCGTCAAACGTATCTACGCGGAACTGCCCGATTACCGGCAACGGTCGCTGGAAGAGATGACTGTTGGAGCCGCCATGGCCTATGATCAGTGGTGCAGCACCGTCGAGCATAACGACCTCATGCGCCACGCGGCCCAGGCCCAAACGGTGATCCAGCGCAACATCGCCCACAACTATGACCCCGCCCAAGTGACGCGCGTGCCCGCGATCATCTGTGAGGTGGTGCTGACCCTGCTGGATCAGGCCGAGGGTAGCGTTAATCCTAGCGAACGCACCCTGTTCCACACGCGCGCCAAGCGCATGACCGCGACCATTCTCGGCGTGGGCGGGATGAAAATCGCCGGCACCTATCTGCAAAAGACCATTGGCGACTCAGTGCCGGAGTCGCCCACCCCCCACGATCCCTCGAAGTCCTAGCGGCCTCGCCGCCCAGTTACCCTACAGCTGCTAGCCACGCCCGCACCCAGGCCGCGTCGCCTGCCGCCAACGCCTGGAGCTGCGCCATGTGCGCCTTCAGCGTGACGCGCAGGGCGGCGCGCTGCGCCCACACGCGGTCAAGCGTAGCCGTGAGCTGGGCCTGGGTCAGCGTGGCGGGGTCCAGCACGGCATCGGCTTGGCCGGTGCGGGCCATGAAGCCGCGAATCTTGCGCGCATAGGCAAAACCCACCCCCGGCACGCCCGCCGCCGCCGCAAAGATCAGCGCGTGCAGACGCACCGCCACCACGAGATCCATCGTGCCCAGCAACGCCCGCGCCTGGGCCGGGGTCAGTGGCGCAGCATAGGCCGGGGCGCAGTCGGCGTGGCGCATCTGGCCCCGCACCTGGGCGGCAATCGCATCATCGCGCCCCGGCCAGAGGGACACGAACAGCACCTGCACGCCATAGCGCTCGATCAGGTGGTCCGCCGCCGCCGCCAACTGCGCGTAAAACGCCGCCGCCCGCCGCCCATGCGCCGCCCCAGCGCGCCCGCCCAGCCCCAACCGCCGCTGCGCCGCCACCGGCAACAGGTAGCCCACCCCGCCGCCCTGCGGATTGTTCGGCCAATCGCGCACGCAAAACGCCACACGCTCTGTGGCCCGTGGTCCGTGGTCTGTGGTCTGTGATTCGATACGGGCGGACTGCGGAGTATCAGGTGCGAGGTTGTCGCCTGTAGTCAAGAACCCCTGATACCTGATACCTGACCCCTGATACCTCGTCACCGCCGGGTCCGCACTCACCACCACGCGAGCGGGCGGCACACCGGCAGCGAGGAGGATGCGGCGCGATTGGGCATCACGCACGCGCACGCCGCCGGGCGGGGCCAAGCGGACGAGCAGGCGCGCCTGCGCCCGCCCGAACGCGGTCACTAGCGGCTCCACGCCTACGCCCCACCAGAACAGCGGGCAGCGCAACGCCGCCGCGACCACGCCGAAAACGGTGAAGATGGGCAGGTTGTAGACACTGGTCTGGTCTTGGATCAGGCCGCCACCGCCCAGGATGAGCAGACGGCTGCGGTGTAGGGCGCGCAGGGCGGCAGGCGCGAACGGGTTGCGCGCCAGCACGCGCAAGCCACCCGCATAGGCATCATGCGCGGCTCGCGTGTGGGCGGGGCGATGGGAAAACACGGTGACGGCGGGCGGCGGGCGCAATGCCGCGAGCTGGTCCAGGATGGCGGCCAGTTCGGCTTCGTCGCCCAGGTTGGGGCTGCCGTACCAGCCCAGAATGGCGACCGTGGGCCTCACCAGCGACGGCGCGGCAAGTCGCCCCGCTCCAGCGCGGCCTGCACCACGCCCCGGAACAGATCGTTGTAGCGGCGGGCAATGATGTCCCAGCTATAGTGGCCGCGCACAAAGGCCCGCGCCTGCCGCCCGCGCTCCGCCCGCAGTGTGTCGTCGTTCAGCAAGGCCACCACCGCATCCGCAAACGCCTGCGGGTCAGCGGGATCGATCAGCAAGCCGTTCTCGCCGGACACGACGGCTTCGGGAATGCCGTCTATGCGCGAGGCGACCACGAACCGCTCCGCCGCGCCCGCTTCCAGCGCGACCAAGCCAAAGCCCTCCATATCGTTGTGTACCGGCACATTGGGCATGACAAACAGCGCCGCTCGCCGGTAGGCCGCTTTGAGCAACGCATCATCCACCTGACCCAGCAGCAGCACGCGGTCTTGCAGATGCAGGCTGGCGATACGCGTCTCTAATAGGTGGTGCAGCGGGCCGTCGCCCACGATGAGATAGCAGGTATCGGGGCAATGGGCCAGCACACGCGGCAGGATCGTATCGAGGAAATGCAGCACGCCTTTGCGCTCAATCAACCGGCCCACCGTCAGCAGGGCTTTGCGTCCGGCCAGCGCTGGACCCAGCCGCGCCTCCAACGTCGCTTGCGCCTCCGCCGAAGCCCCACAGGTAAACTCGTCCAGATTCACCCCGTTGGGCACCACTTCGCACAGATCGGCGGCGATGCCCCGGCGCACACATTGGTCGCGCGTGGTGCTGCTGACGCAAATCAGGCGGTCCATGCGCGCCAAGCAGCGCGGGATCAGCCATTGGTAGGCTGCGTTGCTGAACGTGATGTCCAAGCCATGCACCGTCACCACCACCGGCACGCGGAACAGCGCCTTGAGCAACATCCCCAACGGCGCCAGCAACGCATCGCTCAGATGGATGACTTGAATGCGCGGGTTGCAGAGGAGGGTCAGCGCGGCGCGGATGAGGGCGTAGAGCAGAAACAGGGGCAAGAACACGCTGGACCGCCCCCAAGAGATGGTCTGGGTGGGGGCCAGCTTGCTGACCTCCACGGTCAGGCTCTGGCTGAGTTTCTGCATTCCGCCAATCGAGGGCGGGTGTTTGCGGGTGATAAACAGGATCATGCGGATGCGGCCCCCGGCGCGTCCAGGCCGGCGGTCCCCCCGGCGCGGGCGAGCAGATCGAGATAAACAGCTTCCTGGCGCGCCGCCAGCGCATCCCAGGTGAAGCCGGCCGCCCAGGCCCGCCCGCGTGTACCCAACGCGGCGCGCAACGCGGCATCGTCCGCCAGCCGCACCATGCCCGCCGCCAACGCCGCCCCATCGTCGGGCGGCACCAGCCAGCCGTGGGCCGTGGCGGGCGCTGCATCGCGCACACCGATTACGTCGCTGCCCAACACCGGGCGCCCACAGGCAGCGGCCTCAATAGCCACCAGCGGCCAGGCTTCGTAGCGCGACGGCAAGGCCAGGAACAGGCAGCGTTGCAGCGCATCCACGGCCTCCTGCCCCTCTAATCGCCCGCGCAACACCACCAGCGGCCCGTCACCGGCAGCAGCTACGGGCACGCCGGGGGCAGCTTCAATGATCGGCAAGCCCAAGTCGGTGGCCCAGGCGCGTACCTGCGTCACGGCGGCTGGTGGCCCGCCGCCGGCCAGTTCGAGCCGAATGCCCGGCAAGCGCGGCGCGGCAGCGGCATACGCCTGCAACAACCGATCCAGCCCTTTCTGATACGGATCGAACCGCGCCAGAAAGAGGATCATAGGCTCCTGGCGCACGGCGGGCAACACAGGCGCAGCGGCAATGGCAGCAAAAGCCGGCCCCACGCTGTTGGGGATCACCGTGAGGTGCCCACCGCCGGCGGGGTGCCACCAGACACGGAGCGCAGCGGCGATGCCGGGGGAGACAGTGATCACGTCGGCGAACCGACGCAGCAGCGGGCGTTCGACCAAATGCGGCAGCAACCCGCGTGGCCCCCAACCATATTTGCGGAGGGCATGACCCCCCGACAGGTTTTGCACGCTGGCAATACGCGCAACGCCCCGACGAGACCGCAGGGGCGCGAACACCGGACTATAGGGTGACACATCTTCGACCACTATATCATAGCGCAGGGCTTTCAACAAGCGGCCCGTCTGCGCCACGTAGGCCAGCCGGCTGCCGATATAGCCGCCCGGCCCCAGCCCTGTCCGCAGGTATAGCACGCCACCCCGCACGTCACTGCGCGGCGCGTCAGGGTAGCCGCCGCAGATCACCACGACCTGATGACCGCGCTCCGCCAGCCGCCGGTTGATCGCAGCGGTGCGTACTGCTCCGCCGCCGTCCAGCCAGGGGTTGCCAAGATCATCGTAGATGCAGTGGACGATCTGCACGCGCGGGTCAGGGCCGGGGCGCGGGCGGCGCGGGCGGCTTAAGCCACCACGCCACGCCCGCCCAGGCCGCTTCACCGAAGATCGAGCCGAGCCGCGAGAGGATCGCCGCCCCCGCCGCGACCACGACCGGCAGGGCCAACGCGGTATGCAGGCCACCGGTCAGCAACGTCTCGCGCACGCCCCACCCGTTGGGCACCAGCAAGGTTAAGAAGCCGATGATCCAGGTGGTGGTGTACACGCCGGTGATCGCGGGCAGCGCGCTCCACGGCAGATCGGGGGCCACTGCCGCCGTCAGGCAGAACGAGATCAGGCCATAGGCGATCCAACTGATCAGGAACAGCGGCAGCAGGGTCAGCAACTGCCGCCCGCTGATGGCAAACGGCACCGCCGGCCGCCCGATGCGCGCCAACCCCCCGTTCAGCAGGCGGAACCAGGGCTGCGGCCAAGCCAGAAACAGGAGCAACCCCGCCAGCACCGGCACGAGCCACCAGGGCGACCCACCAATCGTCACCGCCAGCGCGCCCGACCCCACCGCGATGGCCGCCACCGTGACCAGCGCCGTCTCCAGCGCGATGCTGACGCTCGTGACCATCTTCGGCACGCCCACGCCCTCGGCCAGCAACACGCGACCCACCGCATACCAGAGGCTGCCCGGCAGGTATTTCGCCAAGCCCGAATAGAAGTAGACGCGGATCGCCGTCGCTACCGGCAGCGGGTAGCCCATCTGGCGTAGGATCGCGCGCCAAGCAAAGCAGATGACCGGCCCGCGCAACAGCAACAGCGCCAACCCGGTGAGCAAATAGCCGCCGTTGATGCGCCAGGGATAGGCGCGGATGTCGGGCCACATCTTCCAGAGGGTATAGGTCAAGCCGGCGGCGATCAGCACAATAACCGCGATTTGCACCACGCGCCGCGCTTGGCGCAGGCGGCTGCGAAGGCCGCCCACGGGGATGGCCCGCGTCGGCGCGGCAGGGGATACGACCTCCGGTGCGGCGATTATGCGGTTGCTCCCATCCAGGCTGCTCACACGGTCTCCTTCCCGCCGCTACGGGCCGGGCATCTCCGCATACTACCCAATCCCCCCCCGTTTGTCAACCTGCGCCAATTTTCACACCGCGAAGACACGAGGGACACGAAGACTGCGTCAATTGACCCATCCTTTGGGATCTTGTAACTGTTCAGTCTGATGGGCTACTAGCACGCCAAAGAGAGAATCTGTCATTGGGAACGCAGTGCAGAAGCGGTCGGGGTGGATACAAGGCCACCCGCAGGCATACACGGGGCGGAGGGTGGCGCGGCTGGGAGCCGATCTGCACCCCCAACCGATTCTGCACTGCGTTCCCAATGACAGATTCTTGTATGCTGGTCGCTGACTGAACAGTTAGGATATGTCAGGAAATAACCTATACAATTTTGTTCGCTGATCAGACGCTAATCGTCTGCCAATTTGACTAGAGCCTGTTATGCACTTTCAACTATGCGCGAATTGATACATTTGAACGGCACGACCACAAAACGACGGAATACAGATCGAGCAACCTCTCTCGTAGATGCGCTAGAAACTTTTGCTAACATTCTGCACTTTGCCTGTTTGGACGGGGATTCGCACCGACTTGTGTCCCGCCTATAATGCTGGGTTGTGATCGGTATCCTATGCCTGGAAAGTGCATAACAGGCTCTAGGTTGTTTCTTGACAGATCCTTACGGGATCTTTGCGTCTTTGTGGTGCAAACCACCTTATGATACAATGATCGCAGATCGCAACACAGGAAAGGAGATCCGATGGCTACGCCCCTAATGCAACACCGCTACACGCCCGAAGAGTACCTCGCCTACGAGCAGCAGGCGGAGTACAAGAGCGAGTATATCGCCGGACAGATCATCGCCATGGCCGGTGCCGGTCACAAGCACAATCTAATCACCACAAACCTACTGCGGGTGATTAGCAATCAACTTCTGGACCGCCCCTGTGAAGTCTACACGAGTGATATGCGCGTCAAGGTCTCAGCGCAAGGGATGTATACCTATCCCGACCTCACGGCTATCTGTGGCGATGGGCAATTTGAGGGTGCCCACGAGGATACGCTGCTGAACCCGACGCTGATCATCGAGGTACTTTCCCCCTCTACTGAACTTTATGACCGTAAGGCCAAGTTCGGCTATTATCGCCAGTTGCCCTCGTTGCAAGAGTACCTGCTGGTCGCCCAAGACCAGCGGCTCATCGAACACTTTGTGCGCGCCGACGGCGGCTGGCTGCTCACCGAGCCGGCGGACCCCGCCGTGCTGCACCTGCCGTCCATCGCTTGCACGGTGCCGGTGGCCGAGGTCTATCGCAAGGTCCGCCTGCCGCTGAACCCAACGCCGGCCGAGCCGCCGCCAGACGCGCTAGGGGGTCCAATACCTTCCGGGTGATGCCGGGATCTCATGCGCCTGCCGCCGACTGCGCTTCCGTCGGGTCCAAGTGCGGCGACTACTCATGGGATTCGTCTACCGGCGCGTCTAAGGCCGCCAAGCGGTGATCAATTTCGGCGCTGAGGCTGCGCCAAGTGTCGTCGTCAATCGCTCCGGCGGTGAGCAAGCCGCGCAGCGTAGTGCGCTCCACGGTCAGCAGTTGGCGGTGACCGGCACGTAACTGTCCATCGAACAATACCGCATCGTGGATATGAATCGCCTCAAGTTGGGCCAGCAACACCCCTTCACGGGCGCTATATTCGGCCCGCAGGTGGTCGGCGACCTGCGGGGCGAGGATGCCTTCCTGCAACTGGCTCTCTAAGGCGGTGCCGGCGGTACGGATCGCCCGCAGTCGCGCTTGGATGCCTTCGTAAGTCTGGCGGACCAAATCATTACGAACCAAGCCCAGCCGTTTCAGCAGCGGTTGCAGGGTCAACCCCTGCACCAACAGGGTAAACAGGATCACGCCGAAGGTCAGCACCAGCAGTTGATCGCGCAAGCCCGAGTTGGGGCCACCGAGGCTGTAGGGCAGCGAAAGGGCCATCGCCAGCGATAGGGCACCGCGTAATCCGCCCCACACCAGCAGCACTTGCCACCGCCAGGGCAGCGATCCCTCGATGCCCCAGCGGTTCATCACTGCGCTAACCACCAGCGTCGTGACGGTGCGCGCCAGCAACACAATGCCAATCGCCAGCGCCAGCGGCCCCAAGTTGGCGAGAAAATCGGTATGGCGCACCTGCAAGCCGACGAAGAGGAAGATCAGCGAGTTTGCCAGGAAGCCGAAAAACTCCCACGATAGCCCCACGGCAATCAGTGAGGTGGGCGAGAAGCTGACCTGCCGGCCATAAGTACCCACCAGCAAGCCCGCCGCCACTACCGCGATCACCCCGGAAACATGGAACTGTTCGGCCAGAAAATAGCTGCCGTAGGCTAAGGCCACGGTTAGCACCGTCTCCACCAAGTAATCATCAAACCGGCGCATCAATTGCAGCACGATAAACCCGGCGATCAGGCCCACCCCCAGACCGCCCGTGATCACCAAAGCAAACTGGCTCACGCTGCCGATGGCGCTGAAAGTGCCCGCCGCCAATAGCCCTAGCAACAGACGGAACAACACCAGCGCGGTGCCGTCGTTGAACAGGCTTTCGCCTTCAAGCAACGTCCGCAGCCGCGTTGGTGCGCCCAACTCGCGGAAAGTAGCAACCACCGAGACCGGATCGGTTGCGGCCACAATCGCACCGAACAGGAAGGCAATCGGCCACGCGAATCCCACCGCCCAGTGCATCAACACCGCCACCAGCGTCGCCGTCAGCAGCACGCCAGGGATCGCCAGCAGGATGACGGTACGAAACACCGCGCGCAGGTGGCCGAAGTGCAGATTATACGCCGCCTCGAACACGAGGACCGGCAAAAACACGGCCAGAATCAGTTCGGGGGTCAGCTCAATGGTCGGCGCGCCGGGCACCAGGGCGATGACCAACCCGGCGATCACCAGCGCCACCGTATAGGGTAGGCGAACACGCTTGATCAAGATCGCTACCGCCGCCACTGCGACTAGCATCCAAAAGAGCGTCAGCGTACTCGCGCCAATTCCACTTTCCATGACCGTCCCCCCTTACCGATCCCCACCCGCAGCAGCAGAGTAGCCCCACAAAACGCGCAAAGACCCCGCGCCGGCAGCGCGGAGTCCTTCAAGTCGGCGTATTATAGCACAATGAAGCAACAGCGGCGAGTCACGGGGCCAGGTTAACTGTGCAGTCTGGGGGCGGACTAGCGCGAAAAAGAGAGCAACTGTCATGGGGAACGCAGTGCAGAATCGGTCGAGGTGAGTATGCGTCTGCCCGCGGGTATCCTCTGCGCGGAGTGAATCGCCGCTATGAAACCCAGTGGCGTGGCAGCCGATTCTTCACTGCGTTCCCCATGACAGTTCTCCTCTTTGGCGCGCAGACTGAACAGTTACGGGCCGGGGTAAGGAGCCGGGCGGCGCAAGCTGCGGCTACCGCTCTGCCGCCTGCCTTCGCAGGCTGACGGGG
>Ga0209724_1003156_pt1 | contig 13642 bp, 19 predicted proteins | sample grotaG_FD_184143 | JGI IMG/M metagenome (GOLD analysis project Ga0209724, IMG submission 184143) | Glacier valley bacterial and archeal communities from Borup Fiord, Nunavut, Canada, to study Microbial Dark Matter (Phase II) -... | ecosystem: Environmental > Aquatic > Freshwater > Ice > Glacier ...
GCGAACGGCTGGTCGTGGAAGGCCGCATGGCGGCCCAGATGCGCCTGAACGGTCGAGCCATCCGTCGCGATGGCTGAGGCCAGATTGCCGACGACGATTGCAGCGCCGCCGGGACCAGCGCCGCCAACGCCGACGTCGACGCTCGAGAGCTGCGGCGCGTGGACGCCATCGACGAAGACCAGGCGCGTCGTCGCCTCATCGATGTGAAAGCGCTCGATATCGCGGGCCTGCAAGGAAGTCGGTGTGCGTAGCGGATGAAACGACTGCCGGGTCAGCGCCGAAATGTCGGTGAAGCGCCAGGCCTCGTCGTGCGGGATCGGCATCTTGAGCACGCCGACCCGCTCGGTCGCCTCCGCACGCAGCGCCTTGAGCCAGGCCGGTTTCTTTGATACCGGCGATGCCGGCGAGACGGGCGGTTGCGCATGACCGGCGAGCAGATCGGTCAGGTAACCCCGCGCGGCGACGACATCGGTGCTCACGGCGAGACTCCCCGGCTCGGCGCCCCTGCCTTTGCTTCGGCCTCGATCCAGTCGTAGCCGCGTTCCTCGAGCTCGAGCGCGAGCTCCTTGCCGCCGGTCTTGACCAGGCGCCCGCCCTCCATCACGTGCACGTAGTCGGGAACGATGTAGTTCAGCAGCCGCTGGTAATGCGTCACAAGCACGACGGCGTTGTCTTTGCTCGTCAGGTGATTGACGCCCCTGGAGACGACTCGCAGCGCGTCGATGTCGAGGCCCGAATCGGTTTCGTCGAGGATCGCCAACGCCGGTTCGAGCAGCGCCATCTGCAGGATCTCGTTGCGCTTCTTCTCGCCGCCCGAAAAGCCTTCGTTGACGCTGCGACCCAAGAATTCGGGGCTCATCTCGAGCAGCTTCATCTTCTCGCGCACGAGGTCATCGAACTCGAGCGGATCGAGCTCGTCCTTGCCGCGTTCGGCCTGCACGGTGTTGTAGGCCAGACGCAGGAACTGGCTGTTGCCGACGCCGGGGATCTCGATCGGATACTGGAACGCGAGGAAGATGCCGGCGCGGGCCCGCGCTTCGGGTGCCATCCCGAGCAGATTGCGGCCTTCGTACAGGACTTCGCCGGCCGTCACCACGTAGGCGGTGTGGCCGGCCAGCACCTTGGCGAAGGTGCTCTTGCCCGAACCGTTCGGCCCCATGATCGCGTGCACCTCGCCGCGCTTCACCGTGAAGTCGAGGCCTTTCAGAATCTCGGTGCCATTGACGGTCGCGTGCAAGCCGCGCACGTCCAGCAGCGTCCGGCTGTCCTGCAGGATCATCCGACGCTCCCTTCGAGCTTGAGGCCGAGCAGCTTGGTCGCTTCGACCGCGAACTCCATCGGCAGCTGGCGAAACACGTCCTTGCAGAAGCCGTTGATGATCATCGAGACGGCCTCCTCGGCGCCGATGCCACGCTGCGCGAAGTAGAACAACTGGTCTTCGCCGATCTTCGAGGTCGAGGCCTCGTGCTCGACCTGGGCGCCATGGTTGCGCACGTGGATGTACGGGAAGGTATTGGCGCTGCACCGATCGCCGATCAGCATCGAGTCGCACTGCGAATAGTTGCGAGCACCCGTCGCGGTCGGCAGGATCTTCACCAGGCCGCGGTAGCTGTTGTTCGACTGGCCGGCGGAGATGCCCTTGCTGACGATCGTGCTGCGGGTGTTCTTGCCGATGTGGATCATCTTCGTGCCGGTGTCGGCTTGCTGGTGGTGGTTCGTCACCGCGACCGAATAGAACTCGCCGACCGAGTTGTCGCCGACCAGTACGCACGAGGGGTATTTCCATGTGATCGCCGAACCGGTCTCGACCTGGGTCCAGGAGATGCGCGAATTCACGCCCTTGCACAGGCCCCGCTTGGTGACGAAGTTGTAGATGCCGCCCAGGCCGTTCTCGTCGCCCGCGTACCAGTTTTGCACCGTCGAGTACTTGATGTCGGCGTTGGCCAGCGCGACCAGCTCGACGACCGCGGCGTGCAGCTGGTTGGTGTCGAATTTCGGCGCGGTGCAGCCTTCGAGGTAGGAGACCGACGCGCCCTCCTCGGCGACGATCAGCGTGCGTTCGAACTGCCCGGTTTGCTCGGTGTTGATGCGAAAGTAGGTCGACAGGTCCATCGGGCACTTGACGCCCTTCGGGATGTAGCAGAACGAGCCGTCGGTGAAGACCGCCGAATTCAGCGCCGCGTAGTAGTTGTCACCGCTCGGCACGACGGTGCCGAGATACTTCCTCACCAGCTCCGGATGGTTCTGCACCGCCTCCGAGATCGAGCCGAAGACGATGCCGACCTCGGCGAGCTTGGCCTTGTAGGTCGTCACGACCGAGACACTGTCGAAGATCACGTCGACCGCGACGTTGGCCAGCGTCGCGCGTTCGTGCATCGGCACGCCGAGCTTCTCGAACGTGCGCAGCAGTTCGGGATCGACCTCGTCCATGCTGGCGAGCTTCTGCTTGGCCTTCGGTGCCGAGTAGTAGCTGATGGCCTGGAAATCGATCTTCGGATACTTGACATTGGCCCACTCGGGCGGGGTCAGCGTCAGCCAGTGGCGAAAGGCCTTCAGACGAAACTCGAGCAGCCACTCGGGCTCGCGCTTCTTCGCCGAGATCAGCCGGATCGTGTCTTCGTTCAGGCCCTTGGCGGCGACATCCGATTCGATGTCGGTGACGAAGCCATGCTTGTAGGGCTGGCTCACGAGGCTTTGCAGCAGGGCGCTCACTGGTGCACCTTATGGCTTTCGGCCGATCCCGCCAAGCGCGAATGAGCCCCTTCGAGCGGCCGAGCGGGGCTCATGCGCTCGTTCCCTGGCCGGTCCCGGCCTTCAGGTTGAAGCTCTCGCCGCAGCCGCAGGCGCTGTCGACATTCGGGTTGTCGACCTTGAATGCCTTGTTCATCCCTTCGCTGACGAAATCGAAGCGAGAGCCGTCGATGAACGCGAGGCTCTTCGGGTCGACCGCCAGCTTGGCGCCATGGCCTTCGAACAAATGGTCGCCGGCAGGCAGGTCGTCGACGAGCTCGTAGGTGTAGGCGAAGCCGGAGCAGCCGACGTTCTTGACGCCGACGCGCAGACCCAGGCCTCTGCCGCGCTTGGCGATCTGGCTGCGGATCTGTTCGGCCGCGGCTTCGGTCAGGGTGATGGTCATGGCTGAATTCCTTTGAGAGTCGGTATCAATGAATCTTTGCGCGGCGTGCTCGCCACCGTCCGGCGGCTCAGCTCGCGGCCACGGTGAGCCGCCTGCCGAAGGTCACCGGCCGGGTCACCGACTTCGGCTTGGCCACGGCTTTCGCGGTGGCTGGCAGCAGATCGGCGAGGCTGTGGCGGTCGAGGTGCTGCATGAAGCTTTGCAGGGCGCCACTGACGATGCTGGTCAACTGGCAACTCCCGGCCAGCAGGCACACGGTGTCGCTGCCGAGGCAGTCGACGAGGAAGAAGTCGGGTTCGATGCTGCGCACCAGGGCACCAAGGTTGATGTCGGCGGGCGCAACTGCGAGGCGCATGCCACCGCCCTTGCCACGCACCGTCTCGAGCCAGCCGCAGAGGCCGAGCTGATGCGTGATCTTCATCAGGTGCGCTTCGGAAATGTCGTAGGCGCGCGCCACCTCCGCGATCGTGCACAGGCGCTCGGAGTGTTGGGCGACGTACATCAGCAGGCGCATCGAATAGTCGGTCATCGTCGTCAGGCGCATGGCGGACTCCGGTTCGTGAAATCGGCGCTTCGCGTCGTCATGAGCGCGGCCGGATCAGCAGCGGCACGAAGCGCCAGAGGTAGAGCGCAAGCGCCGCGATCCACGCCGCCGCCGACAGTTGCAACGCGGGCTGGGTGAAGGCCGAAGGCGCGATCGCAGCCAGGCGCAATGCCACAGCCGCGAGCATCAGCAGGTAGCTCGCGAGCATGCTGCGATCGGTGGCGAGCGGCCGGCCGAGGTGGCCGAGCGCGGTGCGCGTGACCATGCCGATGATCAGCACCGAGAAACCCGCCATCGCGATCACGTGCACCGGTAGCGCCAACGGCAGGTTGGCACCGGCAGCTGCGCATGCAGCCATCACCAGGCCGACGCCCAGGCCGGCATAGCCGGCGTAGAGGATCCACAGCAGCGGATAACCGCGGATCGCGTACGGTCTCCACCGCAGCAGCTGCAGCAGCGACAGCGCGCCGGCGATGCCGAGGGCGATGGCGGTCGGCAGCCGCAGCCCCGCGAGCAGGCAGATCACCGCGACGACGCAGACGCCGAGCTGGATCTGTCCGGTGCGCGTTTGCATCGGCAGCTTCAGGCCGGCGACTGCGCGCATCGCGAAGAACGGAATCACGCGGCGGGTGATCAGCAGCGCGATCAGCGCCATCACCAACAGCCCGGCGTCGAGGCGCTGCATCAGGAGCGCGAAGTCGCCGCTGCGCGCGGCGAGCAAGTACAACCCGTCGGCAGCGGCCAAGCCGACGATGAGCCACGGCACCGCGTAATTGCGGAAATTCCGGGCGCGATACACCGCCCGCATCATCGCTACCGCGGCCAAGACGAAGAACCCGAGCTCGGCCGCGGCCGCGAACCAGAACACGTCGTCGCCACCGGCGAGGAAGCCGACGCGGGCGACCAGCCAGAGGCCGCAGGCGATGCCGAGCGCCCTGCCCTGCAGCGGATTGATGCCGGTCCAGTTCGCGCCCGCCGTCATCAGGAAGGCGACTGCGATCGTTGCGATGAAGCCCCAAAGCATTTCATGGGCGTGCCAGGCGATGCCCTGCAGCGGGCCGGTCAGTATTTGCGGCGCATAAACCCAGATTGCGATCGCGATCAGCGCCCAGGCCAAGCCGCCTGGATACAGCGGCCGAAACGCGAGACCGAGAAATGCTCGCAAGCTCGGCGCCGCGCTGGCGTGCGGTGCGGATACTTCCGGATCGATGAGGCTGCGCACGGTCATTCCGGCACCGTCAAAGGTTACGACGGCTCTACCCGTCGCGGCAGCGACGCCGGGATTCGGTCGGGCTCGCGCTGCAGCTGATAGCCGTACCAGAGACTCTGGGCGATTCGCTGCGACAACTCGCCCGCGCGCTCGGTCATCGCCCGGTTTTCCAACACGCTCGCCGACTCATGAAAGCGCTCGAACATCGAGTGCGTGAGGTCGGGAAGCGCGCGGTGCACCACCATCGGGTTGCCCCGGTAGTTCTTCGATCCGCACAGCGCTGCCGACCAGAACGCGATCATCTTCGGCATGCGCAGGTTCCAGTCGGCGATGTGGCGTTCGAAGATGGGGCCGAGGACCGCATCGTCGCGCACCCTGGCGTAGAAACTGGTGACCAATTCGGCGACTTCGGCCTCGGCGCACAGCCGGGATGACGGCATTCGGATGATCTCGTGGACGGATGCGCTTCGGGGGCCGTGCGACGCACTGCTATCTCGGCAACACGTGCTCCTGAAGATCTATCTGATTTATATCTTATCGCGAGGTCAGGTCCCTTTCTCGGACGTTGGTCGGAAACCCTCCTCGCGAGTCGCAGTCGATCCGCCCTCGAAGCGACGCAACGCCTCGGTCACAGACGCGGGCGAGGTTTCTGCGCTGGCTCGGCCGATTCGATCCGGCGCCAACCCACTTGCAAACATGACATAGTCGAACTCAGTTCACTCTTCCCGTTGTCGGGGATGAGACGTCAACCAGGAAGCATACGAGCTCGCCGCGAGCCGTCGTACCTGCAACCACTCGCCAACTGCCCCTCGTGAAATCGCACTCGATCGAGGTTGTCAAGGATTCGTCTGTGGAGGTCTATCGAACGCTCGATGGCCTGCTTGCAGCCGTGCGCGGCTGCCGCGCATGCGACGCGCATCTGCCGCTCGGGCCGCGCCCGGTCGTGCAGGCCGGCGCGACGGCGCGAATTCTCATCGTCGGACAGGCTCCCGGCGCGAAGGTGCATGCGAGCGGCGTGCCGTGGGACGACCGCAGCGGCGAGCGCCTGCGCGACTGGATGGGCATCGATGCACAGACCTTTTATGACAAGGCGCAGATTGCGATCTTGCCGATGGGTTACTGCTACCCGGGGCGGGCCGCGAGCGGCGATCTGCCGCCAAGGCGCGAGTGCGCCGAGCTGTGGCTCGATCGCCTGCTCGCCAAGCTACCGGAAATCGAGCTCACCCTGCTCATCGGCCAGTACGCGCAAACCCATTTCCTGCGCGGCAAGGGTCATGCATCGGTGACAGCGACGACGCGCGACTGGCGTGCACACGCGCCCAGCGTCATTCCGCTGCCGCATCCTTCGCCGCGCAACGTCGCCTGGTTCATGGCCAATCGCTGGTTCGACGATGAACTACTGCCCGTGTTGCGCTGCAACGTCCGCAAGCTCGTTGCCGCCTGAGGCGCCGCGGCGTCGAAGCACGGCTCGGCCCGCGGCGTCGCCCCACCCCACCGCTTCGTCCGCGCCGACGCTCAACGCGGATGAAACCCGCTGCAAGGTGCTGACGGTCGGCCACTCGACGCGGCCCATCGAGGCGTTCATCGAGTTGCTCGTCGCCCACGCCGTCACGCAGCTGATCGACGTTCGCACTGTGCCGCGCTCGCGCCACAACCCGCAGTTCAACGAGGATGCATTGCCGGCGCCGCTGGCCGCCGCGAACATCGGCTACGCCCATGCAAGCGGCCTCGGCGGCTTTCGGCCGACGACTGCAGACTCGTCGAACGCCGGCTGGCGCAACCTGTCGTTTCGCGGCTATGCCGACTACATGCAGACGGCGGATTTCGCCGCCAACCTCGCGAGCGTCATCGAGCTCGCCCGCACCGAATGCGTCGCGCTGATGTGCGCAGAGGCTGTGCCGTGGCGGTGCCACCGTTCGCTGATCGCCGACGCGTTGCTCGTGCATGGCATCGCCGCTTGCGAGATCGTCAGCCCGAAGCGCTTGCAGGCACACAAGCTGACGCCTTTTGCCCGCGTTCGGGGCGAGGAAATAACGTACCCGTTCTTCGAGCCGTGAGCGGACCCGCCGTCGAGGCGCGAGGCGGCGCGACGTTCCTGATGGGTCAAAAATGGCTGGGGACGTCTTCAGATGGTCGTGCCCGAGCGCAGCGGCGCAACCAATCCAGGATGAAGAGCGTCAGCTCGGTGCGTCCCAGATGCAGCGTCTTCAGACCGGCGTAGTCCATTGCGCAGGTTGCGATCGCCGCGCGCTGCGCTAACCCCGCCAGATCAGCCAGCCATGGCTTCCCGCCACCGCGCCGGCAATCGTGATCAGGCTTGCCGTCAGCAGCACCCGGTGCATGCGCAGCACGATGCGTTGAGTGACGATCGTGTCGTGCACGGCGCGGCGCTCGAGGCGCCGGCGCAGCACGAACGGCTCGAGCGCGAATAGTGAAGATCAGGTACGGCAGCACCATCGCGTGCATCCACCAGTACCGGGATCGGCAAAGCGTGACCACAGGTCGAGGCGCCAAACCATGTAGAGCCCACTCAAGCCGGTCAACTTCGTGCTGCGCTGCGCCTCGCACATGTCCCGCAGGCCCGGCAGCAGCACCAACGTGACGAAGGCCACGCCGCCGATCCACAGCACGACACCCAGTACATGCAGCATGCGCGCGAACGCCAAGTCGTTCACGCGACCTCCGCACTGCGAAGAACCGGCCAGCCCATCTCGACTACTTCGAACATGCTCCTCTCCCTCTCTCTCTCGGCTGACAACAGCTCGTTCGGAGACGGGCAGTGGGTAGGCGACGATACGTCGTGCGACGCAGGCGAATCGATTCGCGGAACGCGAGCGAGTCCACGGCGGGTGCGTGCCCGAACTTGTTGCCAGCGAAGCGACGGATGTAGACGCGTTTCATGAGCGTGGTCAGCAGGCATTGCGCCAGCAGGATGGCTCCCAGCCACGCGAGGTACGGCAGCGGCGAGATCTGAAGCTTGAAGTGGGAAGCGAGCGGGCCCATCGGCAGGAAGATGCCGAACGCCATGATCACGATTGCCATCTCTGTGAGCGACGCCGAGCCGCGGCCCTGGATGAAGGACAGCTTGGGCGTGCGGATCATGTGCGCGACGAGCGCCTGCGTCAGCAGCCCGACGACGAACCACCCCCTGAAACAGGTTCCGCCTGGCCAGCGCGGCCGGCAGCTGGAACATCGAGCGACACGTGATCACGCGGCTCGAGCACGGCGGCCAGGTCAACAACCCCCGCTTCGTGATGACCGATCTCGAAGGCGACGCCATGCAGATGTATGAGCAGTTGTACTGCGCCCGCGGCGAGGCGGAGAACCGCATCAAGGAAGCGAAACTCGATCTGTTCACAACCCATGCGAGCTGCCGCCGCTTCGCGGCCAACCAACTGCGCTTGCTGCTCGCAGCGCGGGCTTACACGCTGATGCAGCCTCTGCGCGTGGTGGCCGCCTGGAATGGCGGCTTCAGGGCGCCTGACCAGGCACGGGTCACCAGCCCTCGCTGCCGGACTCGCCCTTGAATGGCCCCGTCAACTCCGGCGTGATCCAGCCGCCGTAGAACCCGCCGGGCTGCGGCCGCACGATCTCGCCTTCCACTGTGCAGTCCAGATCACTCGGGTAGAAGGCGACGCAGTCCGCGAGTACTTCGGCACCAGCCAGTGGTTGCGGGTAGCTCCACGCAACTCGTGGGAGACGACGCTCCCCGTCGACCATCGTCCAGTAACGGGCCGGCCCCTTCCACTCGCAGAACGACGTGCCTTCCGACGGCTGCAACAAGCGCCGGACGACGTCATCCCAAGGCACGTAGAAGCTCGGTGGATGCGAAGTTTCGAGCGCGCGGATCGCGCGCCGCGTGCGCGCCACCTCCACGTCGCCCCAGCGGATCACGACCTGCCGCGTGTCGGGCGCGAGCACCGGCGGACGGGGGTAGTCCCAAACCGAGAATTGGTCCGGGCCGGGCTCGACGGCAAACGGCGGGCGGCCTTGGCCCCGCCATTGCCATTGGTCGCGCGCGGAAAGAAGCCAGGCATGAGGGCGGTCAACGGACCGAGCCATCGCTCAGCTCCAGTCGTTCGTCGCTGACAACGCGTTGCAGCGCCTGCTCGAACATCGTTCGCGCGGCGCCGGCGGTCCGACTGAGGTGCCGGTGCAGCGCGGCGTCGACGGGGCCGGTCGAAGTGCAATCCTGGCTGTAGCGCTCGAAGCCAGCAAGCTGGGCGACGATCTCGGCCATGTGGCGCAGGCACTCGCACGCCACTGGCGACGGCAGCTCGGCAAGGCTCGCCAATGCCTCGTCGCTGAAGCGCCGGGGCTCGACCTGCCAGCCGGCTTGAGCCGCTGTACCAATGGGCGCGGATGCGAACGAAGGCGCCGCTCGCGCGTTACTCACCCATTGGGCCAGTTCGCGGCCGGCCAGCGGCTCGCGCCGCACAGTCACGCCCGCTTGGCGAAGCGAGTCCGCGCTGGCCTCGGTGCCGAAGGCATAGACAACGAAGATCGCGTCGGCGCGCAGCGCCGCGCCGAGCGCAAGCACTCGGTCGGCATCGAGCGGCTGCAGCGATGCCATCCGCACCAGCAGCAGGCCGACCCGGCCCGCGGGTTGGCTCGCTGATTCGGCCTGGTCCAGATCGTCGTGGACAGCGAGCAGCACGCAGCCGGGTACCGCCTCGAGCGCGTGCGCCGCGCTTCGGCCGACGACAACAGCCTCTAGCGCGATGCCCGCCACCGTGCTCGCAACTCCCGGCATCCCCTGGGCCAGCGCCTGCAGCGATTCGAGTTCGAGCATGGCGATGGTGCTGATCGCGTGGCCGGCGTGCGTGAGCTGCCGCAGTAGCCTCAGGCGCGACACATCGTGGGGAAGGTAGATGCGCTGGCCGCTCTCCGTTTTTTCTCCCGCGACGACACCGTAGCGTCGCTCCCAGACCCGCAGCGTGGTCACCGGCAAGCCGGCCAGCCGGGCTGCAGTGCCACTGCGAAGTCGATGCGGGAGGGCGGGCGGTGCGGGTGCGGTCAGTGTCTTGGGCATGGCGGCGAGACTTGTTTGGCCTGATGATATCCAGATGACGAGCTATTGAATCGTCTTTCTGGGATTTGCTAGAAATTAGCGCTTCATTTCCGGTTCGAAATCTCGGAATGTCGGCAAACATTAACTCAACCCGGCTTCGTCTGTGAACGTTCTCGCGAAATCAGCGCCGCTCACGGTCTACTTCGATGGCGAATACCCCGTTCGTTCGGCCGAGATCGCTCACTACCGCCGTCAGCGTGGCTCCCAGGCTTGCAAATGGGTCGACGCGGCCGTTTGCACCGAGGCCGAATCGGCCCTGGGCTGACGCACGTGTCTGCATTGCGGCGCTTGCATGTGCGCCGCGCCGACGGACGGCTCGTCGACGCCATGCGCGGTTTCGCGGCCCTGTGGCGCGTGCTGCCGCGCATCGCCTGGCTAGGCCGCCTCGCGTCGCTCGGGCCAATTCCGCTCCTGCTCGGTTGCAGCGTACGGCGTGTTGCTCGCGGTGAAACCTCTTTAGCGATCCAGGACGTCATGATGAACACCCACACAACCAAGTCGCCGGTCGCGGATCGGCTGGGGCGTCACGCATCGCGGTGATCGGCACCGGCGTGGACGGTGCGGCGTGCGCTGTCGGACTGCTGCGCATCGGCTTCGATGTGACGGCGTTCGACAAGTCGTCTGGCGTGGGCGGCCGACTGGCGACGCGCCGGGCACACGACGCGCTGGCGCTGGACCGTTCGAGCACCGTCGTGCTCGCGATTCCCGCCAAGCAGGCTGCAGCGCTTCTGAGAAGCCGTCGCGACGAATGGGCAATGCACTTGCAACCGTTCGCATGTCGCCTTTCCGGACGCTGATGGCGACGATGTCGACTGGCCGTGGGTGCGGCCGTCGTCGAACGTAGCGAACTCGCTTGGATCGCGCCCAACGACGTCTCGCCATCGACCACGCACATCGTTGGTTCCCCTTTCCAACACCCCGACAGGAGAAACCTCATGGGCACCACTCGACGCCCATTCCTGATGACCGTATCCGCTGGCACCGCTGGCCTCGGCGTCGCTGCTTTCGCACAGGCCATGGTCGACGAGAAGAGCCCTCAAGCCGCTGCGCTCGGCTACGTGGCCGACGCCCGCAAGGCCGACGTCAAGAAGTTCCCGCATTACGCCGCAGGCCAAATATGCGGCAGCTGTGCGCTGTACCAGGGCAACGCCGCCGACGCGACTGGTGCCTGCCCGCTGTTCGCTGACCAGCAGGTCAGCGCCAAAGGCTGGTGCAGCGCCTGGGTCAAAAAGGGTTGACAAGCCGTGCGCGAAGCGGTGTCGTCGTTCAAAGGCAACAAGGCGTCGTTACGAGCAAGGCCTGTGCAGCCTGCGGGCGCATGATGAGCTGGCGCAAAAGATGGGCCAGGATCTGGGGCGAAGTGAAGGTCTGCTCTGCCGCTTGCCGCAGACGCCCTCGCACTGGCGACATCACGGGGCAGGTGATCGTGATGGACGGCGGTGTCACCACCTTGCGCCCGCTGGTCAAGTGACCCGCCAACACATGCTCACGAGAAAGACACGATGACGATGACGACCTACCCATTGACCCGCCGAGCCCTGCTGAGTGCGGTCGCGTTGCCTTGGCTCGTGGCCGGCTGCAGTTCGCCGTTGCCGCTGGTGAAAGCGCCGCCCGGCGACGCCGATGCCGCCTCGCGCCTTCGGGAAAGCGCGCAGGCACACGGCCTCGACGCATACAAGGATCTGAACGACGTCAACGTCAGCTACCGCGGCGAATGGCGGCCGCTGGTGAACCGCATCCAGCCCGAGGTCGTCGACGCAGGCTTCCGGGGCAGCTCGCAGGAACGGCTGATGCCTCGAGCCGGAATCATCGCGCAGGCATACACCGGGCCGATGGGTCGCAAGCAGGTGGTGTGGCGGCGTGGCGGCCGAATGCCCGATGAACTGGGCGAGGTGGTGGTCTGGTTCAACGGCGTGCGCAGCACCGACGCTGCCGCACAGGGCGCCGCCGCGCTGGTGGCCGAGGGCTACGGTCTGTTCCTGCTCGGGCCGCTGTGGCTGGTCGACCGCGGGCTGAGGATGCAGATGGGCGGCACCGAGCGCGTCGACGGTCGTATCTGCGACGTCGTCGATGTGTGGCTGTCGCCGGGCCTGGGCCGCGTCGCAACCGACCGCGTCGCGCTCTGCATCGACCGCGTCGACAGCCTCGTGCGCCGCATGCGCTTCACGCTCGAAGGGTTCGTCAACACGCAAGGCGCAGTGGCGGAGGTCGACACCTTCGAGCACGAGCGCCGCTTCGGCGTCGTGTGGCCGATGCGCTCGTTCGAACGGATCGTGCATCCGATCTCGCTGCCGGCGCACGACTGGCGCGTCACTGGTTTGGACGTCAACCGAGGATACGAGGCGAACGATGTGACTGAAGCTTCGTTCCAGGGTGCCGCCGCCGCACCCGCAACACCCATCTAGACATTTTCGGTCGTCGGCTTCTGCAACTGCGGTTAAAGGTGCTCAAGAGATGGACGCCGCTGTTTTCCTCTTTTTTCGATGCCGCTGGGCCCGATCGGAGGCAGTACATTGGCCCGAGCGTTGCCGGCCTTGCTGCACCGCTAGGAATTCGGCGCGCGCCCCTAATGGCTTTTTCCTCTGGCCCCATGCACACCATTCCTACGTCCACACCTCCGCCTTGGGCTCGTGTCCTCAGCATCGCCGGGCTGGTGCCTTTCGTCGCCGGTGCAGCGGCCTTGTGGGCGTTCCGTGATCCGGTCGCCTCAGCGCGCGCCGGGTTCGTGCTGGCGGCCTATGCGGCCACGATCGCCGCGTTTCTCGGCGGCGTGCACTGGGGACCGGCATTGCGCGCGGGCGGGATGGCTCCAGTGCCGCTGATCTGGGGCGTAATGCCGCAACTCGCTGGCTGGCTCGCGCTGCTCATGCCGACGCCCGCGGGTCTGCTGACGTGCGCAGCAGTGCTGGTCGCTTGCTATGCAGCCGATCGGCGCCTGTATCCGGATGAGGGCCTGGCGGCTTGGCTGCCGATGCGACTACAACTTACGGTTGTTGCAGCAGCGAGCTGTATTGTGGGCGCCGCGGCCTGAGCGGGCCGCTTGACTCCAGCAGCCGGCCACGAGCCGCCATCGGGATGGCGGCTTCGCGACGGCAGATCCGTGAGGAGGATTTGATTCGCGACAGCCTAGTCTAGTGTCTTGTCCCGCTGATACGTGAGAGACGTCGATGCAGTTTCTCAAGGATCGAGTCGACAGTGGCGGCCTATTGGAACGGCTGCGAATCGGTGTTGTCGTGGATGACAAACTGATCAATGCGTTGCACGAGTTGCTTGACGCTCGTGAACGAGCTGCGGCAAATGGCTTTGTCGGTGATCAGCGCGAAAAAACGTTCAACCTGATTGAGCCAAGAGCTGTAAGTCGGGATCACGTGCAGCGCTCGCCAGCCATGCCTTGACGCGCGGGTGACGGTGTGTGGCGTAGTTGTCGACGATGCAGTGGATGTCCAAGTCGGCGCGCACAGCGGTGTCGAACTGGCGCAGGAACGAGAGGAACTTCTGGTCGCGATGACGCGGCTTGCAGCACGCGAGCGCCGCACCGTTGAGCACGTTGAGCGCAGCGAACAGCGTGGTGGGTGCCGTGGCGCTTGTAGTCGTGCGTGCCGCCTTCAAGCCTTCGACGTAGCCAAACCCCAAGGGCAGCTCGGCTGCATCGGCTGCATCGGCTGCATCGGCTGAACGTCG
>Ga0209724_1003162_pt1 | contig 13628 bp, 10 predicted proteins | sample grotaG_FD_184143 | JGI IMG/M metagenome (GOLD analysis project Ga0209724, IMG submission 184143) | Glacier valley bacterial and archeal communities from Borup Fiord, Nunavut, Canada, to study Microbial Dark Matter (Phase II) -... | ecosystem: Environmental > Aquatic > Freshwater > Ice > Glacier ...
CCCAATCTACATTGACAACGACGCTAACCTCGGCGCACTCGGCGAGAAGTGGCGCGGGGCTGGTCAGCAACATGACAACTTTGCTTATATCAAGGTTGGTACTGGTATTGGTTGCGGCCTGATCCTTAACGGCCAGGTTTATCGCGGTGAAGTAGGCAGTGCAGGCGAGATCGGTCACATCACCATTGACGAGGACGGGCCACGCTGCACTTGCGGCAACTACGGCTGCCTTGAGGCAATGGCGGGCGGTCAGGCTTTGGTCGCTGCCGCCCGTGCCGCCAACCAACTGGTTGAGGCACATATGACTGGCAACACCATACAGCGCAGCCTCAGCAACCAGGCTCTCGCCGCCGACTTTAGCGTGGAGCAAATTGTCCGCACTGCCGATGCAGGCGACCGCCACAGCCTCGAAATCTTGCACACAGCCGGGCGGCACATTGGGGTTGCCCTCAGTAGCCTGATCAATCTGCTCAACCCAGGACTGGTGATTGTAGGCGGTGGCACGGCTGCTGCTGGAGACATCCTACTCGATGCGATTCGCCAAACTGTGCAGCAACGCGCCTTGCCCGTTGCCTGGGAGCATACCACCATTGTACGTGCCTACTTGGGCCGCGAGGCTATTGCTGTCGGTGCCGTAACCACGGTCTTGCAAGAGACCTTCAAATCGCCAAACCTGGAGATCGCCACCCACTTGTGAGCGGTCAGACATGAACCAATCGTTCAGCGTAGAACTAAGAGCAAGCTGGGGAGAGGAGGGTAACTAGCTGAGCAGCCCTGGGTAAGGCAGCCGCGGCAACAAACACTTAGAGGCACATCCGCAAATTATGGCCCGCTTGCTTCGCGCAACCGGCCCCGCGACCGAAGTAGTACCCACAAGGAGGAATCTCTAGCAATGCCTAAGATGATGCGCGCATTCGCCGCGCTTTTGGTTGCCAGCTTCATTCTGGCTGCCTGTGGTAGTGACGCTGCCAGCCCAACTGCCACCAGCAAGCCTGCTGCCGCTGCCAGTGCCACCACCGCGATGATGGCCGCAACCGCAGTCATGCCGACCCCCAGCAAGGGTGCAATGATGACCCCGGAGATGACCGGCACCGCCATGATGGGTACCCCCATGATGGACATGACCCCGATGATGACCGGCACCGCCATGATGGGTACCCCCATGATGGACATGACCCCGATGATGACTGGCACCGCCATGATGGGTACCCCCATGATGGACATGACCCCGATGATGACTGGCACCGCCATGATGACCGCGACCACAATGGTTGAGGCAACCAAGCTGCCAGAGCCGACCGCCACTGCGATCCCGCCGCAGGCCTCTAACCCCAACGCCAAGTTCACGATCATCATGTGGACAAAAGAAGGCGAGCCTACCCTTACCTGGGTCAACAACACCGCCAAGACCTTCAGCCAGAAGAACCCCGACTACAACATCGTGGTGATCAACAAGGGTGTAGAAGACATTAAAGGCCAGTTCCCGAATGCCCTGCTCGCCAAGGACCCGCAGAACACCCCGGATATCCTCTGGACTGTTAGCGACCATGTGGGTGTGTTCGCCCCTGGTGGCCTGGTGGCCGACCTGGACAGCACCGACTTCAAGGCTAGCTACAACGACAAGTTCATTGGCGCAGCAGCAGAAGCGGCCAAGTATAACGGCAAGGTCTGGGGCATTCCCCTCAGCGCAGGCAACCACCTGATGCTCATGTACAACAAGAAGCTGATCAGCAAGGTACCAGAGACCTGGAGCGAACTGATCGCCGCCGCCAAGCCCCTTACCAGCGGCAGTGGCAACCAGGCCAAGTACGGCCTGGTCTGGAACTTCACCGAACCCTTCTGGCTCAACCCCTTCCTTGCTGGTTTCGGCGGCTGGCCGCTCAGCGACCCCTCCGACGCAACTAAGGCGAAGGGTACCCTCGACACGCCAGAGATGGTCAAGACCCTCCAGTTCCTCAGCGACCTGAAGGACAAGGAGAAGATTCTCCCGGCTGAAGCCGACTACAACACCGCCGACCAACTGTTCAAGGATGGCCGTGCTGCCATGCTGATCAACGGCGACTGGTCGATTAGCGGCTACCTGACCGATAGCGTCAAGGCCAACCTCGAACTCGGTATTGCCCCAATGCCGAAGATCGACGCGACTGGCCTCTACCCAGCCCCGATGGTCGCTGGTGTCTACATCATGATCGCCCAGCCTGCCAGCCAGGACGTGGACAAGATGAAGGGCATCAAGCTGTTCGTGGACTACCTGACCAGCAAGGAAGTGCAACTGGACTTTACCAAGACCCAGAACCGCCTCCCCTCGCTGACCGAGGCCCGCAACGACCCGGCGATCACCAACGACCCGATCCTAGCTGGCAGCATTGCCCAGTTGGAGAAGGGCAAGCCCCAGCCAGTTGTGCCGCAGATGCGCTGCGTGTTCGACGCTGAGAAGTCCCCGCTTCAGGACGTACTGGGCGGCAAGGACACCCCTGCTTCGGCTGCCAAGAAGATGCAGACCAGCTACAACACCTGCGCTAAGGACATCCAGCCGTAAAGTCGCACTCCCAACTTGCCTCCCCCTCGTGGGGGGGTTGGTGGGGGGCTTGCTTGACAACGCTGTTACAATAGCCCCAATCCAGCGGTAGTAGCTTAGACGGGGGCGGAGCTTCAAGCCCCGCCCCTCTTTGCAACCCGCAACCCGCTTATCCGCACCCGCCCTCAAGAAAGTGAGGTCTGCGATGCCCTCCGGTCAACAGGTATCCACAGCGTTTGCCGATATTGGACGTTTCATCCTGCTGTTTGTCGCCTTTATCGCCGTAGTTGAAGGCTTGCTCTACCTTGTCGTCTCCAATGGCGCAAAGGAAAACCGCGTCCTGCGCCTGTTCGCGCCGCTAGCACTGGCGGGCCTTGGTGCTTTCGCGGTCCTCAGCAGCCGCAACCCCAAGAGTACAGACCTGCTGGACAGCGGCCAACTGAAGTGGCTGATCATCTTCGTCGTCGCAGAACTGCTGGTCGCCGGGGTAATCGCGGGCTTCAAAGCCGCTGCCCTGGTCGGCATTGGTGTGATCACAGCAGTGGCGATGTACAACTTCAACTTTAACGGTAGCGCGAACAGCAAAGAGCTACTCCTGATCAACGAATGGCCTTTCGCCCTTGTTGCTGGTGTTGCCATGTTCCTGATGATGCTCGGCGCAGTGATGCAGCCTCGCGTTAGCATGGCCTATATGCTGATCGCCCCCAGCGTGATCTCAGTTGCGCTGCTGGTGATCTACCCCTTCATCTACACCATCTACCTCTCGTTCACCAACGCGACGCGCAACAACATCGTCTTTGGCAAGCCTGAGTTCGGCCTAGACCAAGCGGCCAACAATTACGGGCGTATCTTCAGTGCGCCACTGCTCTCCGACGGCAACTCCGGGTTCTTCAACCTGCTCGGCATCACTGTGCTGTGGACGGTAATCAACGTTGCCTTCCACGTCCTCGGCGGCCTCGGCCTGGCCCTGCTGCTCAACCGCGAAATGCGCTTCAAGGGTATCTACCGCACGATCCTGATCCTGCCCTGGGCGATCCCTGGCGTGATCGCCGCCCTCACCTTTCAGGGCGAGTTCAACTCGCAGTACGGATTCATCAACAACTTCCTCCGCACTATCGGCTTCCAGGACGTACCAAACTGGCACACCGATAGCACCTGGGCCTTCGTGATGGTCTGCATCGTCAACATCTGGCTGGGCATCCCCTTCATGATGATCTCGATCCTTGGCGGCTTGCAGAGCATCTCTCGCGAGTATTACGAGGCAGCCGAGATCGACGGGGCGAGCGGCTGGCAACAGTTCCGGGCGATCACCATCCCTCTGGTACAGCCAGTAATGACCCCGATCATCGTCCTCGGCACCGTCTGGACCTTCAACAACTTCAACGTGATCTACCTGGTAGACAACCAGGGTAAGACGAACATCCTGGTCACCGGGCTGTTCCGTATCTTCTCCGAACTGGGTCGCTATGCGGTGGCCGCCGCCTTCTCGCTGGTGATCTTCGTGCTGCTGCTGATCTTTGCGATCATCTGGATCCGCTTTAATGGCGGGCTGAAAGGAGTGTATGAGAGCTAATGGCACAGACTAACCCCTCTCAGATGCAAAGTACCGTCGCGCAGCCCGCGCAGAGCCAGACCCAGCTATCGGTCAAGCCACGTACAGGGTTCTTCCAGAGTACGCGGGGCGACAGTCCCTTCAAGCGGCTGCTGATCCACATCACCCTGATAATTGCCTGCGTTATCGCAGCTTACCCCTGCCTACGGGTGATCGGGGTGGCCCTACGCCCCGGCGACAAGCTGCTGACCGGCGACCTCTGGTTCATCCCAGCAGGTGCGACCTTGCAGAGCTTCGACAACGTGCTGACCAAGAAGCCGTTCTGGTCTTGGATTTTCAACAGCATGATCATCACCCTCTCGGTGACGCTGGTCGGCGTGGTGTTGGCCTGCACTGCCGCCTACGCCTTCAGCCGCTTCAAGTTCGCAGGCCGCAGCAGTGGTATGATCTTCTTGCTGGCGAACCAGATGATCCCTGCGACGATGCTGATCGTGCCGATCTACATCATGCTGGCCCGCCTCGGCCTGGTCGGTAGCTACGTGGGCATCATCTTCGCCTACTCGGTGAGCGCGGTGCCGTTCAGCGTGTGGGTGCTGAAGGGCTACTACGACACCATCCCCCGCGACCTGGAGGAAGCTGCTGAGGTGGACGGCACAACCAAGCTGGGGGCCTTCTGGCGAGTAATCGTCCCGCTCTCTACCCCCGCCCTGGCGATTGCCGCCCTGTTCAACTTCACCCAGGCCTGGAACGAATACCTGGTCGCCAGCCTGATCTTCAATCGGGTGGACACCACCACGAAGGCGCAGATCACCACCTGGCCGGTCGGCTTCCAGACGATGATCGGTCAGTTTACCAGCGAGTGGGGCAACTTCGCCGCCGCCTCGGTGCTGGTGGCGGTGCCGGTGATGGCCTTGTTCTTCTACAGTTCGCGCTGGTTGGTCAGCGGCCTGACCCTCGGCGGGGTCAAGGGCTAGACCCAGGCAGCAAGTGCAGCAGGGGAGGGGGTGTGGGCCTAGCGGCTTACATCCCTTCTTCCATTTTGGATTGACTGAAGGCAGGCTAGTGCGGCCCGCAGTTCGTTGCTGATCGAACTTGGCCTTTTGGCGGTGATACCCAGGGACGGGCTGCGGCGGGCGGCAAGCAGAAGCCCCTCCGCTGAGTGAGGGGCCTGCTGACTGAAGCTGCTGCACGGCGGCTTACACCTGCGCCCAGAGGTCGTATTCCTCGGCGTGGCTGATCGTCGCGTCCACAAACTGGCCGACCTGCAACTCCTGGCCCTTGCGCGGCTGGATAAAGATGTAGCCGTCCACTTCAGGGGCTTCGCGGTAGCTGCGGCCCACGTAGATTTTCTGCACCTCGCTGGGCCGATGCCGCCGCTTGCGCCCTCCTGCGCTTTCCTCCTCGATCTCGCCCTCTCCCTCGATCAGCACCCGTAGAGGCTTGCCGACCAGGGCAGTATTACGCTGCTGGCTGATCGTCTGCTGGGCCGCCATTGCCAGCTTGCGCCGCTTCAGCTTGACCCGCTCTGGCAGGTGGCCCTCAAGGTTGTAGGAGACACTCTTTTCTTCTGGCGAGTAGATGAACACGCCGACGTGGTCGAACCAGCCTTCATTGATGAAGCCTACCAGGTCGTCGAACTCGGCGTTGGTTTCGCCAGGGAAGCCGACGATGAAGGTGGTGCGGATCGCCAGATCAGGGATGCCGCTTCGCAGGTCGTGCAACACCTGGCGCACGCGGGTCATGTTGCTGGGCCGTTTCATCCGCCGCAGGGTGTCAACATTGCCGTGTTGCAGAGGCATATCCAGGTACTTGGCGACCTGTGGGATGTCGCGCATCGCTTCGATCAGCCTGGGGCTGACGCGGGCGGGGTAGGCGTACATGATGCGGATCAGTTCGATCTGTGGCACCTGGCGCGCCGTCTCCTCCAGCAGACCAGCCAACCCCTCGCGGATACCAAGGTCAATGCCGTAGTAGGTACTGTCCTGCGAGATGTAGATGATCTCGCGCACGCCCTGGGCGGCCAGTTCCTTCACCTCGTTGATGATCTGCGGCAGCGGCTTGCTGACGTGGCCGCCGCGAATCTGGGGGATGATGCAGAAGGTACACTTGGCGTTGCAGCCCTCGGCGATCTTGACAAAGGCGGTCGCGCCAGTTGCTCTGCGGGCGAAGCCAGTCAGTTGCGGGTCGGCAGCCGGGGGGGTAGGGCAGAGGTCGGCGAGTGCAGAGTCGGCGGCGAGTTGCTGCGGCAGGGCGGGTAGCAGGGGGATCATGCCCTTGAAGCGGCCCAGTTCGAGGGCGAGATTGGTCACTTCGGGCCAGTTACGTGCGCCCACCTGCCCATCCAGGCCTGGCACTTCGGCCTGGATGCGATCCTTATAGAGTTCGACCATGCAGCCAGCGGCGATCAAGGTCTGGCCCGGTCGCTTGTTGGCGGCCAGTTGGTTGAGGGTTGCGACTGCTTCGCGGCGGGCAGGTTCAAGGAAGCCGCAGGTGTTGACGATCAGCAGGTCGGCCTCGTCTGCGTTGGCGGTGGCTGCATAGCCAACCCCGCGCAACATCTGGCCGATCCCTTCGCTATCCACATTGTTCTTCTCACAACCAAGACTGACTATGTTGAACTTCGGATTCGCTTTGATCGGCTTCTCTATAATGTCCAATGTTACTTCTCCATAAACCAACTGAAAGAGGGTGACGACCAAGGGGTACAATAAGGATGGGGGCTGTGGTTGATGAGCAAGGTGGCAGCTTGTGGCTGGAACTTGCAACCGCCTTGCTTGCAGGCCGCCGATTTAGCGGAAGTTGTTGAATTGCAGGGCAACAGGGTAGTCCTTGCCCTTGAGGAAGGTGATGATCTCTTGCAGTTCGTCGCGGCTCTTGCTGGTCACCCGTAGCGACTCGCCCTGGATTTGGCTCTGCGCTTTGGGGAAGGCTTCGCGGATTTGCTTAGAGATTTGCTTGGCGAGGTCGTCGGCGATACCCTTGACCAGTTCAATCGTCTGGCGCACCGTCCCGCCGCTGGCATCCTCTACCTTGTCGCGCTTGAAGACCTTGAGGCTGATACCGCGCTTGATCGCCTTGCTCTGCAAGAGGTCGTAGATCGTGTTTAGCTGGTACTCGGACTCGGCGGTAAGTTCGATCTTCTCGTCGGCGAGGGTGATCGAACACTTCGCGTCCTTCAGGTCGTAGCGGGTCTTGATCTCGCGGTCGGTCTGGTCAACCGTGTTGGTCATCTCCTGCTTGTCGTATTCGGAAACCACATCGAAAGAATTGCTGGCTGGCATGAAATTGGCTCCTGCGTCTTAGGCTGATAGTCTCTCTATTATACCAACTTCGGGGGCAAGATCGCTAATTAGCGGAGAGGACATCTAGGGGAAGCAGCCGATAGGTTGGCAGCGTGGATAATATCCTATTGGTTGCTAGCCTGCCACCAGCTTGCCCTGAACCCGAACTCAGCTTGGGGCAGCAGTGAAGGTGCGGGAGAGTGGCTTGCCGATTGCGCCGAGAACGCCGATCCCCTGCCCATTGTAGGTGGCATAGAGGCCACCAGGGTTGCCAGTGGAGAGATAGATCGTCTGCTTGCCCGCGAACTGGCGGGTCTGGCCGGTCTGCAAAGTCCCCTGATAGACTTGCACGCCGTCAACCCGCACCTGAATCCAGGAGGGGCTAGTAGCACGCAGGCTGAGGCTGACCTGGCCGGGGACGGGGGTAGTTTTGGCGGAGGCGGGCGTGGCTGTCGTGGTGGCGATGGGGGCAAGCGGCTGGCTGCCGCCAACCGGCGAGTTGGTAGGGCTGGCGTAGATGCCAGGGCTGACTGCTGGCGTACCCTGGCCGACAGAGGGGTTGGGCAGGGCGGAGGTGGGTGAGGCTAGCAGCGGTGAAGCGGCGGTGGGCGGGACAGCCACGCTGTTGCTGATCGCGCTGGTCGGGGTAGGCAGCAGGAAGCCGATGGCAACTGTACTGGTCGCGGCGGCGAGGCGAATGGGACTGGCAACCGCTGTGCTGTTGACCACGGCGGGGATCGGCGCAGGCTTGTTGCTGGCGACCAAGTTGTAGACGAAGATGGCAGCGAAGGCGAGGATGACCACCACAACAAGAACGGCGAGGATGCTGGGAGGGTAGCGCAACTCAGTGCGGATCGTACCAGTGCTGGCGGGCAGGCGGGTGACTGATGGGCGGATTACTGTCGGCTGGCTGCCATTGCTGGTGTTGCTGCTACTGCCACCGCCGAGCGGCCTGCGCTCTGACTTGCTACTGGGGGCGTACTGCTTCTCGTAGGTAGAGATCACTTCTTGGGGGTCAAGCTTGAGGTAGTCAGCATAGTTGCGGAGCAGACCGCGAGCGTAGACTGGAGCGGGCATTTCAGTCGCATCGTCACCTTCGAGAGCGACCAGGATGCGACTGCGGATGCGCGTTTCGTGTTCCGCGTCAGCCAGCGTGATGTTCTGCTCCTCTCGCGCCGAGCGCAGCATCTCCCCCAAAGTGGTCATCAGCATGAAGCATCCTTCTAGCGAGTGTGGGCCTGCCTTCTCAAGGCGTGCGTATTATACAGCAAGCGGATGCAAAGATGCAACCTAACGTTGGATTTGAATCATCTGCACTGTCTGCAAGATGTTGCTGTTTGCGCTGGTAGCTACGATTGTACTGGCGCAGGCGGCGGCGGTAGCCATGTTCGCCGGGCGCGCCGATCAAGCCGCCGCAATCCGCGTCCTCAGCGGGAGCTGGTCGTGGGCTTTCGGGTAGAACCGCCAGCCGACGACCTGTGGCAGGTTACGCAGCCGCTGGAGTTCACCGCGCTGGATAGAGCGTGGTACGACTACCTCGTAGCCGAGCGGGTCGGCTGCTGTGCTGATCAACTTGCTGGCTTCGGCTGCGCTAACCTGCTGGTGTTCGCGACCATAATGCCCCAACCAGACTGGCTCATCGTCGGGTAGGCGAAAGTAGCTACCGAGGATAGTCCGCACCCCTTGCCGCTTCAGTTCGCGCAACCACTGGTGGCTAGCGTAGAAGTCGGGCATTACGGGCAGGCAGTAGACAGCTTTTGGCAGCGCGAGCAGCCTGCCATTATGCCAGAGTTGGTGCGCATGGCCCTTGATCCCGACCCGCAAAATGCGCTTACCGTTGCGGGCATCGGCCAGATGCATCATGATCGGCATGGTCAGCTCCTCCGCTAGCCAAGTAGATTTGGAGAGGTTGGGGTTCGCACAAGAAGGAGGTGTGTTGTCCTAAGGATGCAAAGAGGGGCGTACCTCGCGGCACGCCCCTACTTGCTGCTATTTAGCGGCGCGGGCCGCGATCCCCGCTGCCCCAACCGGGACGGTCACCAGCGGGGCGGTCACCAGCGGGTCGGTCACCAGCGGGGCGGTCACCAGCGGGGCGATCCCCGGCGGGACGATCCCCGGCGGGACGATCTCCGCGATAACCACCACGGTCGCCACCACGGTCGCCACCACGGTCGCCGCCGTAGCCGCCACGGTCGCCGCCACGGTCGCCACCACGGTCACCACCACCAGCAGGCCGCTGCCGCTGGCTGGGCATCTCGCCGGTGAGGACGGCACGGCGGCTGAGGCTGACCTTGCCAGTGCGCTCGTCTACGTCGGTGACGACTACGTGGATTTCGTCGCCAACGGTGACAACATCTTCCACGCGATCAACGGGGTAGTCAGCCAGTTCGCTGACGTGAACCATACCGTCCTTGCCAGGAACGATCTGCACGAACGCGCCATAGGGCTTGATGCTGACCACCTTGCCCAGGTAGGTGTTGCCAATCTCAATATCCTTGGTGATCGCTTCGATGCGAGCGATGGCGCGCTTGGCACTCTCGCCGTCGGTACTGGCGATCAACACGGTGCCGTCGTCCTCAATGTCGATCTTGCAGCCAGTGTCCTCGGTGATCGAGCGGATATTCTTACCGCCGGGGCCGATCAGCGCACCGATCTTCTCTGGGTTGATCTTGATGCTGAGGATACGCGGGGCGTAAACGGAGAGGTCGTCGGCGGGCTTGCTGATCACTTCGTTCATCTTGCCGAGGATGAACAGGCGGCCTGCCTTCGCCTGGGCGAACGCATTCTGCATGATCTCGAAGGTGATGCCCGTGGTCTTGATGTCCATTTGCAGGCCGGTGATGCCCTGGTCGGTGCCAGCCACCTTGAAGTCCATGTCACCGAGGCCGTCCTCAATGCCCTGGATGTCGCTGAGGACGGTGTACTGGCTGCTGTCCTTGCCAGTGACGAGGCCCATCGCCACGCCTGCCACGGCACGGGTAATCGGTACGCCCGCGTGCATCAGGCTCATGCTGCTGCCGCAGACACTACCCATCGAGCTTGAGCCGTTGCTGCTCAACACTTCGCTGACCAGACGGATGGCGTAGGGAAAGTCGGCGTGGCTGGGCAGCACTGGGATCAGCGACCGCTCGGCCAAGTGGCCGTGGCCGATATCGCGGCGGCTAGGGCCACGCATCGCCTTCGCTTCGCCGGTGCTGAAGGGCGGGAAGTTGTACTGGTGGACGTAGTTCTTCTCGCCCTCACCGTTGAGGTCGTCAAGCTGTTGGGCATCGTCGCCGGTGCCGAGGGTGGTGATGGTCAACACCTGGGTTTGGCCGCGAGTAAAGAGGGCCGAACCGTGGGTGCGGGGCAGCAGGCCAACCTCGCAGGTGACGGTACGAATCTCCTCTGGCTGGCGACCGTCGGGCCGCAACCGCCTGGTGAGGATCGTCTCGCGCACTGCGTTCTTCAGCACGCTGTACCAGGCTGTGTCGATCCCCTTGCTGCGGCTGACAAGCTGTGCTTCGTCAACCCCAGTGCTGAAGTGGCCCAAAACTTCGAGCTTCATCGCGTCGGTGGCGGCTTCACGGTCTTGCTTGACCGGGTTCTGGATTGCCTGGTCGAGGCGTTCGCCCAGGTGGGTACGGATTTCGTCCTCCAGGCTGGTGTCCTTGACCGGTGGGGTGTAGTTGCGCTTGGGCCTGCCAATGGCTTCAACAAGCTGGCGTTGCAGAGCGAGGCTGGCCTTCAGCCCCTCATGGCCGAACTTGATCCCTTCGAGCATCTGCTCCTCGGTCAGTTCGTGTGCGCCCGCTTCGACCATCATCACGGCTTGCTCGGTGCCAGCCACGATCAGGTCAAGGCGCGACTCTGCCAACTGCTGGCGGGTGGGATTGAGGATGAACTGGCCGTCAAGGTAGCCAACCTTGCTGGCCCCAACTGGCCCGGCCCAGGGGATGTCGGAGATGCTGAGGGCAGCGGACGCGCCGATGATGCTGAGGATGCCTGGTTCGGTCTCGCCGTCGGAGGAGAGGACGGTGATAACGATCTGCACCTCGTTCATGTAACCCTTGGGGAACAGGGGACGGGTGGGGCGGTCGGTCAGGCGGGCGGTGAGGATTGCGTTCTCGCTGGGGCGATTCTCGCGCTTGATGTAGCCACCGGGGAACTTGCCTGCGGCGTACATCTTCTCCTGATACTCAACGGTGAGGGGGAAGAAATCGATCCCAGCACGGGGTTCGGTGGTGCCGACTACGGTGGCGAGGACTACAGTATCGCCGTAGCGGATCAGTACGGCACCATCGGCCTGCTCAGCCAGCTTGCCAGCTTCCATGCTGAAGGGACGGTCAGCGACGGTAGCCTCGAACTTAACTACTTGCTTATCTGCCATGTTGCTCCTTAAACGGAGGCAAGCGGCGGGAGATGGGGGAGGGTGGTAGAACCTGAAGTCTAACCTCGGATGCGTGGGTGGTGCAAACCGAACGATAGCCGCTTATACCAGCACCCTTTGTGCTGCCTAGCCCATCTCCTGGGCCGTTCCTGCCTCTCGCTCTGCACGGCCCTATGCCGTGTTCATATTGTTACCTTCACAACCGCTTGCACCCTTTGTGCAAACGGGTGGGCCAAAGGCTGACCCTGGCGGCTAGCTCAAGCGCGATTGCGCCCTTACAGCAATGTTGGATTGGGTGGTAGTGCCAAAGCACGCCCACTGCTCGATGTACGATGGCTGGCGGCAAGTGGATCGCCGCCAGCTTCGCCCGCACCCAGGTCGCTCCTGGGAGCGGTTGGGCTGCACCCGCTTACTTGCGGAGGCCGAGGGCAGCCAGGACAGCGCGGTAGCGGTCAACATCCTTGCGGCTGAGGTAGGCCAGCAAGCGGCGGCGTTGGCCGACCAGCTTGAGCAGACCGCGCCGCGAGTGGTTGTCGTGCTTGAACTCGCGCAGGTGATCGGTCAGGTAGGTGATGCGGGCAGTAAGGAGGGCGATCTGAACCTCCGGCGAGCCGGTGTCCCCTTCCTTCTGCGCGAACTGCTGCATGATAGCAGCCTTGTCGTCGGTAGTCAACGCCATGCTGGTATGTAATCCTCCCATGTTAAGGCGCACACTCAGTTGGAATGCGCCCGGCGATACGAAGCTAGCGTGCCAAGACGACACGCTGATGGGGTATTATACCAAACCTGGGGATGGTGGTGCAAACCTTGGGGTGCTTGGCTAAACAATAAGCTTCACCATACTGAGGTGTGCCTATCTGCAACTCACCGTCTGAGCAGGCACGTGCATAAAATGCTGTACTGTCAAATGTACTGTGGGACGTGCTACGTACAGATACGTAAAGTTCATCCTCCATCCCCATAACCGTAGTAAGAGGAATGGTAGCTGAAAGAGTAAACTGGCTACTGGCTTTTGCTGTCAGCTGTAGTTCGGCTGGGAAACTGCTCATACTGATCCACGCTAGCTTAGATTTTGCCGTGAGCTTGTAGTAATCCCGCTCACTTCCTTCGTTTGCCACTGTCATGGTGAATATAAATGTTGCACCATTTGTTGCTTGCTTAAATCGGGAGCTTGATGTAACTATGGCTACCTTATACAACTTGGATGCCTGCTCATTCCATCCGGACGTAACGTATGTCGCTACGTTTAGCGGCGTGTCACTACCATGCTCCGCAACCACTGACTGGCTGCCATCATCACAACCAGCAAGCACTACGATCAGCATTACGCCAGCAACGATCCTCCTTAGCATGATCAGCTCCTCCCTTGTAGCACAGACGATCCCGCCAGCCGAAAAGTTCCCGCTGAACCCCACTCATCCCCATCAAGGTTATTATAGCTGGGTACTATACCAAACCTGGGGCATGGGCGCAACTTGTCTCTCTTACCATCAGGCACTATAATAGGGCAGACACATATTAGGGCGATGAGAAGCGTAGCGCGGCCAGCAGCCCTGTTTCGGCTGAGCTTGTTCGTGGCAAGCCCTACTGGCAGTCGAACCCTGGCAGGCCGATGTACCGCCTGCTGTGCTGGCCGCCTTCCGCCGCGAATTGGTGGCGGGCTGGCGGGTGGGCTATGCAGAGGTGGCCGCACTGCCAAGCGAAGCTGAACTTGCGCCATTCTACGCCTGGGCCGGGGCGTTGATGCTGGTTGAACTTGGTCACCGGGTGGCCGACCCCGCCGAACTCACACCGGTGCGGGCATGGGCGGCAGGCTGGCGGGCCAGAGCCAGCCACCTTGAGCATTTAAGGCCGTTCTTGTTCACTGCGGCGGGCTGGGAGGTTACGGCCAGCAGCGGCTGGCTCGGC
>Ga0209724_1003163_pt1 | contig 13628 bp, 10 predicted proteins | sample grotaG_FD_184143 | JGI IMG/M metagenome (GOLD analysis project Ga0209724, IMG submission 184143) | Glacier valley bacterial and archeal communities from Borup Fiord, Nunavut, Canada, to study Microbial Dark Matter (Phase II) -... | ecosystem: Environmental > Aquatic > Freshwater > Ice > Glacier ...
GCTGGTTAAAACCAAGCGAACAGCTTCACTCTTAAACTCGGGGCTATGGGTCGTCGTACTTTTAGGCATCTCAGTCTCCATTCTGCTCGAGACTGAACTGACCCTCCACTAAACTCTATTACCTTCATTCCACCTCTCGAGCAGTCTGGTATTGACCACTACCATCTTTCCCACTCGCTCCGTGTCTTGGTCTAAGCGGCACTGTCTTCTTTGTCAAAACAGCGCCCGTCTTGGGCAAAACGGCACGTCTTGGCGAAACCGGCACCTTCCGGGCCTCGCCGCCCCGTGGGGCCTGCCCGCGTCTTGGGCAAAACGGCACGTCTTGGTGAAACCGGCACCTTCCGGGCCTCGCCGCCCTGCGGGGCCTGCCCGCATGAGGACGCTTGACCGCTTGGCGAGAACGGCACGTCTTGGGATGAGCGGTACCTATTGGTCCTCGCCTCGTCTTGAGCAGAACGGCATACCGGGCCTGCTCGCCTATCGGGTCTCATCGCCTTCCGGGCCAGACCGCATCTTGGTCTGAACGGCACCTTCCGGGCCAGACCGCATCTTGGTCTGAACGGCACCTTCCGGGCCAGACCGCTCACCAAAATACCCAGCAAAACACTGGGTATTTACGGGAAATGCTATATTCTTGCATTCTTGGCGTGACACCCTACTATTTTGTGGTCGCGAGAATCACCTCACCGCACAAGTGGACCTCGAGACCCATTTCAGCCAGCATCGCCGCTTTGGCGGCTAGTACCGCGTCGGCCTGTTCACTCGAGGAGGCGTAACACACCTGAATATGGTTGGCTTTATGGCGGGCCATCATCTGGTCGCGCGAAACCCCGTGCAAAACCGCGTGCATAATGGGCCACTGTGGGGTGGTCAGCTCGAGGCGGCGCACCGTTTCCTCGAGCGGCAGCTCCACTGCGCTGGCCCGCCCCAGGTCAGCGTGCAGCACGCCGCCCATCACATAAACCCGAGACCAGACTATCTCACCGGGCTTGCTGACGCCCTTGAGGGTGCCGCCGCCCCTGCCAAAGTACATCGGCGGCTGGCGTTCGCTCGAGGCCCCCGCGTAACCTCCGGTGAAGTGAGACGCCGGGGCCGCGCCCGAAATCAACAGTGTCCACACGAACTGCCCACCGTAATCCTCGCCCCAGCGCAGGTCGTGCAGGGTGTTCGCCGGGTCGAGATTCATCGCCTCGAGCACCCGCTTGGTCACCACACCGTCCACCGCCGCGCCCTCGTCCACCTCGTTGAAATGCGGCAGCGAAGTCTCTGGGTAAAGTATGTGTAAACCGTCCCTTGAAAGGACTGGAGGGCGCTCGGCGTTGTTGAGCAGCCCTTCGGCCAGGTCGGAGGCCGGGGCTAAATCTTTGAGACCCTGCTGGTACTGAATGCCGATGGCGTCGCAGCCGTAATCATGCGCGATACGGACGGCGGCGATGTACATCTTGAGCTGCTCGAGCGTCTGGTTCTCGGTGAGTTCAGTCGCCTCAATCTGGCCATGTACAAAGGTCATGCCGCGTTCACACAGCCACGCGTAGGCCGCTCGAGCCTCCTCCTCGCTCACGGTCAGCATCTCGGCGTAGAGCGCCGACTGGGACAGCCGCTCCTTGTACAGGCCCGCCGGGTTGAGCAGTTCGTCGTCGAAGATGGCGTTGTACATGCCCATGCAGCCCTCGTCGAAGATGCCCAGAATGGCCTTATCGCGCTTGAGTTGCTGGGCCAGCGCCCGCCCCAGTTCGCGCTCGGCCTCGGGCAAGGTATGCAGCTCGAGGTCGCGGACGTGGGTGCGGTCGTGCGTCACCGCGCCGCGCTCGAGCCACTCTGAAAGGCCCTTCAGAAAGAAATCGTCGGTGAACTCCTCGCTCCACAGGCTCGAGTAGGCTACCCCAGCCTTGGTCAGGCTACCGCCCAGGTTGAGCAGGCCCACCAAGCCGGGCCACTGCCCCGACCAGTTGGCCACGGTTAAAATGGGTCCTTTGTGGTCGCGCAATCCGGCCAGGACGTGATGGCTGTACTGCCACACCGCCTCAGCCACAATGAGCGGAGCCTGAAGCGGAATATTGCGAAAGGCGTCCATGCCCCTGCGCTGGCTCGAGAGAAAGCCGTGTCCCTCATGCTCGAGGTAGGGGTGGGCGCGCTGCACCTGCCAGCCCAGCGCCTCGAGCGCCTGCCCGAGTTTTCCCTCCATCTCGCGCTGAGCGGGCCAACACACCCGGTTGGCGCTAAGGCGCAAATCTCCACTGGCCACCAAGTAGACCGTCTTCGGCTCGAGCAGGAGCGGTTCTGGGGGGTGCGGTAGCAGATAAGTCATAAATACTCCTGAGTTTGTCGGAGGGTGGGTGAGGAAAGTCGGAGGCTCGACTGGGGCTATTTGAACTTGCTCGAGCCTGTGTTTCTCGAGCCTGTGTTTCTCGAGCTTGTGAGGGCGAAAGCCTCCACCTGCGCTCGAGTGGGTGGGTCGCAGCCCGCCCTCGTGCAGTTGAGCGCCGCTGCCCGCCCCGCGAACTCGAGAACCCCTTCCCAGCGCTCGAGCGACATTTCCTTCAAATCCGAGGTCTGAACGAAGCCACCCTCGAGCAGCGCCACCATCAGTGCAGCGGTGAAGGTGTCACCCGCGCCCACCGTGTCGAGCACCTCGACTTCGGGCGCGGCCACCGCGAAGTTGGACCCCGACTCGAGGTAGAGGTGGGCACCTTTTTCGCCCTGAGTGACGATGACCGCTCGAGCGCCGTCCCGGCAGAATTTGTCCGCCACCCACTCCTGTGGAATGCGCGGATAGAGCCACTCGAGGTCTTCCTCGCTGAGCTTGACCAGGTGGGACAGCGCCACCCAGCCCTCAAAGCGTTCGAGGTAGTCGTTCTTGTCGGGGATGAGCGAGGGGCGCACGTTGGGGTCAAACACCACCGTGGCGCGCTCCTTCACGGCCCCAACGATGCCTTCGATGCTCGAGCGGGTGGGGTCTGAAAGCAGTGAAATCGAGCCAAACTGCACGAACCGCAGGCTGGGGGGTAACTCGGGCAGTTTATTGGGGCTGTAAAGCGCGTCGGCGGCCCCGTTTCGCAGGAAGGCGTAGCGCGGGTGTCCGTGGGCGAGGTCCACAAAGCCCAGCGTACTGGGCGCGCTCGAGCGGAGGACAAAGCGGGTATCCAGGCCGTTTTGAACCATGTGCTCGAGCAGGGCGTCCCCGAAGAGGTCGGTGGAAAGTTGCCCCACAAAGCCCGTTTCTACCCCGAGGCGGGCGCAGGCGGTGCCCACGTTAAGCGGTGAGCCACCCGGAAAGCCGCGAAACTCGAGTGGGTTTCCATTGTTTTTGAAATCAATAAGGGCTTCGCAGAGGACGGCTATTTTCATGGTTAGGGAGTGGGACGCTCAAGCGTTAGCGACGCATCGCTGACGGCTGACGGTTGAAAATTGACGGCATTACAGCCCTTCACCGTCCTCAAGAAACTGCCGCTGTGCCTCGAGCGTGGCAGGGTGGTGGAACAGCTCTTTCAGAAGGGAAGGAGGCACAGTGATGCTGCCTACGCCCAGCGCAAGCACGTCCAGCACGGCCTGCCTCGAGCGCAGACTGGCAACGAGTAAGCGGGTGCTCGAGTGGGCCACGAGGCCCTGCATCTGACGTACAACCTCGAGCGCTTCAAAACCGGCGTCGCCCAGCCGCCCCAGGTAGGGCGCAGCGTAGGCAGCCCCCGCGAGCGAAGCCCATAGCGCCTGCTCGACGGCGTACACGGCGGTCAGCGTGACCGGGTGGCCCGCACTCGAGAGCTGGGCGGCGACTGCAAGCCCCTCGAGCGTGGCTGGAATCTTGGGGATGACCGCGCCGCTCGGTCCCCACTCGAGGAAGGTGTGAGCGTCCTCGAGCATCCGCTCTGTCTCGGCGTGGCGCACCTGCACCTGCACGGCCTTGGCCCCACCCTCGAGTGCCCGCCCTACGAACTCGGGCATCTGCGCGTAGGTGAGGTTTGCTCGTTTCATCAGCGTGGGATTGGTGGTCACGCCGTAGACCAGCGGGTGGCTCAGCCAGGGCTGAAGGTCGGCCCAGAGGGCGCTGTCGATGTAGAGGTGAAATTTCTCGAGCATGATGTTCGGTTCCTGAGCATACAACTGTGAAATTGGAGGTTTCGCAAAGCAAAAGGGTCTGAAGCATGGGCTAGAAATGTTGTGATTGGACGAGGATGAGCGCCATGCTCGAACACTCACCTCGAACACCCACCGGAGGCCCTACCCTTTCACCGCGCCCACCAGCAGCCCCCTCGAGATGTAGCGCTCGAGAAACACCGCCAGCACGCACACTGGGGCAATCGTAACCAGGGTCAGCACGCTGATGGGTCCCCACTGCGGTCCGCGCTGGGCGTTCTGCGCGGCGATTAATATGGGCATGGTCTGGGCGTTCGATTGGGTCAGGAACAACGCGATGATGTACTCGTTCCAGGCGAAGACCAACACGAATAAAAAGGTAGCCACCAGCCCCGGCACCACCAGCGGCAGGGTGATGCGCCAGAAGGCCGAAAAGCGGTTGCAGCCGTCTATGTAAGCACTTTCCTCGAGTTCGAGCGGGATGCCCGCGAAGTAGTCCTGCATCAGGTAGACCACCAGCGGCAGGTTGAAGGCGGTGTAGGCGATAATCAGACCCACCTGGGTGTCGAAGAGCTTGACCGTCTGAAAGAGCACGTAGAGTGGAATCACCACCGCCACCGGTGGAAAGATGCGCTGCGAGATGAACCAAAAGGCCAAATCCTTGTTGCGTTCGCGCCCACGCCAGGTGTAGCGAAAGCGGGTCAGCGCGTAGGAAGCTAAGCCGCCCAGAATGACCGAAAGCACGCTCGAGCTGATGCCGATGACGATACTGTTGAGGTACTGCTGACTGAAATAGCGCCAATCGTCCACGAAGAACTTTTGCCAGCTCTCGAGCGTGGGCGTGAAGTCGATAAAGGGCAGGTATTTGGGTCCCTGAAACACGTCGCCCTGAGTTTTGAACGAAGTGACAACCGTCCAGTACAGCGGAATCAGCACGATGAGGGTCCAGGTGAACAGACCCAGATACACGCCAAAGGTTTTGAGCCACGGACGGCGGGACTTCATAGCCGTGCCCTTTCGGGAATTGGGAATCGGGAACCGGGAATAGGGAATAGGGAATAGGGAATAGGGAAAAGCGACTTAAGCTCGAGCAAGAAGCCAGGGCCATCCCCCCATCTCCCTCTCTCCCCCGCTCCTGTCTTGGCCCAACTGCGGCACCTCACGGGCCGAGCCGCCCATCTCTCGAGCGCCCTATCAAAGCCTGCGCCGTGAAACGAAATCATCCCGCTACCTCGAGCGCCTTTCTTCGCACCGTGGCGCTGTAGAGCGTGCCCAGGCTCGAGACCACAATCACCAGCAAAAAAGCGATGGCGGCGGTTTTGCCGAGTTCAAAGTTACGCCACGAGTAGTACGCGAATAAGGTGGTGCTCTCGGTGGCGATGCCGGGGCCGCCGCCGGTGAGCACGATGGGCATGTCCACGATTTTGAAAGCCTCGACCAACCGAATCAGAATCACCCCACTCGAGATGGGTAAGAGCATCGGGAAGGTGATGTGGGTGAACATCTGCCACGGGGTCGCGCCGTCTACCTGCGCGGCTTCAAAAGGTTCGTGCGGCAGCGCCTCGAGTCCGGCCAGCAACACGATGATGATAAACGGCGTCCACTGCCAGGAATCGCCGATGATGACTAGGAGCCTCGAGAGGCCCGCGTCCGAGAACCACGGCAGCTCAGAAAAGCCCAGGGCTTTGGCCAGCGGCGAGAGTGGCCCAATCTGAAAGTTGAGCACCATCTTCATCACGTAGGCCACCGCCACCGGGGTAATCATCATCGGAATGAGGAACAGCACCCGAAAAAAGCGGCGTCCGACCACCTTTTGAGTCAGCAGCAGGGCCAAGCCCAGGCCGAGTGCGTACTGTAAGGCCACGCCCACAAACACGAAAATCAGGGTGTTGCCCAGGCCGCCCCAGAAGCGGGCGTCGTGCAGCAGGCTAGTAAAGTTGCTCAGACCCACCCACTCGAGCTTGAGGCCAGCACTCGAGAAGGAGAACTTGGTCAGGGCCAAAATGAGTGAACTGAGCAGCGGAAATACGCTGAGCAGCAGCACCAGCAGCAGCCCAGGCAATAAAAATAGCGCTCGAGCCTGCGCGTCGGAACGGTCCCGGCGCGGTTTGGGTTCTCGAGCGGGCAAGGCTTGGGTCACGGTGGGTCCTCGGGAATGGGGAGCGGACAGGCCCGGTAGGCGAGCAGGCCCGGAAGGTGCCGCTCTGCTCAAGACGTGCCGCTCTGTCCAAGACAATGGGGAATGGAGAATCGGTTCAGGTCGGCGCTCGAGTGCTCGAGGGGATTTGTAGAGGCTTTTGCTTTGAATCCCCCGCTTGCCAGCAGGGGGATTCGTTCCTGCTCGAGCGTTCACTTCCCCCGAAACCACTCCCTACTCCCCATCACTGGGTGCTGAGCTTCAGGGACGAACGGTAGATGGCCAGTTGCTTTTGCCGCCCCAAATCGTCGGTGATTTTGTTCCACTCACTCGCCACGTCGTCGAGCGCCTGCTGCGGGGTTTTCTGCCCGGAGAGGGCTTCCGAAACCCCCACATCCATCGCGCTCTGGTAGCGGGCCGCACCCGGCACGCGGTAGTCGAGCACCAGGTTTTTGCTCTTGAGGCTGGCCTCAATCGCGCCCAGATACAGTTGAGCGTCGTTCTTATCCATGCCCGACTGCTCCCAAATGGCGGTGCTCTTGAAGTGGCTGGTGCGGTAGGGGTTAAAGCCGGTGATGCCGATGGTCACGTCCTTGTCGCTGTTTTGTGGACTCGAGACGAAGGCCAGGAAGTCGAACATCACGTCCTTGTTTTTGCTCTTGGCATTGACTGCACCCGACCAGCCGCCAAAGGCCGCGTAGGGGGCGTAGTTGATGCGTCCAGCAGGCATTTTGACCCACTTCTTGCTGTCGCGGTCCCAGTACTCGTCGCTTCCAGGCAAGATGACCGAGCCGAGCTTACCCTTGACCACGCTGTCTTTATCGGTGCTCAGCGGACCGATGTCCCCCCAGTCCACCGCCAGCGCGGCTTCACCCGCTTTGGTGTAGCCGTTGCGGACCTCGCCGGTGCCGTAGTTGAGGATGTTGGGCGGCGCAAACTTCTGGATGTCCTTCCACTCGGTCAGGGCGCGCACGAAACCTGGGGCGTTGACCAAGGGCTGCATGGTATTGGTGTCAAAGAACATCCCCTGCGAGGTGCCCTTGTACTGCATGTACCCCGCCGCCCTCGAGGCGAGAATCCAGTAACTTTGCTGGTTGCGGGCCATGGCCTCGACCGCGCCGTAGATTTTCTTGCCCCCCACGGTTTTGCCGTTGAAGAATTCGGCCATGTCGCGGTACTCCTTCCAGGTGCGCGGCGGGCGCAGCGGATAGCTGTACTTGGCCTGAAAGTCCTTCTGGTTAGCTGCGTCGCCCCACAGGTCCTGGCGGTAGTACACCATCTGAAAGTCGCCGTCGAGCGGAATGGTGTAGGTTTTACCGCCGTAGGTGGCGCTGAAGTTGCGGAAAAATGGCGTGATTTCGTTCCACTTCAGGCTCGGCGTCTTTTTGATTAAGCTGTCGAGCGGCTCGAGGTAGCCCCCACCCACGTAGTCGCCCAGCCACTGCGGGTCGAACACCGCACCGTCAAACGAGTTGGTGCCGCTGGTGAAGTCGGTATAGATGCGTGGAAACAGGTCGCCGAAGGTGGTCAGCACGATGTTGACCTTGGCCCCGGTCAGCTTCTCGAACTCGGGGGCGTGGCGGCGCAGCGGTTCACCAATCTGGGGTCCATCGAAGGTTACTAAGGTGATGGTGCGTCCAGCGTACTTCTGAGCTTGCTGGGCCTGAGTTCCGCCCACCATCAGGGCCAGACCGACGAGCAGTGCGCTTTTGTGCAGCTTTGCGTGTGGCTTCATAGCGTGCCTCCTGAACAAGCAACCCTTGCAGCGCACGGGTGGCGCTCGAACGATGGAACAGACGAGGCTGGGGAGCCTCGAGCGAGTGCGTCCCACAGGTTGTTGGACTGCCTCGGTTGTAGTTGCAAAGGTTTGCAGTTATGGTAAGAGCCAGGGCGGGCACTGTCAAGGGGCTAAGGGGCTAAACCCCTATAGGTTGGACTACAATCGAGTCGAATCAAGAGGCTCACCCAACAGGATTGACCGACTACTTAGGGCAGGTTAAACCGCTCGAGCCTGTACAGTAAGCTCTTTTCTCAGTCGGTGGCTCAAGCGCGTGCTTTGCTCGGTCCCAAAAACGCTCTGGTTGGCTCGAGCTGCGGCCTCGCTTGACAGGGGGTTCTTTCTGGACTAAAACCTTGACAACGTTTGCAATGACAACCTTTGTAATGAAAGGGTTTGCAATCTGTTCGGGAACCCCACGCCCCACCCTTGACTCACAGGGTTGCAGAAATTGGAGGATTTTTGATGGCTACGCTCGAGGACATCGCACGGGAGGTGGGGGTTTCGGCCTCCACGGTGTCGCGCGCGATGTCTCGCCCGGACAGCGTGGCAGCGGTAACGCGAGCACGCATCCTCAAGGTGGCCGGACGGTTGGGCTATCAGCCAAATTTGCTGGCCCGCAACCTGCGTCAGGGCAGCAGCAAGACCATCGGACTCATCCTCTCCGAGATTCAGAACTCCTTCAACGCCACCGTGGCCAAGGGGGTGCAGGACGTGGCCTACCAGCACGGCTACAGCCTGATTTTGTGCAACACCGACGAGGACGAGGCCAAGGAAGCGCTCTCGCTCGAGGTGCTGCTGGCCCAGCAGGTCGAGGGGCTAATCGTGATTCCCACCCACCACACCCAGCGCCACCTCGAGCGGGTGCGGCGGGTACCGCTAGTCGAAGTGGACCGCCTTTCCGGGCAGCGGGGCGTGCAGGCGGTGCTGGCCGACAACGTGGGCGGGGCACAGGCGGCCATTCGGCATCTGCTCGACTTGGGCCACACCCGCATCGGGGCACTGATTTCGCGGCCCGGTGTAACCACCGCAACCGAGCGATTATCGGGCTACCAGAGAGCGCTCGAGACAGCGGGAATCGCGCTACGCCCGCAGTGGGTTCGCATGGGCAACACCCTCACCGAACCAGGCCAAGTCCAGGGCCAGCAGGCCGCGCTCGAGCTGCTCAAGCTCGCCCACACAGGCGAGCTTACCGCGCTGTTTTGCAGCAACAACAACATGACCTACCGGGCGCTCGAGGGGGTACAGGAGTTGGGTCTACGATTGCCGCACGACCTCTCCTTGGTGGGCTTTGACGACGAGCCGGGTTTTCGCTTTACCGCCCCGCCGCTCACCGTGGTCGAGCAGCCCGGTTACGCGCTGGGACAGGCCGCTGCCGAGCACCTGTTCAACCAGCTCGAGCGCCAGCAGCCCGCGCCGGGTGGGGTGACGCGCTTCGAGACCCGTTTGATTGTGCGTGGCTCGAGTGGACCCGTACCGGGACCGGGATAGGTTCCTGACGACCAGAGCATTTTTCACTCCCATTGCACCACCTACGCTCCGCCGTCTTGTCCAAGCCAGCCTTAAAGCTGCCTATAGCGCTTCCCGCTAACACTTCAACTCTTCCGCTTTGCTGTCTTGGCGAAAGCGGCACCTATCGGGCCTCGCCGCGTCTTGAGCAAAGCGGCACCCCGTGGGGCCTGCTCGCGTCTTGAGCAGAACGGCACCTAGCGGGCGTCTTGGTCTAAACGGCACGTCTTGGGCAGAACGGCACCCTGTGGGGCCTGCCCGCCTATCGGGCCTGTCCGCCTTCTGGGCCTGCTCGCTCACCAAAGCACCCAGATTTGAACTGGGTATCTTTGGGAAACGCTATAAAACTTACCGGACCATTGATATATGCACAAGGGTATAAAGCGAACTTTCCCTGGCCTGGAGACCGCAGTTCACTCGGATTCCATCGCTCGAGCGGGGTGACGAGGTGCCAAACGAGGTCCAGGTGCGAGGTCGAGTCCGGGCCGCACGAATCTTAAACGGTACTCTCTGGCGCTGAGGCCAAAGTGTTGTTTGAAACGCCGCGCAAAATAACTCGAGTTGCCCCATCCGACCTCGAGCGCGATGTGTTCGATGGACAGGTCTGAGCGCATCAACAGTTCAGCGGCCCGCTCTGCCCGCAGAGCCGTCAGGTACGACAGGGGTGCAAGACCCGTCACCGTTTTAAAAATTCGCACAAAATAAGTAACACTCAATCCCAGACGCTGGGACAGCTCTTCACTGGTCCACGAATAAGCCAGTCGTGACTCGAGCAATAGGGTCGCCTGACTCACCAGCGCTGGAGCGCGTCGGGACGGTTTCTCGGGAAGCCTGTCCTCGAGCTGTACCGAGCTTCCCAAGGCGTCGAAAACCAGCACCAGTTGGGCAATCTTACGTGCCGGATGCTGGAAAGGGTGTTGGAGCATCTCTTGGTGTAGTACGTCCAGTTGCCGCTCACACCACTGTAAGGTGGTGGGCGTGAGCCGGGTCAGAATACCGCTTCGGGCCTCGGCCCGGTGGGTAGACGTGTGCAGAACCGTCCTGAGTACCGGGTCATCAAGGGACCAGGCCAGCTCTCGGCGCAGGAGTTCCACGCCAAAACAGCAGTTATACACCTCGAGCTGCTCACAATCCCGGTAGGCGTGCCATATCCCCGGACGCATCACAATCACATCCCCCCGCTCGAGCTTTTTGGCTCCGGCTGCGGTGACGTGCATTCCGTGGCCCCGCAGAACCAATTGTATCTCCATAAAGTCGTGATCGTGCGCCCGGAAGTCACCCTCGTGCGGGGTACGGTTGAGATACAGCGGAAACGCACCGATGGGGAAATAGTCTTCTCGGGTATAGCGCATCACTCGAGGGGGAGACATACGCAGAGTCTAGTTATTTTTCACAGACAGTGCAAACTTGTGCAATAAAAAGTTTAAAAATGTGCTACTCAAACCTCTGTAGACCGCTACACTAAATTACAGGCAACAGACAATTCAAAGTAGGTCCGAAGAGCGTGAGACGTATAAAAGGTACGCTACCCGACATGAAATCCTCTGTCTGGTATTCTCTCCTTCGGCCCTAGCTAAAATTCAGGTCTGTCCTCAGGAGACCCCATGAACCCATCCTTGCGCTCCCTCACTCAGCTCATCTTTATTGCCCTGGTCGCCACCGCACCTGGAGCAAGCGCGCAAACGACCCCTACCTGGACCGCAGACGACGTGACCAAGGCCACCGGACGCGAGGCTTGTGGTCAGGTCGTGGCGCTTCCCAAGCGGCTGCCCCGTGCTTATAACCTGACCTTCATCAATCCCAACAAAGGGCACCCCTTCTTCGGGGTCTGGTCCCAGGGAATGAAGGACGCGGCAAAGTTTTATAAGGCCAATTTCTATGAAGCCGACGCTGCGGGTGACGCTGCCAAGATTCCAGACCTGTTCGAGACCCTGCTGGTTCGCAAACCCAGCGCGATTGGCACCGGGGGTCAGGGACCCGACGTGTTAGACGGGATTGGCGCACGGGCACAGGACCTCAATTTGCCGTTTGTGGGCATTGACAACGGCCCCAACGAATACATTCCCTACAACTACGGCATCTCGGACGCTTTTGCCGGACGCCTGGGCGCAGAAAATCTGGTCAAAGCCGTACAAGCACGCCAGCAAACCGATTGGAAAGGCAAGGAACTCTTCTTTGTGGAGTTTACCTACAAACCTGCCACTGCCTGCGTGACCCGCACCGGAGCGGCAGCTAAGACCTTCAAGTCTGCCATGAAGCTCGACGACAAGCACGTTTTGATGGTAGACCCCTCCACCGGTCAAAATGCTGCCGACGGTATGAAGGCCATTTTGGCGGCTCACCCCAACGCGGTGTTCGCCATGATTCCCTGCTGGGACGGTCTGGGCTTCGAGCCATACAACGCCGCCAAAGACGCAGGCCGCGAAAAAGACGTGGCCCTGTTTACTCTGGGGGGCGACAAGCCTTCGGCAGACCTGCTCAAAACCAAGCCTGTGGGTTATGTGGGCTACCTCGAGTTTCAGCCGTACTGTGAAGGCTGGGGCTGGGTCGAAACCTCGCTGGGTATCCTGACGGGTCGTACCCTCAAACCTTACCAGACCCGCCGCATCACCCTACAAGCCGACATTGCCAAGCGCTACGCGGACCTCTATGGCACAGGCAAATAAACAGGCAAATAACTCGAGCGGGGGCGGCGTCTCCCTGCCTGTCCCCACCCGGCAGACCAGAGGTTCCCGCTCACTGATGCTGCTGATACTCGATGGCGTTCTGCCCGCCGCGCTCGTCATCGCGCTCGTCACTTTTGGCCTGCTGCTACCGGGCCTGTTTTTCACCCCCGAAAACCTGCTGGGCATCCTGCGCTACGCCGCGCTGGGGGGCATTGTGGTGGCGGGTTTCTCACTGGCCCTCATCGCGGGACAAATCGACTTTTCTACCGTACAGGTGGGCATCCTCACCTCGGCGGTGTTTGCGGCCCTGTACCAGTACCAGTCGTGGCCTCTGCTACCCGCGCTGCTGGTAGCCCTGCTGGCTGCCGCAGCCTGCGGCTTATTGAGCGCCCTTATCATCAACGTTCTCAAAGTTCCTTCCCTGGTCACCACCCTGGCGGTAGGCGTACTGGCTCTGGGCCTGTCTTACGTGATTTTTGATTTTTACGGAGCGACGGGTTCGCTGCGGCTATCCCGTCCACCGGTGCGTTCTATCGCTACCGCCACGCCCTTGGGCGTCCCGATTGCCGTTTGGACCATGTTGCTGGTTTACGGACTGTCTTACGGGGTTCTCAACTACACCCGCTTCGGGGCACACCTGTACGCGGTAGGGGGCAACGCGCAGGCTGCGCGGGTGAACGGTGTCCGAGTTGAGTGGGTCATCACTGCGGTGATGGTGACGGTGGCTTTGCTCGCCGGACTGGCCACCCTGCTGTTTAGTGGGCGCAACATTACGGTGAGTCCCTCGGCAGCGGTCATCAGCGCCCCACTCGCGGCGGTGCTGCTGGCTGGGGTGAGTTTGGCGGGCGGCTCGGGGCGGCTCGAGCGGACCCTGCTGGCGGTGCTCTTCTTTGCGGTCCTGGGAATCGGCCTCTCCCTGCTGGCCCTGCCCGCTTTCGTTCGGGTTATTCTCGAGGGTTCGGTGTTTGTGCTGGCCCTGCTGGGTGAAAGTGCGCGGCAGCACCTGGAGACGAGGTGAAGTCCATGCAGAGCACCTCGCTTCCGTCCCGTCCCCTGCGCCTGCGCCCCGCCGAGTGGCTGCTCGAGAACGGGCTTTACCTCTCCACGCTGTTGCTTTTCATCGCGTTTGCGCTGTTCGTTCCAAACTTTCTGAGCCTGGACAACATGTTGGTCATTTTGGGCGCAGCGGCCATCAAGGGCATCATCGCAGCCGGATTCACCCTGGCGGCTATCAGCGGCCTGCTCGACGTCTCGGTGATTGGGGTGCTGGCGCTGGCCTCGGTCTTGACCGCTGTGCTTTACGAACGCCTGGGCTGGCCCCTTCCCCTGACGCTGCTGCTGGTGGTTGTGGGTGCGTACCTGACCGGTCTGGTCAATTCCTGGATGGTTCACAACGCCCGTATCAATTCATTCGTGGCGACTACTGCCACCAGCAGCCTGTTTCTGGGGGTAGCCATCGCCCTGA
>Ga0209724_1003167_pt1 | contig 13623 bp, 13 predicted proteins | sample grotaG_FD_184143 | JGI IMG/M metagenome (GOLD analysis project Ga0209724, IMG submission 184143) | Glacier valley bacterial and archeal communities from Borup Fiord, Nunavut, Canada, to study Microbial Dark Matter (Phase II) -... | ecosystem: Environmental > Aquatic > Freshwater > Ice > Glacier ...
GGGATGTGTAATGGTTTCACGTTTTTAATTTTTAATGAATTAGATATTTACAACCCTGCACCACTTGCAGCATTGCTAACCCCAAGCCTTACAAGTTACGCCTTGGTGATTCGTTGCGCTGCTGATTCTTTTTTTCCTACTGCCGGAATTAACTTGCCAACTTTTCCAAAACCATAAACGGGCATATTGTTATAAACACATTCATATTCACCTGCTTTAACCTTGTAGGTTTCATGCCATATTCCAACGTCGCCATTACTGCGGATTTTAGTATTAAACACTTTCCAGGCCGGATAATGTTGGCTGTCCCTGTCTTTTGCATAGGCTTCCAGGTGCTCAAATGATTTCCAGTATTGGATTGTTACCGGAGGAATGCCGCCTATAAGTTGAAACCCAAGAAACCCACTTTCGGGGTTTAGTGAAAGTTCTTTGAGCATTTTAGGCATAGCAGCTGCTACAGGCAACCATTTGTGAATTTTCCAAAGACGGTAGATTTTCATACCAATTAAGAAGACAACAAAGTCACCTTCAAATTCAACTGTCATTCGTTCATTTAGAGTTTTGGCCATGATAAATAATTTTAAAGTTATGGTTTGAAATCGGCTCTCAACCAACAAACAGCACTTGCTGCTGTGCAGGCATTTTTAAGGTTAAGCCTGTATGTGAAGACCTTTAAATTATTGAAGTTGAAGTTAACGAGAAAAAGTTACAAAAAATACGCACCGCCGATGGGAAGCACAATAGAATTGCCAATGCCGGAGACAAATTTTAAGTTGGTGTTTTTTAAACAAATTTTAATACTAAGCACCACTTTTCGAGCCTACACAAATATTCTATAGAAATACTAAAACGCAACTCCTGACTAACCGAATTTGTAAGATATATTTTTCATTTAAAGCAATCGATGATGTCGCAATGACGAGGCAGGAACTTGTGTCTCTAATAAAAAATAAATATTCTATGCTTAAAATAATATTGGCTTGGCCGAGTTGTTGAGCAAGCCTTATATAATAGCTGCATTATCTTCAATTGCAATGTTGCTATATTATATTATGATATATACAAGTAGAGGTAGGATTGCACATCTTTAATAAAATGCTTCGGGCTTAGAAACTTAAAGCTTAATTTCTTCATCACTATCATCAAAGAAACGAAATTCAGTTAAATGGTAAGTGGATTTTGAAACTACCTTGATCTTTTGTTTGTATTTCCAGCTCCATTTTCTCCGTCTGGAAATAATACCACTTGTAAGGAAGGTAAAAAGGATAGGATTAACCTCAATGGTAAGTCCTTTATGATTCTGCATAATCAGGTAACTCAAATTCTTTTCTATCTCATCTTTTAAAATAAGTGTAGATGAAATTTTACCGCTACCATTGCAACTCGGGCAAATTTCCGAAGTATTTATATTCATTTCCGGCGTCATGCGCTGCCGTGTAATTTGCATTAATCCAAATTTACTTATTGGCAAAACTGCATGCTTAGCCCTATCAGTTAGTGCGGCCAGCAACAACGGGCTTAGTACAAAAGACAACACCACACCGCCCAAAGAGAATGACATTAAAACAAGCAAAGGGAAAAGTCCCAATGCTACCTATAACGAACTGTTTAAGATAACGCTCACTGCATAGTTAGCTTTTTTTTATAGGCCAGTTGAGCACCTACTAAATTTTCGATGGCATTATCAGCAATGGCCACTGACATAAAGCCTGCGAATACATCATTGATACCAAGCGCTTTCATGGCCGGTTGCAATGCTTCTACAAACTAATCGGACACAAAAGCCACGCCGACACGGCCAAGTACCACTAACGTAAGCGGCATCGGCCAGGAAGCTGGTTATACTTAGATGCCTTCACGGGGTACGATTGTTTTATCACCTTTGATGAAAAAGGTAAGGCTTGCAACACTAGATCAAGCCCTGCCACGATACACATAATGACGGCACCCGCAATAGTGATGATATCTTTTTTTGACATAAATAATTTGTTTGAAATTGATACATTTTTATTAACTCAACAGTTCATTCATTACCTTGAACGATTTTCTTTTCATGTATAGTTGTTGTGGCTTTCCAACACAGCAAATGGTTTTAAAATTTTCGGGACATAATTAAGAAGGGTGATCATTTCTCCGCAGTTAAAATTATGTGTTGAATATTTATGTACTCGTATGTTTAGATTAATCCATTGCCTCCATTGCTTACCTTGTTTGGTAAATAAATACTGACATGCTGATTTTAAAATTCCCCGCTTGCCTTTTATCAATTAAATAGTATACATTTGATGTATCCGAAATACTAATTAATACCTATACAAGTCCCTCCTTGACATTCTTTTACTCTTAAACAATAAAATTTTATGAAGATTAAAAAGCTTCTTCCTCTTCTTTGTGTAATAATGTGCCTGTTTATCAATCACTCTTTTGCGCAAAAAAAAGTTGTCATTATGGGGTCTTCTACTGCGGCAGGCTTGGGTGCAACTTCTTATCAATTATCATGGGCTGGTAAACTTGAAGGTTACTTTAATACCAATGCTGGTGATGGCATTGATACCACTTTTTATAATATTGCAGCAAGTGGATATAATACTTACCAGGAATTACCATCCGGCTATGTACCACCCATTGGGAGGCCAGCCCCAGACCCATTGCACAATGTAACCAAGGCATTAAGTTATAATCCTGATGTAGTTATTATCAATCTGCCAAGTAATGATGTTGGTGAAGGATATACAATAACAGAAACAATCGATAATTTAATAATGATGTACAACGCTATTACTTCAAGTGGAGCATTGTGTTATATTACTACAACTCAGCCTCGTAACGATTACAGCGTTTCACAACGGCAGAGTTTGTTTGATACTAAAAATGCCATCAATACTCAGTTTGGCGTATTTGCCATTAATTTTTGGGATGATCTTGTAACAGCTGATGGCTTAAATATGCTTAGGGATGACAGAAGGGATCCAACCAGTGCAATACACCCCAATGACATTGGACATGATTTTCTTTTTGGAAGAGTAAGAGATAAAAATATTTTTAACTTTGTAGCGCTTCCTTTAAAAATTACACACTTTAGTGCCGAGGTTAAAAATAATGTAACCAGTATTAAATGGCATACTGAGTTACAGGAATCAAATACACTTTTTGAAGTTGAAAGAAGTGCGAATGGTATAGATTTTGAAAATGCACTTAGTTTGAATATCGCTAAAGCCACTCAGTCGGCTGATTATTCGGTTATAGATAAAAATCCATTTCAAGGAAAAAGTTTTTATCGAATAAAAGTAACTGAATCTGCCCACTTTCTTTATTCAAATACCATCAGTGTTACCAATAAAAGTAATGCGCTAAAAATTATGAAATTGTATAAAGACAATAGTTCTGGAAATTTAATTGCCGATGTAAGTACTCAAAAAGAAGAGAATGCATTTATCGCTGTTTACAATACCATGGGGGTAATGATGCAACAGAAAAAGCAACATCTCTGCATTTCATCTACAAAAATTATATTACCACTTGCTAACTTAACAGCCGGACAATACTTTTTTAAAATAAGTACGGATGATAATAACTATTCTATAAAAGCTTTTATTAAATAGTATAAAAAAATCCGCAAAATAAAGAGCGCCTAAATTTGGGTGCTCTTTGTTTTTATTCATTTAATTTTTGTCTTCGTGAGGCTGTTTATTATGAGTGTGTGGTTCGTGCAGGATTTGAACCCATTTCTACAGATCGGCAATCTGTGATGTTAGTCGTTACACCAACGAACCATTGATTTTATAAAACTGATAAAGCTGTTCATTTCACCCCTTCAGGGGATAGGGTTAAAATAATGCCCCTGTTGCATCTCACAGGGAACGCTACTCCTCTTTTGACATATCCATATTTATTTTTAAATCGTCTGCTATCTTTTCCAAACATTTTATCATTATACTGAAAAGCAGCACGGCCATTACCATTTTCATTATTTATTTTTTAACCCTTACTGCCAACAAAACAGCATCTTAATAATTTGAAAACTCCAATGATACCTGACTTATAATGTGGATATATTCTATCCGGATAAAAATTAAAGTTCAAAGTTTTACACAAGTTGCGCAACGCCTTGCCACATTACATTTTCCTACATTAAATTACACATCAAATTAAAAAATGAAAAAAAAAGCAAGTAGTAAAAAACGCCCTCATGTAAAAATAAGGGTATCGCATACACGCAAACCTGCTGACATGAGTGATGTGCAGTGGCAGATAATTTTACGTCAGCAAATTGCGGAAGATGAAAATTTCAATATTCAAAAAATAAGTGATGGCGCTGTTTTTGCTGATTATAAAGTGGAAAATATCAAAACAGTTGCTACCTACAAAGTTGCTTTACGCAGTGCCGATAATTCATTAAATTTTTGTAGTTGCCCCGATTTTAAAACCAACCAGTTGGGTACCTGCAAACATATAGAAGGCGTATTGCTAAAGATAAAATCAAAGCCGGCTTTAAAAAAACAACTAACGGTTCCATACACCCCACCTTATACCTCTGTCTATCTCGACTACAGGGGCGAACGAAAAGTAAAGCTCCGCATTGGAACAGAAGAAACGGCGCAATATAAATTGATAGCCAAAATATTTTTCAATAATAGTTTAGTATTGCTGGAAACTGCTTATTTAAAATTTGAAACCTTTCTTATAAAAGCGCATAAACTACATCCGGAATTCAGGTGCTACGAAGATGCGCTTGAGTATATCATTCACGAAAGAAACAGCCAGCACCGAAAACAGGTTGTTGCCGAAAAACAAACCGCCTTACTCGAAGACATCAGCAAAGCCAGGTTATTCCGATACCAGGAAAAGGGTGTTCTGTTTGCAGTAAAAGCCGGCAGGTGCATTTTAGCAGATGACATGGGACTTGGTAAAACATTACAGGCCATTGTTAGTACCGAAGTTTTGAGAAAACAATTTAACATCAGCAGCGCCATTATCATTTGCCCCACCTCATTAAAATACCAGTGGAAAACAGAAATTGAAAAGTTTACCGGCAACAAGAATGTAAATGTGATTGAGGGAAATATTCTAACAAGAAAAAAGCTATACAATGCCAATACTGCTGACTACATTATTGTAAGTTATCAAATGGCCGCAAACGATTTTATTTACCTCAATAACATGCAGGCCGACGTATTAATTCTGGATGAAGCTCAACGTATTAAAAACTGGAAAACAAAAACATCTGTAGCAATAAAAAAAATTAAAACCACCTACGCATTGGTGCTGACAGGTACTCCGGTAGAAAATAAAATTGAAGATCTGTATTCGTTAATGCAAATTGTAAATCCTTACCTGCTTGGCTCGTTACACAATTTTTTATCAAAGCACCAGGTAACTGAAGAGGGCACAGATAAAGTAATTGGCTATAAAAATCTAAATGATGTGGGCACATTATTACAGGATGTAATGTTGCGCCGTACCAAAACTGAAGTGCTGAAAGATTTGCCCAAAAGGATGGATAAAAATCTTTTTGTTCCCCTTACAGAGCAACAGTTGGAGTTGCACACAGAGTATGCAGACTATGTTGCAAAGCTGGTGCACAAATGGAAACGCATGCACTTTTTAAATGAGGAAGACAGACAAAAATTATTGATATTTCTGAACATGATGCGAATGGTTAGCGACACAACTTATATCATTGACCAAGAAACCAATCACCAGACAAAACTAGATGAACTGCAAAATATTTTAGATGAAATACTGGCCATGCCGGATGAGAAAGTGGTAATCTTTAGCCAGTGGGAGCGTATGACAAGACTGGTAGCAATTATTTTAAAAGAAAAAAATATTGGGTTTGAATATTTACATGGTGGGATACCCGGAAAAAACAGGGGAGCTCTTTATGAAAATTTCACCAACGACAAAAATTGTAAAGTGTTTTTATCAACCGATGCCGGTGGTGTGGGGCTTAATTTACAATCCGCCGCTTATATGATAAACTTGGATATCCCCTGGAACCCGGCAGTGTTGGAACAAAGGATCGGGCGTATTTACAGGCTTGGCCAAAAGAAAAATGTAAGTATCATCAACCTTGTTTCGCAGGGCAGTATTGAGCACCGCATGCTCGATGTATTGAAATTTAAAAAAGGAATAGCAGCGGGCATTTTAGATGGCGGGGACAACGATATATTTATGGGTGAAAGTAAGTTTAAACAGTTTATGAAATCTGTAGAATCTGTTACTTCAGGATTGACGGACATACCAACCGTCTATAATGCAAATGAGGAAAGAGAAACCGAAAAACAAATGGCTATAAATCCCGACGGCACAATACTTGAGGTGGAATTAATGGAAGAAGAAAGTACGTTGCAGGCAGATGCAGATTGGGTAAATGACGATCAAGCATCCACCACAGCAAACAGTACCGCAGGTAAAACTGCAGAAGAAGAAGTTCTTGAAAAAGGAGCTGGTTTTTTAGAAGGATTATTAAACATATTAAGTAATCCTGAAAGTACACAGCGGCTTGTAAATAAAATTACAGAAACAGATACAACAACCGGCCAGACCTATTTAAAATTGCCCATTGCCAATATAAGTATGGTACAAAATGCATTGAAATTAATAAGTGGTTTGTTTGGCGGGATGGGTAAAAAATAAAATAATTTATTCATTAAAATTTATGATCTGTTAAAAAATTTATTGAGTAGCCAATTGCAGTAAAATATTGCTGCATTAATTTTAGGAAACCAAACTCCATTCTATGTTATACGAATTAACAAAAGGTGAAAAGAAAGTAGCCCGTGCTGCAATAGACAAAGGACTTGAAGCATCTTTTAAAGAAGGCATGGAGAACTTTGAAGCTATTATAAAAAAATGGCGGGATGGAAAATTTGCCTCTCAAAAGGAAGCCTACCATGCCCTGTATAAAGCTATTGATAAAAAAGACAACGCCATCAGCAAACGTTATAACAACGTAACCGGCGGACGTTATTTAATGACGGTGGTCGGTATATTGCGGGATGGGCATATTACAGAGGAAGATATTGATGGCCTTTCGGACGAGACAAAAGAAGTGGTTAGAAGGTGGATGGAGGTATTGTAATATCAGGCTTTTGATTTTAAATTTTAAAGTAGATCTTAAAACTCCATGGCCTCCAGTTGTTCAACCGATGGCATTTCATCGTATGTTCTTCCATTAAGTATTCTTCCTGCTTTCTTTTTATTGGTGCCGCCCCATTGTTTAAAAAAGAAGGGTGTCTTAGCTTTGGTGCATTGATGCTGTATATCCAATACCCAGTCTGCATCCATAGGCCTCGGTGTTCTGCCACTTTCTCCACCCACAATTACCCAGTCAATTTTTTTCAAATTCATTTTTGGTAATGGCCCTATCAATGGTTCGCAGGAAAGAAATTTTGTTACCGCATTCGTCTTTCGCAAATAATCAATTCTATTAATTACCCTACTATCTTCAACAGAAGCACCCATCCAGATATTTTTTGTCCAGTTTAATTGTTCATGTAATTCGAAAAGTCTGTCAGCCCTTTTGTTAGTACCTGATAAGTATGTTGTGGTGTTTCATTCATTACATAAAATACTTTCTTTATAAAATCCAGTGGTACTTTAGGATGAAATAAATCGCTCATAGAATTTACAAAAACTACTTTGGGTTTTTTCCATTCAAAAGGTGTCTGCAATGAGTCGTTGTGTGTTCTTACTTTAAACCCATCCTTATATTTATCAACACCCATTGCCATTAAACGCCTTGTCATACTTTCAGCATAACAGTATTTACAACCTGCTGAAATTTTATCGCAACCTGTTGTTGGGTTCCAGGTCATTTCTGTCCATTCTATATTAGATTGTGCCATTCTTTAAAACTTTATACGTGATTTTCTTTTTTATCTTATAAACATTTTCATAAGTTACCAATGGAGAAGAACTTTCATAATCAATTTCCTTTTGTTTCTTCATGTTTTTAAGGCATTCAGATGCATGATTTCCAATATGCCCCTGATTGTAAGCATATTCAAGTAATTCAAAATTATTTCTAATTTCTCCAGTTAATATTTTGTTTCTAACATTCATTTGAAAATCTTCCAACTTTGTCCGCTTTTTCTCTCCAAAAAGATCCATTTGATTTTTCTTCCTATCATCGTCAATATCAAAATTTGCTTCACCATTTACTTCATTTCTTTTCCAGGCTACATTTAAAAATTTATCAACAGCCCTCGGATGAGTTGCACCAAAAATTATTCCATGAATATTGGCACCCTTTCGTAATGAAAATGGATATAATTTCAATTGCGTTTTATCCGGAAGCTTCTTCCGTATTTGGTCGATTATATTTCTATGAATAAACTTGTATGGTTCTTTCTTAGCCATAGCCATATCAATATCTAAATGAATTTTAAATTCTTCACTATTTCCAAACCTCCAAAAATATGATGCAGAAACAAAATACAGAAAGTCTGTTTGCCGTGTCTTTTCCAATTCGAGAAAGTACTTTTCAGAAAGAAACTTAATACCATTTTGGTCAAGGTAACCCAAACTTGGAAATTTTTTTATAATGGGCAAAAGCTTTGGAAATAATTCTTCAAAGTTCTCATTAGAAAGATTTAACTCTGTTGCTCTCTTAACATCAGGATTTTTTTCAAAGAAATCATCACATGCCTTTTGAAGAAGTTCAAATTTCTTTTGTTCTCTTTTATTCGGCTCCCATTCATTTAAATAGACTTTAATATTTACATTCCTTTGAAAGATGTTACCAATATGTTCTTTAATTTTTTTAAGTATTCTAATAGGACTTCCTTCTACACCATTTTTGTCATACCCCGTTCCTGAAAAGAAATTAAAAATACAAATCGTATCAGCGTCGCTCATCACGAATGTAGGAATCCACGCCTGAGCATAATCTTCAAATATTTCAAGCTTAGCAATTGTTGTCTCATCAAAAGGGTTTTCATGTAAATCTTTATACGCCATTGCTAAGCTTTTTGTTTATCCAAAGTAAATTAAATATATCTTAATTCAAAGTAGAATCATTTCATTCTACTGTTTCTCCACCAAATAACGTCAATACCTTTTTGGCATGTGCCGAATATGCAGCTTCATATTTTTACGGGCTTGTATGTTTACGCTGCTGAAATATTGTTTCCATAATTGCTGGTAGAGTTCTTCCTTTTCATCGTGCAGTGTGGCAAGGCTTTGCTCATTGTTCAGGTCTGCTTCAAACTGCATTTGTACCTCTTCTACGGTTTCACCATTGTAATACAAACCGTATTTTCTAAGACCATCATAAATAAGCCAGCGCTGATCGGCATAGCGTTCCTGGAAGTGTTTGCCTATCAGGGGCAACACATTGTAATCCGGCTGAATGAGGCAATAATACAACTGATCTTTTGTTAACTGAAAACGCACAAAGGCCTTCATACGGTGCTTCTCCCGGTTTACTTTTTTACTGGTTTGCTGTATCAGCAACACGTCAGGATTTGTATAATCATTTTCAATGGTGAAGTTGGATTGCAATGCATATTGTATAAACCGCAGCAGCACATTTTCTATCTCCTTTATTTCTGAGAGAAAAGTGTCGTACAACTGTTTGATTGTTTTTAAACTTACAATTGCTTTTAACTTCTGATATACCCTTTTGCTTTTTTCTGCATTGGTTATCACAATATGTGTTTCACCAAACAGGCTTCCGGTGATTGCTGCTTCTTTTGCTATAAAAGGTTGCGGTAATTTATATTCATAAATCTCAAACATCGCTGTCAGCACGCCTTCAAAGCTCCCGTCGTATACAACAACCGTCATCAAAATAATTTTAACTGGGGTGAAAAATTGGGTTCGTATTTACTGTTGCCTTCTTTTAAAATAAAAGATTTAATCTGGTATGGCTGCCAGTCTTTCATTTCAAAATCAGTATCGCTGCATATAAAATATTTTGCCCTGTTATAGGCAATACCCAACTTTTGTAAATGTGCTGTTGAGCCGCCTAAACTTTCTTGCCGCACAAATTTTTTGGGCAGACTGAATGCCGATACCGGGTATTCGTATAATTATTTCATAACCGGCTTTATTGATATCAACGGGAAACAGTTGAAGGTTTCTTAATGCCCAGCTAAGTTTGGGATCGATATCAGTATCCAGTAACGGATTTTCACGGTTCACAATTTCCTGTACTTTAAAGCCATAAAAACGCATCAGCCAATCGGCCTGGTACAAACGGTTTTCACGAATCATTGGTGCCGGCGTGCCGATAGCAGGTAAACGATTGTCGTTACTGATGGGCACATAGCCGGAGTAATACACCCGCCGCATGTTGAACTTTTTATAGAAACCATTGGCGAGGTATAAAATTTCCAGGTCGGTTTCCGGTGTGGCGCCAATCACCATTTGTGTACTTTGCCCTGCTGGCGCAAACATGGGCGTGCTGGCAAATAACTTTTTTTCTTCTTTGTTTTGAATGATGGCATCGTTCAGAAACTGCATTGGTTTCAGCATGTCTGCACGGTTTTTATCAGGTGCCAGTAAGGCTAAACTTTTCTCCGTTGGCATTTCAACATTAATGCTTAAGTGGTCAGCCCATAAGCCTGCTTCCTTTACCAGTTCATTGCTTGCACCGGGGATGGTTTTTAAATGAATGTAGCCGTTGAATTTATATTCGGTTCTTAATTTTTTTGCTACCGATACCAGGCGTTCCATGGTGTAATCCGCATTTTTAAATATACCTGAACTTAAGAATAAGCCTTCGATATAATTGCGGCGATAAAAATTAATCGTAAGATCTACCACTTCCTGCACAGTAAAGGCGGCACGCTTAACATCATTGCTTTTCCGGCTTACGCAATAGGCGCAATCAAAAATGCAATGATTGGTAAGTAAAATTTTAAGCAGGGAAACACAACGTCCATCTTCAGTATAGGCATGACAAATTCTATTGCTGGCATTGCCCAAACCTTTGTTGTTATTTTTGCGGTCGCTGCCACTGCTGGCACAGCTTACATCATACTTGGCGGCATCAGCAAGGATGGATAATTTTTCAGTGATACGATCACTCATCGGCATTATAGTTTAATAGGGTAGCGTCAAAAAATCGGGGTTGTTATATTGATGATCATCAAGAGAACTCATTGAAAGCCGGAATGCGCCGTGCAGCCATTCATTGCTTTCAGCCCATCTTCCGGTGCGTACACTAAACGCAATTTCCCAGGTCTGGCTAATGATGATGGTTAGCTCGGTTAAAAATCCCAAGATGAAATTTTTAAGCCTTTCATCAAAGTAGGAAATGGATAAAATGAAGTCAGCGATCTCTTCATTGGTAGCATATAAAAATGGCTCTGTTAATAATTCGGCTGCCGATAAATTGCGCCGTAAACCAATTGTTTGGTTAACGCGACGCTCTATGATATTAATTAAATATTCTCCGGTTACTGCTATCATATATTTTAAAATAAGAAATGAAAAAATTGGTTCAATATGGAAGTGATAAAAAGTGTTTGTCTTTGTTGTTGCCGCTGGTGTATGCTTCGCTTAAAAAATAATCATTGCCATGCAGCCAATCAAAACTTTCGGCCCACAGTTTTGTATTTTTTATAAATTCATTTTCCCAGTTCTGGCTGATGATGATGGTGTCTTCAGCAAGGTTACCCAGCAAAAAATCTTTCAGCTTTACGTCGAAGTAAGGAATGATGATAATGAAATCCAGCACCTCTTCATCGGTTGCGCCGGGGTAAGGTTCATTGTCAAATTGCTGTTGTTTCGACTCCCGGTATTTGTCAATGTTTTCGCTGGCTTTTTTAAAAATAATTTCTACCAGGTAATCTTTTGTTACTGAGTTCATGTTGCTGATTTTATCTTTTAAAATAATTTTCCCTGTTCACCCGGGCGTTTAAAAATGGTTGTGTTCAGGCTCCATTCTTCCGCATTCATGTTATACAACTTGCCGTATTTTTTATATTGCTGCGCTACCATTTGTGCAATGTGTCCTTCGCCCCGCATGCGCACTCCCCAGCGGGTATCGTTTACCTGGCCATCATGACTTTGCTCAATCAGGTGCCACACTTTATCGGCATGGTTGGGAAAATTCTTATACAGCCAGTCGTGAAACAAAAATTTGATAGCACCATTTAACCGGATGAAAGTATAGGCCGTAAATGTAGCGCCATTGTCTGCCGCAGCTTTCATGATGCGCTGCATTTCATGTTCGTTGAGGCCGGGTATCATGGGGCCCATCATTACCCCCATACGCACACCGGCACTGCTGAGCTCGTTGATGACTTTTAGTTTTTGTTTGGCCGTGGTGGTACGTGGTTCCATAATCCTCCGTAAATCTTCGTTGAAAGAAGTGATGCTTACCATTGCAGATACGATACCCTTCTTCGCCATATCCTGCAACACGTCTTTGTCTTTTAGTATCCAGGAGTTTTTGGTGAGGATGCCTACCGGCTGGTTGAATTCATTGCATACTTCCAGCAGGCCTCTTGTTAAGCGGTACTTTTGTTCGGCTGGTTGGTAGCAATCGGTGTTGCCGCTGAGCATTATGGGAGTTGCGTCCCATTTCGGATGCATCAAAAATTTACGGAGCAGTTGTGGTGCATTTTTTTTGATGATTATTTTTTGTTCAAAATCAAGCCCGGCACTGTAGCCCCAGTATTCGTGCACGTTACGGGCATAGCAGTAAATGCAGCCATGCTCACAACCGGCGTAAGGGTTCATGCTGTAGCCCATGCCTACGTCTTTACTTTCTACTTTGTTGACGATTGTTTTGCTTTGCTGCTCTATGTATTGGGTTGGTATATTGCCTTCCTCCCAATCGTCGATGCCTTCAATGTGTTCTCTGGTAGATTCATTTTTTAGGAAACGGTTTTGGGTGTTGTACTGTGCGCCACGGCCATGTATGTATTGCGTTGATTCTTCTTGTGGGGTTACTGATACTTTGTGATGATCTTGCTGAAGTTTTTGGTTCTGTGCCGTAAAGGGGGCTTTTGATTCATTGTCCATGCAGTTGTTTTATTTATTGTGATTGTTACTTTTACATTTTAAATTATGTGGAATTTTATCTTGCTCGCCTTCTTCATTTGTTCCTTTGCTTTTTAAATTGAGCGCATTCATTTTACCTCATCCTCCTTCTCCGTTTGGGGAAGGAGCGGTGCTTTAATAGCTTTAATAAACAGTTGTTCTTCCATCTCTTCATTTGTTCTTTAATAAACACTCCCTACTAAACCGTTACAATATTCAATCGTAGTGGTTCTCTTCATCCTACTTCTCTCCCGAAAATATCGGAACAGGCTTTCTACTTTAAGAGAAAGAGCGGTGCTTTATACCTTTGTTAATATTTGTTATTTCATTTCTGCTTTTATTTTTTAGTCAACTATCACCGCCAAATTATTGCCTTCATTAAATTGAAAACTATTTAAAAACTATTTCGAATTTAAGACGTTGCTAATGGTATGCGGTATAAGAGGGCGATGCAACAATGTTGCCCATGGCTGTGTATTTGCCGGGACCAACATTTATATTTTATGTAAACAACGATCCCTGTGTGGTTGTCACCGGTAAATTTTGAAACTCAAACCGTTGCACAATCTGGTATTTCATTTCTCCTACTGGCCGTTTTAGCAACAGCATGGCATCGGCTATAAA
>Ga0209724_1003169_pt1 | contig 13610 bp, 14 predicted proteins | sample grotaG_FD_184143 | JGI IMG/M metagenome (GOLD analysis project Ga0209724, IMG submission 184143) | Glacier valley bacterial and archeal communities from Borup Fiord, Nunavut, Canada, to study Microbial Dark Matter (Phase II) -... | ecosystem: Environmental > Aquatic > Freshwater > Ice > Glacier ...
AGGGACGGTTCACCCTGCTCCTGTCCGGCCAGAGACCAAACGTGGCAACCGCGAGGAACACGTGCAGGTAACCCGATCACCATCAACGTACCGGAGCGTTCAGCTGGCGGTTCAGTTCCAGAGATCGCCAATTACGCGGCGAAGATGAGCGTAAGCACACTCAGACCGATACCAAAGTAGATGAACGATCGTTCAATGGTCTCGAGGCGTCAAACAGTGCCGCGAAAAAACGCACTCGTGCAGTTCACCACTTTGTGCCCCTGATTCTTGGGCCTGCTCCTTAGGTCATAGAGCGCACGCCGACTGATCCCCTATCGGGCGGGGTGGGGCTGCTGGTTTCGGGCTCTGTTCTCGAACCCGTGGACCCGGTAGGGGTGGTGGGGCAGCCTTGCGTTATCCCGACTCGCTTTTGTCGCCGGTCACGGAAGGGAGACTGAACCGTTCCGAATTTTATGCCGCGTTTTTCCTGGTGAAAAGACAGAATTCAGGCCGAGAAAGTGCCCGGCCGAGGTTCGGCTTGCGGGCCGGTTTGAGGAATCAACTTCTCAATTTACCCATTCTGAGTGCGCGGAGAGTGGGGTGGGTTCACACTCTGGGATTGAGTCGATCACCGTCCCACGTCAGGTCGGCATCGGTGCGAATGGGCAATACCTCCAGGCCTGGCTTTTGTATGAGCTCGTCGATGAGTTCTGCTGTGCCTCCGACGAGCGTCGAGTCGAAGTCGATCTCGGTTGCGAGTACCCACGCGTGATCATCCGGCCACACGATGCTGGGCGAAAGCACCCACCCGCGTCCATCTACCCACGGTGCACATCCGGGCCAGGTTATGTCCGCCAAATCGTTGGCACTGACCTCGAAGAGAAAATAGTGGCGTCCGGTGCCCCCGTGCAGGTCGAACCGTTTCCCGGCAGCGACATCATGCGAAAGTAGCCCAGAGCCAGGTGCCTGATCACCCCACGGGCGACGAGGGAAAGATCCGGTCCAGGAACGTACCCCGGCGATCCCCTTTTGCGCGGCCGCAGACAGTCGCCCGCGAAGTGACGGAACATCGATGCGAGCAGGCACCTCGTCGATGTGATGCTCGGGCTGTTCATCCCCTGCCTCCGAGGCCATGAATGCGACGCCCGCCGAACTTGCTAAGCCACCCCATCCCTCCCAGATCGCAGCGATGCCAGCATCCGGAGTCTTGGTATGACGGGCGAGAACAGCGGATACTGCCGAAAGCGACACGGAGTCGAGGCGGCCCTCAGCCGGCGAGGAGTAACGCCAACCGTCTGCCCCAATCACAACACCGCTATCGTCGTGGTCGCACCGCACGAGCCGTGCATATTGAGACTCGGAATGCATAGTTGTCCCGAATGAAGCGGCAACCTTTGCCCAGGTCACCCGCTCGGTTTGGAGCGACGCCGCAATGTCTTCGACGCCGGCGAAATATGTTCGCTCATCAATGCCCCGCCACGTATTCGTGCCACGGGGGCGATCGCGCTCGACAGGATGGAACACACGCGCGTACGCCTGAAAACCGGGCGGCACCACCGACAAAATGCTGCCAAAGGACTCAGCTTCCACAGGGCGGAGCCATTCACCACGCGCGACATCGGGCACCCACTCGAACGTTTCCGGCATGCGGCCATCCTCCTCCGAAACACAAGCATTTGCTGCCGGCCCCTGCGTAACGGGCCGGAGACCGCCCGCCGCAGGGTTCCCTTGCGACACACTCTGGGTGGCACGCAGCGACGACACATTCGCGGTCAAGTACATTCCTGAACGCGCACCGCGCGCATGTCCTAGTCGTTCGGAATGAAGCCCCCTGCTCAATTCGTTGCGGAGAAATGGCAGGCTAACTTTATGAGCACTGCGGTAGGTGATGGTGGGTCCGAGTTTGATCCACTCGCTGGAAGACGACTAGACATCAAGGAACCCTTTGGGCTTCTTGAAGGTGACTGGGTCGAAGCCCGAGGAAGCGTCATTCAGACGGTCGTTCTCAACGCGCGAGCAGACGAGGCGGAGGTCCACCTCGTCGATGGCCAATCATTCACTTTTTACGATGACGAACGCCTCGTGGTCTATCGTCGTTCCTCAACGTCGCGCTGAAGACCGTCCTCCGGACGGGCGCGGCTGATTCGGTGAGGGTTCGTCTTGCGCTATTGCGTGGGCTTTCTGGAGGATCCAGAGTCATCCGATTCGTCGTTTTAGAGCTTTGCCGGCTGGAAGGCCAGTGACCAGTAATTCGAGCGTTGATACAAACTCGGCCGCTCCCGGAAGTGCATCGAGTTCGTCGTATAGAGCGTTCTCTATCGTGCGAACCTGAAGTTCCTTCTCTTGACCAGCTGGGGTAAGAGCGAGATGTACCTGCCGACGGTCGTGAAGATCAGCCGTCCGGTTGATAAATCCGGCATCCACCAGTCGTTCGACTAGACGGGATGGGCTGGTGGCGCTGTCGCAGACGAGCATCTGGCCGATACCGGTCAGGGTGAGAGTGTTGTGATCTCCTAGAATTCGCAATATTTCGGATTGCGCGGGGGAGAGCTCGATTTTCGAGAGTGCCGCTGCCAGTCTGCGGTTTCCTTCACGTTGAGCGGCGAGGAGTAAATATCGGATCTGTTCCGAGCGCCTCATCGGTCTACGTTCTTCGACATTGCGCTTTTCAGCAAGCTCTGGGCAGCGGGATCGTGGGCTGCAAGGACAACAAGCCCCGGGTATTGCGCAGCAAATTCGGCGACACGTTGAGTGGAGGCGAGCAGTTCCGCTTTTGAGCCGATGCCGGGAATGTGTTCGCTGGCGAGGAGGGTCACGTCGTATGTCAGATCTCCAACGAACAGGAGCGGGGGAAAGTCGCCCTGACGCAGCAACATTGAGAGGGATCCGGGTGTGTGGCCGGGAGTGGATGTCACGGTGAGGGATCCGTCTTCGAAAATATCGAGTGTGTCGTTGACGGCTTTCCACTTCAGCCCTGGACGGAAAATGTGTTGTGTGAGGTAGCCGTTCATTTCGGCGAGAGTTTGGCGGGCCGCCGCCAGTTCAGAGCGACCCACGATGATCTGCGCATGGCCGAGTTCGCCGAGACCGCCGATATGGTCCTGGTGCAGGTGTGAGAGGACAACAACACGGACGTGCGCGATGTCGTAACCAAGCAGGTGCAGTTGGGTTGCCAAGGTTTGCTCTTGCCCGATGCTGAAGCGAGCGAGTCGGGAGTATAGAAAACCTGCCAGTCCAGGGGGAAAGTAATCAGCATCTGTCACTGATGCACGATCCTGGCCGGTATCGAAAAGCACTAACCCGTGCTCGTGCTCGACCACGTAGACGTTTATCGGACGGGGAGAAGTCCAGCGCCGGGATGTGAGTAACCACCATGGCAATGGTGAGCGGGTCCGTTTTACGTGTTCGGGTCGGATCTGGACGGTGCCAGTACTCAACATTGTCACGCGCGAAATTGGATACATGTCGCAACACTATATGTTGCAACATTGAACTTACAGAATTTCCAGCGAAACTATCCGCATCGTCTGCATCTGACCTATTTATGCGTGGTAAGCCCCGATGAGCTTTTCCCTTATTGAACAGCTTGGTAGTGCTCGACCAGTGGGAACGGGTCGTAGAAATGGTGGAGGAGTGTGCGCCACTTTTGGTACTGCTCGGATTGTCTGAAACCGATCGTGTGGTCGTCGAGATGCTCCCACTCAACGAGCAACAGGTAGTTGCCCGGGGATTCGATCGAACGTGAAAGCGACAGGCTCCGGCACCCTGGCATAGACGTGATGAGGACTCTCGCCTCGGCAAAGGCGCGCTCGAAATCACCTTCTCTACCGGGGAGGACGGGCAACAGAGCGTGTTCAGTAATCACTTGATCAGTGTCCCATTCACGGTCCGCTTACGGGCGGCCGCATCGGTCAAAAAGTGGTCTCGAGTAGGCTCTTGAGAGGTCACCAAATCGTGTCCGGTGGTCGTCCCTTCAGCGGCTGGGCGTGTGTGCGCGAGCAGGATTATGGAACTTCGATCGCATCGGCGATGGCCGTTCCCATCTCGGAAGGCGTCGGCGGAACCGTGCTCGTCGCCTCCGAAGGTGGGAAGCCCTGCGAGATTCGTCATTTGTGCGATTGGATCAGCAGTCACCGTGATTTCACGCCTGCCGGGTCCCTCGTCACCCCCTCTCTGTCAGTTTGAGAAGTCGATGAACCCGAGTCAATCAAACTGACAGGAGTGTTTTTTGTTGGATCGAACGCTTCTGGGGACCGGTCTCGATGTGGGTTCCTGCCTCTAGAAATACATCGGCAGCTCGCAGAATGTCCTCGCGCGCATCGGTCGCAAATTCAACATGGTGCGAGCGACCGCGAGGACCAGCCCAGTCGAGAGTGTGGGCAGGGTCCTACGTCTTGTTGCCGAAATTGAACCAAATAGCCGTCGGTGCACCCTGATCGATTCGGCGGATATTCGCGCCTCGGCCAGGAAATTCCGCGGGTTGGTTCTCAAACGCCGGACTGCCGGACTGATCAACTTGGTACCAATCGATGTCCCAATACCAACCCAGCGGATGCCCGTCCGGGTCATTGATCAGATGAACCGGGCCGAGAACAGGGATCGAGGTATCGGCACCCCGCTATAACCGTGCGTCGCGAATTCGTGCGATCTGTCGCCCGAGCGCCTGCGGGCTCGCGGGTCGGAGGAAGGTACGGCCAATGCTGGGCTTGCCCCGGTGGATGACCCGAACTGTGAACGACTGGTAGTCATCCCGGGTGTGAAGGTCGATCACCCCGGCACTGCACCCCGCCTATCGCCGCGGCATGAGATTAACAAAAAAATCCCTCGACTCCACGTGCCTTGTCTTTTAGAGCTCGATCGGCCCGATGCGGGCAACGTCGCCACTGTGTTCTGGATCGGTTATCCAGTCGTATCGAGGCCGTGACGCAAAGGCACCGTCTGTGTCCTGCTCTGTCATTGTCCGTCCAGTGGGATGGTCGAATCGTCCTGCATCCGGCCCGTGTTCATTACCTGCAGCATCACCCGGGAGCTCTTCGATGCCCCCCGCAGTTCCGCGCAGATCGACCCGCGATAAAAAACCAAAACCCGGTCACAGGAAGTCACCAGTTCTTCGAGGTCGGTCGAGTACAACAACACGACACCGCCGGCTTGGGCCGAACCTCGCAGCAACTGGTGGATTTCGGCCCTCGCCCCCACATCAACTCCGCGAGTGGGGTCATCAAGCAGGATTGTGGTGGGCGCGTTGTCCAGCCACTTGGCGAGAACGACCTTCTGCTGGTTCCCGCCCGATAGCGACCCGGCAAGGGCGGATGACGACGACGCCTTGATCATCAAGCGTCCCATGTGTTGCTCAGCACGGGCGGCCAAGCGGGATCGGCGCAGCAGCCACCCATCGCGAGCCATCGCCATGGAGCGAACCTGGACGATGTTCTCCCAGATAGGTTTGTCAAGCATGAGACCGAGTCTTCGGCGGTCGCCGGAAACGTAGGCGACACCCGCAGAAACATGCCGCCGCTGGCCCCGCGGTGCGGGGACCCCTCCAGGAAGCGTGACTGATCCGGATGTCGGACGCTCGATTCCCGCGAGTACCCGAAGCATCTCGGTTGGTCCCGAGCCGGTGAGTCCCACGAGGCCGACAACCTCGCCCGGATTCGCCGAGAAGGTGACTTGCGACAACCGGTCGCCGAGTCCCACCGCTGTGGCGTGAAGCCCTGATTCTGCGCCGACTGTTAGCTCAGCGACGCCTCTGGTTTCGGTCTCGTACGCCGAGATCTGCTTGTCCCCGATCATTGCCCGCACCAGTGATGGGACCGTGTGGTCGCTGATCTGCTCGCCGCGAATGACAACTTTGCCGTCTCGGAGGACAGTGACCTCGTCGCACACGCTCATCACCTCTTCGAGAAGATGACTGACGAAGACAACAGCGACGTTGCGTTCGCGCAATACTCTGAGAATCCCGAGGAGCCGATCGGTCGCGCGTCCCTCGAGGGCGGATGTCGGCTCGTCGAGCAACAACACTCGCGGTTGCGCAACAAGCGCCTTGGCGATTTCGACGAGCTGCCGATCAGCAAGCGAGAGCTCCATCACCTTTATCGACGGGTCGGCAGTCACGCCCAATTGCTCAAGGATCGGCTTGGCCCGTTCAAGCATCCGCCGACGGTCGACGAACAGGCCCCACCGCGGCTCCCGCATGGGAAATAGATTCGCGAGCACGGAGAGGTGGGGGAAGAGGCTGAGTTCTTGTGCGACCACGGCGACTCCGGTGGCGACGGCGTCCGCAGTCGATTCAAATTTGGTATCGCGCCCATCGAGGCGCAGGATTCCCGAGTCGGGGCGGGTTGCTCCAGTCATGATCTTGACCAGTGTGGATTTGCCTGCCCCATTCTCTCCGAGCAAAGCGTGCACTGAGCCGGGGCGAATGGCAATGCCTGCCCCGTTCAGGGCGACAACGCCGCCGTAGCTCTTTCGGATTTCCTGCGCCTCGAGGGCGTACACGACTGTGTTTCCTACTTCAGGTACTTGGTGGAGTTAGCGATCTGGTCGTCGCCGATCGGACCAAGAGCCTTCAGTAGCGCGCCGTCGCTCGCCTGACGCTCGACAATCGCGGCGATATTCGCGGCGTTGACCACAAGTCCTCCGGTGTTCCAGATCCCCTTAGGAATCGCTGTCCCTTTCTCGGCGTGCGCCGCGAGAAGCTTCGTCGCGATGTAGCCCTTGAGCCAATGCTCGGGCGAAACCAGCGCGGTGACATAGCCGTTCTGAACCGCTTCCAGCGCGCCCGGTTCGAGGTCCATGCCGCCGGCCAGTAGCTTGACCTTGTTGCGTTGCTGCAACAATCCGAGCGAGACAGCATCTTGCGCCGCCGGCGAAAGATACGCGAGGGCCGTCGGATGTTGGCGCCAGATTCCGTCCCACGCGCTGTAGTTCTCCTGGCTCGACCCCGAGGTACCGAAGGTGGAGACGGGCCCGACAACTGTGACGCCAGGCCGTTGGGCAGCGAGAGCGGCCTTCATGCCCTCCACGCGGGCAATCAGCGGTGGTACGGCCGGCCCGCTGGTACCAATGACGATTTCGCCCTTGGCGTCGACCGGGATCCCCTTGATGATCTCGTCGACAAGCATCTTGCCGAGGGCAACGTTGTCGTTGGTGATGAAGAGGTCAACTCCTGCGTCGGCTGGCGGAGGTGCGTCGATCGCGATGACCGGTGTTCCACTGCTGGTTATTTGCTGCACAGGGCGAAAGAAGGGGTCAGCGGCAAGCGTTTGGAGCACGATGCCGGCTTTCTGCGTTTGTGCCATCGCTTGGAACAACGGCAGCAGCTTCGACGGGTCGCCCGCATCCGGTGCCGCTGAGGTCAGGTCTATCGTGGGATCGACCGAGGCAACAGCCTGAGCGCCCTTGAGCATCAGCTGGAAGGCGTAGGTGCGAGTCTCCCAGTACGCAATCCCAAGCTTGACCGAGCCCGGTGCCGCATTCTTGGCGGTATCGCCAGCCGGCGCCGACGTCGAGCAGCCGACGAGCATGAGAGCGGATGCAGCGACCGCCACCAGCGCGACCGTCACCCGACGACCTCGACGCGATAGTGAATTGATGTGACTGTTCATAGTGCTTCTCCTCCTTTGGAGCATTGATGGTGCTGGGGGTTCTGCTAGAAAAATGTGCAGCAGGGGTCACAGTCGGTTGCGGTTGCGCCGACGACGCATAAGGCCATCCAGTGAGACAGCGATGATGATCACCGCGCCCGTTGCGAACTGACTCCACACCGCCGGAATGTTGAAGAACACGAGCGCGACGCTCACCGTGTTCAGGAGAATCGCCCCGATCACCGCTCCGAAGATCGTGGCTGTGCCACCGGTCAGCGGGTTCCCGCCGATCACTGCTCCCGCAACCGCGAACAACTCAAAACCGCCGCCGCTCGTCGGGTCACCGCTGGTGAAGAACGCGAGTCCGAGCATCCCGGCTACGCCCGCTATCCCACCGCACAACAGGAAGCCGAGCGCCTTTGTTCGCCCGACGGGAATACCCGCGAACTGAGCGGCGTCTAAATTGGACCCGATCTGGCGTACGCGGTATCCGAATGGCGTTGCTCTCAAGACAACCGTAAGGATGACTACCGCGAGAATCAGCACCCAAATCGCCACGGGCAGGCCTAAGAAGCTACCGCCGCCGAGGATCACGAAGAACGAATCGTGGACTGGCATACCCACGACCTGCTTTCCCTCAGAGACCGCGGAGGCAAGGCCTCGAAGTACCCATCCCATCGCGAGAGTGGCGATGAGGGATGGGATGCCGATCACCAGCACGATGAAGGCGTTGAAGGCGCCGACGATAACCGACTGAATGATCGCGATTCCCGCCGCCAGCCATGGATTCACTCCGTTGTGAATCAGCAGAGCCGCGGTGATGGAGGCCAGCACATAGTTGCCGGCAACAGAGAGGTCGACCTCACCCTGGGTGAGTAGGAACGAGATGCCCGCTGCCATCAGTGCAACGTAGACGGACTGTTGGACAATGTTGGTCAACTGAGTCGGACTAACAAACGCGGGGTGCAGCACACCAACGACAACAACGAGTGCCCCCAACGCGGAGATCGCGCTGAACCAATCGGCGCCAACGAGCCATCGCAACCGGTTGGTGACGGGGGCAAACCTCGACGATGGTGTCAATTCAGTTTGTTCCAACTTTGTCATTGCTGGCTCCTTCGTTAGCGTGCGCGGGCAGGACCTCGCGCAAGAACTCAATGGCTTCCTCGACAAAGATCCACGGGTCGGGATGCCCGCCGAAAACATGGTCTGCATTGTCCACCGGCCGAAACCTCACGGTTGACCCCGCGCGTTCCAGCGCCGCAGCGAAGGCCTCACTCTGTCCGAAGGGCACAAGACGATCTATGCGTCCGTGTCTAATGAGCATGGGAGGGCTGTCTCGCCGCACGTAGGACGAAGGGTCGGCTGCACGAACCAGGTCGGGCACGTCTTGGATCGGTGCCCCGAGTAGTCGCGATTCGGGGGACTCGGCGTCGTCGTGCTGCATTGCGGAGTTTGCGGGGGCCTGACGGTCCATGGCGGCGAAATCCGTCGGACCGTACCAGTCGACGACGGCGGCAACTTCTGGCAATTCGTGCCGCGCATCCCCCTCGAACTCTTGTGATCCGAGAACTCCAGCGATTGCCGCGAGATTCCCCCCCGCCGACTCGCCCCACACCGCGATGGAACTCGGGTCGAGTGCGAGTTCTTCCGCTCGGGAGCGCATCCAGCGAATTGCGGCCCGAACGTCAATGACCTGGGCCGGCCACAGGGCCTCCGCAGAAAGCCGGTAGTCGATCGACGCCACGACGAAGCCCGCCCGGGCAAGTCGCACGAAGAAGTCCTTTTCACTCAGAAAGACCGGAAGGAGACGCTTCGAACCCATGGCGAACGCCCCGCCGTGGATCCACACAATCGCGGGGCGGCGTGCCAGTACGCCGACGCTCGGCTCGTCGGGCATGTACAGATCGAGCTCAAGTGGCCGATAGCCAGGCGGGCTCGAGTAGACCACACCGAGCCTCGTGGCGATTCCATTCGTCAAGAGCGAGTCGGGTAGCGGATGCTCGTCGAGCTTGGCCCACGCCTCGTCACTGAGGGGATCCCGTCCTGTTCGCCATTGCACAGGATGATCATCCTGTGTGTCGACAAGATTGTCAACAGTTTGACTGACAAGATAGATAACGATCAATTCCGTACCGACAAGAGCGTGGGCGGGAGACTGAGGATCAAGAATAAGGAAACTGGCGCCGCCAATCCTGCTGACAGAATTGGCGGCACTATTGTTAAGCGGAATCGGCTGGCGGCCGGAGACAAGGAGCGGCTATGTCCGACGCGATCTTAAGCGATTTTCGTGGCGCGATCCTTCGCGGTGAATATTCGCCCCGCCAGAGACTGGTCGAGGCGGAGCTGGCCGTTGACTATGGGACGAGCAGGTTCATCGCGCGAAAGGCCCTTGTCCAACTCGCCTCCGAAGGCCTCGTCGAGTTGCAGCCCAACCGCGGCGCGCGAATCCGAGAGATCACGGTCGAAGAAGCCATCTCACTCACCGAAGCTCGCATGGTTCTCGAGGGGCTCGTCGCCGCTCGCGCCGCCGAGCGCGCCGAGCCCCAGGATGTAGCGCGACTTCGAGCAGTGGCTGCGGAGTTGCAGGATGCTGTCGAACGATTCGAGGTCATCCACTATTCGGATGTGAATGTCACCCTTCATGCAACACTCAGGAGCATCGCGAACCACGAACCAGTCACGCGCATTCTCGAACAACTCAACGCTCAAGTCGTCCGGCACCAATTCGTACTCGCCTTGGTTCCGGGGCGCCCCGCGGCCGCATTGCGCGAACACCTTGAAATAATCGATGCAGTGTGCGCCCACGATCCTCAAGCGGCTGAAGCGGCCATGCGATCGCACATGAGGAGCGTGATCTCCACCCTCGAGACATTCCGGGACGGAGGGATCGCCTCCACGTCAGGAATCCGGGAGCTCGCGCGCAAGGTCAAGCCGCGATCATCGAGGAATTCTCCGCGGGTGACTCCGAAGGTGTCCCTCGCTTTTGGCAACGACTCTCCCAGCCAGATTCTCGACATCTATCTGCCAGAGAACAAACCAGGTCCGTTCCCGTTGATCGTGAGCATTCACGGGGGTGCATTCATGATGGGAGATCGGACGTGGGAACTCGAATCCGTCACCGATCTGCTCGATGCCGGATTCGCCGTCGCGTCCGTTGACTATCGCCTTTCCTCCGAAGCGCCCTTCCCTGCTGCGATAAACGATGTCAAACAAGCAACGGCGTTCCTTCGAAAGAACGCCGCCGACTGGAACCTTGATCCGACCTTCATCGCGGCCTGGGGCCGATCTGCCGGCGGATACCTAGCAGCAATGCTCGGCGTCACGAGCGGGCAAACTACTGAATTCGACGAGCCAGGAGACGACTCGAGTGTCTCAGCCGTCATCGACTGGTACGGCCCATCTGACTTTCTCGTCATGGACGACCAGTTTGCGGCAGAACCGCCGAGCGGGGATGGTCCCCTGGCGCAGGCGCACAACCCAGCCAACTCGCCCGAATCTCGTTTTCTCGGAGCTTCGATCCAGGATGTACCCGAAGTCGCTGCGCGTGCGAATCCAATCACATATCTGGAAGGCACACCGGACTTACCGGCATTCTTCCTCGCGAGCGGGACAAATGACCGTCTTGTCCCGTACCGACAGACGACGATCCTCGCCGATGCGCTGCGCGCGAAAGGTGCCGAGGTCGTAGTGCGGATCCTGAAGGGTGCGAGCCACGCTGATCACCAGTTCGAGACGCTCCTCGCGGGTCCGGTGATTGAGTGGCTCAAGAGCCTCCGCGCGAGCAGCTAGGCGCAACCGTTTAGGGCAAACTCACGAGCCCTCGTACCTCGACGAGAGCATCAGCTTGCTGAAGTCAATGTCACAGTCGGGACGCTATGGCGATGCACCAAGCGAGGGATCCAGCGATGAACGGTGCTTGTGGCGCAGCGCGCTGACGAAATGCGGCTCACTTCCTGCGCCTCGGCTACGAGCATTGGTAGTTTGTGATTTATCGGCGTCGCTGAGATTGGATCGTCGCCGAAACCTGCCTGAGGGGACCCAGTTGGCTATCGAGGATGTAGCGTACGAGCAGATTCGCGCCGCGATCGCCGGGGGGGAGATGCACCCGAACGAGCGGCTGGTCGAGGCGGATCTCTCCGCTCGGTTTGGCGCGAGCCGAACCGCCGTGCGAACTGCACTGGTGCGGCTTGAGCAGGAAGGGCTCGTCGAACATAAGCGTAACCACGGCGCGAAGGTTCGGCTCATCGGCGAACTGGAGGCAACGGAGATCTACGAGACCCGGGCCGTGCTCGAGGGCCTCGCAGCCCGCAAAGCCGCAATCGTTTGCACAGAAACGGATGTCGAACACCTGCGCGAGCTGCTCGGCGCGATCCAGCAGAAGTTGGACGCCGGAGATCTCATTGAAGCGTCGGATCTCAACGCCGAGCTGCACTCGACGATCATCCGGATCGCCCGGCATTCGACTGCAGAGCGCCTGGTCGGTGGGCTCAATACCCACCTTGTGCGCTATCACTACCGGACCATCCTTCAACCCGACAGACCCCGCAAGTCGTTCGAGGAGCATCGGGCGATCGTTGATGCCATCGCCGCGCACGATCCGGATCGTGCGGAACAACTGATGCGCACACACCTCGAGTTCGTTATTGCGACGCTGCGGCTACCGCTTCCGCCGGAAGTGCTCAATCAGCAGCGCCGGTAGATTGACCAGCCGAGCGACGGCACATCTCGACAGGTGGCGTTAGTCGAGAGTCGGGGTTCCATGGGTGTGGAACGTGGAGATGGTCTGGAGGCCCCAGGCCTGCCCTTTCGCCCGCTCCTCGGCTGTCCAGGTAATGGTTTTCCAGTCGGGTTCGAGGATGAGTCGCGCGCCGGCGTTGCATAGCTCGATCCGGTTTCCGCCGGGCTCCCACACGTACAGGAAGAAGGTCTGCTGGATGGCGTGCTTGTGCGGGCCGGTCTCGATGTGCACGCCTGCCTCGAGGAACACGTCGGCCGCTCGAAGGATATCGTCGCGGCTGTCGGTCGCGAACGCGAGGTGGTGGAGGCGCCCGTTGGCGCCTGCCCAGTCCTCCGTGTAGACGAGGTCGTACGACTTGTTCGTCACGGAGTACCACACTCCCGAGTATCCGCTGCCATCCGCTTTCGCGATGCGCTCGGTGCAGCGTGCGCCGAGCACATTCACCAAGAAGGCTGAGGTCGACGGAACATCACCGGTGAGGTAATTGACGTGATCGAGTCGGCGGATGTTCGCGCCGCGGCCCGGATACCGTGCCGCTTGGTTCTTCAGAGCAGGCCGGTTGCTGTCATCTGCGACGAATCGCTCGACCTCCCAGTACACGCCCATCGCGTGTCCGTCAGGATCTGTGAACAGGAACGTGGCGCCGAGGCCGCGGATGTCATCGACCCAGCCCTCGCCGTAGCCGCTGGCCACAATGCGTAGTACCAGTCGCTCGAGTGCGGGGGGACTTGCGGCCCGTAAGTAGGTTCGTCCGATGCCCGCCTTTTCTCGAGCGATGATGCGGATCGTGAACGACTCGTAGTCGTCCCAGCTGTGCAGGTAGATGCTGCTGTCGTCCCTGCCGACCTCACTGAGCGCCATGAGGTCGACGAAAAAGTCGCGAGTCTCCTCGAGCGTGGGCGTGAACAGCTCTACAGGGCCGACGTGCGCGATATCGCGAGGCCAGTCGATGGGCGGGTTGTCGGGCTCAACGTTGGGTTCAGTCATTGCGTTCTTCCGTTTCCGTTGTCGTTCGTGGCCACACGAGACCGTCGAACAGTTTGCGGACGGTGCGGACGACCGCGCTGCGACGCACGATCGGTGGATTGATGGCGGTGTCGAGTTCCACGTCGACGTCGAAGAAACCGGTCGGGTGCTCGATACGCACGCGAGTTTCACCGTCGGGTAATTCGAGCAGGTCGGCGGCGACCGAGCCGGGTATGAGCGCTCCGGCAGCAACCGAGATCGCCCCGACGACACCGATCGAGGTGTGTACTCGGTGCGGGATGAACGTTCGCGTCGAGAGGTTGCCCCCTTCGGTGGGCGCC
>Ga0209724_1003171_pt1 | contig 13603 bp, 13 predicted proteins | sample grotaG_FD_184143 | JGI IMG/M metagenome (GOLD analysis project Ga0209724, IMG submission 184143) | Glacier valley bacterial and archeal communities from Borup Fiord, Nunavut, Canada, to study Microbial Dark Matter (Phase II) -... | ecosystem: Environmental > Aquatic > Freshwater > Ice > Glacier ...
CTCGCCGCTGCGAAAATGGAAGTCACGAATGACCCAGTCACCCTCCCTGGTGGTCGGGGACTCGGCCGCCCCGGCATGGAACGCCAAGGGCAGGCTCAAGAGCAGCCCGACGACCGCGGCGAGCAGTGGGCTCAGGAGGCGCCCCTGCTTAGCTCTGCGACGTCGACGAACCGGTACGAGCGCCTCGAACGTGACTTGAATGTTCATCTTCGCCTCTTCTCGCCGCTCGTTCTCTGCGGTGCCGCGATGCTAGGCCAACCGCCAGGCGCCCAACAAGGCAGGATGCATCGGACGAGCTCGAGGCGACGGGCGCTCAGTGGTTCCCGAATGCAGCTGTGATACGGCCCAACTCAAGCGACCGCTTCAAGGGCGAAGAACGAAGCATGCGATGAAGGTCGCGGCCTAACTGTGCAGGGGCGGGCGGCGCGGGTCTTCGTCAACTGTCCGTTCGACGACGACGTCCGCGTTTTCCAAGCGATCGTCTTTGCGATCCACGATCCGGGGTTTCAGGCTCGGCACGCACTGATCGACGACGGCGAAGTGGTCCACGTGCAGCGTATCCACGCCGAATTGAAGGGAAGTCTGTACTCGATCCACGACATCAGCCAGGTCGAGCTCGTCGGCACGATGCAACTGCCGCGTTTCAATATGCCGTTCGAAGCCGGGATCGCCTACTCGATGCATGCGGCGGGGCGACCACTTCACCACATGCTGTTGCCCGAAAAGGAGCCCTACCGGCACAACGCTTCGATGAGCGACGCAGCAGGGATGGATGCCCAGATTCACGCGGGCGACCCGGCTCTCGCTATTGAGGAAGTGCGCGCTTTTTTGCGAACCAAGAGTGACACGGGCAGGCCGATGCCTGGAGGCGAGAACATTGCAAAGCGGTACACCCTGTTGGAGGCGAAGCTCCCCGCGGCGGCTAAGGCAAGAAAGATCTCGTTGAAAGAAGTGAAGTCCTGGAAATACGTCAACGACGTTCAGGCCATCATGGCCACGTGGATCCGGGACAACCCATCTCCGATCTGATTTGCCCGATCTGGACGCTCGGTCGGCTGCCGCGCGATTTTCCACGGTTGATAACGGTAAATATCATCCGTCAGAAGTCTGCATGAGCCCGAAATCCAAGGACGGAAACGGGACCTCGATCCTTGTTGTATGCAGGGTTGACTACGTGCTGGAAATCAACGGCGACGGTCAGATGCGGATTAAGACGAACAGAGTAGTTCGCCTCGACGATCTTTTCTAAGCCATAGTTAAGGCGCCCATCGCCGATGAGTATGCCGATCCCGCCGGCAGCGAAATAGGCCCGTGCGTCACCGGACAGGCCATTGACCACGCCGGCAATCGCAAGAATGTCGTCGGGGCGATTCCAGCGTTTGCCCTTGAAGGACATACCCACTGACGCCGACTTGTTGATCTCGGTGAACTCGTAAGCTTCCTTCGATCCGTCGTTAATGCCTGCTCGTGCGAAAGCGCCCACGTCCGGAGAAAAGGCGTGTTCGACGTTGGCGCCAAGGCCGGGTCGCGACGCGTAGCGGCGAACCGGAGTGACGTCTGGCGCCGCCCCTTGCGCCAGCCCGGCATCGATTGCATCCCGATACCTGGCCATCCGTCCTCGGTTGAGAAATCCCAGAAGCTTTACCTTTCCGGTTGCGCCAGCCAATCCGTAGCGTTGCTCGAACTCGCCAACGAGCATAAACTGGCTAAAGTCGACCGCAGTAATCTTTCCGTTCGGAATCTTTGAGAGCTGGAAAACACCCCCGCGTAAGGTCCGTGAGCCGCGCGCCCACTCGGCGGCAGCACCGTACGTAAAGCCCCATGCGTCAGCGGCATAGTCAAACGTCCCCAGGTCGATGACGGACCAGTTCAGGAGGTCGGCGCGCGGGTCATGAGAGTAGATGTTGGTGTCGAAGATGTCGGTCACGCCAAGTTTGCCGATGGTGATCGTCAGGGTGTCGGCGGTTCTGATACCTCCGAGCTGGTTCGCCATCGGTGGCGTCGTATTCACTTCTCCACCCAAGTCGATGGTCTGGCGAAAAAATGCTCTAGGTAGGCGCAGGTACGGCGTGTTCGCGCCGATTTTGTAAGCTTCGCCGCTTGGGAAACCTGCCATTCCGACTGTGTTGTCGAGCCCGCGGCCCTGGTCGTACTCGGGATTGAGCCAAAACTCAGCGCCTTTCCACATCCGGACGCCGCCGTAAAGCGTCACGTCGGTAGTTTCTTCAGTCCGACCATCGGGTTGCAGGCTGTTGGTCCCGCTGTACGGGGCTCTGAAGCGACGATGCCATTGCGTCACGTTGGTCATCTGGCCATGCAACGCCCACGCTTCGAACGGAATCTGATCGGGAGCCAGCGAAGAAACTAAAGCGACGGGCAGCGCAGGACCAGAAGCTGGAGACTCAGGGACTGGCGCCGCTTCTGCAAATACCGAAGTCGGAGTTACACAGAGGGCCGCCCAAAGAAGCCACCGAGTACGTGACGAAAGGCGTTGTTTCATTGACTTTTTCTTGCTCTTGCTGCCGCAGCGGCTTAGCTGGCGCATAAGCCACCTAGATGCACTTGCTGATCAGCTTCGTTTCCGCAATGGCCCTTCTTGCCGGAATAGGGTCGGAGTCCAGTTGCATCTCGCGAAAAAATCGATGTGGTCGTGGATAAGCGCCTTTTTTGCGCTGGTGTCCGCCTTCTCATTGGCATGAATTTGTCTATGCCTGAAAGCTTAAGGCAGGAACTTGGCATTGGACATGCGAGTCCTTTCACGCTCCTCCCCCTGAATTGAAATTGATGGTCGCACTCAGCCCTCCCCACGGGCTCTTATTCAAGCTTACCAAAGCGTCATGGAGCAGAGCGATATCGCGGACAATTGCAAGTCCAAGGCCGCTTCCATCTCCAGAGGCTAGTTTGCCGCGGACAAAGCGTTCGAATACCAAGCTCAGCTCGTCCTCAGCGATACCGGAACCTGAGTCAGACACGCTTATTGATATCGGGGACTTCGTTACTTCTACTGTGATCCGACCGCCTTTGGGCGTGTATTGAATGGCGTTTTCAAGAAGGTTGCCAAGTGCTTCGGCGATCAATTCTGCAATGACAGGCGCGAACACAGGCACAGCCGCGAGCAATTCCAAATCAATCGATTTCGCCATTGCCATTTCGGCGTGAGCAGCACCCACGTCCTGTGCAAGCGCGGACAGGTCGTGATTTCGAAGGTTCCGATCGCTACACGTTTCGGGATCTAGATTGCCTAGTGCTAGGAGTTGCTGTACGAGGCGCGCAGTGCGCTGGGTCGATTGGCTCAACTCGCCTATCACGGTACGGGCTTCAATGATGTCCTGCGCCTGCGCTGCGCGGGACAATCCGAGTTGAAGTCCAGTCAGCGGTGTACGGAGCTGGTGGGCTACTGTCGCGGCAAACTGCCGCTCCCGCGCGAGCATTTCGCGTATGCGCCGAAGCAGGTCATTGAGCGCTGCCGCAAATGGGCGAAGCTCGCGCGGAACGTCCTCGTCGCCAATGGCCTGCAGGGACGCGTGCGACTGCTCGTTCCAGCGAGCAGCAATAAGTTCAAGGGGACGCATGGTGCGCCGCACCGCAAGCACGATTGCAAGGGCAGCGCCGAGAACCAGAGCGGCTACCGGCAAAAACGCAATGCGGAGATCCTGAGCGGAGCGTTGCCGCTTGACTTGAGTCTCCGCGACGAGCACGACCACGGGCACCGAGTGACCATCACTCACGGTGACCCGGGCAATCCGCACTGGGTGTTGATCGAATTGCGCTTCATACGTTACACCGCGGCGGTAAGAAGATTCATCGCGACTTTGTACAGGAATGCCTCGCCGCCCAGCGAGAATACGCGTGCCCTGCGCTACGCTGAAATAGGTCAGATCGTTGTCATCGAACAGCAGGAGCGTCTCTGCGACTGGGGGGAGGTCCAGGGACGCCTGCCCTTGCTCGAACCGTACTAGCGAGGCCACCGAGCGCGCCGCATCGAGAAGCCAGCGGTCGAAAACCCGATCGGTCAACCTTTGGGCAGCGTAAGCGCCGAGACCCGCGGTTACGACAACGATCACAAGCAACGGCAACAACAGTCGAAGCAGCAGCTCGCGCGACAGCCAAGGAGCATCCCGGTCAGCTTGCATCAGTTGCGCTCGATGCCGCTCGATAATTCCAGCAAATAGCCGAACCCTCGGAGGGTACGAATTGTGGACCCTGAATCTGCGAGTTTCCGCCGTAGACGGGACACATAAATCTCGGCGGCACTATCGCCCACTTCAAGGTTGCGTTCGGCGAGGACATCCATAAGCGCCCGCCTCGACAGAAGGCGGGGAGCTCTTCCGACGAGCAACCCGAGGACTTCGAACTCACGTGGAGCCAAATCGAGCAGCCGTCCATCCACGTAGGCGCAGCCTTCCTCGCCTAACCAAGTGATTCGACCGAACGTTAGCGAACCTCCATGGTTCAACTGACCGCGGCGTTGAAGGGCATGGATGCGTGCATCTAGCTCCTCGGGGTCGAAGGGCTTGACGAGATAGTCATCTGCTCCTTTTTGCAGGCCCAGCACGCGATCGGCCACGCGATCGCGCGCCGTGAGAACGATGACAGGAATCCAGCGGTCACGCTGGCGTAGCTGCCCTAGCCAGTCCAGCCCGTCGCCGTCCGGTAGACCAAGGTCTAGCACGATCAACTCGAATGGAGCAGAGGAGGTTCCTCCGGCCCGCGCTTGGTCTGCAGCTTGCAGGCAGTCGAAGAGCTCGACAGACCAGCCGCGCGAACCCCATCGAAGCAGCAGCTCGCGCGCAATCACCGCATCGTCCTCGATCAATAGCAGGCGCACGCGCGAACCCTGTCGTCAGCCAACAGCCTTCAAAAATGCCGGTGCGTGTGCCAACGCGCACTCGATAGATTTTTGAAAGGTTGGCACTGTAGTCTGAAGTTACTGCGAAATTTCATCTGTCTGAATCTCGAACGGCACTCGGGGGTCCGACAAACCCAAATGCGCGCTTACTATTGTCTCTTAGCGCCGCTTGTCACTTTGCCGGCACAAGCACAGGACTGCGGACTGCTACCTATAGCGGCGGCGACGCAGCTCTCGCTCGAAAGCGCACAGGCACGAGGTCGCGTTTGCCATCCCGACCTTCGGGCCGCTTTCGGAGCGCTCGCTGCAGCAGGTGCGGACCTGATCACGTCCGGACAGTCGCCGAATCCTCAACTCACGGTTGGCGCAGGCTCGGTGGGCAGCGATGTTGGCATCGGCCGCCTCTGGAACAAAACGTTCGACCATTCGCTCCGGATCGATCAAATAATCGAGCGTGGTGGCAAGCCTGCCCTGCGCCGCGCCATCGCCGAGGCGCAACGAGAAGCCGCCCGTTCCGATCTGGCCGAAGCGCAGCGGCGTGCGGCGCTCGCAATCGCGCAGGGCTACTACGAGCTGGCCGCGACCCTGGCCAAGCGTGCTGAAACCGCAGGGGCTCTCGAACTAGCCGGTGAAGCGCAAAAGGCGCAAGACCTTCGTGTCAAAACGGGAGACGTCGCTCCGATAGAGGCCACGCGCCTGAACCTGGACGCAATTCGAGTACAGGCCGATCTTCGCCAGGCGGAAGCTGACTCTCATACATCCCGTGTGCTGCTTGCAACGATGCTGGGAGCCGAAGCACAGGCGGGTTTGCTCACGCCGTCAGACTCATGGGCGGTGGCTAACCAATCGTCATTGGATCCGCCCACCCTGGACGAACTGGCAAGCAAACGACGCCCCGATGTCATCGCGGCGCAATGGCGTCTTGAGGGCGCGCAAGGGTCTCGCGAACTCGCCCGCGCGTTACGGACTCGAGATGTGAACGTGGGGGTCCAACTGGATCGGTGGCCGGTCAGCGCGACCAACTCCTCAGGCACGGGGAATACCATTTCGGTGTCGGTGTCGGTGCCCCTTTTCGTTCGTCATGCGTACGAGGGCGAGGCCGCTCGGGCAGAGGCGGACGTCGCCAACGCCGTCGAAACTCTTCGGAGAGCGAAGCTAACTGCCGGAAGCGATCTTATGCAGGCCCGCATGCGAGTAACTGTCGCCACGGCAAGGCGGCAACTCGCTGACCAGGACCTCATGCCGGCGGCCGAACGCGTCGCGGCAGCCGCCGAGCTTGCATACCGGCGCGGCGCTATTTCATTGCTCGAGGTGCTCGATGCGCGCCGAAGCCTTCGTGCTGCGCGGATTGAACGCATCAATGCCCAGGCCGATGCTGCCAAGGCAGCGGCTGAACTGGACGCAGCAAGTTCCGCGCTACCTTAAGGCGTCAATGGGTTGACCATGTTTCCTCGACTCTTTCCGTTGTGCCTGATGGGCCGCAATCTACTTCTGGTTCACGGCTTTGGCTTCGCCGTGCTGTTGGCCGCATGTTCCCGACCGGAGGCCCCCAAGCCAGAAGCATCGCCGGCCGTGAGTGGAACAACCATTTCATTTCCGGATCAGAAGTCACCTGCAGATCTCCGGGTTGTGGCGGCCGGCAGCGAATCGGATCGGGACCTGACCGTACCAGGAAGAATGACCTGGGATGAGGACCGTACCGCGCGTGTTTACGCGCCTTACGCGGGGCGCGTGGAGCGCATCCGCGCGACTCTCGGCCAAGTCGTCAAAAAGGGCCAAGCCCTGGCCGACGTGAGCTCAAGTGATATCGGCCAAGCGCAGGCCGATTTGCACAAGGCTCAGGCAGACCAAACGGTGGCACAAGCCGCTGTTGCCCGAGCACGCGAGCTGGCCACAGCGGGTGTCATTGCAAAGAAGGACCTACAGCAGAGCGAAGCCGACTTGGCCCGCAACGCCGCCGAGATCGGGCGCTCGCGAGCCCGTCTCGTGCAGTACGGCATCGGCGCCAATGCGGTGACGCAGGGACTCACCCTGGTTTCTCCGTTGGACGGCATCGTCGTGGAGCGAAACGTAAACGGCAAGGCCGAGGTTCGCAGCGACGTTCAGGGTCAGCCTTTGTTCGTCATCAGCGACCCGAGTTCGCTGTGGGTCAACCTCGATGTCGATGAGACTGACCTGGCAGCGTTGCGGGTTGGCCAACCGATCGAATTGCGCGCCGCCGCTTGGCCCGATCAGAGCTTCCCCACCACGGTCACCTCGATCAGCGAAGCCGTCGATCCGAGCTCACGCGCGGTCAAGGTTCGTGGTCGTGTGGCAAATCCTGAGCGGCTACTGAAGTCTGAGATGTTCGTAACTGCGCGGGTCAATCGTCGATCCACGGTTCCGACTGTTCCCGCCGATGCCGTTCTGCTGCATGGTGAGCGGCTCTATGTATTTGTCCAGGCCGCACCCGGCCGATATGAAAGACGTGAAGTAAGGGCGCGCAGCGCCGGTCCACAGAATTGGTTGGTCGATCAGGGGATCGCCCCAGGCGACAAAGTGGTGGTGGGGGGCGCGCTCTATCTCGAGCAGCTGCTGGACGCCGCACGATGATCCAGCGCTTCGTAGAGTTCGCCCTTCGGCAGCCCCTGTTTATCTGGCTGGGCCTGGGGATCTTTATCGGCGGCGGTGCGCTCGCGTTTCAGAACCTGCCGGTCGAAGCATTCCCGGACGTTTCCGACACCCAGGTCAACGTCATCGCTCTATATCCAGGACGCGCTGCCGAGGAGGTCGAAAAGCAGGTCACGATTCCGATAGAGATCGCGCTCACAGGCATTCCGAACACGGTCCGCCTGTTCACTCACACCCAGTACGGGCTGTGCTTCGTGATGGTGACCTTTGACGACAAGCCCAGCGATGCTCAGGCGCGGCAACAAGTCCTTGAACGATTGCGCTCGGTCGACCTACCCACTGGGGTGACCCCCGACATCCCGCCCCCGTCGACGGCCATTGGCGAGATCCTGCGCTTTCGCCTGCGTGGAGACGGCACTACTTCACGCGACTTACGTGAGCTGCAGGATTGGGTAGTCGAGAAGGCTTTGCGTCAGGTGAGCGGGGTGGCGGACGTCGTGACGATGGGCGGATCCATCAAGCAATACGAGATCAACCCCGACTTCGAGCGGCTTCGCGACTACAAGGTGTCGCTTGGCACCTTGTTCGCTGCACTGCAGCGAGCCAACGGCAACGCAGGCGGCGGAGCGATCACGCAGGGCCGGCAGCAGTTTCTGGTGCGTTCGCTCGGCAGCTTCCGCACCTCAGCCGACATTGAGCGCGTTGTGATCGCCGAGCACAACGGAACGCCAGTCCTTGTCCGCGATGTGGCTGCCGTAAGTGTCGGTGCCTTCCCGCCCCAAGGGGTCGTCGGGCAGGACGGCGCCGACGACATTGTCAACGGCATTGTCGTGATGCGAAAAGGGGAGAACCCATCCAAGGTTCTCGCGGGCTTGCACGCCAAGATCGACGAGCTCAATGCGCGGGGCCTGCCTGCGGGGGTCCGGTTGGTACCCTACTACGACCGCTCGGAATTGATTGGCAAAACGCTGCGCACTGTCTTCACCAATCTGACAGAGGGCGCCATGCTGGTCATGCTGGTGCTGTTTCTGTTTCTGCAGAACTTCCGCGCAGCGGCCATCGTCGCAGCGGTGATTCCACTCTCGCTCCTCGCGACCTTTCTAGGCCTCACTTTCGTCGGCATCCCTGCGAACTTGCTGTCCTTAGGCGCAATGGACTTTGGCATCATCGTCGACGGCGCCGTGATCGTTGTCGAGAGCATTTTTCGCCGTCTCGGCGAACTCGACGAGCGACAGATGCAGGACCGCCCCGCGCGTTTGCGAACCGTGCTGCAGGCGACGCTTGAGGTTGGGCGTCCCACCCTTTTTTCGATGATCATCATCATCGCCGCGCATATCCCGATCTTCACGCTGCAGCGACAAGAAGGCCGAATCTTTTCGCCGATGGCGTGGAGCGTCACGTCTGCACTGGTGGGTTCGCTTCTCTTGGCTCTTTCACTGGTGCCAGTGTTGTGCCTACTTCTGCTGAAGCACAACGTGCCACACGGAGACAATCGCCTCGTTCAAGCGTGCAAGCGGATTTACGCGCCAGCGCTAGATTGGGTCATTGAACGACCACGCACGGTGCTTGGAGTGGGTGCGGCCTGCCTCGTTGCGGCTGGATTGCTCGCCACCACGCTCGGCTCGGAATTCCTGCCCGAACTAGACGAAGGATCAATCTGGGTCAACGCTAGCCTGCCACCCTCAATCTCACCCGCCGAGGCGACGTCGATCGCCCGTCGCATCCGCGAGCAACTTCATACTGTCCCAGAGGTTGCCACCGTCGTGAGTAAGGTCGGGCGCCCGGATGACGGCACAGATCCGAAGATTCTCAATTCCTTCGAAGCGTTTGTTGAGCTCAAGCCGAACAGTCAGTGGCGCGCCGGTATGAGCAAAGATCAATTGATCGCGCAAATGGACAAGGCACTCGACGTCCTTCCGGGCTTAGAAACCTCATTCTCACAGCCGATCCGCGACAACGTCCTCGAGAGCATTTCGCAGGTCGACGGCCAAATCGTGGTCAAGATCAAGGGCGACGACCTAGCCGAAATCGGCCGCTTAGCAACTCGAGTCGTTGACTTGGCGCGGAGCACAAAGGGCGTTGTCCGTGCCTATATCGACCGCGAGGGTCAACTTCCGCAGGTCAGGATTGCCATCGACCGCGATGCCGCAGCGCGCTTTGGCATCAATATCGGCGACATTCAGGATGTGATCGAGACCGCGCTGGCCGGCAAAAGCACCTCCGAACTGTGGGAGGGCGAACGCCATTTCTCAGTGGTTGTGCGGCTCGCGCCGGTTTTTCGGAATTTGGAAGCACTCAAACAACTTCGCATCGCGACCCCGGCAGGCGCTCAAATTCCACTGGCGCAGCTTGCCAGTATCACAATGGCCAGTGGAGCGCTAAATATTGCCCGTGAAAACGGCACGCGGGTAGCTTCCGTTGGCATTTTTATACGTGATCGTGACATGGGCTCTGTTGTCGGCGACTTGCAGGCAGCAACCGACAAGGAAATCAAGCTTCCCACGGGCTACAACATTGTCTGGTCCGGTGAATTCGAAAATCAGCAACGCGCCATGAAACGCCTGTCGTGGGTCGTGCCGCTTTCGATCTTCGTTATTTTCCTGCTCCTGTTCAATGCATTTAATTCTTTTCGAAGCGCGTTGCTGATCATTGCCAACATTCCTTTCGCCCTAATTGGCGGCATCGTCGCTTTGTCGATCACGGGTATTCCGTTGTCGGTATCTGCAGCGATCGGCTTCATCGCTTTGTTTGGCCAAGCGGTTCTAAACGGGGTTGTGATCGTCAGCCACTATAACGAGCTGTGTGCCGAGGGAATGCCAGTTCTGGATGCGGTACGCCAAGGCAGTTTGACTCGACTACGCACAGTCCTGATGACTGCCGTGCTCGCGATGTTAGGCCTGCTGCCAATGGCGCTTTCGCATGCTATTGGCGCCGAGACGCAACGTCCGCTGGCCGTCGTGGTGATTGGCGGACTGGTTTCGGCGACGACGCTGACGCTGTTACTTTTGCCTACTCTGTACGTTTGGTTTGCTCGCGGTAAGGTAATGTCATCATGAACTCGATCGGAACGCAAAGTCCGGATTGCTCACTCGGGATACGGTTATCCACCTGCGGTTGCCTGCTAGCCCTCATTGCGGGGTGCGCGGATCATCCGTTCAATGCGCCTGATGATGCGCAGTGGTACCCCGCACGAGTATTGCAGGTAGCGCACCCGTCGGAGTTAGATGACTCCATCAACCGTCGCTGCTTAGAAGGGCTTGCGCGAACGACGGAGCAGGTCGCAGTGGTCACCGTTCGAATACACCGCGCACCTCACGTAGCTGCGTTTGCGGTTCCACCCATGTTGAACCTTCAGGACAAGGATCGCGTCGCCGTCAATTTCAGACTGTGTCAGCTTCGCCCAAGCACAAACTAGTCGGAACTGAACCGACCTTCGTTGTTGCGTTTGGCTTGCACTCGTCCTCGCAACGACCCTTAGCATCAAAACACGTTGATGCGCCCGTCGGGATAGCTCTGCAACGAGCGTATGCGGCTCGGCAACTACAAGTATCTTGGGACTGCTCTTGTTCAGAGATGGTTTGAAAGAACGCACATCCCTGTATGAAATAGACAGCTATCAAGACAGCAGCCGCGCGGTAGGGGGCGTTTTGATTGCCGCAACCCAAATCCAGCCGGCATCGGTGAATTGAAACGTTCGACACGAACATAGTTGATATTCCATTCGGGTAAAACGCGCGCAGCTAAAGATTAACGGGGAAGTACGTGGACACGTGGGTACGCAGTGTAGGCCGTCCACGCAGGCGGCAAGAGGTGCTCGCACCCTCGAACGTAGCGGCCCATTGTTAGTACGCCACCTTGAACGTCGGGCTGTCCTCTGCCCTCGTTTTCCGGTGGTCGTAGATCCGAGTCGTCGCAATATTTGCGTGTCCCAGCCACTCCTGCACCTTTGCGATGTCGGCTTGGTGGTCGAGTGCATTTGTCGCCGCCGCCGCCCGCAGCGCGTGCGCGCCGATTTCGAACCCCAGCTTCGCCGAATACCCACGCACGATCTTGTAAATCGCATCTGCCGTGATGGCTCTGGCCTGTCCACCAGCACGGTTGCCGACGGCCCGGAAGAGGGCGCCCGTGCCCTCCAGCGCGCGTCCATCCGCCTCGAAGTAGTCGACGATCAGTCCGTGAGCTGCAGGATGCAGCGGCACGCACCTCGTCTTGCTGCCTTTGCCCAAGACCTTCAGGTGCGCCACGCCACGCCGCTCGTGCCTGAAGTCCTTGATCGTCAGCTTGCATAGCTCCTCGCGCCGCAGCGCGTGATACAGCAGCGTCGCCAGAATCGCCCGGTCCCTTTTCCCCTTGATCGACACCCCGTCCGGCGCCTCGAGCAGAGCTCGCGCCTGGTGGTCGCCGAGTGCCGGTGCCTTGCCTTCGTAGCTCTCCACCGGCGGCCGCTTGACCCCCTTGACCGGGTTGTGCGTCACTGCGTTGCTCTCGCACAGGTGCTCGAACAACGAGGAGAGTGCGGCCAGCCGGTGCCGGATGGTATCCCGCTCAACGCACGCTGGACCAGGTCGTCGCGCCAGGCGATGACGTGCGAGCAGGTGACGATCCGAAACTCCCCGGGCTGCCGGATCCCGGTGAAACGGTTCTGTTGCGATAGTGCAGCCAGCACCGGCAAGGCCGGGCGAAGGCAGTGGATCAGAAAGCCAGCGAGTAGAACTTGTCTGCTGCGGACGAGACTCGATCTTTGATCGCGGCGAGCTGACCCTTCTTGATCATGTGCATGGTCTCTATGCCGGCGATCAAAGCGCGTGCGCAGCGAAAGTTCTTGAACCCGAGCATGGCGCGCACGATGCGCTTGACAGCTCGGTGGTCTTGCTCGATGAGGTTGTTCAGGTACTTCGATTGGCGCATCTCGATGTCGGCGCCCGAGTCGGCGCGGATGCCCTCGATCGCCGCCGTGTTGGCGCCGCTCTTGTCGATGGTGATCTTCTCGGGCACGCCGTGCAGGTCGATGGCTCGCTCGAAGAAGCAACGCGCTGCCGCGTAGTCCCGATGGGCGCGCAGGAGGAAGTCGATCGTCTGGCCCGATCTATCGACCGCGCGGTACAGATACTTCCACTGCCCGCCGACCTTGACATAGGTCTCGTCCATGCGCCAGCTCAACCCGATCGGGCGCTTGCGCCGGCGCAGCATCAGTGCGAGGACAGGCAACATCTTGATCGCCCACCGGTGCACCGTCGTGTGGTCGACTTCCACCCCGCGCTCGGCCATCATCTCCTCCAGATTGCGCAGGCTCAGCGGGTAGGCCGCATACCAACGCACGCACACAAGCATCACTTCGATCGGGTAGTGCAGCCGCCTGAGCACTTTGCTCATCGCGTCGTTCATCGTCTTCTTCGCCCCTTGCATCATCCGCTTACCCTAGCTGATTCGGCTTACTGCAACAGAACCGCATCGTCGCCATGGAGGCGAGCTCGAGCGCGCACCACTGGGCAAGAAAGCTGACAGTGCTCGGCCTGGACGCGCGGATCATCTCGGCGCAGCTGGTCGAGCCGTACCGCATGGAGGGCACGAGCGGCAAGAACGGGTTCTGTCGCAATAACCAGCTGGCGTAGGCTACGGCGATGATCAAAGAGCTACGCGGTGTTCTCCAGCGGCTGCACTACCCGTTGGAGGTGATGCTGGTGTGCGTGCGCTGGTACGCGGCCTACCCGCTGAGCTTTCGAAACATCGAAGAGATGATGGCTGAACGTAGCGTGTTCGTCGATCACTCCACTCTGCACCGCTGGTCGATCAAGGTGCTTGCGGTGCTGGCGGCGGTGTTTCGTCGGCGCAAGCGCCCGGTCGGTCGAAGCTGGCGAATGGACGAAACCTACGTCAAGGTCGGCGGCCAGTGGAAGTACCTGTATCGGGCGGTCGATCGGGTTCTGTCGCGATAGCGCGATGAGGTCAAGCATTGCTGCGAGGCCGAGGCCCATCAGAAAGCCAGCGAGTAGAACTGGTTTGCTGCAGACGAGGCTATGTCTTTGATCGCGACGAGCTGGCCTTTGCGGATCATGTGCATGACCTCGATGCCGGCGAGCAGGATGCGTGCGCAGCGAAAGGTCTTGAAGCCGAGCATCGGCCGGGTGATGCGTTTGACGGCGC
>Ga0209724_1003172_pt1 | contig 13603 bp, 13 predicted proteins | sample grotaG_FD_184143 | JGI IMG/M metagenome (GOLD analysis project Ga0209724, IMG submission 184143) | Glacier valley bacterial and archeal communities from Borup Fiord, Nunavut, Canada, to study Microbial Dark Matter (Phase II) -... | ecosystem: Environmental > Aquatic > Freshwater > Ice > Glacier ...
CCTGAGGGTGCCTTGGCAACTGCCCGCCGGGTTCAGGCGCTCACGTCGACATCCGGATGGCAGGATGGCCGAGACTTGCTTCGACGAATCGCAACGTTGCAGCCGTCTTAGCTGCGCTCCGGTGCTCTAAGGGCTCGTGCCACTGCGTGCTGTTGCACTGTTTCGAAGCCTGCGATTTCCGTTACCTTTCGCCCTCTTCGGCTGCACTTGACAAGAGTCTGGTCGGTCCAGATGGCGGTACTGAGCATGGACAGCCCGCAGGAACGAGCGGTTGAACCTTCGGCGAGTGCCGCGCGCAAGACGATATGGCGCCACTTCGGCCGGTAACGGCGGATATTGGTGGCTGGGGACAGCTGCCAAATGTTCGATGCCGCACAGACTGACGACTTGAATTGCGCCATCGTTCAGATTCTTTGAGGGCGTCGCGGATGATTGCATTCAGTGTCGAAGACATGTTCTCGAGCCGTTCAGCCGGTGCCATTGTGAAATCGGTCAAGTTGCTTGACCATCACGCGGTTGTCCGCGTCGACCTCGTGAGTCACCGTGTTGAAGTCGAGCCGACGTGGGCTGATGCCCGTGAACTCGGCGAAGCAATTGAGCGTGCAGGTTTCAGAGCGGCCTTTGTCAGTTCGGATGTCAATCCTGATTGGCTGAGTTTTGTGCCATCTGCTCGACAAACTTGGAACGGGACAGTCGACGTGGTGCTACCACTTGATTGACTGGCGCCGGGCAGCCTGAAGTTCATCCACAGGGAACCGAGACGGCTCACCACCGCTTCGATTCAAGGAACGCCATGAACGAACTCGAAAATGCACTTGATGACCTGGACGGCCTCCACGAAGCCCTTCATGCGTTGTCCGACGCGCGGCGCGTGAGCTCGTTGGTCAGCAATGCAAAGCTGGGCAAGAAGCTGCGGCACGACCTGGCTGTCGCCGCCGATGCCTACGTCTCGACACTCATTTCGTCGGCACGCGGCGAACTGAGCGCGAAGCGAATCAAGAAGTGCCGCTCGGAAGCGCTCGCGCGAATGCCCGCTGCCGTCGCGAATCAGAAGCGACTCGCGGCGCTGGTCAACGAGCGTCGCGTCCCAAGCCTTGAGGTCCGAAGTGACGTTCAGCAACTGGTCAGCCTCTCTCTCCATTGCCGCGCTGCACTGGCGGCTTTGGCGCCCACAGTAGACAAGCGTGCGGCTGACGCGCTCGGCAACAAGGTGCTTGTCGAGTTGCGCGGGGCGACACTTCTCTACCTTGCCACCCACCGCGAAGCAGGAAACGGCAGTGCCGAGAAGCCACGAGCGGCAGTCGTTGAACAGCTCAAGAAAACCGAGAGTCACGCGACTGAGTTCGTGAGCCTGGCGCCCGGGTCGGATGACGGCGCATCTTCACTGGGCGTCACCTTGTCTAGAGACGTCATTGACATGCTTCACAAGACTTCGCTCGACTGGTCTGCGAGTTCGTTGGCCGCGTAGCTCCGATTTTGGTCAAGCGTTTTGGTGAGCACATCTCACACCTGTTCAACCACAAACGGAGAAATGAATGGCTATCAAGGCACAACGAAATCGCGCGAGGCTGCACGTCCTCCGAGACAACGTCCACCGAGCGCGGCGCGACGTGAAGTTCAACATTCCCGGCGCCTCCGAACGACTGAAAGTCCATCTGGCAGCAAGGCTCGCTTATGCGGGGAGGCACAAGTAGTTTGCTTGTGGTTCGGGAATGACGGTGGACGGCCCTTAGGAAGGCCGTTATTGGGATGCCCAGAGACCCGCGCCGACGGTGGGGCTCAGGAGAACGTGTTCACCCGCGCTCCTCCGTTTCCGACGTTGGCAACGCGGGTTTTGGCCGTGAGGCCATCAACTGTGCGGTGCCGGTCGCCTGAACATTGAACGTCTGTTCGCGCCTGCGTTAATTTTCGCCCTGCGCCGAGCTTGCGCTAAACCGAGTGCAATCGCTTGAGAGCGCGGAGTTGCGGTCATGCATCGGTTGAGGTGGCTCATCGCAGGTTCGGCAAAACCTGCGAAAGCACGGCCACTCGCAAATAGGAGGAACCGCAGAGAGATGCCGCAGGTAGAAGTCTTCGCAAGCTAGCTGGGCGGACGTCCTCCGGCCATGCGCCAAGCACGACCCTTGAGTCGCAGCAGTGGGTCGCGGCAGGGTTGGCACCTGGCGGTGATGTCGTACCGGCCCGAGTGCAGATAGCGGCTCGCCGAGAAGCACGATCGCAGGGTCGTCAGGATGTCCAGGGCCTGGTCGCTCAGGTAGGCGATGTGTGGCTTGCCGCCCTTCATCCTGCGCGAAGGAATGGTCCAGGTCTCGCCGTCGAATTCGATCTCGTCCCAGGTCGCGCCGATGAACTCGCCCTTGCGAACGCCTGTCAGGAGCACGAAACGAACGGCCAGCCGCAGCGTTGGCATCGTGGCGGCCTGATCCAGCGCCGCGAGGAACAGGCGCAGCTCGCTTGGGGACAGCGCCCGATCGCGCGGCTCGAAGCGGGCAATGGAGCTCGCCCGCACGCGCTCGGCCGGGTTCGACACCTGATCCCCTTTCGCTGGACATGCCGGTAGACCATCAGGACGATTTTCCGCGCGTGCACTGCCACCGCCGGACCTCGCTGCGCCTTGATGTCATCGCACAGGGCGGCCAGCCTGTTCGGTGTAATCTCCTCGAGCATCAACTTGCCGAGGGGCTTCTCCAGCGCGCGCTTGTAGGTCGATCGACGCATCGCGAGCGTGCTATCTGCGAGTTGCTCACCCTTGCCCTTCGGGTCGCCCTTGAAGTCGAAGTAGCGTTCGACCCACTTGCCGAACGTGAGGGCGTCGGTTTCCGCGGCTTTCTTCTCGGCCTTTGCGCGGGACGGCGACACGCCATGTTCGAGCGAGCGCTTTGCTTTGATGAGCAGAAGTCGGGCTTCCGCCAGGGACAGGCTCATGCCGAAGTCGAGCACATCCAAGGTCCGAGGTACTCGTGCTGGGGCGGTCGCGTCGTAGCGGCCGAGAGTCAGCGTCTCCCGCCGCTTGCCGATGCGGTAGTCATACCGCAGGCTGATGGTCCCCGCCGGCCACACGTAGGCATACAGCCCGTCCCGGTCGCTGACCTTGTAGGCCTTGTCCCGCGGCTTCAGGGCTTTGAGCTTGAGGTCTGTGAACGAGCGGACCCGAGAAGGGACCGCGCTAACGGACTCGTCCAGGTGGCGTACGACTGACATGTGGGCCTCACCGATACCGTCGCCTGATACCGTCAGCCCGTCTGACGGTACTTTGCGAGCGCCTTCAGCGTAGCAGCGCAAAGCCCGTCATGGATACCGTCATCCGGTCGCGGCGACGATGAAAGTCGATGAACAACGCTGAACGCTAAACCCTTGTCACGCAACGGGAATTTGCAAACCGGCGAACTTCGCCGCACGCTGTCGAGCCATTCTGGCTCATTCCCACTCGATCGTCGCCGGCGGCTTGCTGCTCACGTCGTAGGCCACGCGGTTGATGCCGCGCACCTCGTTGATGATGCGGCTGCTGACCTTCTTCAGCAGCGCATACGGCAGCTCGGCCCAGTCGGCGGTCATGAAGTCGCTGGTCTGCACGGCGCGCAGCGCGATCACGTAGTCGTAGGTGCGGCCGTCACCCATCACACCCACGCTCTTGACGGGCAGGAACACTGCGAAGGCCTGGCTGGTCAGCGCGTACCAGGTCTTGCCCGTGGCCTCGTCGACCGTGCCCCGCAACTCTTCGATGAAGATGGCGTCGGCGCGGCGCAGCAGGTCGGCGAACTCGGGCTTGACTTCACCGAGGATGCGCACACCGAGCCCCGGCCCGGGGAACGGGTGGCGGTAGACCATGTCGTGCGGCAGGCCGAGCGCCACGCCCAGCTCACGCACTTCGTCCTTGAACAGTTCGCGCAGCGGCTCCAGCAGCTTCAGGCCGAGCGTGGCGGGCAGGCCACCCACGTTGTGGTGGCTCTTGATGGTGGTCGACTTCTTGGAGCCGCCGCTTTCGATCACGTCGGGGTAGATCGTGCCCTGAGCCAGCCACTTCGCGTGCTTGAGCTTCTTCGCCTCGGCCTGGAACACCTCGACGAACTCGCGGCCGATGATCTTGCGCTTGGCTTCGGGGTCGGCAACGCCCTCCAGATGGCCGAGGAACTGCGCACTGGCATCGACGGCGATCACCTTCGCGTGCAACCTGCCGGCGAACATCTCCATCACCATCGCGCCTTCGTTCAGGCGCAGCAGGCCGTGGTCGACGAACACGCAGGTGAGCTGGTCGCCGATGGCGCGGTGGATCAGTGCGGCGGCCACGCTCGAATCGACCCCGCCCGACAGGCCGAGGATCACCTCTTCGGTGCCCACCTGCTCGCGGATGCGGGCCACGGCTTCGTCGATGTAGTTGCCCATCACCCAGTCGGGCTTGGCCTTCGCGATGTCGAGCACGAACCGGTTCAGCAGCGCGCGCCCCTGCACGGTGTGGGTGACCTCGGGGTGGAACTGCACGCCGTAGTAGCCGCGTGCCTCGTCCGCCATGCCGGCGATCGGGCAACTCGGCGTGCTTGCCATCAGCGTGAAGCCGGGCGGCAGCGCGGTGACCTTGTCGCCGTGACTCATCCACACCTTGAGCATCCCGAAGCCTTCGCTTGTCGAGAAGTCCTCGATGCCTTCGAGCAGCTTCGTGTGGCCGTGCGCGCGCACCTCGGCGTAGCCGAACTCGCGGTGGTCGCTGGCCTCGACTTGACCGCCCTGCTGCACCACCATCGTGAACATGCCGTAGCAGATGCCCAGGACCGGCACACCCAGGTCCCACACAGCCTGCGGGGCGCGCAAGTCGTGGTCCTCGTAGGTGCTGGCGTGGCTGCCCGACAGGATGATGGCCCTGGGTGCGAACGACCGAATGAACTCGTCGCTCACGTCGTTCGGGTGGATCTCGCAGAACACGTGCGCTTCGCGCACCCGGCGCGCGATGAGCTGGGTGACTTGCGAGCCGAAGTCGAGGATCAGGATCTTGTCGTGCATGACGTTGTGAATGGGCAATCGAAGGGGCTGTCAAACAGAAGAGGCGGCAGCGGGGCGTTCGGCGCGCCGCGCCGTGCGAGCGCGACGGAAGTGGCGCAGCGAGATCACGAGCGCCGCGCCCTGCAGCAGCGCGCAGAAGTACAGCGGTGCGCCGATGCGCCAGTCGCCGTGCGGCAGGTGAGACACCACGCCGAGCAGCGGTGCACCGACCACCGGCGCGATCACGGCCATCAGGCTACTCAGGCTGCTCACCGCGCCCATGGTCTGGCCCTGGCTCGACTCGTCCGCCGCGCTGGACACGATACTCTGCATCGACGCCTGCACGGTGAACCCGAGGATGTTGAAGAAGATGACCGCGTACATCATCCAGCCCTGCGTCGCCGCCCCCCACAGCGCATAGGCCAGGCTCGAAGAAACCAGCCCCACGACCACGAGCCGCTGCGGGGTGTAGCGCTTGAGCAAACGCCCCAGCAACACGCCTTGCACCAGCACCGACATCACGCCCACCGCCGCGAGAGACCAGCCGTTCTCGGTCGGGCCCCAGCCGAACTTGAAGGTGCTGTAGAGCACCCAGCAGGTGTACAGAACGAACTGAGCCAGGAAGCTGAACGCGAGCGCGAAGGCGAGCGAGCCGACCCCTTTTAGCGCCGCGAGCGAGCGCAGCGCAACCACCGGGTTCGCGGCGCGCCAGGTGAACGCCTTGCGCCGCTCGGGCGGCAGCGATTCAGGCAATACGAACCAGCCATAGACGAGGTTCAGCAGGGCCAAGGCGCCTGCCGCGTAGAACGGCAACTGCAGGTCGATACCGCCCAGCAGCCCGCCCATGACCGGGCCGAGGATGAAGCCCACGCCGAACATCGCCCCCAGCATGCCGAAGCGCTTGGCGCGCTGCTCCGGCGCGCTGATGTCGGCCACATAGGCATTGCACACCGACGCGTTCGTCTGTACCGCACCGCTGACGAGCCGCACCGCGATCAACACCCACAGGGCGGTGGCGGTGGCCGTGGCGAAGAAGCTCAGCGCCAGGCCACAGAAGCCGACCAGCAGCACAGGCCGGCGGCCATGCGCATCCGACAGTGCCCCCAGGATGGGCGAGGCCACGAAGTTCGCGAGGCTGAACGACAGCGTGACCACGCCGTACCAGAGCGCCTGGTCTGCCTGCGAGCCGGTAAAACGGCCCACGAGGCCCGGCAGCACCGGCACGATCAGGCCGATCGACAGCATGTCGATCAAAACGGTGATCATGATGAAGGGCATGGCCGGAGCGCGCGCCGGGGCCAGGGTCTCAGTGGACACAGAAAAATCCTTCAGTGCTGGCTTCAATGCTGGCATCAGTGCTGGCGCCGGCGCGTTGCAGCGCAGCGGTCGGCAAGCGTCACTCCGAACGGTAGTTCGGCGCTTCCTTGGTGATCTGCACGTCGTGGACGTGGCTCTCGCGAATGCCGGCGGACGTGATCTCGACGAACTCGGCCCGGGCGCGCATGTCTTCGATGTTGGCGCAGCCGCAGTAGCCCATCGAGGCGCGCAGGCCACCGGCCATCTGGAACACGATGCTGACCATCGAGCCCTTGTACGGTACGCGGCCTTCGATGCCTTCGGGCACGAGCTTGTCGGCGTTCGGGTTGGCGCCGGTGTTGTCTTGAAAGTAGCGGTCGGCGCTGCCCTGCTGCATGGCGCCGATCGAGCCCATGCCACGGTAGCTCTTGTAGCTGCGCCCCTGGAACAGAACGATCTCGCCCGGCGCCTCTTCGGTACCGGCGAACATGCCGCCCATCATCACCGTGTGCGCACCGGCGGCGATGGCCTTGGCGATGTCGCCCGAGTAGCGAATGCCACCATCGGCGATCAGCGGCACGCCGGTGCCTTTGAGCGCTGTGGCCACGCTGTCGATGGCCATGATCTGCGGCACACCCACGCCGGCCACGATGCGCGTAGTGCAGATCGAACCCGGCCCGATGCCCACCTTGACGCCGTCGGCACCGGCCTCGACCAGCGCCAGCGCGGCCGCACCGGTGGCAATGTTGCCGCCGATCACGTCGATGTGCGGGTAGTGCTGTTTGACCCAGCGCACGCGCTCGATCACGCCTGCACTGTGGCCGTGCGCGGTGTCGACCACGAGGGCGTCGACCCCGGCACGCACCAGCAGTTCAACGCGCTCCTCGGTGCCCTCACCCACGCCCACTGCCGCGCCCACGCGCAACTGGCCGCGCCCGTCGCGGGCGGCGTTCGGAAACGTCGTCTGCTTGGTGATGTCCTTCACCGTCATCAGGCCGCGGAGTTCGAAGGCTTCGTTGACCACCAGCACGCGCTCGAGCTTGTGGCGGTGCATCAGCGTCTTGCCGTCCTCGATGGTTGCCCCCTCGCGCACGGTGATGAGCCGCTCGCGCGGCGTCATGATCTCGCTCACGGCGGCGTCCAGGCGAGTCTCGAAACGCAGGTCGCGGTTCGTCACGATACCGACCACGCGCTGGCCGTCGAGCACCGGAAAGCCCGACACGCCGTGCAATCGCGACAGTTCCATCACCTCATGCACGCGGGTCGTCGGGGCCACGGTGATCGGGTCACGCAGCACGCCCGATTCGTAGCGCTTGACCCGCGCCACTTCCGCCGCTTGCTGCTTCGGCGTGAGGTTCTTGTGAACGATGCCGATGCCGCCCTCCTGGGCGATGGCAATGGCCAGTCGCGCCTCGGTCACTGTGTCCATCGCCGCTGAAACCAGCGGCAGACGCAGGCGGATGTTTCGGGAGAGGTGGGTCGAGAGGTCGGTGTCGCGTGGCAACACCTGGGAGAACGCTGGCACCAACAACACATCGTCGAAGGTGAGCGCTTTACCAAGAAGGCGCATGGAAGAAGCTCCGTTCGCAAAAGCAAATTATACGGATGCGGTCACAAAGGCACGAATCGGCGGCCTGCTGCAGGCATTGATCGTGGCGCGGCCCCGTACACTTGAGGCGCTTCGCACTTGCCTCCAGCCCCATCATGTTCAGACGCTCTGTTGCCTTGCTTGCCGCCGCGCTCGCCCTGACGCTGGCGCTGCCTGTGAGCGCCCAGTGGAAGTGGCGCGACAAGTCCGGCCAGACTCAGTACAGCGACCTGCCGCCCCCGGTCGGCGTGGCCGATCAGGACATTCTTCAACGGCCGGTCGTGGGCCAGCGCAAGGCGCAGGCTGCAGCCGCGCCTTCGGCCCCTGCATCTGGTGCATCTCGCGTGGCGGGCGCTACGGGCACGGCAACCGCAGCACCGCCGCTGGCGGCGAAGGCGTCCGAGCCCGAACTGGAGGCCAAGCGCAAGAAGGCCGAGCAAGAAGAGGCCGCCAAGAAGAAGGCGGAAGAAACCCGCCAGGCTGCGGTGCGGGCCGAAGCATGCACCCGGGCCCAAGGCAACCTGCGCACCTTCGATGCCGGCGTGCGCGTCTCGCGCACCAACGACAAGGGCGAACGCGAATACCTGGACGACGCCGCCCGCGCCGCCGAGGCACGCCGGTCGCGAGACATCATCGCCACCCAGTGCAAATGATCTGCCTTTAGCCAGCTAACTGGGCCGCGCGCCGAGTTTGCCTCGCTGCAGGCCGTGGCGCTTGCGTCGGGCCTGCATCGGGTCGACCTGAAGCGGCCGGTACAGCTCGACGCGGTCGTGGTGGCGCAGCACCGCATCGCGGCTGCAGAGCACGCCCCAAACGGCACAAGGCAGGGCGTCGAGTCCGCCACCCGGGTGACGCTCGGCCAGGCCGCTGCGGCGAAGCGCGTCGGCCACCGTCGAACCCACAACGAGCCGCAACACCACTTCGTCGACCCGATTCGGGCCCGGGCTGAACGCCACCGTCACCGTGAGGTTCGCCTCGTCGTCGGCCACCTGGTCGGCCGGCGAATCAGCGTGCGCCATGGACCTGCTCGGCACGCTTCACGAACGAGTCGACGAAGGTGTTGGCGATGCGGTCGAACACCGGGCTGATCAACACCTCGAGCGGGCGGCTTGCGAAGGCGTAGCGCAGCTCGAACTCGACCTTGCAGGCCTTCGCCTCGGCGCCCGCCGTGGCCGGCACCGGCACGAAACGCCAGGTGCCGTCGAGCAGAGAGAACGGGCCGTCGACGAGGCGCAGCACCACGCTTTCATCGGTCACGTGCTCGTTGCGCGTGGTGAAGGCATGGCGCACGCCGAGGTAGTTGAGGTGCAGGCGGGCCGTGACGCCGGTGGCACGCTGCTCCAGCACGTCGGCGCGGTCGCACCACGGCAGGAAGGTCGGGTAGTCGGCGACTTGGGTGACCAGGCTGTACATCTCGTGCGGCGAGTACCACAACAGAACCGACTTCTTGACGTGCTTCATACAATGCTGAAATTGTAGGGTGCGCCTTTGCCTCCGATTGGCCTTCCCTCTGCCCCCCGCTCTGGCCCTGCCCCGCTCCCCGACCCGCCCCCTCATGCCCATTGCCGAAAACCGCCGCGCTCATTTCGAATACCACATCGAGGAACGGTACGAGGCCGGCATGGTGCTGCAAGGCTGGGAGATCAAGGCGATTCGCGCGGGCCAGGTCCAGCTGACCGACGGCTACGTGGTGGTGCGGGGCGGCGAGCTGTTCATGATCGGCTGCCGCATCAACGCGTTGCGCAGCGCCTCCACCCACATCAGCCCGGAAGCTGACCGCACCAAGAAGCTTCTGATGCGCAAGGAAGAAATCAAGCGCCTGGTCGGCAAGGTCGAGCAAAAAGGCTTCACGCTCGTGCCGCTCGACCTGCACTACAAAGGCGGCCTGGTGAAGGCCGAGATCGGCCTGGCCAAGGGCAAGGCCGAACACGACAAACGCAACACCGAGAAGAAGCGCGATTGGGAACGGGAGAAGGGGCGGCTGATGCGCCACAAGGTCTCGTCCAAGCGCGGATAGTCACGAACAGCCAGGAGCGACTGATGGAAGCCACCACCCTGCCCCTCAAGCCTGCGGCGGAAGCGGCACCGCGCCTGCGCGACGTGAAAGACCTGCCCGGCCCACGCGGCGTGCCCGTGCTGGGCAATCTGCTGCAGATCGACAAGCAGCGCGTGCACCAGACGGTCGAGCAATGGAGCCGCGAGTACGGTCCGATGTTCCGCTTCAAGCTGGGGAGCCGCGCGTTCGTGGCGGTGTCCGACCACGAGGTGCTGCAACAGGTGCTGCGCGACCGGCCGGAGGGCTTTCGCCGCACCGCCAAGCTGCAGGCGACATGGGAAGACCTGGGCCTGCCATCGGGCGTGTTCGGCGCCGAGGGCGACGCCTGGGCACGCCAGCGCCGCATGGTGATGGCGGGCTTCGACCCGACCCACGTTCGCGCGTACTTCCCGTCGCTGCTGACGGTGTCGCAGCGGCTGCACAAGCGCTGGCAGGTGGCAGCGCGCGGCAGCACGTCCATCGACCTGCAGGCCGACTTGATGCGCTACACGGTCGACGCGATCACCGGCCTTGCCTTCGGGGCCGACTTGAACACGCTGGAGTCGGACGACGTGGTGATCCAGCGCCACCTCGACAAGATCTTCCCGGCGATCTTCCGGCGCGTGCTGTCGCAGGTGCGTTACTGGCGCTACTTCAAGCTGCCGGCCGACCGCGAAGTCGAGCGCAGCGTGGTCGAGGTGAAGGCCGCCATCGAAGGCTTCGTGGCACAGGCCCGCGAACGCCTGCACGCCAACCCCCACATGCGCGCCCATCCAAGCAACCTGCTGGAGGCGATGATCGCTGCGGCCGACACCGAAGGCAGCGGCTTGAACGACACCGACGTTGCCGGCAACGTGCTTACCATGCTGCTCGCCGGCGAAGACACGACCGCCCACACGCTGGCGTGGATGATCCACCTGCTGCACGAGAACCCCGAAGCCTTGAAGCGCGCCACCGAGGAAGTGCGCCGCATCGCGCCCGACCCCGCCGCGTTCACGCCCGAGCAGATGCGCGATCTCGACTTCGTCGAGGCGTGCGCTCACGAGACCATGCGTCTGAAACCCGTCGCACCGTTCTTCGCGGTCGAGGCTCTGCGCGACGGCGTGGTGGGTGATGTGCGCGTGCCCAGGGGGACGCTGGTGTGGGCCGTGTTCCGCGCCGACAGCGTGTCGGACAAGCACTTCCCGAACGCCGCCGCGTTCGACCCGGCGCGATGGTTGGCTGACGGCAGCGCCGGCGCCAGCAGCTCGGCCAAGCGCGTGTCCATGCCTTTCGGCGCCGGCCCGCGCGTGTGCCCGGGCCGCTACCTTGCGCTGCTGGAAATGAAGATGGTGATGGCCACGCTGCTCGGCCAGTTCGACATCGAGCACGTGGGCACGACCGATGGCGGCCCGGTGCGCGAGCAGCTGTCGTTCACTATGGCGCCGATGGGCTTGCGGATGCGTTTGCGCGAACGCAAATGAGCGTCTGTTGGCCAGCGCGCCTACCGGCCAGTCTTCCTGCGCATCAGCGCATCAGCGTGTTGGTGCGCCGAACGCCGCCAGCGCCTGTTTCGAATCGGCGATCAGATCACCCACCGCCTCCAGCCCGAGCGAGAAACGCACCAGCGTGCCACGCCACGCAGGCTGAGCGCGCAACATCGAGAGGTTGTACGGCACGACCAGGCTGACCGGCCCGGCCCACGAGAAGCCGATCTTGAACAGACGCAGCGCATCGACGAACGCATCGACCTGCGCCGCCGAGTAGCGCTCGTCGAACACCACCGAAAACAGCCCCGCCGCCTGCGTGCACAGCCGCTGCCAATGCGCATGGCCGGGTGAAGCCGGCAATGCCGGGTGCAGCACCTGCGTCACCTGAGGCTGCGCGGCCCACCACCGCGCCAAGGTGCGTGCGGCGGCGTCATGCGCCGCGTAGCGCAGCGCGAGCGACGGCAGCGAGCGCAGCACCGCTTCGGCATCGTTCGCACCAACGCCCCAGCCCATGCGCATGTGCGTCGCGCGCAGGCGCTGGTGCACGGCCATGTCGCGCGTGGTGACCGAGCCCATCAGGACATCGCCCCCGCCCGACGGGTACTTCGTCAGCGCGTGCACCGAGATGTCCACGCCTTGCCCGCCCGGCAACGCGAACGCGTCGAACGCGATGCCAGCGCCCCAGGTGTTGTCGAGTGCCACGAGTGCACCAGTCGAGCGCGCCGCGCGCACCAGCGCCGGCAGGTCGGGGAACTCCATCGTCACCGAGCCCGGCGCCTCGACCCACACCAGCTTCGTCGCGGGCGTGATCATGGCGGCCAGGGCTTGCGGATCGGCCGGGTCGTACAGCCGGTGGGTGATGCCCCAGCGCGCCAGCTCCTGGCGCGCCAGCTCGCGGCCGGGGCCGTAAGCGTTGTCGGGAATCAGCACCTCGTCGCCCGCCACCAGCAACGCCATGTCGGTGAGCGTGATCGCGGCCAGGCCGCTGGGCACCAGCAGCGTCTGCATGCCGCCTTCGAGCGTGGCGATGCGCTCTTCGAGCAGGAAGGTGGTCGGCGTGCCGTGCAGGCCGTAGGTGTAGCCGTGCTTGTTCTTCCACTCACGTGCGCGCATCGCGGCGCTGCTCTCGAAGATGATCGTCGAGGCCTTGTGCACCGCGGGCTGCGGCGCGTTGAAGCCTGCGGGCGGGGTGTACGGGTGGTGGATGAGGCCGGTGGTGAATCGATTCACCTTCGGGTCGTTCCAGGGGTCGGTCGCTGGCTCGCTCATCGCGCTCACACCGGTTGGCCGACGAGGTCGTGGCCTTGGGTGCCGACGACCTTCACCCGCGTGAACTCGCCCACCTTCAGCGTCTTCGACGCCTTCTCGGGTACCAGCAATTGCACGTGGCCGTCGATCTCGGGCGCATCGGCATAGGTGCGGCCCACACCGCCCTTGCGGCCGAGCGCGGGGGCCGAATCGACCAGTACCTGCATGGTCGCGCCGATGCGCTGGCGCAGCTTCGCAGCCGACACTTCTTCGGCGACCCTCATGAAGCGCGCGCGGCGCTCTTCGCGCAACTCGGGCGGCAACATGCCGGGCAGATCGTTGGCCGTTGCCCCTTCGACGGGTGAGTACGCGAAGCAGCCCGCGCGGTCGATCTGCGCCTCGCGCATGAAGCCGAGCAGGTGCTCGAACTCGGCCTCGGTCTCGCCCGGGAAGCCGGCGATGAAGGTGCTGCGCACCACGATCTCGGGGCACAGCTCGCGCCAGCGTTGCAGGCGCTCGAGGTTCTTCTCGCCGCTGGCGGGGCGCTTCATGCGGCGCAGCACATCGGGGTGCGAGTGCTGCAGCGGCACGTCGAGGTACGGCAGGATGCCGCCGCTCGCCATCAACGGCAGGATCTGGTCGACGTGCGGGTACGGGTACACGTAGTGCAGGCGCACCCAGGCGCCATGCGTGGCCGCCAGCTCGGCGAGCTTGTCGCACAGGTCGGTCATGTGGGTCTTCACGGGCCGGCCGTCCCAGAAGCCGGTGCGGAACTTCACGTCGACGCCGTACGCGCTGGTGTCCTGGCTGATCACGAGCAGCTCTTTCACGCCGGCTTCGAACAGCCGCTGCGCTTCGCCGAGCACGTCGCCAATGGGCCGCGAGACCAGGTCGCCGCGCATGCTGGGGATGATGCAGAACGAGCAGCGGTGGTTGCAGCCTTCGCTGATCTTCAGGTACGCGTAGTGGCGCGGCGTGAGCTTCACCCCTTGC
>Ga0209724_1003177_pt1 | contig 13593 bp, 17 predicted proteins | sample grotaG_FD_184143 | JGI IMG/M metagenome (GOLD analysis project Ga0209724, IMG submission 184143) | Glacier valley bacterial and archeal communities from Borup Fiord, Nunavut, Canada, to study Microbial Dark Matter (Phase II) -... | ecosystem: Environmental > Aquatic > Freshwater > Ice > Glacier ...
ACCCACGTCTCACGCTACGCCGATGGCGCAGTTCCCAACCCGCTGCCGCGCAAGCCGCCGCAGCTCCGGCTGGTCAAGTGATCGGAACTACTCTCGTCGAGCCATGTCCTGAAAGAGCCGCACCCATCACAATTGCCCGCCGATCGATGAGGTCACGCTCGGTTGCCAGAACGTGCCGGAGAGCCTGCGGATGTTCGCAGGCCTGGGGGTCGAGACGATCCGAGATTCCCTCGGCCTCGACGTAACAACCTGCGGCTTTGGGAATGACCACTTTGGGGCTTCCAACAATCCCCACCGCGAGCGAGTCACTGATGGTCTGGATGCTGTCATCGTCTAAATCTCCGACCATCACCAAGGTTGGAACGGCAATCTCGCCCAAGCGCCCTGAAGCTGCAGGCTCGAGCGACTGCTCTTTCATAAACGCGTTCGGCAACGCGGTCAGACTCATTTCGCGCACCGAATCCCGGAGATGAGGTTCAACCTGATCCGCTGTGCGCTGCGGCCCATCAATCCAAATTCGCAGGGCAATCTCAGCGGCTCGAGCGACTATGCGCGGAAGAGCCAGCAGACGAGCGCGCGCATGAACAGATACTCGCCCCGGGGCCGAGAGGAGAGCTACGAAGCATTGCTCGCGCGTGCTGCGGTCACCATGGGCCAACGCGGTCGGCCTCGGGGTAGTGGTTGACAGGATGCGTCGCGTCGGTGAGCGTGAAGCCTGTGAAGAAGCCTGTGCCCAAGTCGCTCCCGATTCTGCTCACGGTCGGTGACCTACTGGCCATTCCCATGCCGAACGGCCTCCATGCGGCTACGTGGGTATTGACGCTCCAGGAGCCATACCGAGATTTTCGGGGAAAGCTCGTCAAAGGGTCTGTCTATTTCGTCGTGCTCGACGGGCATTGGCAGTCGCTACCAACTGCCGCCCAGCTCGCAAAGGCACGCATCGCGAAGTCCAGAGCGTCGCACCATGCGAACGACGATTGGAAAGGCTGCTTCTGGGGCCCTATCCCTTCCGACTTCGTGGTGACTGGAACCAAAGCGCCCACCAAGGCCGTGCTCGCCTTCGTCGCCGAGGCCAGCGGTACGATGGTGTTTCAGAACGCAGAACACCTGCGCTTGGAGCTCTTCAAGCATTGGCGTCTCAAGCACGATAGGGCCGCCGTCGAAGAAGAGTGGCGCTCAGCCGCCTTGGCGCCCGCCGCGCGCATTGCGGAGCGCAAGGCGAAGCTGACATTGCCGGAGATGCTCAAAGAGAAGCCCTTCGCGCATTGGCGCGCGCACTGGCCGGTGTCGGTGGTGCGAAGAGCGCGTGCCATCTTCACCGAGGCGACGAAGGCGCTCATCGAGCTCGACGGCGGCACGAAACGCCAGAAGACCTCCATTCTGAAGGGGATCGCGACGCAGATCAATGCCCTCTACGACGAGACGGGCTGCATCGAGACAGGCGAGGCGAGCGAGGTCATCGCCCGCGTGGAGCAGCTCGCGACGCTCGTCGGCCTCTCGAACGACGACGAGGCGCTCACCGGTCACCGCGACTGGTGAGCTCGACGGCGACTATGCGCTCAACATCGACGTCGAAAAGGGAACGCCGTGCCGGGCGAAGGAAATCTTCTACGACCCCAGTACGACCAGTCGGGCGGGGCGAGTCACGATCTTGGGCTCATTCACCTCGCCACGCCGGTGAAGGGAATCACGCCGTCGCCTGTGAACCTGCTCAAGTCCACGACGCCGATCGGCTCGGTCGTGAGGCAGGTCGGATTCGGGACGCGCCAGCTCGGCGCGCAGGGCCCGGCCGGCGCGGAGTACGTGATCGCTAACCGCACCGCCATCGCATGTTCGCAGGACATGATCGGCCCGCTCAGCGATCCGATCTCATGTGCTTCTCCCAGGCCGACAGCAAGGGAGAGTGCGAAGGCGACTCGGGCGGCCCGTCGTTCATGATGCTCGATGGCAAGCTGACCATCGTCGCGGTCACCTCGATTGGAGATCAGCAGTGCGGCAAGATCGGCGCTGACACGCGACCCGAGGGTTCTGTCAGGAGCTTTCTAATCATCACGTGCTGCACGACGAGTGCAGCGACGACGGCCAGTGCGCCCCCGACAAGATCTGCTTCGCCCACAGCTGCATGGTCGCGCCGTTCTCGCCGACCGGCCTCGGCACGGCGTGCACGGGCAACCCCGACTGCGACTCGGGCAGCTGCGAGGCGCTCGGCAGCGATCAGCTCTGCACCCGGAGCTGCACGGTGGGCGACGCCATGTTGCGGGGCAGGCCTGATGATGGGCGACGCGACCGCGTGAGCGATGGCAATCGCCAAGGCCGCGGCGATCGCGATCCCTCGCTTGGCAAAGTGATCGGCGTACGCCACTGCCGTCGTCGACGAAGGCCCCGATGCGAATCCAGGGAGATAGAGGACCTGCATGGGGCGCTCAGGTGTCACTCGTTTGGCGTGTGCGGTCACTGGTCGCTGACATGCCACGTGAGACATGAACGCCATGTCGCCTCTCCTTCGAATCGCCGTGTCCGCCATGGGCCTCGGTCGTATCGCGCTCGGCCTCGCGCCGTTCGTGGCCGCCGGTCCGACCTCGCGAATGCTGGGCTTTCCCGCCTCGCACGACACCGCGACCGCGCGCCTGATGGGCCGGTTCTTCGGCGTCCGCGACATCGGGCTCGGCGTGCTCGCGTTCTACGGCCTGCGTCACCCCGAAACGCTCGGCTTCATCATGATCTTCAACGCGCTGATGGACTTGGGCGACCTGTTCTCGCTCGCGATCCCGCTCGTCAAGCGCCAAGGCATCGACCGCGCGGCGCTGCTGTCGGCGATGTTTGCCGCAACGGGTTTTCTGTCCTGGATCATCGTCTACCTGATCGCGCGATAATACCAGCGATGGCCGGCTCGGTTAGCACGTTGCTCGTGAAGCCAGTCGTGGCTGCGCTCGGAAGCGCGCGGCTCGATGCGTTCTGGGCCGCAACCGATCTCACGCTGCAACTCGTCCTCGACGGCGACGCTCGGATCTCGCCCGCGCAGTTCTGCGTCGCGTGGGCCGAGCTGATCCGGCTGACCGGCAATCCGCGGATCGCGCTCGCGATGGCCGACGCCACACCGCCGGGCGCGTTCGGCATTGTCGAGTACGTCTGTCGCTCGGCGCCAACGGTCGGCGAAGCACTGCGGCAATGGGTGAGGTACCTCAATCTGCTCGACGACGCGGTCGAGGTCGCGCTCGTCACAGAAGGCGATCGCGCATGCCTTCGCGTCACGCGTGAGAGCGAAGCGCCAGCGCCGGCATCGCACGAGCTGTGCTTCGCGCTCGTCGCGAAGCAGGCGAAGCAATTGTCCGCGCAGCCGTTCCGGATCACCGCGGTCGAGCTCTCGCATCGCGGCGACCCGGCGATGTACCGTGCGTGGTTCGATGCACCGGTCACATTCGGTGCCGAACACACGCAGCTCGTGATGCCCGCCGCGGTGCTCGAGGCGCCGCTGGTGTCCTCGGATCCGGAGCTGCTACAAATCCTCACGCGCGCTGCCGAGGAACTGGCCAAGCGCGCGCCGGTGCCGCCGACCCTCGCAGCGCAGGTCGGTCGCGTGCTCGCCGAATCGCTGCGCAGCGGCGAGGCGACGATCGGCCACGTCGCGAAGCGGTTCGGCATGACCGAGCGCAGCTTGCAGCGCCGGTTGAAAGACGAAGGCGTGTCGTTCAACACGGTGCGCGAAGACGTCCGCAAACAACTCGCGCGGCGGTACCTCGACGACAAGCTCGCGATTGCGGAAATCTCGTTTCTCCTCGGCTTCTCCGAGCCGAGTGCGTTCTTCCGCGCGTTCAAACGGTGGACTGGCATGACGCCGCTCGAAGCGCGCGGCTAGGAGCGCGCGTCCAGGGTCAGTCGTCTGGCATGCCCGGTCACTGGCCTCGTCGCGAATTCGCGGGACAAGGTTCACATGTTGCCGACCTACGATTCGCATCCACTCTGGCAGGACTACCAAGGCTTCTTTCCGGAAGGTCTGCGCTGCACGCCGACCACCACCCCACGCGAAGAGTACTGGAAGTGGCGCGGCCTCGACGTTCACCTCGATCGCCTCGAGGTGCCGAGCGCGCCGCTCAAGGTGATCGTGTTGCACGGGGCCGGTGCTTACGGCCGCGTGATGGCACCCGCCACGGTGATCGCACAGCGTTACGGCTACGAGACTGTATCGCCCGATCTTCCGGGCTATGGCCTCACCCGCGTCGCGCGCCGCGAGATGACGTACGGACTGTGGGTCGATTGCGTCGTCGATCTGATCGCCGCCGAGCGCGCGCGAGACTCGCGGCCGATCGTGCTGTTTGGCGTCAGCCTCGGCGGCCTGCTCGCGTACCAGGCCGCCGCACGCACGCCCGGTCAGATCGCCGGGCTCGTCGCGACGACGCTCGCCGATCCGCGCGAGCGCAACGTGCGCCGCGGGTTCGCGCGCCACGCGCTGCTTGGCACCGCAGGCCTGTGGTTGCTCGAGAAGCTCGCGCCGATCACCGACGGCTTGCCGCTGCCGATGTCGCTGATGTCGCGCATGCACATGATCTCGAACAACCCCGCACTCTCGGCGCTCGTTAAATCGGATCGCCTCGGTGGCGGTTCGTGGGTGCCCGCGCGGTTTCTGCGCACGCTGATGTCGACCGCACCGGCGATCGAGCCCGAGGACTTCACCGCCTGCCCGGTGTTACTCGCGCATCCCGGCGTCGATCGGATGACCGATATCGCGCTGTCGCGCCGGTTCTTCGATCGGCTCGCGGCGCCGAAGCGCATGGTCGTGCTCGAAGGCGCGAGCCACATGCCGACCGAACATCCGGGCGTCGATCAACTCGAAGCAGCGGTGATCGAGTTTCTCGGTGAGTTAACCAGGTCCGAAACGATTCTCGCGCAAACGTAATCGTAAACGTGGTCGTAAACGTCAGATCGTCATCTTCGTGAGCATCGCAACGATCGGGACGAGCAATTCCTCGAGGCCTGTGATCGACCACCCGACGTACGGGTTGCGGCAAACGTTAGGAACGCCGGTCGGTTGATCGCTGTAGATCGTGTCCTCGATCCAGCGCACCCATTGCTGCGTGAGATCGGGACGGCCGAGCTGCGCGAACAGGTACGGCGCGTTGAGATCGGGCTCGTTGCCTGCCCAAAACCACTTGCGCGGAAAGTTTGCCGCAGATGGAACGCTGGTCTCCCAGGGTGAAGAAGTCGCCGAGCTATGCGCCCGCGCTCACTGCATTCCACGTGCGAGTGAGCGACTGCATCGGCGTGATCTGACGGACGCCATCGTTCGCCGCGCCGACCATGATCGCTGGCGTGCCTATGCGCCCCTGACCTTCAGGCGGAATTTCGGGACCATTAATGAACACGCCGATGTCGACGCTCTGTGGGTCGGCCGGGTCACCGCGATCTGCAGACGAACCCCACGGTGTCGGTGATCACGACCTCGCGCTCGAGTGGAAACCGCAGCCGCTGGCTGATCGGATCGAGGGTCGCGAACAGCTTATCCTCGGCGAGCGCGCCCCCGTGGGTCAGCGCGTTGAGCAGTGTCGACTTGCCGGCGTTGGCGCATACTCGCTCGCCCCCACGGGCGCTCGTATCCTCATTCGTCGACGACAACCCGCGCGTGCGTCGCTCGACCGCGGCCGCACTCTCGCGGATCGGCTTTCCACGTGATGACGGCAGAGGATGGCGCTCCCGCGATCAGCCTCGCCGAGACGACCGCACCCGACCTCGCACTCGTCGATTTCGAGATGCCCACAACGGGTATCGTCGTGGTCAAGCGACTCAAGGAGCTCCGATCAACGTCCACTCGTCGTTGTTCCAGGGCAGCGGGCCGTCGACGGTAGACGGCGGACCGGTCTCGGTGAACTGGGGCGGTGGCGGCACCCAGATGCAGCTCAACTATCACCCGTTCGGTGCGGTCGACTCGAGCGTGAAGGGCGCGCCCCAGATGGCGCCCGATGCGTGGCACTGCGTGCAGTGGCAGTTCGACGGATCCGGAACGCCGCTGGACGATGTCGCCAAGCTGTGGGTCGACGGCGCGGTCGTGGTCGACGTGCCGGCGAGCAAGGGCTTCGACGGTACGATGATCGCCTGTCCCCGAGCCGCCGCGAGGCGCTCAGCGCAGGAAGTAGCCGGTGACGCCGAGCAAGGCGCCGATCGAGGCGACGAACAGGCCGAACCAGAACAAGTATTTTCGCGTCACCAGCAACGTGACCGAGATCAGCACGAGCGCGAGGGTCAGCGTGCGGATCGCCATGTCGTAGCGGGTCGTACGGCGGCCGTGATGCTCGGCGTCCTTCGTCGCATGATATTCGCGGCGTCGGAGCTCCTGGATCACGTAGAACACCTGCCGATTCTCGTCGTCGAGCTGGTGCACCTTGAGCTCGTACTCGCGATGATGGAAGCGCCCCAGACGACGGCGCGGATCTGCGGCGGGGATCGAGAGCGCCTCGCGTGCGAGCGCGTCCTGGGCTTCGTGATAGGAGCTGCGCTGGGCGATCTTGGTCTGATACAGCGTCCACTCGGTCGCCGCGTCGTTCTTGGATTGCAGTGCCACGACCTTGTCGCCGCCGATCTCGCCGTCCTCGTTCGCACGGACGAAGCCGAGGAACGACAGCATCATGGTCAGGAGCAGCGCCGCGATCGAGACCCGCCGGTTGCCGGCCTCCTTCGTGGCAGCGGCGGTCGCCGCTTGATCAGCCGCGGCCTTGCGCTCGGTCTCGAGCCGCGTCAGCGCGCGCTCGAGCAGCGTCTCGAGCTGGTCGGTCGAGCCAGAGCTCGTCGGCATCGTCTGCGTCGTCGTCGGTGGTGGAGGCGGCACGGTCGTCACGGCTTCCCTCGCGGACGGAGGACGACGTCGCTCTCCCAATCCTCTTCTTCGCCGCTCGCGGCGACGGGCGCGTCGTCCCCGGTGGCGGCCTCGGCCTTGGCGGGCGGATCCTTCGCCACCTCTTGCTTGGTGGGATGCGCGGCTGCGTCCGCGACCGCGAGGGCGTGCGGCGCGGGCGGCGCTCGCAAGATCTCCGCGATCTGGCTTGCGACAGGGCGAACCTCACCGCCGGCGATCTTCGCCCACAGCTGGGCGTACACCGACCCCGAGCCCTTCGAGATCAGCTGGGGTGGAACCGGTTCGGACGCCTGGCTGAGGCCGGCCTCGAACAGATGACCCATCCATTCGAGGCGAAACAGCGACACGCGATCCGCGAGGACCTGGGGGTGCTGCGGCAGCACGCCGAGCGCCTCGCACTGGCGCGCGTGGATCTCGGGGCGCCACAGGAACCGCGTGAGGTCGTACGCGAGCCTCGGCTTCGCACTCGCGGCAGGCAGCGCCCAGACCCAGTCTTCACGAAACGAGAAGCTCTTGCCGACGCGCACGGGGTTGCTCTTCGCATCGAGCTCGAGCGACGCGCCGCGAGGGAGCGACGTGAACTCGAGGTCCCCGGGATCCGCGATGTGAGGCACCGCCGCCTTGTGCGAACCACCGTGCAGCGTGAAGGCTTCGAGCGAGTCGATCGACGCGAAGAACACGTCGCCGCTCTGCAGGCCTTCGGTCATCGCCTCGTCGTCGAATGGCTCGCTCCCCCACATCTCTTCGGGATACACGCCTGCTTGCCGGAACAGCGCCTCCCACTGGAAGTAGTCGACCGCGGCGGGCGCGGCGAACGAGCCGAGCGCGGCGTCGGTCAGCCCCTGGCGGTAGAGCCCGGAGACGATGTCCTGCTGGCCGTCGATCTCGTCGCCAGTGCGATGCGCGATCCGCGCGCGCGGGGGCTTGCCGCCATAGACCCGGTTCGCCCAGTAGTAGCCCGCGACGAACAGGTCGAACTGGTCCCACTGATCGGGCGAGGCCTCGAGCTGGTATCCGGCCGGCAGACCGTGCCCGTTGACCGCCTGGAGCGCGGCCTCGATCTCGGGCCGCAGCATCGACCAGTGGAGCACCGCATCTCGCACCTTCGAGACCCGATAGACCGCGATGTCGAGCCGGCTCATCCACGGCACGAAGTACTGGGTCTCGGCGTAGCGTCCGATCGCGAGCGTCTGAGCGTCGAGGTCGGCGAAGTCCGATGCGATGCGCGCGCCGCTGACGACCTCGGAGAACGGCTGGACCAGTCGCTTGGTCACGGCGGCGCCGATCTGCGTGGCCGGCAGCCCGACGAGCAGCACGTCCTTGCCGTACTTGGCGGTCGTGGTCTGGAGCTGCTCCTCCTCGTCTACGCGGATCACCTCGACGTCGGTGTTGGTCTCGGCATTGAAGTCGTCTAGGACGTTGGTCTGAAACCACGCGGCCTGGATCGCGTCGAGGTGCATCACGACGTAGCGCTTCGGACCGCGACTGGGATGCGGCGCCACGGGATAGAAGTTCACGATCGCGAAGAACCCATCCACGGCCACGCCGAGCACCACGAAGGCCAGCATCGCCAACCGGAACACACGCGGGGATCTCGCCGGATTCGCCAAGCGGGTCACCCTACAATGTCCGGGGCGACCGTCATCAGCTCGCGGCTCCCGAAACGCTCTCCGAAACATCACGAGACGGCATCCATCGCGCGAGCGTTCGCTGCCACTCCGGAGTCTTCCAACGGTCCGGAAAGCAGCGCGCGATCAGATCGAGCATGATTGCCACCGCCGTGGACGCGCCGGGCGACGCGCCGAGCAAGGCCGCGACCGAGCCATCGGCGCTGGTACGACCTCGGTGCCGAACTTGAGCTCGCCGTCGCCGGTGGTCATCGCCCTTGATGATCTGGACGCGGAGTCCCGCGATCTGGACCTCCCAGTCCTCGTCGCGCGCGGTCGGGCAGTAGCGGCGCAGGAACTCGACGCGCTCGGGCTCCGACAGCTTCACCTGGCCGACGAGGTACTTCGTCAGATCCATGTTCCCGAGCCCGGCGGCCATCACGGCGCGCAGGTTGTGGATGCCGATCGAGCCCAGCAGATCGAGCCACGACGGCAGCTCTGGTCCGGCCGGGACTGCTTACTGGGACATCTCGAGCGACGGGCTCGCCTTCACGCAGCTCTCGGCGTTCCCGGGGTTCTTCACGGAGCCCGATGTGTTCATCGGGGTGGGTGCGGGCGCGTACACCGCTGCCACGAATGCGTCCCCGGCGATCTTCGAGAGTATCTCGGCCGGTTCGGCTAACCGGGGATGCAACCGATCCACCGGCGGCGTCGAATGAGTGACCTCGTTTACGGGAACACCTGTCGGGGAGTCATCTTGAGTAGCCCGCTCGCCGCCTCGACCGCTGCGATCTTCGGATTTCCCATTCGATCGCTCCGCGCCACTGGCACGATCAGGCGGAGCCGTTGCGGGTAGGTCCGGATCAGGTAGAGACACCCAGGGCATGGGAGCTGCTCGGCCGCTATCGTCGTGAGGGGCTCGCGCGCATTGGCGATGACCTGGGCGACGGCATGCCCGAAATTTGGAGTTGGGGCCTCGTCGTCCATTTCCAGGCTCGCGCGTACGACACGTCCCATCCATCCCTCGAGCCACGGCCGGAGCAGCATTGGCGCGGCCTCGGCGCCCCCGATCGGCCGCAAACCAAGCCCGTCGATTGTAGCGTCGATCCACAACTCGCCGACGTGCGGACCGGTGATGACCAACAACACGTAGCGCTCGCAACCGACATTGCAGATCCGGATCGCGCCAGCGATGGGCCGTGTGGTGGCGTGCGGATCGAACGGCTTGCGGAGCTGCTCGCTCCCCGGTGCAGGCTCTTCGTCGGGCTGGTGCCACTCCTCCAGCCGGCTAAGTCCGTAGAACGGCCCACCACAGCCATTTCCGACCTCGGAGAGCAGCGCGCAGTAGTCCTCTGGCAACCGGATGCGCCAGCGGTCCTCGAAGGCTGCGATCGTAGTGGGAGCAAGCCGCGGCCCGCATCGAAACTCGTGCCAGCGCGCACGAAGGCGAGGCGCTGTCCCGCCGGCGAATTCGCGGATGCGCTGCTTCCAGCGTTCCCGACAGAGCATCCGCCGAAACCGGGCGGGGAACGAGTCCATGAAGGACGTCACGATATCGTTGTCCCGCCCGGAATCGAAGCGACGGACTACGTTTGTGACGGAAAGGTTGGATCGCTGCGCTACATCGCCGGTCATTCCTCACGCCCCGACCGCAAGTGCACGGGGTACCGTCGTGGCGGGCGACTCGGTCTACTCGTCCTTATCTGCACCTTTGACCTCGTGCTCGCGACGCGGCTCGCACCGCGTTGCCCGAGTCGACTGGCGCGTGCTCGAGGGCCGCGAAAAAGTTGAGGCCATCGCGCGCACGGTCGGCTTCGCGTCGACGGCGTCGTTCAGCGCGTTGCACCACAAGATCGTGGGGATTGCACGTTCCGCGTGCGCAACGCCCAGTGACCGCGATCAACGACGCCTAACGTTCAGGTGTTTCGCCGGACACTCAAAACGCGCAGCTGGCAAGCTCGGTGTTGTCGATCGTCCAGATCGCGTTATCGAAGCAGAGCGACAGGTTCGACAAGATGCACTCGCTGCCGGCGTCCGTCGTGAGGCGCACGTCGTAGTTGCCGCAATCGATCTGCGAGATGTGCAGCGACTCGCTCGGCAGCAGCATGTCGGGAATAAGGTTCGAGCCCCACGTGACCTGGTCGACCGGCGCCAGGTTGATCTGCTGGAACGAGTAGGAGCTGTCGTTCTCGATGGTGGTCGGTTCGCGATGTCGCGGCCGCGAAGTCGTGGACCTCGAGAAAACGCGGGAAAACTTGTGACGGTAGCGTACCAAATGGCGACCATGTGGGTATGCGAGCTCATCGGGCGGTCATCATCGTGTTGGCAATGTTCTCGGTACGCAGTAGTTCTGCAGGGTCCGGGGACGCAAGTGAGATGGACGGCGAGGTCACGCTCCACGGATCGTGGAAGCCTTCGTTCGTGATGCTGTTCCAGCGGGACAAGTGCCGGCTGGAGATCCCCGGCACGGCGAAGGCGAAGGCCGACCTGTTCGAGTGCGAGCGGACCGCCAAATCCGCGACTTGCAAGATCCGCAGTGTGTCCCCTCTATCGGCGTTGTGGCAGGCCAGTGTTCCGGTCGCGCAACACACCATCCTCCTGACCGTCACGAAGGAAACCGCAAAGACGCTCGAGCTAACTACGCCGAACGGAGAGATCACGATCTCGGCCTCCATGAAGACCAAGGATGCGACGCTGACCCAGACCAAGCGTCGCCAGATAACGTGTGTGGGCACCTACGTGACGACCGAGGTCTGGAGAACATTCCAGCAAGACCAGCGCGAGGAAGATTCGAAACCGGCGAGCGAACCCACGACCGACGCGAGCGGCACGGACGACGCGGGTGAAGATGCACCGTCGTCCGGCCATTCGTCCTCGTCGGCCCCTGCGAGCTCGAAGCCCAAGGGCCTCGCGCACGGCCGGATGTGCGGCAAAGACAGCGAGTGCGAATCCGGCAGCTGCAAGATGGAAAACCGAACGCGCGGCCGCTGTAGTTAGATCCTCTCGGGGCACCTGGATGGTTTCTACGTCGCGGCGTACGACCCGGGCATCTACATGGACTCGGACGGCGACGGCATCGTGGATGCGCAGGACAATGACGCAGGAATAGACGATGAGTACACCACCGTCGACGCGAACGCGTGGCAGGGTGAATTCCGCGGTTACGCGGCTACGGTCTGCGCGGCGTGATCCTCACCGCGGCGGGCTTCGGCTTGCTCGGGGGCGGCGGTTGGAGCGTCATGATGTCGACGCCGGCAGCCTTGGCAGCTTCGCATGCCGACGGTCCCTTGAAGGGATCGGACATGTCGTCGGTCTTCCACGCGAGCTTGCACGCCTCGATGTAAAACGGCTTGGCACGCGCAGCATCGCCGGGGCGCTCGATCAAGATGAAGCCCGGACCGTCGCCCGACCCGCCCATGAGGACGCTACCGACGCTACCGGGATCCTTGTCGAGCAACGTTCCCGCAGCCAAGCACGCGTTCACGTTGCCCAGCTTGCATTCGGTCTCGGCGGCGTGCGCCGCCATGGTGAGCTGCGAATCGGCGCCGGCACGTGTCGTCGTTAGCGCCGCCTCCCACTCGCATCCTTCGATCGCACCGATGCCACCCGCGCGGCACAGCGCGTGGGCCACCTGCGCGCCGCGTGTGCGCAGCGCGGACTGGAGCGCCTCATCTCGCAGTTGGCCCGCGGCTGCGTTACAGATCGTCGCGTCGCTCGAGGAGGTACATTCCTTCGCGGCGAGATCGGCGATGTGCTTCTGCTCAGCGGCGGTCGGGGCGGGCAAGTACGGCGATACGCAGGCCCCCCACAGCCCTAGCGTACAGGCACGCGTGTAGAGCTTCGTGCGGTCCGCGTCGTTGGTCGGCTTCGCAAACATGCAGGCGCGAGCGTCGCCGCTCTGACACCCAGCACGCATGCGATCGTTGGCGGCCTTGGCCTTCGCTTCGTACTTGGCGCGGGCGGCCCCATCGTTCGCGTGTGCCGCGAGGGCGTCGCAGTACGAGGCGACGCCCGCGTCGCACAGCGCGTCCGGTGGGTGCCCACGGAGTGAGATCCGCGAGCACGCCGACGGTTCGTTTGCTTTGCAGCGAGCCTCGCAGTCGGTCGTACACTTCGCCTTCGTGATCGTGACCTTGTCATCGAACGCGATCGCTCCCGCCGGAGCAGCGTGGCCGCGTGTGCCCGCAGCGAACGTCACCAAGACGATTGTGAGCAAGACGAGGGACCGCTGAACCATGCTGGAAGCATACTTCACGTCAGGGCGCGTCCGGGGGCAGCATCGGTGATCTCGAGAGCGAAGCGTACAGCCGGATCAGCCCGTTCCATCAGGTGCCGGTCATCGACGACGAGGGCTTTGTCGTCGCCGAATCCGCAGCAATCGTCCTTTATCTCGCTCAGCAGGCCGGCAAACTGATCCCCAGCGACGTACAGGGTCGTACTCGCGTCGTCCAATGGTGCTTCGCGGCCATGGCCACGATCTCGCCAAGCTTCCAAGACCTCGACCTCCTCGACATTTTCGACAAGGAGAACAAAAAGCTCAGGGCAGAGCTCACAAAGCTCACGCATCGCTGGCTTACGGACCTCGAGCGTCGGCTCTCAGACCGCGAGTGGATCGCCTGCGCCGAATTCACGGTGGCAGATGTGATGATGGCTGGCGTCCTTCGCATGGTTCGTAAGACTGACTTGATGAACACCTATCCGAAGATCACGGACTACTACGCACGCTGCTTCGCCCGCCCAGCATGGGAGCGAACACTCCGCATGTACGCCGAAAGATTCGGCGTCGACGTCGCCGTCATCCGCTAGCGCCTAGTCGCTTGCCACATAGAACTTCCGATCAAAGTGGCAGTCCGAGTCTCCTGTCGGACGCAGAGATCCGCCATTCGTGGTCGATCGGGTCATATCGATCGTGTCGAGGTGTGTACGTAACCGCCAATCAGCTGGCGCAACTGCTGTGTCCGGTTCGGGGCCGAAACGGCGAAACGCGCCGTGATGCTGTCGAGCGGAGGGTGAAGCAGCCCAGGAAGTGCGTGGCTTCGATCCCTCGGTCGCTCAGCCTCGACGCGCGGCCTCGATCGCAGCCACGTCGATCTTCGTCATTCCCATCATCGCGTCAAACGCCTTCATCATCGCCGGCGGCCA
>Ga0209724_1003178_pt1 | contig 13592 bp, 12 predicted proteins | sample grotaG_FD_184143 | JGI IMG/M metagenome (GOLD analysis project Ga0209724, IMG submission 184143) | Glacier valley bacterial and archeal communities from Borup Fiord, Nunavut, Canada, to study Microbial Dark Matter (Phase II) -... | ecosystem: Environmental > Aquatic > Freshwater > Ice > Glacier ...
CCAAAGAAATGGGGTAAAAAAAGAAACGCGTAATATATATCATTGAATGACTGAACGTTAGACTATCTTAGCCTGACGGCTATGCAATTTTATTGGGGGTGACTAATATTCAACCCCTTCGGGGTTATGTCTAGCACGTACACATACCCCCAAATTCATTGGGTACTAATTAGATTGCTGCCATTTGCCAACTCCGTAGGAGTTGAATATTGGTGACCCCCAGCAAAGCTGGAGGGGTAAGGTAGAATAACAAAATACTAAAAGCTGCCAACTCCGTAGGAGTTGAATATCGGTGACCCCCAGCAAAGCTGGAGGGGTAAGGTAGAATAACAAAATACTAAAATTTACCAACTCCGAAGGAGTTAAATATTGGTGGCCCCCAGCAACGCTGGAGGGGGGTAAGGACTGGAGATAAAGAAATTTACCAACTCCGTAGGAGTTGAATATTGGTGACCCCCAGCAACGCTTGAGGGGTAAGGTAGAATAACAAAATACTAAAATTTGCCAACTCCGAAGGAGTTAAATATTGGTGACCCCCAGCAACGCTGGAGGGGGGTAAGGACTGGAGATAAAGAAATTTACCAACTCCGTAGGAGTTGAATATTGGTGACCCCAGCAACGCTGTATGGGGGTAAGGACTGGAGATAAAGAAATTTGCCAACTCCGAAGGAGTTAAATATTGGTGGCCCCCAGCAAAGCTGGAGGGTTCTGACAATTGGCCCTGGTAAAATATCTTTAATCTACATGTTTAAAAGCCATTTCCATACAGGAACGACTTCAATTACCTTGTCGTTTATCTCCAACATTCGTTCCTCCGTATCCCGGGTAATGATTTGCAACTTGCGGCATTCCAATACTTCGGAAATTTTTAAAAGGGCCTTGACTTCCCTGTCATAAGTACCAACATTATTGTCGGGATTATAACAGGCCTGAATGGCGGTATAAGTATCAGGGATGTAAAAGTCAACTTCAATTCCTTTGTTGTAGAAATAAACGGAATCATTTCTGCCATACTTACGAAGCAAATTCATGGCTATCATATTTTCCAGCAAAAAAGTGTTTGCATCCAACAAAAAAAGATTCAAAATGCCGTTATCTGTAAAATAATATTTGGGGGCGGTTTCCTTTTCGACCAATTTTCCTGCTATGTTTTGGATAGGATTGATAAGCCATGCATCTTTGGCATATTCCAAATAATTTATAACAGTTTGTGTCCCTATTTTTGCTCCGGTTGAGGATACAATATTTGCTATTCGGTTAAATGACAAGGGTTGTTTGGTGCTTTCTGCCAATTTCTTAAATAGAATACGCAGGGCAAATGTGTTTTCTATCGTATGACGGGCTGCGATATCTCCCATGTAAATCTTTTGATAAACACTAGTCAGGTAATCCCTTTTTACCAAGAAATCTGCACCTTCAGGAAATCCTCCAAAATAGAAATAGTCATTGAATTTTCGCAATACTTCGGCTTTACCTTCGGTGGATAATAGTTGATGGGCGGTAACAGAAATATTGTTTGCCCTTAAAAACTCTTTAAAATCATACGGATAAACATCAATAGGAATATAACGTCCGCCCAACGTGGTCTGGATATCCTGACTCAACATACTGGCATTGCTTCCCGTAATATAAACCCGATGCTTGGTATCAGCCATGCGACGGGCAAACTTTTCCCAACCGGGAATATTTTGTATCTCATCTAAAAATAAGATGGGCTTTTTACCATACATCTCCAAATGAACTTCCAAAAGCAGATTTAAATCTTCTGCGACCATCCCGGTAAGACGTTCATCCTCAAAATTGATGTACAGCATCTCATCCCACTGTTTTCCTTTAGCAAGTAACTGCTGCATCCTTTGGTAAAGCAGGTAAGATTTTCCAGCTCGCCGGATACCCACAAAGACATAATTTCCGAATTCCTCGAAAGTGAAATCCCGTGAAATCACCTTATATTTGGGAACTTCTGACTGATTGTCGACAATGACCCTTTTCAGAATATTCTTGTCCATATTTGCTATTTTATTCTGTATGCAGAACAAATATAATGTATTTTTATTTTACACACAAAACAATATTAACTCATTTTTATTTTATGTACAAAACAATAGTAACCTATTTTTGTTTTGTGTGCAAAATAGAATACGCTTATTTCTTAGGAATTGTTTTTTCTTATCCAGTTCACCCCGTCAGTAACTGAGAGCACCTTCTCACCTTCTCATTTTCTCACCTTCCCTTTTTCCCACCTTCTCCCCTTCTCATTTTCTCCCCTTCTCCCCTTCTCATTTACCCATCCCCTTGCATATTGCTTAAAATTAGCGAAATTTGCAGTCTTGAAAATCCTTTACCCAAATGGAACAATCTGAGATTACTTTGGAAAAGAAAAAGTTATTTATTGAAACGTATGGCTGCCAGATGAATGTAGCCGATAGTGAAGTGGTGGCCGCCATCCTTCAGGATAGAAGTTACGAATTGGTGGAAAATGCTGATGGGGCTGATGCTATCTTTCTGAATACCTGTTCGGTACGCGACAATGCTGAAATACGCATCTGGCGTCGACTGGATTATTTCAAAAGCCTGAAGAAGAAAAATAAGAAGCTCATCGTAGGGGTGTTGGGTTGCATGGCTGAACGTATCGGCGATGATTTGCTGGCCCATTCAGCCGTTGATCTGGTAGCAGGTCCCGATGCCTACCGCGATCTTCCTTTCCTGATTGACAAGGCTCAAAAGGGTAAAGGAGCCATCAATGTTGAACTTTCTGAGAACGAAACTTACGATAAAATTACCCCTGTCCGCATTGGTGAAAAGACGCTCTCCGGATTTGTAAGCATTACTCGTGGCTGTAACAATTTCTGTACCTATTGTATTGTTCCATACACCCGCGGACGTGAGCGAAGCCGTGATCCTCAGGACATTGTAAACGAGGTGAAGGACATGCTTGAGAAAGGATACCGTGAAGTTACCCTGCTGGGACAGAATGTAAATTCGTACAATTGGCTTCCCGAAGGTGAACGCAAGCCTGTCCGCTTTTGGGATTTGCTTGAAATGGTGGCTGCAGTAGATCCACTGATGAGGATTCGATTTACCACCTCGCATCCCAAAGATATGTCGGACAAGGTGCTGAGAATCATACTCAAATATCCCAATATATGCCGTCACATCCATTTGCCATTTCAATCGGGCAGCACTCGTATATTGAAACTGATGAACCGTAAATATGACCGCGAATGGTACCTTGATCGCATTCGTGCCATCCGTGAAATACTCCCCGACTGCGGAATCAGTACAGATGTCTTTTGCGGCTTTAGTTCTGAAACAGAGGAAGATCACCAGGATACGCTCTCGCTGATGGAACAGGTAAAATTCGATGATGCTTTTATGTTTAAATATTCAGATCGTCCGGGAACTTATGCTCATGAACATTTGGCGGATGATGTACCCGAGGATGAAAAACTCAGGCGACTGAATGAAATTATCACTCTGCACAATCGCATGTCACTCGAAAGTAACCAGCGCGACATCGGCCATACTGTTGAAGTTCTGGTTGAAGGTCCTTCCAAAAAGAGCAAGGTTGAACTTTATGGCCGCAGTTCTCAAAACAAAATTGTCGTATTCCCTGAGTTGAATTTCAAGAAGGGCGATTATGTGAAGGTGAAAATCCACAGCTGCACCCAGACCACCCTGATCGGCGAAGCAGTTTAGGAAGTGGTCAGTAGTAAGTAGTCATCAACATAAGACTTTGAGGACTTTAAAGTCTTTAAAGTCCTTAAACACCTTAAACTATGAGTAATTTAATAGAAGACTTCAACTCCTACCGCGCCAAGATGAATGACAAGATTCTGGGCTCAGGCAACAAAGTGATGAAACGCATTTACAGTGTCGACACCTTGACTTATCAGGATGGCGCGCTGAGTACCAAGACCAAAGAGATGCTGGGTCTGGTGTCGTCCATGGTTCTCCGTTGCGACGATTGTGTTAAGTATCATTTGGGCAAATGCTACGAGTTGGGAGTTACCACCGATGAAGTGTTCGAAATCTTCTCTGTAGCCAACCTGGTAGGAGGTACCATCGTCATCCCTCATACCCGTCGCGCTGTTGAATATTGGGAAGAACTGCAAAACCAGTAAAGCATAAGCAATCAATATATCCGTAACCCCTTTCGCCCCATTACAAATAGTTATGGGGCTAAATTGACACGTATAAATTCAATACAAAGTCAATATGAACTCAATACCAACTCAATATGAATTCAATAGTAAACAGGTTAAGAATAGGTTGTAAATAGGTTATAAATAGGTTCTGGAACCCATTATGAACCTATTTACACCCTATTTACTACCTGTTTAATACCTATTTACTATTGAATTCATATTGAGTTGGTATTGACTTTGTATTGACTTCCCATTGGGAATGTAGTATTCAAATTATAAAAGAATAATTTGATGAAACCAAAGGCTCATGAATCAATAAGTAGAGATTTACTTCTGTCGTGTTGGCTTTATTATAGCTTAAGTGCCAAAATAAGCCTGCCAGGTCAATGCCTTCATTACAAATGTTATTTGGATGATTGAATAAAAATTCAGCATTGGAGGGTTAAAATGAAACAGTTAGAAAAATTTATTTCCATAGTATTGTCTTAATTGCTATATTTGAGGGATGATTTCAAAAGCCATCCTATTATCAAAGCTAATGGAGCTCAAACCTGAACTCCTGAAAGAATATGCTGTCAAAGAGATAGGACTATTTGGCTCCTTTTCTGACGATTCATTCACAGACGATAGTGATATTGACATAATTGTGGAACTGGAAAGACCCATAGGTTGGAAATTCTTCACCCTTGAAATCTATCTGGGAAAAATCTTTGGACGCAAAATTGATTTGGTTACAAAAGGCGCCCTTAAAGAACAAATTAAAGAAAGTATCTTAGAGCAGGTACAATATGTGTAACAGGTTGCATAAATCAATATATCAATCATATACAAACTAATTATTTTACAGAAATTATAGCAGGTACTGATCTTGGTATCGTGTTCCGAAGCCTCGGGGTCGCTAGGTCATTTAAGGTCGTCAGGAACCATCCTCGGAGCGTCATTGCGAGGCACGAAGCAATCCCACATAAATTATATAATGTACAGATTGCTTCGTTCCTCGCAATGACGCGTCTATGGAAGCAATTGCATTGATGAAGATGGGTTCACTTGTTGCCTTGACGATCGGAAATCATCATTGATAACTTGTTTCAGGATGGGTTTACCTTCCATCCCATTTACTCACCCTCTTGTTTGTACAAATCAGGATTTAAAAAAGGAATGTAGGCCAGTTGGACGGCAGGTATGTAAAGCGATTTGCGGGAAATTACATCATGGGTTAGTAAGCCGACAGCTCCATTTTGCTGCTTCGAATTGCTTTGGGTAAAAACCATGTCATCGGCATCGCCTAACTCGTAGCCTTGATGAATCAATTCAACAACTCGCGGAGGAAGTGCAAAAGTGGTGGTGCGCGCTCTACCCCATTGGGTTCCGTTACTGATTACAATCCATGCGAAGGCCATCAAACCGGAAGGGGTAACTTCCACCCCACCCTCAACTCCAACATATAAATCGTACCCAGAATATTGAAGCTGAGTATTTCGAACCCTGTTTTCAGCGCCGGACAAGGTTTCATAATCGCTCATGGGCTGGTCGGCTACACCACTGTCTACTGATACACCAAGTACCTCAAACTCCTTTTCCAGGAAGGCAGACAATCCTTCTTTTACAGCATCCATCTTGACCGGATTCATGGAGGCTACCACAATTTTAATCATAGTTGTTTCATTCAATTTCAGGCGCAAAGTACAAAAAAATAAGGATTGCTAGCACCCATTTAGTTTTTAATAATCGTTAAGGTTACTAAGGTTGGGGGGGGCCGGGGTTGACTATGGTTACTAAGGTTATGAAGGTTGAGTGACTGGGTCTTATAGGGTTACGAAGGTTTGCTTTCAGGTGCATCAGTATTATCGAATAGGCCCGGCTAAGAACCTTATATTCATTGATTTAACCTTGGTAACCTTAGTAACCGGAATCATGCCCCGAAACCCAAACCTTAGTAACCTTTGTCCTGAGATCGCTGGATTTAACTAGATAAATAATTGCTTTATATATCTAATAAACAATGATATACCTTAGTGGTATTTTTAATTTCATTGACTTTTAGGAGTGTACTCAAGTGGTTGGGGTTCAACACAAGCTATTTTTCTTAATTTTGATGTTTTGTAAATTAATAAACTTTCATGAAAATCCGACAAGCAAACCCATCAGACTCAATTTCTATTGTTGAATTTCAACTGGCCATGGCCCTGGAAACCGAACAACTTGAACTCGACCAACCTACCGTTATCAAAGGCGTGGCAGCAGTAATGGCCGATGCATCGAAAGGCATTTATTATGTAGCCGAAGTTAATGGAATTGTGGTAGGTTCACTTCTTACCACCTTTGAATGGAGCGACTGGCGCAACGGTACAGTATTGTGGATCCAATCAGTCTATGTACAGCCCGAATATCGCAAGAAAAGCGTGTTTAGCGCCCTGTACAAACATATAAGGACAATGGTTGCCGATAATACAGAACTTCGTGGAATACGCCTCTATGCTGATAAAACCAACACCTCCGCTCACGACGTATACGAACATCTCGGCATGAGCGCAGAGCATTACCAAATGTTTGAATGGATGAAGGGGAGTTGAATGGTTAGAGTATTCTAAAAGAATTGAATTAAAGATGGTTAATATAAGGGGATATTTAAATAAGTATGTTACATTTGAGGGAATTTATTAGTAATGTGTAATTTCAAAAAGACTGAATGACAAACGAAAGACTTTTAAAAATCGGAGACAAAATAGTTGGAGAATTTCTAATTCAAGACATATTTGGTGGAGAAGGAAAATCTGGAATGGGAGTTGTCTATTTGGTGACTAGCAGAAAATATGATCGTCCATTTGTTTTAAAAACGTTCCAAAAGGACAACTACAATTCCATTGAAAGATTTCGTTCTGAAGCTAAGGTTTGGGTTTCTACAGGTATTCACCAGAATATTGTTCAAGCCTTATTCGTTGATGAAATAAATGAGAAGCTTTTCATTGGTGCAGAATTCATTGCACCTGACGAGTATGGAAGAAACACAGTTACTGATTTTTTGAAACAAGGGGGAACATCAAATTATAACATAATAAAATGGACTGCTCAATTTTGTTTTGGAATGAACCAAGCCATTTCCAAAGGAATGAGGGTCCATCGAGATGTAAAACCTGATAACTTAATGATTGATGCAAATGCCAATTTAAAAATTACAGACTTTGGTTTATCCAAATTTAATAATGAATTTAAGGCATTAAACGCTTCTTTAGACAAAAAAGACAAAGATAAAGGTGGATTTATAAATAAATTCAAGGGTCTTTTCGACAAATCTAAAGTTGAAATTAAAGAAATTGGTTTAACAAATGAAGGCTCATTTTTGGGAACTATATTATATGCCTCACCAGAGCAGATTATGAACTCTTCAAATATTGACTTTCGTTCAGATATTTACAGTTTTGGCATTGTTCTTTATCAATTAATCAGCTTAGGTTCTTACCCCTACTCACTTGTTGGCAAAACAACAATTGAGACACTTGCTTTAATGCATTTACAAGAACCAATAGTTAAAATAAATCACCCACTTGCTCCAATAACTTACAAATGTTTATCTAGAAATGCAAACCAACGATACCAATCATTTAATGAATTGCTTAAAGACTTAAAATTAGTTGCACAGAATTTAAAAATAAAACTTCCAGCTAACAAAATTGAAATAGATGCAGGATTAAGGGAACTTTATATTCAAAGCTTTAGTTACAGAAGCCTTGGTGATTTAATGAAAGCTAAAGTATTAATAACTAAATATATAAGTCAAGACAATACTGACAGTTCTGCTTGGAGTTTAAAAGGAAGAATTGAATATGAACAAGATGATATTGACGAAGCTATAAAATCAACATTAATTTCGTATGAAATAGAACCAAATAACTCTCAAACATGTAATAATCTTGGACTTTTTTACCAACGTAAAAGCAATTTATCTAGCGCAGAAAGGTTTTTATATGAAGCAATTGAAATTGACCCATACAACACAGGAGCTTTAGCAAATTCAGCTATATTATATGAAGCTAAAGGAAATTTTCCTTTAGCTTCCGACCTAATTATTAGGGCAATAAAATTAGCACCTAATAAAAAAACACTTCATTTTAATGCGGGTAATATTGCTGCAGCAGTTTCAAAACAAAAACACTTTGACAAAGCAATATCCATATTAGAGTTACTTACCAAATTTGACAATGAGAATACAAATAATTGGTTGAATCTTGGGTTGAATTATCAATTAACAAAAAGATTAAATGAAGCAATTAAATGCTTCAAAATTGTTGAACAACATTTGCCTGACGATGAGCAGACTTTAATTTCATTAGTGAAATTGAATGGAGAGTTAGGCAATTACGATGAAGCTATTCTTTACTGTGAGAAGCTATTAGACAAAAAACTCTCAACTCTAAACGCAACCTGTTGGAGAGCTCAGTTTATTCAAGTAAAAGGTAAAGGACAAGAAGCCATAGAATATATGAGATCAGTAATTTCAAAAAATCAAATGAATGACCATTTATGGATTACACTTGCTTCAATTTATTCAGCCGAAGGCGAAAACCGAAAAGCTGTTGCAATGATTGTAAGAACAAGACAAATATTAATGGAAAACGGAGAGCCTGACAATATAGAAAAAATGGTCTTTTTAAACGACAAACAGAAACAATATCAACAACTTGCAGATGAATAAAAAACCGCAGGTAATAAAACTATATGTCAATTGGGGTATCTGCAATACGCGAACAGAGGAGTTCCGTACAAACTTTAGTAATACGCGGTCAGTACAAGGTGGGCAAATAGGCAACTGCTAAAATTTCCGAACGTTACATGTTATAGAAAAAACGCACTTTTTAAAAGGATACTCAAATGAAATTAGAAGACTTTCCAGAAATACTGACACCTACAATTGAAATGAAGAATCCTAATGAAAACATTTGTTTGCAAAAGGGGCCTTATACAATAAAATGGAAAGACAAAGTATTCAAAAGCGATGGAAGTCTTATCTTTAAATGGCTTCCAAAATTAACTGTTAAATTTAGAGGAAAACTTGGAAATGATTTCTATTCATGGCAACAACCGTTTGAAACTGATTTAATTGTTGAAATCACATCAGAAAATCAAAAGATCAATTTAAAAGGTGTTATTTTTAAAATTAGAAAAAAGGAAGAATTTAATATTGTTTGTTCATTTCCACCTCAAATTGAAGTTGGTCAGAAAGGAATTGAGGTTGAACATGTTAGATTTGAAATTGCAAATTTAAGGAGCTTTCAGGGGAGTACTGTTAGAACAAGTAAATCTGGCATTTACAATAGATTAGAGTTTATAAATACTGAATCGAAAATCACGCTTGATAAATATAGTAAATTTTCAGAATTAAGTCATAATCTCAATGAAACTGGTGGCTTCCAGCTTCTATATACAGGCAAATTAGAACTAAATTCAAAAAAAAATATTTCATTTGATAAGGCATCAGCGATTCTTGATACATTTTCATATTTTTTACTTTTTATAAATGGCCGAAGGTGCTTTCCACTTTTCCGTTGTGGCATTAATGATAATTCTGAAGTATGGAACACATATACTCCTTTTTTCAATGACCAATACCAGTTTGTTTATAGTTGGGCTTCAGACTCCGAAAACAATGGGCTTGAAAAGATTTGGAAAGATTTTAGTGAATTATGGAAAGATTTGGATGATAGGGAATCAATAAAAACAATTTTACATTGGTATACTGAAGCAAACTCCAATAGTGGATATATAGAAGGTTCAATAGTATTAATTCAAAATGCATTAGAGTTACTCTTCCATTGGCTAATATCGGAGAAAATGAAATACATTAATCTAAGTGAAGCAGATAGATTATCCGCTTCTGCGAAAATTGGTTTTCTCCTTTCCTATTATAATATAAATCCGTCTTTACCAGCCGAGTTTGATTCATTAACAAAATTTGCAAAACAAAATAATAATCTTAATGGTCCAGAGTCTTTTACAAATATTAGGAATTGTATTGTACATCCAAATCATAGGAAAAGAAAAGCGTTAAAAGAAATAGAATCACTAGCAAAAATAGAAGCTTTGCATCTTGGAATTTGGTATGTTGAAATTATTTTATTGAAACTCTTAAATTTCAAGGGCACTTATATAAACAGATGTAAATCATTAAAATACACAAACCATTACGAAGAAATAAAATAGAAAACGAAAGCTAGTAATATTAATCAACAATCAAATTTGCTTTACATACTTCATTAAAAGTGAATTAGTAAATCAAAAAGCAATTCTTTGCAGGAAGTTTAATAATTAAAATATTACAAAAGAATTAAATAAAAGCTGATTAATATAAGTGAAAGTTTAAAAAAGTACACTATATTTGGTGAATCATATTAGTTACTGCCTAACTTAAAAACAACTAGATACAACACAACCATGAAAAGAAAAAGACGATTGTTTGGATTATTTCTAATCCTCATTTCACAGACCATATTTGCTCAAAGTGACTTCAAATTCCCAGATAAAATAGGGACTGTGAATGATTTTGAAGGCGTATTTACAAATGAGCAGAATTCTGAACTCAATGGAATCATCTCGAACCATGAGAAACAGACAACCAATCAGATCGTTATCGTATCTATAAAATCATATGCACCTTATGAGACTTTATTTGATTATTCTTTAAAATTGGCAAACTATTGGGGGGTTGGACAAAAAGACAAAAATAACGGCATTGCAATCGTTTTTGGGAAACAAATTCGAGAAATAAGAATTCAAGTTGGATACGGATTGGAGAAGAAGCTCAAAGATGATGAAGCAAAACGGATCATTGACAACGTAATAATCCCTGAATTTAAAAAGGATGATTATTATAGTGGCATAAAAAAAGGTTTAGGCGCGATTATTAAGGAGATTGAATGAAGTAGTGGCTATAACAGCAAACCACCCTCAAGCCGATGTTTGAGTGAATCTTAAACAGAGTCATGAGTAGCCGGAATGAAAAGGAACTTTTTGCAGAAAGGTTATTGATTAATTCCACCCTGTGTGAAGCTGCGAAATATTGTTAGGCATACTGACGCAACCTTTTAAGTTCAAATACATCTATCTTGAAACCTACCTTACAAGATCTATTATTATGAACAAAATAATTATATGTACGTTGTGTTTCTGTTTTCTAATAGTGACAGGTTGTGAAAAAGATGGTAAAACTGTAACTACGGGAGTAATTGGGATTGTTGAATACGGACAAGGGGATTGTATGCCAAGTCCAGCCACTATAACAAGAGAATATAGTAATTATACCGGGAAGATTTATTTTGTTTTAAAAGAAGATTGGGACAATTTAGGAAATGGGGATTTTACCCAATTAAAAAACAACAGCATCAATGTTAGAATTAAACAAGGAAAATTATCTGCGGAATTGCCTGTAGGCATCTATTTGGTTATACCAGAAGATGTTTATATGTATTCGGATGAAAATACGATTACAATTCAGTTTGGAGAAATACTTAATAAAGATTTTAAGTTTTTTAAATGTACATCATACTGATATTTGAGAAATTTATACAAAGCACGAATGCACAACAGCAAGCATTCCTCAAGTCGGGTTTCGGTGATTTGCTGACAGGAAAAAAGAAACATATCGGAATGACCCCAATGCTGTACCAGATGTCTGCATGGATGAAATAGTAAGGGAAGGAAATAGTAATATAAGTTTGAAAGAAACGAACCAACTAACAAGGTGATTATGAAAAGAACCTATAACACATTAATGCTTGGCATACTGCTAATGATAAGCGCAGTTGTAAAGGCCCAAATAATTGACAATTACGGAATCAGAATCGGAGCCGGATTGTCAGATGAGTATTGGAATTATAAAACATTCAATTTAGATGAGGAAGGATGGCAGGGGAATAAAATAAGCTTTACCGGGCAGGTATTTGCAGAAAAGTACCTGGGAAAATACCTTTCAATTCTACCTGCAATTGGATACATCCAAAAAGGTTATGTAGATGATATTAAATGGGTGGCATTGGACGGTAGTCCAGTAGAAATTACCACCGTAAATAACAGGGTAGTCTTCCATGATTTATCCATGGATGTATCTTTCAAAATAATGCCCTTTCAAAAAAAGATCAAACCTTATCTATTACTTGGACTACGTGGAGATTATTTAATGGACTATCGAGGTGTAATTGTTAATTTTCAGGGAGAAAACCTGGAACTAAACAAGGACCTATATAATGATTATAACAAATTCACTTTGGGCGGTATACTGGGTGCTGGGATTTCATACCATGAATTACTGTTTATGGATTTGGAATACAATCCTTCAATTACCAAGAATTTTGATTCCTCTTTCATGGCAATTCACGACAGCTATTTTTCGTTGAGCATGGGTATGAATATCAATCAATTGATTAAAGCAAGGAATGAATAGCTTCTATTATACAAAACAGAATAAAAGCAATGTGCATTTGGTAAAAATTAATAGCAGTCCCCAATAATAAGATTTAGAACATGAATATCAAAATAATTTCAATTGTATTTATAGTGGTCATGCAAGTTATGACAAGTTGTATTATTTATCCTCATACAGTTGATATTCCATTGATAGAGAAAAAGAATGATATGAGAATAGATGCTGGGATTTCTGTTATTCCATCAGCTCAGGCAACAGTTTCGTATGGACTGACTGATAAGATTGCCGTTCAGACTTTTGGGAGTATTGGCCCGGATGAATTATACTATATTCAAGGTGCAGTGGGTCGATTTAAAGATTTAGGGAATCATAAAATAATGGAAATCTATGGCGGCTTTGGCTCAGGTTATGGCAGCGCCTACATTCATGACAATCCAGGTGATTTATCAGGTGATTATCAACTCTATTTTATGCAATTTAATTATGGCAAGAATGATTGTAAATTTGCACATCTGGATTATGGCTTTGGAGTAAAGACCGGATTGTTGCATTCTAACCTGATTGACAGGAATTATTATTATGGAGGTTATTCTGCAGAAGTTCCATATAAAACATATTTGGACAATAGTTTTTTGATTGAGCCATCTGTTTTTGTCAGATTGGGCGGAGAAAGGCTTAAATTTAAATTCCAGGTTGGAGGTTGTTTGCTTTATAAATTTACCAATACCGATAGGAGTTTACCCTATTATCCTTTAAATATAGGCTTGGGATTAAATTACAGATTAAAAAAGTGAAAATGGAATAGTGCAAGTTATTCACTAACATTTCGGAGGACCTAAATGCTTGATAATCAGTTGTTATATATTATAATTAAATAACATTAAATAACTGATATTTAATGAATTAAGTTTACTTTAAAATTGCACATTTCGACATAAATCACTATCTTTGAAGTGATTAATAACAAAAGTCGTAAAATATGAGAAATGTGCAACACAACAAAAGTATAAATAATATTTCAGAGATAG
>Ga0209724_1003179_pt1 | contig 13590 bp, 13 predicted proteins | sample grotaG_FD_184143 | JGI IMG/M metagenome (GOLD analysis project Ga0209724, IMG submission 184143) | Glacier valley bacterial and archeal communities from Borup Fiord, Nunavut, Canada, to study Microbial Dark Matter (Phase II) -... | ecosystem: Environmental > Aquatic > Freshwater > Ice > Glacier ...
GAAGGGGATTAGCAACACTCTGTTTGAACTATGCAAAACAAATAGCAGTAAAGCAAAATTGTTACAAATTAATGTTATTAACTGGCTCGAAACTTGAAAGCACATTAAAGTTTTATGAACAGGCAGGATATAATCAAAAGGATAAGACTGCATTTATACAATGGATATAATAAAGCTATAACTCATTTAAGTTTAGAGTCACCGAAGAAGGCAGACAATTATATTATAAAGTAGGATTTTTGGATGCAGATTAAGGTATGGAGCATAATTTAAAACTGTAAGTTAAATTCAAATATTTCTTAATTGAGATGTGCGAGCATTTCTTGAGTACTTACACAGAGAATATGAAATTAAAATATAAAAATAGAGGGAGAAAATACTTTGAAAATTGACGAAAATAAGATCTTAAAAATATTAGAAAAATATGAGGACACGATAAGGAGTACAGGAGCATTTTTTATCGAAGTTGATGAAGAAGAATTAACGATTACGGATGCATGTGAAGGTGTAGATATGATGCCGTTAGATAAAGAAAAGTGTTTTAAATTAGCAGAGTTATTTAAAGAGCTTGGTGAAAGTTTATAATCTCTCAGAATTATGTGCAAGGGGTTATTGCTAGTAATTAAACGGGAGATTAAATGAATAAAATATTTAAGGTAGAATTTTATGATGAGTTTAGCTGTATAGCTGATAGATGCTCTTTTACGTGTTGCGAAGGTTGGGAAATTATTGTTGATACTGATACCTATACCAAATGGAAAAGTAGTGAAAAACAATCTGGGTACTTTAGCAAAAATGTAAAAATTAAAAAAGACAGTAAAAAAACAGAGCGTTATATTAAAATGGGGCCTCACATGTGCTGCCCTTTTTTAGATGAAAAAGGATTATGCAAAATAGTTATTAAATGCGGAGAAGATTGTTTATCGAAGACATGCAAAATATTTCCAAGGCTAGAAAACAATTATGGAGATTTGAAGGAATATTCACTTTCCTGTGCCTGTCCGGCAGTAGTAGATAAAATAAATAGTATAGATGGAAAAATGAAGTTTTTATTGGATGGAGAAGAGAACAGCAAGGATGGTATCCCGTCAGAATATAAAATAAGAGAAGCCATGATTAGGATTATGCAAAACAGCAAATTTACATTAAAGGACAGGATATTACTTGTATTTAATATGTTATTATTTATGAAAAAAGAGTTGATTATAACAAACGAAAATATAAGCAAATATCAGGATGAAAAGTACTTGTTGTCATTAGTAGACATTTGGAGTGGAAAAGAGATAAACAATGAGGACTCTTGCAAAGAGCTCAACGAATTGTTTCTAGATATTGTTCAGAATTATAAGAAAGTGAAGAACTTTAGTTATTATTTAAAAGACATATCAGATTTGGCCGAAGATTTGAAAATTGAAAACAGTCTTACCCAGTGGTATAAATTTAAAATAGAATTTGGTCAATATGAGAAGCTGATTGAAAACTGTATTGTTTCAAAGATTTTTAGTAATTGTATCAGTGATGATATTGATGAGATGATAATGTCCTTCCAATTGGTGATTACAGAATATGTAATGGTAAAATATTCGACTTTCTTAATATGGCTGAGAAATGAGATTGTCTGTAATGATAGCCAACTTATTTGTGAAAACAACGACGCCAGCTCTCAACAACCTCATAATGTTAAGAAAAAAATTGATTATAGTGATATTAGGGACTACATTGTAATCTATACAAGAATCATTGGATATAATGCAGATGGTATTAGGGAGTTTTGGGAAGATAGCTTTGATGAGGCTGTATGGGAATTTGGTTATATGCTTTTCCTTATTGATTAGGGGGAGCATGTGTTACGAATATGAATATGGAACTAAAGAATATTTTAAAGAACTGTTGTATATACAAGATGAATTGGCATGAATTTTACTTGTCATTGATAAGGAGAGCAAGAATGATAAATAGTGAAATATTAGAGGTAAGAAAGCAATTTAAACATGAAAACTGCGCCATAACAAAAGTAAGTGGTTGTTATATTGATGGTGAGAAAGCTATAAAAACGAAATTTACAGAATCCTTCCTGTGTTTACCGGAGGAAGAGACATTTAAATACTTTGAAATATTTAAGAAAACATTATCAGGTAGCTTAGGTAAAAATCTGATAAACATGGAATTTCCGACAGCCACAGAATTTGATGGAGGCACACAGGAATTCCTGCTAAACTTAAGAGACAGTGAGCTTAAGGAGGAAACCATTATTGATAAATTTTATGATAATGTAATTGGGATGTACGACTATGTAGGCAACTACCTGATTCTATTACTTTATGCCGCATATGATGTTCCTGGGAAAACCAGTGATAAAATTATGATGAATGATGCTTCAGATGAGGTATATCGTTACATACTTTGCTCAATATGTCCAGTCAACCTTTCTAAGCCAGGATTAAGATACAATACGGAAGCCAATGTATTTCAAAAACGTATTCAGGACTGGGTTGTGGGTGCGCCCTGTAATGGATTTTTATTTCCTACGTTTAATGACCGAAGCACTGACATACATAGTATATTATACTATTCAAAAGATACGGAAGAACTACATAATGATTTTGCAAATCAGCTCCTTGGCTGTGAGGTGCCAATATCTGCAGGCGGACAGAAGGAAACTTTCCAGGCACTGATAAAAGAAACCCTCGGTGATGATTGTGATTATGAAACAGTCCGGAACATACATGAGAAGTTAAATGAAATAATAGAAGAACATAAAGAAAAAGAGATTCCAGAACCACTTACCTTGGATAAAGCAGAAGTGAAAAATCTTTTTGCAGAAAGTGGTGTGGAGGAAGAAAAACTAATAGAATTTGATAAAAATTATGAAAAAATGACCGGCGAGAATGTATCATTATTAGCTGCTAATTTAGCAAGTACCAGGGTTTTTGAAGTAAAAACACCTGATGTTTTAATTAAGGTCAATCCGGATCGTGCAGATCTAGTGCAAACAAAAATAGTAGATGGACGCAAATGTCTGGTTATCGAAATAAGTGACATGGTGGAAGTTAATGGTATCACTGTAAAAACAATGTTAATATGCTGAAATGATACATTACTTTATAGGTGAGTAGTAGTTGTAAAAAGGGAAGCCATGGCTTCCCTTTTTATTAACAACGACAAGGGGTTTACCGCTTGTCTTATGTTTCTCTAGCAGGCATCTCATCCGGGATGGGAGGGGTTGCAATTGAAGGATTTGGGTTTTCAATCTCGGAACTATTTTTATAATCAACAACATTATCTGAATTGTTACTTTTAGCACCTGTCTCTTTGGAGGGAGTGCCTTTACTATCATTTAATTTATACATAATAATGCTCCTTTCATATTTTAGTATTGTTTGTAGAAAAGAAATAATTATACACAAATATGATAAGAAGGAGCATAGGAAAAATATAGAAGAAAATCATAGCTGCAGAGTTACATACTGACATTTTGATGCTATTAATTCGGAATAATTTAATAGGAATTACACATAATATTTGAAATTATAATAAGGAGGTATTTTTTTTGACATCTAAAAACGATACACAAAATTTAAATACTACTGGTAGAAATATTACTAGCGAAAATACTACGAGTAATAAAAAAAACACTTATAATAATAACAAAAACTCAATAGACAATACTCGCAATTATGTAAGCGGAGATTCTGCAAGGTCCTCATCAAGTCATACGTTTCATAAAAACACTTCTGATGAGAGTTCAGTTTAGTCTATCAGTTGAGCTATGAATAAACATACAGTTGTTTTACTCCCAACTATATCTATGGTATGATATGCATATCAAAGGATAAAGGGGAGTTACATATGAGTTTGGGTGATTTCGGAGAAAGGTTTGCAGGTTTAAGAAAAGAAAGAGGTTTCACGCAAGATGTATTAGCAATACGATTAGGAGTGACACCTCAAGCAATCTCAAAGTGGGAACGTGGAAATAGTTACCCGGATATCGATTTGCTTTGCACGATTGCTCAGGTATTGGATTGTTCGATTGATCATTTACTAAATGCGGAGGTTAAAAACCGACTAATAGAAAGTGATGATAAGATTGCCAGGAAGCGTCTCATGCAAAATATTTTAGCAGAACCATTTGTATTTGAAACAGGGATCGGATTAGTAGATTTGCTGATAGAAGAAAAGAACAACGACTACAATGGAATTCAATCAATAAGAGAAAAACTGGCTGAGGAATATGGTATTTTGATACCGCTTGTTCGGATTAAGGATAATACTAAACTGGGAGAATTTGAATACCGATTTCTATCCTATGACAAGGTGATCGCTACTAAAACAGTTGCTTCCAAAGAAGCTATCACCATAGAAGATATTTATGGTGAGCTTGAAGAAGTTTACCTAACAAATTATAGTCAAATATTAAATCGGCAAATTGTCAAAGCTTTAGTAGATAATTTGGCAGACAAATATCCAGCTGTTGTAATTGGAATAATACCTGATAAAATCACTCTTTCGATTTTGCAGAAAGTCTTATCTAAGCTGGTACAAAATAAAAAATCAATACACAATTTAATTAAAATAGTAGAAATATTGGAAGACAATATTGAAAACACACAGAACATCGATGTATTAGTTAAACTTGCGATGGAGCAGCTATAATATTACTTGAAATGATATTCAATATATGGTATTTGTAGAATAGAAGAGTATACAGGAGGTTAAATCCTCCAACAACAGGAGGATTAGACTGAATGATTACGAAAACGTTTTATGAAAGAAGTGTCAAAGACGGGCACTCCATTTATTTAATAAAAGATAATTATACAGTAAACGGAGAGGGTACTGGCGATGATACGAAAGTCATTCAACAGGCTATCAATGATGTATGGAATAAAGATGGCTTTGGTATTGTATTTATTCCGGAAGGGACCTATTTAATTAGTGATACGATTTATATCCCCAAAGCCATTCGCTTAATTGGTTATGGTAATAAGAGACCATGTATTATTCTAAAAGATAATGCGTCAGGTTTTGACAAGGAGTATCCGGAGGATAAGGGAAATAGTAAATATATGATGTGGTTCGTTGATCGGGTGCCTGAAGCAGGAGAAGAAATCAGAGATGCAAATCCCGGAACCTTTTATAGCGCCCTATCCAATGTGGATATTAAGGTAGGCAAGGGTAATCCACAGGCTATTGCTCTGAGGACACATTATGCACAGCATAGCTTCCTATCACATCTGGATATTTTTGTAGAATCCGGTAAAGCTGGGATATTTGATGTAGGCAATGAGATAGAGGATATCAAAATTCATGGTGGAGAATATGGTATTATTACAACGAAATGTTCTCCCGGCTGGCCTTTTGTTATGGTAGATACCTACTTTGAAGGCCAAAGAAAAGCAGCGATAAAATCGAGGGAAGCAGGCCTAACCATTATTCGTACTGTGGTGAAAAACACACCGGTATTCTTAACAGTAGATGATGGTAATATCGAAAAGCTTTATATGGAGGATTCACAATTAGAAAATATTACGGACACGGCAATCGCAATGTCTTGTGAGAATAATAGCATGAACCAATTCAACCTCCGTAATGTCGTATGCAAGAATGTGCCTGTTTTGGTGACCTATAAAGAATCTGGAGATAAACTTTACTCAGACAGTATTATTTACAGAGTAGATAAATACCTCCATGGATTACAGGTTGCTGATGTGGATAGCGACAGGGAAATGGTAACTACCTGTGAATTAACACCCCTTCAAGAGATGCCCGCCATAGTGGAAACGAATATTCCGCTTCTTCCAAAGATGGATACCTGGGTGAATCTAAAAGACTTAGGTGCGAAAGGCGATGGCACGTCAGATGATACGCGGGTTTTGAAAGAAGCGATAGAGAAATATGAAACTATTTATCTTCCGCAAGGTTGGTATGTAATTACAGATACAATAATACTTAAAAGTAATACAACTCTAATTGGCCTAAATCCAATTTCAACACAACTTGTATTGCCAGATAATACTGAGAATTTCGGGGGTTTTGGTGGACCCAAGCCACTAGTTGAAACTCCGGAACATGGGAGTTGTATAATATTCGGAATAGGAATTGACGCAGGTGGTAGAAATCCCAGAGCCATTGCCTGTAGATGGATGTCCGGAGAAACATCCTACATGAATGATGTGAAATTCATCGGTGGCCATGGAACGATGTCCTGGGGCGATAGTAATCATATAAAACCTTACAATGAAACGAGAACAGCAGATGCGAATCCTGATAAAATGTGGGATGCCCAATATCCAAGCCTTTGGGTTACCAACGGTGGTGGCGGAGTGTTCAAGGATATCTGGTCAGCCAGTCCTTATGCAACAGCAGGCTTTTACGCCTCTAATACCTCCACAAAGACAAGCATTTACTGCATGTCACTAGAACATCATGTGCGTAGCGAAGCAAGATTTAAAAATGTATCTAATTGGAAAGTTTTCGGCCTGCAGACGGAGGAAGAAAAGGCGGAGGGTATGAATGCCATGCCGTTGGATTTAGACCATTGTAGGAATATGCTGTTTGCTAATTTATATATGTTTCGAGTTGTTTATGTGTCAACTCCATTTCCTTACGGAATGAAAACCAATCATTGTGAGAATGTGGAACTGTTAAATATACATAACTATTCCCAGATGAAATACACCATAGATAATACTCTTTACGATTGGAATACTCAATGCGAAGTAAGACCATGGCAGCTGGCCAGATTATATATATCAGGAACTGTGAAAAGAAAGCCAATGGAGTTATCAAAGGTAGAAAAGCTGTATGGAGGCTTTCGCTTCGCTGATGGAGGCTGCACCAACAGCAAAGGGGATTTTTATTTCTTGGATTCTACGGATAAGAAGATATATAAAATAAGAAACGATACTTTTGAAATTGCAATGGTTGCTGATCTTCCTATCAAGCCGAATTCCCTGGCTGTAGATACTGAGGATAATCTAATTGTGGCAGCAGAATTTAGTATACCGATCGGAGCTACAAGCCAAGGAAAACCTATCATAAACGAATTGCCTTTGGACTCAAAGGGTACCTCCTATGGTTATTGGTATAATCGCAATGCTGTCGTAGTCGTATTCGCACTAGATGAAACCGACACCGATCATCCGATTAGAATGCTAAAGAAAGTGGATCGAGGCGATTTAAGAAAGCCGGAGAAAATCCTTTACAGCGGAAACCGTTGGAGGGATTCTGGAGATTTCACTAAGATAATTCTAGACGTACCAAAACATTGCTTTGTTGCACCGGATAAAAAGACAATTATTCCGGATCAATATGATTTAATCCGTGCGAATTGCCTTATCGAGGCAATTCCTGGTAAGCCTTTCTATTGTGTGGATGAATACTATAAAAGAGTTTACCGCCTAAGGGTAGATGATGAAGGAAAATTATCAAATCCAGAAGTTGCAGTGGAGGAGGGAGAATTCTGCGTAATAAAAGAGGAAAGTAATCGCTTATATGTATGTGACGGGCAGATACGAATTTTCTCAGAGACCGGAACGCTTCTAAAGGAGATTGTAGTGCCAGAAAGACCATCAACGATTGCCTTTGGAGGAAAAGAAGGAAAAACCTTATTTATTACTGCAAGAAACTCTATTTATGCGATAGAATTACCGGAAAAATAACTTCCAGCAGTGGACTTACATATGCAGCCATATTACGAAGTATCCAAATTAATGATTATTACAATAAAGTTATTTAAAAAAGAAAAAACGAATGTCATGGAGCATATAATAAGGCTGTAGGGCATTCTTTTTTCTTCAGAATATTGAAATAAGTAATCCAAGAATTCCAAGCCTAAATAACAAGCCAATAACATATGTGCTGTATAGATAATAGCGAGAGGGTGGTAAAATTGCTTACGGACGATACGTTACATAGCAAATATGAATTAGAATTGTCTCAATATGATACAATACAATTTTTTAAAAACGGTAATAAAGAACGTTATATAAATTATAAAATGATGAATCAACAAAAATCATGGATGGAAATCATAACCTTCATAAACTTAGACCTAGACAATAAATTCTATTCAAATATTAAAATTGTCACAGACCCGGACTCTCATATTACTTTAGTGAACAAACACAACCAACTCCCTAAAGATTTTATTCCAAAAGATCTGGAAGAAATCAATTCTGCATTTAGCATTGAGGGGTTAAAGCTGCGGCATATTGCAAGAGAGGCTTTTGAAGAAATGTGCATTGCTGCGAGTAGAATCGGGTTAATTCTTACTGCAATTTCAACATATAGAAGCTACACCTATCAGGAAAAGGTTTATTTGAAATGGAAAACTGATGATATTATGTTGGAAGACTATCAAAGAGAGAGAGATAAAGTCTCGGCAAGAGCAGGGCACAGTGAACATCAAACGGGTTTAGCAGTAGATATTAATGATTTAGAAGAAACATTTGAACAAACAGCAGAAGGAATATGGCTTGCTAGGAATTCTTATCAGTTTGGATTTATATTAAGATATCCCAAGGGAAAAGAGAGTATAACCGGCTACAATTATGAACCATGGCATTTTCGTTATGTTGGACTAAGTTTGGCAGAAGCAATTTTACGCAGTGGTATTACTTATGATGAATATTATATTAGATATCTGCGTCCAGAAATAGAGACATGAATTAAAATACAGCCAGACCATATAAATAAAAAAATACCACATCCGGAATGTGGTATTTTTAATTAACTTGTTTAATCAACATTACTATCATACAACCGATAATAGCCTTGGGGGAATCCACAGACAGGGCAAGGATTCGGAGCGCAGGTACCGCTCATAATATTTCCGCATTGCATACAGACCCATAGAACTACTTCATCCTTGCAAAATACTTTATTTCTCTCAACATCTTCAAACCAGCTTTGAAATCTTAGTTGATGGTTTAACTCGATATTACCTACACCGTTAAAAAGAGCTGCAATATCATCATATCCTTCTTCCCTGGCAACCATGGCAAAATCTCGATACATACGATTTCCTGAGTAATTCTCTAACTCGGCACAGTAACTAAGATTTTCTGATGTAGTAGGTAACTGACCATTATTTATTCTCCTTAACCATATACGGGCATGTTCTTTTTCGTTTTTGGATGTAATATCAAATATATTACCAATTTGTTGGAATCCTTCCGCCCTTGCTACATCTCCAAAGATAGAATATTTTGTACTAACACCCAATTCCCAGTCATAGGCAGTAAGTAAATTATTATAAGTTTTACTTTGTTGAAAGTCCATACTTCCTCCTAAAGAACAATTAATCTAACTTCTATATCATATGAAGCATAGCAAATTTTTATGAGATAGGAGTACAAGCGTAGATTAAAAAGTCTTTGATATTTCAGTGACGTTATCAATAGCATTTTGAGATTCTGCAATCACATATTTGTCAACAACTGCGAATCATTTAATATAAAGAAACTATTGACAATCAATAAGTTTGAGATTATTCTGTATATAGGACTATTTTACTATATAATTAATTTTAAATAAAATAAATGTAATAATTAGTAGCCTTTATGAAAAGAAGAAAAATATGCATAAATGGAGGTAGTAGCGTGCTGGGAACTCATACATCTACAAAAATCATCGCTGTACTTTCATTTTTGATCATGATTATCGTGAATGTATTTGCAAATATTATCTCTATTAATGGTAAGACAACATATCAAATTTTAAATTCCTATCCTAATTTATTTGCACCGGCCGGATACACCTATTTAATGTGCCTTCTGATAGACCTGTTGCTTGCAGGTTTTGTGCTTTACCAGTTGGGATTGTTTGATCAGGCTAAGGGTAGGTTAGAGTCAGAAGGCATGCAAAGGATTCGCATTTTATTTATTACCTCTACTATTTTATATGCAGCGTGGTCATTATCTTTTCATTTTGATTTCATGGCGTTATCCTTGGTAATAGTGATTATTATATTTATATGTTTGTTATTAATTAACCATACGTTACATACAGAGGAGCTGTCTATACGGGATAAACCGATTGTTAAGCTTACTTTTAGCATACTAGCTGCTTGGATTTTGGTAATTACCATTATTACCTTAGTAGCACTTCTGGTCAGTATAGGCTGGAAGGGCTTTGGAATACCGGACCTTATTTGGAACATTATAATCATAATTATAAGCACTTCCATTAGCTTGATTATCATGTCTAAATATAATAATATTGCTTATGGACTTACTATTATATGGGCTTATACCGGAATACTGGTAAAGCATCTTTCAGTAAAAGGTTATCACGGACAATACACTGAAATCATTGTTACAACAATAATTTGCATAGTTATATTGACTATGATGGTAGGATATCTTTTCGTTATAAGTAAAAGGAAACTGTAAGCTATTAGTTGATAAGGGAGGAAGGAGATTGTTTGCTGGGCAGCCAACTCATCTTCTTTAACAAAAAAGATATGCACCATTACATCAGGCAGAGAATAATTAAACTGCTAAGTAAAGGCCGCATATCTTTTTATATTGTGTCATACATATCTTTTTATATTGTGTCCTTCATTGACTTTATGATGTGGACAACTTATACTGATTTTCATGTGATATTCGCAGAGTTAAATCACGTATGTAAGAATAAAAAATGAAAGTTATTTGGAACCGTTAATAAGATAATAGTCTTTCGCATAGAAAATATAGTGACAGGAGTATAAAGATTAGCTATGGAAATTACATTAAAGATGTTTCTCATTGTTTGCCCCTTGGTATTTCTTGGGGGGCTAGTTGATTCCATTGCGGGTGGGGGAGGTTTAATCTCTCTTCCGGCATATCTCCTTGCGGGTCTCCCGCCGCATTTTGCAATCGGAACGAATAAACTGTCTTCCGCAGCAGGAACTGCTATTTCTGCGGTTAGGTTTTGCAAAAACAAATTTGTTGATTGGGGAGTTGCGATACCATCCATTCTACTAGCCTTAATTGGTTCTGCACTTGGGGCTAATCTTGCCCTTCTGGTAGATGAAAGGATCATGAAATATATTCTTGTAATCATTCTGCCGGTTGTAGCCTTTTATGTTTTAAAAAGAAAATCCTTGGAGACTAGAACAGAAGAGAAAAAAATCCCAAGGAACAGGGTCTATTTTATCGCCTGCATAGCCTCTTTTATAGTTGGCGCTTATGATGGATTTTATGGACCTGGAACAGGTTCCTTTTTAATTCTTATCTATACCGGTCTTGCGAAAATGGACATAAAAAAAGCCTCCGGGAATACCAAGCTAGTTAACCTTGCTTCAAATATAGCGGCTTTAGTTACCTATCTTACGAATGGAAAAATCATCTTTTTCCTTGGTATTACGGCAGCAGTTTTTGGAATAGCTGGTAATTACATCGGTTCCGGACTTGTGATTAAAAATGGACAAAAAGTAATGCGGCCTATTATTTTAGTTGTATTAGCATTGTTATTCATAAAGGTGATTGTAGATTAATATATGGGTGATATGTCGCTTTATGTCCTAAATCCACGCCCGATAATTTCGCTGGTGTTGGTAATCAAAATAAAGGCTTCTGAATCAATTTCCTTAATAAATCTTCTTAAATTCATCGCCTGTGAGCGATTCATAACAGTTAAAATGATTTTTTTATCTTTGTCAGAGAAAGCACCCTTAGCATCATATATGGTAGCACTTCGATGTACATTTTTTAATATATAGTCACAAATCGGTTTTGGATCTTCACAAATAATCGTAAAATACTTATTCAGGTTTAAATTTTCTATTACTGTATCGACAAGAGTAGACTTGATGAACAGACCTAAAATGGATAGAAAACCGGTTTGCAAATCAAATACAAGAAAGGTGGCAAGGGTTAATAATAAATCTGTAAGTAATAAAGAACTGCCAATATTTATGTTGGTATATTTCTTTAGAAGCATTGCGATAATATCTGTTCCACCGGTGGAAGCTCCGATATTAAACAGGAGAGCAGAACCGACAGCAGGTAATATTACTGCAAAGGACAACTCCAACAGCGGCTCTGTAGTAAGCGGGCCATTCATAGGAGCGATTATTTCCAGTAGACTCAGAGACAAAGATAACAAGATACTTCCATATACAGTACGATAGCCGAAGCTTTTTCCCAAAAACAGGTAACCGAATACTATTAGAATTGCATTGACAACAAGAACAATGGTACCGGTACTTATGGAATCACCAAATACCTTGCTGAATATGATGGCAAATCCGGTAACACCACCGGTGGAAAAATTGTTAGGAAATTTGAAAAAGTAAACACCAACAACTACTAGCAATACACCGATTGTGATAAGAAAATAATCTTTTAACTTTGTCTTTAATATATTATTACTGCCCACGGCAATTCTCCTTCAATTCTCAATATGTTAAAAAATTTAGAAACTTTTATTACTAAAGTATATAATAACTAACAAAAAAGTCAAGGAGATATCGGTATAATAGTTTAACCTTTATGCAACCATTAATATCAGATTTTCAGATTAAAGTATTATGGAAGATAATTCTTTATAATAAATGGAACAGTAAAGCAGTTACCTCCGTCTAATCATTATAAACGGACAATGAAGGGAGGTAGATTAGTAGTTCTCTTTCGGTACCAAAGATGAATTACATAAAAAATATAAAAGTAATACATTGGAGACAAATAACGATTATAATTGGAGGCTAAATATATGATAAAATCAAAATTATTAAAGGCTATCGTTTTAGGATTATGTATGTCAGCATTATCTACAGGATTAGCATTTGCAAGTTCAGACGATGGATCATCGCCTGCTAGTGAAGAACAACAGACAGATGCAACAAATTTTTTATATGAGAAGCAACGAGAAATCGACCAATATGTATTTAAAGATCATGTAAGTGAGATAGAGGAGAAGGGTTTTGCAATAGTTTATACCGGAGTAGCAGATACTTATGTAGAAATTGGCATTACGCCCTTTGATGATTCGAATGCGAAATACCTTTATGATATTTTTGGCAGTGAAGATGTAAAGGTTGTTGCTAGTGAAGAAGCAGCAGTATTAACTACAACGGAAGTAGCTCCTGATAAATCCGTGACGAATGATGTAACCAAGCAACCTTTGGACGATCAAATCTATACTACGATGGAGTTATCCCCCGATACTGCAGTAACAGGTACTGATGATGCAGTGGATCCGAACTTGGTAGATAAGGTTTATAAAGGGGAGCCGGATGTTAATATTCAGATTGAATCCACTGATGGGGAAGAGGCACCAATGGATCCTAGCGTTATATATCAAACTGGCATTGTAGAAGAAGGACAGGAGGACTTAGAGAATCAAGTCGTTTCAGCAACTGATGATAGTGCAATTGCAGAAGGCAACGTAGTAAACGATAGTGATTCAAAAGGCCTATCTACACCTATTATTATATTAATAATTGCCGGTGGTGCAGTATTGATCGGTGGTTCAGCATTATTGTTTAGCAAGAAAAAAGAAATTAAAAAGTAGTAAAAAGTAAAATAAGATAGCATTATAGGGTATGAGGTTGTCAAATTAACAACCTCATATTTTTGTCTGTCACGTTATATCGAGATAAAT